>Ga0207753_1000524_pt1 | contig 14782 bp, 15 predicted proteins | sample PonA233FremontCA_2_FD_187273 | JGI IMG/M metagenome (GOLD analysis project Ga0207753, IMG submission 187273) | Salt pond sediment microbial community from Fremont, CA, USA - Pond A23 Sediment 3 (SPAdes) | ecosystem: Environmental > Aquatic > Non-marine Saline and Alkaline > Saline | place: USA... | reverse complement strand
AGAGAGCGTGTGGTTCTCGTAGACGTAGGACCGTTCTCGATACTCCCCCGGTGTAGAGAGCGCCGACTCGTGCGTGCTGTCGCCCGTGTACACCCAGCCGTACGGGTCGAAATCCTCTCCCGGGAGAATTTCGGATGGTGTGCCCGCGATGAACTCGGTCTCGTCCTGGTCATCTTCGGAATCTGTCTCGGTCTCGTTTTCCGGTTCGGGGTCCGGCTCTTCCTCAGGGGGTACCGACTCCGATCCATTGTCCGGGGCCGAACCGTCGTCACCACCATCGTCACTCGAACCACTACAGCCGGCGATGGCAGTAGCTGAAAAAGCGGACGCCGAAATCAGATACTCTCGACGATTCATACATAGATACTTAAAATAGATGCAGATATAATTTTCCCCTACTCACATCTATACCTACAGAAATACTAAATTAATAACATTTCAACAACAGATACTGGCCACCTGTCAACTGCCAGTATTTCCAGCGACAGATCGACCAGCACCGACTGGCCTAGAAATCCGGCAGGTCGTCGGGGGCCTCGTACTCGGTCTCCCAGTCGATGTACTCGTCTTTGAGCACCTCGCAGACACGCTGTCCCAGTTCAGTCAGCGACGCGTTGATGCTCGAAACGGTCCCCCAGGATTCGATATCCGGGTGGTACTCCCGTTCTTTCCAGTTTTCCGGGATGCCCGGGGCGTGGTAGCCGACGCGGTCGGCGTGTGAGTCCCAGAAGAAGTCGAACCGCTGGATCAGATCGAGATCCATCGCGATTGCGAAACTCTCCTCGGTCAGATCCGTCTCGGCTGCCCACTCGGAGAAGGCTGTCTCCCAGGCGCCCTCGTTCAGGTAGGTTTCGAGTTCCTCACGGCGGTAATCCGTCTCGCCGATGATCTCCGCGTCCTCGTACTCGTTGGGGTTCATCTCCTCCAGTTCGGGCGGGTCAGGGATCTCGACGTCCAGGCTCATACCTGCACAGTAGCCTGCCACGGGCATAAGTGTAAAGAGAGCGGCGAACGCCAGCCCTACCGCACCGAGTCCAGAATCATCCGCTCTTCGATCCGTTTGGCCTCGTGCTGGACATCCCGCACGGCGTCGATGTTCGCGCTGATCGAGGTAACTCCTTTCTCGACGAGGAACTTGACCATGTCGGGATCCGAGCCAGCCTGGCCACAGATACTCGTGTCGACATCGTGTTCCAGACACTGCTCGATCGTCCGACCGATCAGTTCGAGCACCGCCGGATGTGTCGCGTCGTACCGGTCGGCGACCCGCTCGTTGTTCCGGTCGACAGCGAGCGTGTACTGGGTCAGGTCGTTCGTCCCGAAACTCGCGAAGTCGATGCCCGCCTCGGCCATCTCCTCGACGCCGAGTGCAGCAGCGGGCGTCTCGATCATCACGCCCCAGGATCGCCTTTCGGTATCGATCCCGACCTCCTCCATCAGCGCCTTCGCCTGGAGGACGTCCTCCTTGTCGTTGACAAGCGGGATCATGAGTTCGACGTTGTCGTAGCCCATATCGTATAGCTTGCGGAAGGCTTCGAGTTCGTGTTTGAACACGTCGGGGGTGTTGAGGCTACGCCTGATCCCCCGGTAGCCCAGCATCGGGTTGTGCTCGTCCGGTTCGTGTTCGCCACCCTCCATCTGGCGGAACTCGTCGGTCGGCGCGTCGAGTGTTCTGGCCCGTACCGGGCGGGGATAGAACTCCTCTGCGACCGTCCGAACACCTTCGACGATCTGGTTGACGTAGGACTCGGCACCTTCGTCCTCGATATATCGCTCGGGCGTCTTCCCCAGCGAGAGGATCATGTGTTCGATCCGGAGCAGTCCGACGCCGTCGGCGCCCGTCGCAGCCGCACGCTGGGCCGCGTTCGGGATCGAGACGTTGACTTTCACCCGCGTCGCGGTCATCGGTTTGACCGGCGTCTCCGGCCGGACCTCCTCGACGGGGTCGTGTGTCTCTGGCTCTTCCTCGCCACCCGCCACGACTGTGCCCTTCTCACCGTCGATGGTTACGAAGGTGCCGTCTTCGAGTTCTTCGGTCGCGGACTCCGAACCGACCACGGCTGGCACGCCGAGTTCGCGGGAGATGATCGCGGCGTGAGAGGTCGTTCCGCCCTCGTCCGTGATGATCCCCGCAGCCCGTTTCATCGCCGGGACCATATCCGGCGTCGTCATCCGTGTGACGATGATATCGCCCTCCGCGACCTTGTCGAGTTGGTCGAGTTTGTCGACGATCTTGACAGCGCCCGAGGCTTTTCCGGGGGTCGCACCGAGTCCGGAGATGAGTACCTCGCCATCGTCGTCGGACTGACCGGGATTCGCACTGGTTGCCTGTGCGGCTTCCTCGTCGATGGTCGTGATCGGTCTGGACTGAAGGAGATAGATCTCCTCGTCGTAGATCGCCCACTCGACGTCCTGGGGCTCGCCGTAGTACTCCTCGATCATCTCACCGACTTCCCGGAGTTCGTCCAGTTCGTCGGCCGAGAGAACTGCTTCCGACCGTTTTTCCGCCGGCACCTCGCGCTCGACGGTTTCGCCGGTCTCCGGATCACGGATATGCATCACTTTCTTTTCCGCGATCGTCCTGTCCTGTACGTCGCCCGTTTTCCGATCGATAACGTAGTTATCGGGCGTTACAGCGCCCGAAACGACAGCCTCACCGAGCCCCCAGGCGGCCTCGATGGTGACGACCGGCGCGCCCGTCGATGGCTGACTCGTGAACATCACGCCGCTTTTGTCTGCGTCGACCATCTGCTGGACGACGACCGCGATATCGACCAGTTCGTTCTCGAATCCCTGTTCTTTCCTGTAGTACAGCGCCCGCTGCGTGAAAAGCGACGCCCAGCACTCCCGGACCCTGTCGACCAGATCCGAGCGGGTCACGTTCAGGAAGGTCTCCTGCTGTCCGGCGAAGGAGGCATCGGGCAGGTCCTCGGCCGTCGCGGAGGACCGGACCGCGACAGGTGGCCTGTCGTCGAGGTCGTCGTACGCGCCGAGAATTTCCTCGCGCAGTTCCGCCGGAATCGGCGTCTCTTCGATGAGTTTCTGTGCGGCCTGTGCAGCCTCCGACAGCGCCTGCGAATCCTCGGTTTCGATATCGACCAGTTCGAACAGTTCCTCGTCGATGCCCGTCTCTTCGATGAACGTTCGGTAGGTGCCCGCCGTCACGACGAACGCGGGTGGCACAGGGAGGTCAGCTGTCGTCATCTCCCCGAGCGATGCCGCCTTGCCGCCAACTGTCTCCAGGTCGTCAGCCCGGATTTCGTCCAGCCATAACACAGCCATGTACGTGGTTGTTGCAACTCCGAGCGTCCTAATGAAGCTTCTGTCCTGTCTCGAATTTTGGAGAAATTAGTAGATAGTTACTCGGAACCGATTCAATATTGTGTGGCCATCTGCAGCCGTCTATACTTCGATAATCCCGTCCCCGTCCTCTTCGGGCGGGAGCGAAATCTCGGCATCGAGAACGGTCAGCGCAGTGCCACCGACAGATGGTTGCTCGGAGACAGTCGTTTCGATCCGTCCGGGTCGATCGACGAATCGGCCGGTCTCGAAAGTGATCCGTTCACGGTCGCCGTCGAAGGCGCTCCACCGGGCGAGCTGGGCGCTACAGGCGGCGGCGCCGACACCGCTCGCGGGCCGCTCGTTGCCCGCTGCCTCTGGATCGAACACCCGCGCGTGAACGTCGGTATCCGGTTCGAGCGTATCGAAGGTAAAGGCGAACAGTCGCGAGCAGTCTTCCGATTCCAGTAGCGACGCGAGCGCACCGATATCCGGCGACGCCGAGGAGAGATGTTCGAGGAAGTTGACGGGGACTGCAACGGTGCCACCGAAGGCCTCCGTACTGGCGGCTGGCAGATCGGCCCCGACGTCGTCGAGCGTCGCGACATCGATCCCGAGTGCTGCGGCAATCACTTCTGTATCTGCCTCGACTGGTTCGGGCGTCTCGTGGGGAACGTCGAGGCTCACACTGCTGTCGTCTGCGAGATCGACGAGAAACGGATCCGAGGGTGAACACTCGATCCCATCCACGGCAAACTCGTGTGTGCTGGGTGCGATCAATCCACGGTTAGAGAGTGCCGCATAGCCGGCGACAGCAGCAGTGATGACTGCCTGTCTCCCATCGCAGTCCCTGTACGTGAGCGTCCCGTCGTCGTAGGTCACGACACCACTCGTCGACAGTTCGCTCGCGATCGCATCAAGCTGGTTGTTCGGAAGGGAGTTACCCGGGACGACCGCGACCGACTGGCCACCGGTCGGCTCCTCGGCAAACGCGTCCACCAGTAACACCTGACGGCGTTCCATACTCACCCCTGTGTTGCCTGCCGAATGAAGCTGTCGGCTCCCCGGCTCGATACCCTCGAAAATCGGACTGGCGTGGCCCCTACACTGGAGCAGAATACTTTAGCCCAGTGGCGTACAATCCGGTCACAATGGATCGGGGAGACGCCGAGAATTTCAGTCGGATGGGAACACTCGGAATCGAAGAAGAGTTTTTTATCGTCGACAGAAACGGCCGGCCGACCGCGGGAACTGACACCCTGGTCTACGGGTCGACCCCGCCGGAGATTCTCGACGGGCGTCTCGATCACGAACTGTTCAAATGCGTCATCGAGACACAGACGCCGCTCATCGAAGACGAGGCCGAGGCCCGGGACAATCTCTTTGCGGTACGCAACGCAGTCGTCGAACACGCGGACACCCACGGGTACGGCATCGCGGCGGCAGGGCTGCACCCCCTGGCCCGCTGGCGCGAACTCGAACACGCCGAGAAGCCGCGGTACCGCTCACAGCTGGACCGGATCCAGTATCCACAGCACCGCAACACGACCGCCGGCCTCCACATTCACGTCGGTGTCGACGACGCGGACAAGGCCGTGTGGGTCGCAAACGAGATCCGCTGGTATCTTGCTCCGCTACTCGCTCTCTCGGCGAACTCGCCGTTCTGGAACGGGTTCGACACCGGACTGCAGTCGGCCCGCGCGAAGATATTCGAGGCACTACCGAACACCGGGGTGCCGACGCTGTTCGACTCCTACGAGGATTTCGACCGCTTCGAACGCCGGATGCTCGAAACCGGTTCGATCGACGACAGAGGCGAACTCTGGTACGACGTCCGGCCCCACTCCGCCCACGGCACTGTCGAGGTACGAGCGCCGGATGGCCAGGCCGATCCCGAGCGTGTCCTCGCCTTCGTCGAGTACATCCACGCGCTGGTAATCGACCTCTGTGAACGGTACGAGGACGACGAGACGGGGTATCGTCACCGCCGCGAGATTCTCGACGAGAACAAGTGGCGTGCGATCCGGTACGGACAGGAGGCGGAGTTCATCAGACGGGACCGGTCGGGAACGATCGGGATCGAGGCGTTCGTCGATTCCGAGGCAGATCGGCTCGACCTCCCTGCCTTGCGGGAGTTACTCGACGCGGAGAGTGGCGCAGCAAAACAGCGACGGTTGCGGGCCAACCAGGGCCAGGATGCGCTCTGTGAGGCCCTGTTACTCGAACGGATCGAGTAATACCCCCGCCTCCGACGGAGAGCCAGGTTAGCTCGAAGCCGCTTCTGCCAGCGAACTGTTCAGGCTGTGAATTCTGTCGAGCGCGGTCCCAGCGTGTGAGATGAGTAACTCGACCAGCTGGATGTCCTCGTCTTCGAAAGCGGTGGCCTCACCGGCGAACGCGAGCAGGACGACAGCCGAGTCGTCGTGGGCTGTCACGAGCAGCGAGAGTAGCCGGTCGTCCCGGTCGGCGAAGGTCTCGTCTCCGCCCCTGATCTCGACGGTGGCCCGGTCCTGTCCGACCGACTCGGCAGCGATATCACCGAGATTCTCTTCGTCGACGGTGACGATCGTACTGTTGACGACCGTCCGCTCCTCCCCGTCGATCACGACGAAGCCGGTTTCGGTCAGCCCGAGCAAGGTCTGCAACCCCTCGATACAGAGTGCACTCACCTCCTCGATCGATCTGGCGCTGTTGAGTTCCCGGCCGTAGTTGTTGATATCGGCAGCCTTGCCGGCGAAAGTCTCGATCCGGTCGCGTTCGCGTTCGAGTTCCTGCTGGCGAGCGCGACCGCGTGCGTCGTACATCCCCACGAGGATGCCGACGACTGCGCCGACGGTCACCTGGTCCATCACGATGTACTGGCCCTGCTCCAGCGTATTCAGTGCCAGCTGCTGGTTGAACAGGAGGAGCGCTCCGACGGCGGCAAACAGCACGGAGCTTCCGACACCCCAGCCCACGATCTGCCCGAGAAACGGCTCGTAGACCGGCTGGGTCCCCAGCCAGTAGCCGACGTAGACGAGTGAGAGCGCGATCAGCAGGAAGGGCGCAGTGCCAAAGCCAAACGCGAGCAGCTGGTCGGGGGTCGACAGCGGTCCCATCTCCTGTAGCTGCTGTCGCCCCTGAATTAGCTGGATTCCAGTCACCACCACCCCCGACGCTGCGAGCCCCACCTGGTAGATCTTTCGCGCCTCCATAGGATACACAACCTGAATCGGTCGTATTCAATTTACTCATTCGACGATAAATTGTCACCCGAATTATATTAACTCCTCCGGTCGTGGTGTTCAAATGGGTGCAGTGTCAAGCTAGTCCGATGAAACACCTCCCAAAACATCTCCGTCCGCGGTGGCGGTACCTCGGGGTAACCGTCGAGGGCTGGCCCGACGCCGAGATCGATCGCGAGAGCTTCCAGCGTAATCTCTGGTACAGTGCTGGCAATCTCCTGGGTGAGACGGGGAGTGCCGAACTCGCGCTCTCGGTCGTCCGGTTCCGGTTCGACGGGGCGACAGGCGAAGTGATCGTCCGGGTCAGACGCGGCGAAGTCGACCGGGCGCGTGCGGCACTCGCCTGTCTCGACGAGATCGACGGCACACCAGTTGGCCTCCGTGTCGCTGGTGTCAGCGGGACGATCCGAGCCTGTGAAGAAAAGTATATGGGTGACCGACGGGAACACCCGGACCAGAGACACGTCGCATTCGGTGGCGCCGACCGACCGGCGTTCGTCCGTAACGCGCGGGTGGACATCTCGGTCGACGGAGCGTTCGCGGGGGCGACGAACCTCGATCTCCAGTAACTATGCAGGGACAAAATCAACAGCAAGCCTACGACCGCGGGATCACGATCTTCTCGCCAGATGGTCGGCTTTACCAGGTCGAATACGCCCGCGAAGCGGTCAAACGCGGGACTGCAAGCATCGGCGTTCGAACGCCCGAGGGGGTCGTCATCGCAGTCGACAAACGGATCCGCTCGCCGCTTATGGAACGGGACAGCGTCGAGAAGATCCACAAGGCCGACGACCACATCGGAATCGCGAGCGCGGGCCACGTCGCGGACGCGCGCCAGTTGATCGATTTCGCCCGCCGACGGGCACAGATCAACGAACTCCGGTACGGCGAACCGATCGCCGTCGAGACGCTGACCAAGGAAGTCACCGACTACATCCAGCAGTACACGCAGGTCGGCGGTGCGCGCCCGTTCGGTGTCGCACTCATCATCGCCGGCATCGCAAACGGCGAGCCGAAACTGTACGAGACTGATCCATCGGGGACGCCCTACGAGTGGAAGGCACTCGCAGTCGGCGCAGACAGGAGTGATATTCGGGACTACCTCGAAGAGCACTACGACGACGAGATGACACTCGACGGCGGTGTCCGACTCGCACTCGAGGCGTTGGAATCAGTCACCGAGGATGGCCTCGACCCGGAAGGGATCGGTATCGCGACGATCAGCGTCGAGAGCGAACAGTTCCACGAACACGATCTGGCAGAACGGGAGGCCTACCTCGAAGAGTTCGGGTTGCTGTCGAGTGAGGACGGACCCGAGGAAGAAGACGAGTAGCCGATCGGTCGGTTCCGTTACTTCTCGATCTCCGCTTCTCTCCGTTCGATCCGTTTCTCGATAGCATCGGCAATGTCGGTGAGATACACCGTCCCCCAGATCGCGAGCACGACGCCGCCGAGCGTGTTGAAGACGAGATCCAGCATCGTATCGTTCAGGCCGTGCTGTGTGAACCCGCTCATCTCGATACCCAGACGAGTCGTCAGCACGTCGACGCCGAACTCGACGAGTTCCCAGAGAACGCCAAAGGCCAGGACGAAGACCAGAATGAAGACGAACATGAACCGTGGTGGGAGATCGATCCCGTCGGAGTGTTGATCCAGCGCCAGGACAGTCGCGTAGCCGACCCCGGCGACGACCGACGCCGAGAGGGCGTGCGTGATGTGATCGTAGAAGGGGATCGCGGAGTAGAATGCGATCCCCGTTCCCGGAATGCCGATGATACCGATCGCGTGCAAAAAGGCCGCGCCGGTGATCCACAGAGTGATCGCGGGACTCATCGGGATTTCGTGGTCACGCTCCAGGATCGCAGGCAAAAACGTGATCGAAAAGCCGAGTAATGCGTTGAGGACGATCGTCGGAGACTGCCGTTCGAGACCGACGAAGATGAGTCCAAAGAGGATCAACTGCATCGACCGTGAGAGCTGTCGCTGGCGGTGGACGGAGAGTCGGAAGTAGTTCGCGATGCTCATCGCTCGGCCACCTCCTCTTCGATCCGACCCCTGGTCGGAACCCCCCGGCGGAAATAGAATTCGAAGATGAGCCCGGCAAGCAACCCGGAAACCGCAGTGTATATAAACTCGATCATGAGTTCGTCGTGGATCTCACGGTCTGATCGCCCAGGTTCGATCAGAAACTCGGTACCGATCAAAAGATCCAGCGACCACTGGAGGACAGCCCAGACTGCCGTCGCGGCGAGCGTACTGGCGACGACGAACATGATCGCGAACCCGACTGTCAGTTTGACAGTGGTGAACAGTTCGAGTTCGACTGCCACGATCAGTGCCAGGGCTGCAATCGAGAGATACAGATTGAGTGATCTGGTGATATCGAAGACGGCGATAGCCCGACCGAGCGCCGGCAACGCGGCTATCGCGATGACTTCCCAGGGAAGCATCGTCTCCGGGTTGCGAAACGCCAGCGGCGGGAGAACACAGAGCGCGAGGATTCCCGAGACGAAAAGCCCCCACGCGAGATCTCCGCTGATGGCACTTTCACCCACAACGATAATAAGAAACACCAATAGTACCCACCCGATAACCGCATTCGTCCGTCGGTTACGGAGGAGATTGTCGGCGACAGACTGCGACATATCTCAAATTTGTCGTGAGGGATTAAATCAGTGTGGTCCCGACGACGACGTAAGCGACCCCGTAGGACAGCAATGCGACTGTTGCCGCAGTCAAGCCGGTCAGAAAGACCGCCTGTCGACTTCTCACCGACCGGAGATCGGGTCGGGGCAGATCAGTCAGTAACCCGATGGAACTCACGGCGAGGACGCTGTAGACGAAGTGATAGGAGACGTCGAGCGTCGGTGGCGGAATGAAGAGGACGACGCCGGCGTAGACCGCACCGGCTGCTGCGGTGGGATGGATCCGTTCGCCGACCGGCAGGTTCCGGAGACGGGCGTAGACGAGGATGGCGAGCCAGATAGCAGCGAGTTCGAGCGCGAAGGCCCCGATCAGATGGATCGTGGGATCAGCCGAGAGTGTCACCCGCGTCGGGAGAAGCCGGATATCGAAGGGGTAAAGCAGTGTCGGCGCAGTGCCGGTAAAGAGGTCACCGAACGGGTGCGAGAGCAGTCCGATCAGTGCGGCCCCGAACACCGTCTGTGGTTCCAGCCCGGCACGGCGAGCGATCAACGTCACCGCCCCGCCAGCCACGACGAAGGAGGCCATGACGCCACCTTCCAGAAAACCAAGGAGAACAGCCGTCACGATAACAGCGCCGCCAAGCAGCGCAAGGGCAGCGGCTCGTCGGAGGTTGTTTCCTGCGAACAGCCCAAATGCGATGGCACTGAACAGCCCGATCACGAGCGAGTGTGTCATCCCCCGGTGGACTGTCAGGCCGGCGTCCCAGAAGCTGTTGAGGAGGACGCTGGGATCGACCGTTCCCGCAGTCAGGAGACCGACGAACGCGTATCCCATATCAGCGTCCGGGACGATGGCAAACCCACCGGCGGCAGCGCCGATGAGCAACGCTTTCCCCGCATCGACGCCGGCCCAGTCCGCCAGCCAGGCGCCGAGCGCGAATGCCAGCGCTGCGTGTCCGACCATCATAGTTGCGCAAGCTACGATTTGTAGTACGTTAAATCATTCGAGGGGCGTGAGAGCTACCCCCACACCCCTGGTAACTTATTCGACATATTGCAGTATAACCAAGAGGGGAGTGGTCCTAGTGAAAGACATGCAACCACTGGAGCGGCCGACCTTCCACTCCGAGGCGAGCAAACAGATCTACCAGTACGTCGAGCGCCACGGGACTGCCGCACGCCACCAGACCCGCAGTGCGGTCGGGCTCTCTTCGGGCGAGTTCGAGGAAGAACTGGAGTGGCTGATGACGAAGGGGTATCTCGAAGACGACGGCGGAACGCTTCGGATCGGGCTCAACGCCGGCTCTGTCGAGGAACACGTCTCTGCGGATTTCACCTACACGATCCGGCCCGCGCGCCAGGAGGATTTCGAGGGCCTGGTCGATACGATCCGGGACGTCACAGCAGCGGACACCTACGTCGTTGCGGAGAGTATCGCCGACCGCCTGCTGTACGAGGATACGGTCCAGCGACACAATACAGTCGAGTCCCGGGTCTTCTTCGTCGCGACGAACGACGGCGAGGTCATCGGCTGGACCCATCTGGATCTGCCGCAGACGGACAAACTCCAGAGTACGGCACAGCTGACTGTCGGAGTCAGGGAGTCACACCGCCAGCGAGGCGTCGGCAGCCAGTTGCTCGGCCGCGGCCTCGACTGGGCAGAAGCGAACGGCTACCAGAAAGTGTACAACAGTATTCCGATGACAAACGACAAGGCACTCTCCTTTCTGGAAGCCCACGGCTGGGAGACGGAGGGTATCCGACGCGACCACTACACGATCGAGGACGAACTGATCGACGAAGTGATGATGGCCTATACGTTTTAAACCACCTTTTTCGCGCGGGGGTTCCTGCGGAACCCCGCGCCCCAAAAATCTGGACCAAAAAACCGCGACTCACTCCGTTCGTCGCGGGGAAACGCACTCGCTTCGCTCGTGCGTATGCTTGCGGCAGGCCATTACTCCTGAATATAGAGTGCCACAATACTGATGTAATCCGCAACTAATCAACTAGCTACGCGACTGGGCGCGGTATGGGGAAACAGATGGAACCACAGGAGTATTTCGAGCGAGTCGTCCGCTTTCTACAGACGAAGGGGTGGAACACCTCGACGAGCCGGCTCACCGAGAGTGTGTACGTCGTCACCGGAACGCGGGAAAGTGATACCTACTACGACCGGATGCTGACGATCGTGGCCATCGACGAGGAGACGAAACTCACTGGCGAGCACATGGAGTTTCTGCGAACTGCTGCCGAGGAAAACGACGTCGACCAGCTGATGGCGACCTGTCGCGCCGGACTCGACGACGCTGCCAGACGGATCAGTCAGGACGAAGGAATCGAGTTTATCGAACCGGCGACGATAGACGACGCCTTCATCGACGAGTTCAGTGTCGATGACGGACCCGTCCTCGATGCGTCGACTGGCAGCGTATTCGAGGGGGCAACTCGTCGGCACCTGACGACGATTCTCGGGCTCTACGTGCTCGTCGGTGTCGCATACGGGAGTATCGTGGCGACTCTCGAACTCCTCCCGGTGGCTCCCGTCTCGACGGGTCAGGAGTTACTCGCTGGCGCGGTCTATCTGGGTGGGCCACTGCTCGCGGTCATCGGCGCAGTTGGGGGCAGAACTGGAACTCGGTCCCAGCCCCTCCTGGGGTTTCTCGGCTCTTTTGTCGGCTACCTTCTGTTCGTCGGCATCCTCGCAAGCACGGCCTTCGCACTGGGGCTGGCACGGTCGACCGACCCGTTCGCCTCGGTCGAAACTGTGGCAGGCGTCGCGGTAGTCGCGCTGCCTGTCGGACTCGTACACGCTGGTGTCGCCGTTCTCGTTGCCCGGTCCGCTGGCGCACAGAACCGCTAGTACAGTTCGAACTCGGCAGGAAGCTCCCGCGTGCCACTGTACTGTTCGAGATAGTAGACGACGCCGGGCTGGTGTGCCGCACCGACGACGAGATGGACCGTGTCTGTCTCCTGGTTGTGATAGACACCGTAGTCGGCCATCCGCTCGTTGCGTGCGTGTGACATGATCTCCAGTTCCGGATCGTGATACCGAAGCCACTCGCGTTCGAGTGGTTGCGGGAGGAAGGTTCGTTCGTAGTACTCCTGTAGATCGACGAGTCGGTCTGGATTCCGACTCGCTTCGGCCCGGAGCCGGAAGGCTTCGTAGCTTTTGCCGACTCCGACGTCAGCGTGGCCGCTCAGAAAACTCGCGGCGATATCGCCGAGTGCCCGTTCGAACCGTTCACTGTACATCGAGCTACCCGAATCGATCAGCGAGAAAGTCGCCTGCCGAAGCTGGCCCGTGACAGACGCGATCTCCTGGAACACTGATTCGGAACCGCTTCGCCCGTCGACGTGCGAGTCGGTTTCGACCTCTTCGCATCGATCCATCGCCCAGAGATAATCGTCCATCTCACAGACGTCGCGGAAGTCATCGAGGTACATCGAACGGATCCCCTGTTCGCAGTAGACGGATGCACCGCTGTCGAGGTACTCGGTGACGTAGGATCGAAGATACTCCCGTTCGGCCTCGGTTCCGACGTGTGTGATGCCGTGGACGTGAAATTCCTGGCCGTCGATGTCGACTGTGGTCCCTGCCAGACCGGGGGTGTCGGCCCGCTTCTGTTGTCGCTCCCGGAGCACCGACTGCCAGACCGCCTTCGCACTGAAATAGATCTCGTGGATCGACTCGGTTCCGAACGTCCCGGAGAGATCGGAGAGTTGCCGAGCCGTCCGGATGGCCTCGATCTGCTCGTATTCGGAGGACTGGGCCATTCTACCGCGGCCCTAGGGGCTGGACTGTAAAGAAGGCACGCAGCGTTTGCAGTCGAAGGACAGATCCGCACTGCCACCCCGGAGACGGACTGCGGAGTAAGACCTGATTACCGGAGGTCGTGGAATTCGACCTCGCCGGTTTCGGTGTCGAGAATAACTCCCGCAGGCGGTTCGGTTGTCTCTCCGTTCGTCGAGATCCCACCCGGGTTGATCCTGACAGTGCCGTCCACCTCTTCGCGGGCTCTGGTGTGCGTGTGGCCGTGGAAGACGTAATCGTAGTTCCCGCACTCGACCAGTGCGGTGACGACTGGGGAACTGGTGCCGTGGTAGATCGCGACCCGTTTCCCGCCGAGTGAGAGTTCACCCATCTCACCGAGGTACGCGCCGAAATTCCGCACGGCATCCTGCAGGGCCCACTCGCCGTCGTTGTTCCCGCGGACCGCGTAGAAGTCGAAATCGCTATCGAACGGTGTGACCGAAAAGGGCGCCACGATATCGCCACAGTGGATGACAGCGTCGACCTCCCCTTCGAAGAGGTCGACAGCAGCAGTGATCACATCCCGATTGTCGTGCGTATCAGAAACAACTCCGATTTGCATACTGTGCCCGTTCACCCGGATGGAGTATCAAACTTTGCCGAACGGAGATTTGGTTTACGTTTGTACACCAATCGACGACAGTATCTCGGTAGCTGCTTCCTCCGGCCGCATTCCAGGAGCAGGGTAACTACTGCTCGCCGCTCTCGTTGTTCTGTCCGCCTCCGTATTCTCCCGTCCCGGTTTCATCACCGCCGTCCTGCTCCTCGCCAGTTTCTTCTTCGTCGCTCTCGCCTGCGTCGCCTCCGTTCTCTTCACCCTCTCCTTCGTCGCTCTCGCCTTCGCCGCCGACTTCGTCGACTTCGACATCCTTCCCGCGAACCCCGCTTTTGGAGATGACGGGGGTCAGGTTGTACCGCAACGCCCGGCCACGCTTGACGACGTTGATGTCGAACACGAAGTCGACAGATTCGCCGGCGACGACTTCGAACGGCTGTGTAATCTGGAGTTTTCCGCTCGGTACCTTCACTTCAGCCACTTCGCCGCCGACGACCCCCTCGATGTCGGCGACGTAGAGTTCGATCTTGGTGTAGCGTCCTTCCGACAGTTCCCCGTCGAAGACGGAGATTGCGCGGTCGTCGACGACCTGTGTCAGATCGACGGTTGCACCGTCCAGATCGAGATTGTAGAACCCGCCCTGGCCCGCTCCGTCTGTCGACTCCCCGGCTGGTCCATCACCTGACGAGTCCGCATCGGTTTCCCCAGCTTCCGAGTCGCCGCCACCCTCGAAGATGCGTGCCCGGTCGAAACTGACGTAGAGTCGGTCGAAATCTCCGATGTCGGCGGGCATATCACTGATCAAAAGCCGGAAGCTTCCACTGTCTGTTCCAGTTCCATCCGAGTCCGCTTCTGAAGTTGACTCGTCTGAAGAATCATCGGTGGAGCCACTATCCGGGTCGCTCTCCGACGCACAGCCCGCGAACATCGTGACACCAGCCCCACAACTCGCTGCCAGAAATTTCCGACGCTGCAGTGTCCCGTCGCTGTCTTCACTCCGTTGTTGCGATGTATCTGATGGTTGCATATCAGTCATGTCTTTTTTATAGCCGACTGTGTGTAAAAGGATGCTGGCCGACCGGGAACTCTGTCCGACGGAACGGTACTACAGTCACTCGTGGTAGCATCTGTCGTGGTCGGAGCGCCTTTGCCTGTCCACGCCAATATTACTGTATGCGTGTTGCCGTACTCGGCGCTGGCTACGCCGGACTGACAATCGCCTGCCGGCTCGAACGAAAACTGCCCGAGGGAGTCGAGCTGGTCG
>Ga0207753_1000522_pt1 | contig 14822 bp, 21 predicted proteins | sample PonA233FremontCA_2_FD_187273 | JGI IMG/M metagenome (GOLD analysis project Ga0207753, IMG submission 187273) | Salt pond sediment microbial community from Fremont, CA, USA - Pond A23 Sediment 3 (SPAdes) | ecosystem: Environmental > Aquatic > Non-marine Saline and Alkaline > Saline | place: USA... | reverse complement strand
GGGGATCGGGCGGCTTCGGCTACGATCCGATCTTCGAACACGACGGGTCGACGTTCGCCGAACTCAGCTCCGAAGAAAAAAACGCCCTCTCACACCGCGGTCGCGCGCTGGCGAAGTTCGCCGATTGGCACGCCCAGCGCTAGGGACCGATTTCTCCACAGGACCCCTGTCGGCTGTCTTCGACCATTTTTATACGTAATCTGGTGGTTCATACCGCCGGTCAGTCGACTTCAAACCGATAACAAACAGTACGCCGTCCTGCTATGCCCCAGTGACACAGGGGTTATCTGGTTGCGTTTATGTCCGGGAAACGATATAAAGCGCAGGTCCGTACGAGGTACTGTAATGCAACCACGATCTACCCATGGGCAGCATCGGCTTGAACTGAGTACCGAAACCGCGGTGAGCGCCTGATGGTGTTCGAAGCCGCGGGCGCTGCCGAGCTGTTTTTGGTCGCACGGATCCTGTTCGGTGGCGTCCTCGCGTTCACCGGACTGAACCACTTTTTTGACACCGATTCGATGGCCGGCTACGCCGAATTCAAGGGCCTGCCAGCCCCACGCGCTTCGGTCCTACTGAGCGGCGGCCTGCTGATCTTCGGCGGCCTCTCGGTTGTCGCTGGCGTCTATCCCACCATCGGCGCGGGCGGGCTTGCGGTCTTCCTGCTGGTCTCGGGCATCGCAATGCACGACTTCTGGGCCGTCGACGACGAGGAGGTCCAAACCGAAATGACGCAGTTCCTGAAAAACGTCTACGGCGCGGGGGCTGCGGTCGCCTTCCTCGTCGTCACCACGGTACCGTGGCCGTACGCGCTCAACATCGGCCTTTAACTTCTATCGGACAGTCGACGGCTACTTTCAACTCGGTTACAGCGACCCCGTGAGGCTACGCTCGTGGGTCGCGGTCGGGGCCGGAATACTCGCCGGACAGATCGGCCTCGTAGAGGCTCTCGGGATCGAACAGCAGCGTGAACGCGTCGGGCTGGCGAACGCTGACCGGAAACCGGTTGTGGAGCGCTGCACCGGCCGCCGAGCCGGTGAGCTCGTCGCCGAAGGCAAGCAGATGCATCGCGCCACCGCGGTAGGCCGAGGCTAACGCCGGATGATCCCCGGCGGGCTGGTCGACCGGCTCGCGCCACACCTCGATACAGTCGCGCCAATCGGCGGCCAGCGACTCGTCGCCGACCGACTCGATGATCGCTTCGGCCTCGGCAAGCAACCGGTCGCTGGCGACCAGCGTTGTCCACGAGTGCTGGCGAAGGAGATCGAGTGCAGCTCTCGCCTCGCCGTCGAGACAGCAGTCGGCCGCCAGCACGTCGGCGTCGGCGACGATCCGCGTCGGGCTCGGCTCCGGTGGGTCGCTGGCGGCTCCCGTCTCGTCGTTGGAGTCCTCACCGGCGTCACTGGCTTCGCGGTGGGCAGCGAGGGCCTCCCTGATCTCTGCGACGGTCACGTCGTCGGGTGCCTGCTCGAAACAGTCGGCCCAACTCATTCGGCACCGAGCAGGAGCGATTCGACCTCGTCGATGGCCTCCTGTTCGGTGACGAGCGCCAGCCGGTCGCCAGCCTCGACGGTCGTCGTCGGCAGCGGGATCGTCATCGGATCGCGCTCCCGTCCGTGGGCATACAGCCGGGCGGCCGATGGTAGTTCGACCTCAGAGATTCGCTTCCCGACTACCGGCGAGTCGTGGTCGGCGGTAAACACCGTCAGCTGGAGCTGTTCGGTCAGATCGCCGATCGCGTTCAAACTCCCGCCGAGCAGGGCGGTTTTGGCACCGGCCGCGCCGAGCTGCTGCGGGTAGATTACTTCATCGGCGTCGGTGACATAGGTTTCGTAGGTGTCGGTACGCACGTCCTCGCTGATCCGCATCACGGTCCGGCAGCCGTGCTCCTTGCCGAGCAGACAGATCTGGTGGTTGGTCTCGACGTCGCCGGTGATCCCGCCGAGGGCGTCGGCGGTCTCGATGCCCGCTTCCTGTAATACTGCCTCGTCAGTGCCGTCGCCCTCGACGACGGTCAACCCCTGCTCGCGGGCGCGCTCGACCTTGAGGTGGTCGTTGTCGACCACTACCACGTCGTACCCCTCCTCGGCGAGTACACGGGCAGTGCGGGACCCAACACGGCCGTAGCCTACGACAATGATCTGCATACGACAGTGTAGAACCGTCGAGCGCAAAAAGGTGTGTCCCCGTCGCGTCGCTGACTACAGTTCGACCGGCTCGTTTTCGGGCTGGCTCAGCAGTCTCGATAGCGTCTCGTTGACCCGCGAGGGGTTGGGGACGGCCTCGAATTCGATGTTCAACGTGTCGCTGCCCGCGGTGTAGGCGACCACGTCGCCGTAGCCGAGGAGCCGCTCCAGAATCGACTGGGAGAGTTGGGTGTTCTGGATGCGGGCGAGCCGGATCTGGTCGACGTCCAGCGAGACGAACCCGCGTTTGATGTAGACCTGCCTCGAGGTAATCACGTACCGCACGCGGTACCATCGCAGCAGCACGACCGCCAGTGTCGAGAGCGCGGCGAGCAGCGGCAGAAGTCGGACGACTGCCGGAAGCGTGCCGTCGACGACCGAATCGAGCGCCGAGACTGCAAGCGCGCCGCCGATCCCGACGACGACCGCAACCAAGAGCTGTGGGGTGATGGTAAACAGCGACGGTCGACCAGTCCATTCGATCCGCTCGTCGCCGGAGAGGGTGAGCCAGTCGGCCGACGCGACGCGTTCGGAGGGCATTCGGTGTCGACTGTCGGTCCGGATGCTATTCGGTGTTCGTACTGGTCGGATTCGTTGAATATGGTCGTTATGGCATCGCCGATGTGATCCCGCGGATCGACGCCGAAAGTACGTCGATCGCAACCGTGATATCGCGCTCCTCGACGTCGAACGTCGGTGTGTGGTGGCCACCAGGGTGATCGGTGCCGACGCCGACGTAGGCTGCCAGTCCGCCTTGGTCTTGGACGTGCTGCATCAGAAAGGTGGCGTCCTCGCTGCCGCCGAGGCTGTCGCGTTCGAGTACGTCGTCGACGCCCGGCGTCTGACCCGCGACTTCGCCGACGATGTCGACCAGCGCCTGGTCGCTCTCGGCACTTGGGGCCTCACCGAGCATCCGAATGTCGGCTTCGCAGGCGTGCATCTCGGCGGCCGAGTCGATAACGCGCTGGGCGTGGTCCCACATAGAGGCCATCAGTTTGGTGGTCTCGCCACGGACTTCGCCCTTTATAAAGGCGTGTTCGGGGACGATGTTGTCGGCCGTCCCGCCGCCGACGCGGCCCGCATTGACGCGGGTCGCCCCGTCGGAATGTCTGGGGATCGAATACAGGTTCTGGACCGCCGCTGCCATCGCCTGGACCGCGTTCGCGCCCGATTCGGGGCGGGCTCCGGCGTGGGCCGACTCGCCGGTGAACTCGGCGCGGAACTGCGTCACGGCGAGGAAGTCGTCGATGCCGGCGACGACCTGCCCGGAGGGGTGATCGAGGCCGATGTGGACTGCGAGCAGGTAGTCGACGTCGTCGATAACCCCGGATTCGGCCATCGGCTTGCCGCCGGATATTTGTTCCTCGCTGGGCTGGAAGATCAATTTAAACGTACCCGAGAAACCGCTGTCGAGGATCGCATCAAGGACACCGAGGCCGATCGTCGCGTGGGCGTCGTGGCCGCAGGCGTGCATATAGCCCTCGTGTTCCGAGCGGAACCCCTCGCTGGCTGGCTGGTGGTCGGCGTCGTCGGCCTCCGTGATCGGGAGGGCGTCGATGTCGACCCGGAGGGCGACCGTTGGGCCGGGACCACGGTCGACCACGGCGACGGCGCCGGTGAAGCTCTCGCCGATCGTTTTTAAAACCTCTCGGTCGGCTCCGGCGTCGCGGGCCCGGTCGAGCCACTCGGTGCGGGTGGCCTCGTCGGGGAGGTTGAGCCGCTGGTCGGCGGCGTGGATCTCCCGGCCGTAGTTGATCGCGTCGACGTCGCGGCTGCGTAGCTCCTCGATCAGGCGGGCGGTCGTATAAAATTCGCACCACGCCGGTTCGGGATGTCGGTGGAGGTCCCGGCGCAGGGCCCGGAGGTCGTCGTCGGTCTGGGCTGCTGAATCGCTCATACGTAGCCGAGACGATGTGGGAAAATAAACCTAGAGAACCACCCCGGAAGTCGACGTTCGCGTCGCAGCGACTGTTTGCCGGCGGTTCGACCGCGCTTAGTTTCCTTTGTGGCCGAGCGGCTTTTTCTGTTCGACTTCGATCTCGACGTGGACCGAATCGGGGAACTCCATATGGCCGACCTCGCGGGCGATGTGGTCGGCGCCGTGGATGTCGACCCGGCGGTTGTAGACGGTATACCCCCAGTCTGGGAAGGTCTCCCCCGGCTGGAGCGCCCGGTGCTGTGGCACCCGGAGTTCGTCGGCCGGATCGGTGTGGGGACCCTTACACTGACCGCCCTTGCGCTCGACCATCTCTTTGAGCGAGGTGACGGTGTTTTCGAGAACGGCCCGGTCGCCCGACTGAAAGGTGAGTTTCGTGACGAACGTCATAGTGACTACAAACGAGTGTGGCCGCGAACACTAAAAACGCATCTACCGCCCTCCGGACTGTGAATACCTCTCATGAGCGACGGTGTCGACCGATGATTGTGGGTGACACACCCACCGTAGCGAGCGACTTCTACCGAGTAGTAGCTGACTACCGACACTGATCCGTGGCAGCACGCCGGTACTCACGGCAGTCGACTGGTACAGCCTCCGACACCCTCTTAACAGACCGCCGCATAGCGGTTGCTAATGACGGTCGATGCGACAAGTGCTGGCGCGATCCTTTTCCGCGACACCCGCGGCCGACGGGAGTATTTGCTCCTGAAGAGCCGTCCAGGGGACTGGGAGTTCCCCAAAGGCGGGGTCGAAGGGAACGAGGAGCTCCAGCAGACAGCGATCAGAGAAGTATCAGAGGAGGCCGGTATCGAGGAGTTTCGACTCATCAATGGGTTCCGCAAGGATTACGACTACGTCTTTCAGGCCAACGGGAAGACGATCCACAAGACGGTCCATCTGTTTATCGCCCACTCCTTCGAGGCCAGCGCCGAACTCTCGAAGGAACACCGGGACCTCCAGTGGCGTGACTACGAGCAGGCGCTCAATACGATCACCCAGGACGGTCCCCGAGAGATCCTCGAAGAGGCCCACGAGTTCCTCGACGAGCTGAAAGACGACGACGGCGAGTATATTTAGGACGTGCCGACCGGCCGCTCGGAGTTCATCTACGAACTGCAGGTCTGTCGGTGGGCCGAACTCGCGTGGCCACCCGACGGAGAGACACCGGCCCATCTCGTCGCCCGCCAACTCGGCACCAAGCGGCGGCGCTGGGATACAGTCGTCGTCGAGGTCGACCCGGACAAACTGGCTGCTCGCCAGCCGTTCGGCGACCGGGAACTCGATTCCGACCTCCTCCATATCGTCCGCCACGCCCCGACCGACTGGGCTTTTTATCGCGACGCACTCCCGCACCCGGGCTACCCGTGGCGCTACGTCCGGGAGGCGATTCACCGTGCCGACGACCGCGGCATCGTCCACACGCGGCGCAACGGCAACAGGATCGAGATCAAACGCATTGCACCGTACCCCGACTGGGTCGACCGACTGATCGCCGTCGAGAACAAACCGGATCTCGACGCCAGTGCGGCCCGGCAGCTGGCCGATCAGCTCCAGCACGATGTCGACACCGCGCTGGCCGACGAGGTGTGGGTCGCAACTGCCAAGACGGGACAGCGCGTCGAGCCCGCCCTCTTGGAGTCGCTGCCGGTCGAAGCCGGGATTCTGACCACGGAGTTCGATGGAGGTGTCGACGCCGAGGCGGCGGCCGTCGAGTGGTATCCGACGCGGCTCTCTGCTACCGGAAGCGACGATTCCAACAGCAACGCGGACCAACACAGCAGACGGCTCGAACTCGCCGAGCGGGCCTACGGTCGCGGGTGGCGAAACTACGACCGAACGATGCGGCCGGACTGTCGGTTCTTCGAACTCCGAGGGAACGGGCGGGCCCTCCTACCGTGGTGTGCGGCCAAGGAGTGCCACCAGTCGTCGACGGTCTGTGGGAGTTCCTGCGGGGAGTTCCAGCCGGAGCCGCCAGCATGGCGGACCCGCGGCTGGCCGATCGAGGGCGGTCCTGGAAAGGGAATCAAAGGGTTGCTGGCAGACCGTGCGGAACGGGAAAACCGGCCGGGTAGGAACTGACTACGGCGGCGTAGCCGCGGGCTACTCGTCGTCGGTGGTCTCGACGTCGACCGCATCACGGTCGACACAGAGCCGAAAGGTGGGGACTGTCCGGTAGATCACTTCGACGACGCCCTTGCGTTTGAGACTCTGGAGCGCGCGGCGTACGTCGCCAGCCTCGGGGTCGATATCGGAGGCTTCCCGGAGTCCGGTGAGCACGCTGACGACGCTCTCGGAGCGGTCGTCGGGACCGGCAACGGTCTCGAACACCTTGGCCTCTAAAGGGGACACCCGGATCGAACTCGGAGGCTCGTCGGTGCCTTGGCCCTCGGTTGGCGGTTCGACACCCGGTTCGACGCCCGTGAGTTCGACGGCCTCCGCAGTCGACCGGATGAGGCTGTCGTCGTCTCGGAAATAGTACTCCTTGAGGTGGCCTTCGAGATACTGGTGGACCTCACTGCCGCTGTCGAGCTCCCAGCGGTCCTGGAGCTCCTTGTTCTTCGTCGGCTGGAGTTCGACGACGTCTCCCAAACGGTCTAACTCGTCGTCCGTGAGGCTCATGGCCGGTGGTTACGGCTCGGGATATATCCGGGTTCCGGGTTGGGCTCGAGAGCAGTACTGTCAAGAAATCCTGCAGAGCGGCTAAGTCGTGTGGAACCGTTATATACGCTGTGACAGAACGAATCAAAATCAACCGTGTGACAAACGTGCTCGGCCGGGTCGACTACCCACTCGGGCGGGACGCCGCCGCAGCCGAGTTCGACGACGTGACCCTAATCCTTGCGGACGGCGAGGCCGATCTCGGCGAGTTGATTGGCAACTGCGACCGCGAAGAGTTCGGCTCGGCCGACGACCTCGACACCGAACTCAACAACGTGATGCCGATCGAGGCTGTCGGCGAGCCGGGCCAATCCGAGGGCGACGCCTGAGGCCTTTGTTTTCGGCTGTCTTGTGACCGACAGGATCGAGTAGCGATCGGTCGACGGGCGGCGTTGTGAGATATGTATACCACTCGGCAACCACTACGGGTGACATGATCACGAGGCAGCGAAGGCAGCGATATCTGGGGAACTGATCAGCGCGCGGTTCCGGATGCCGACCCCTAATGATGTGTGGACGAAGGAGGTCTCGATGTCGTTCCCGGAGGCTCGGTTTCGGCTGTTGGCTGGCGTGCCGACCGGCGAGGGGGCGAGCGGCTCGTCGTCGGCACGTCGACCGCGAGCAAGACGATCCGCCGCGGTGTGGCCCGCGTCCTCGAATGGTTCCTCGTCGGCCAGCGGTTCCACACCGATCCACAGACACCTTGAGAGCCGGGATTTCCCCGATCGGTGGCTCGACTCGCTGCCGACCAAATCCCGGCGTTTAAGTGTCTCAGCCGACTTTCGATTCGCTAATGGAGTTCTGTGACGACTGCGGTTCGATGATGAAGACAGAAGGTGACCTGTGGGTCTGTTCCTGTGGGTTCGAAAAGCCACGCGATGAAAGACAGGAACAGGCGATGACGACCACGCAGGGCCAGGTCAGCACTGAGGTCGTCGACGTAAGCGATGCCGAGGATCAGGGGCTGCCGAGCACGAAAGCCCAGTGTCCACAGTGTGACAACGACATGGCCTACTGGTATATGCAACAGATCCGGGCGGCCGACGAGTCGGAGACCCGATTTTTCATCTGTACCGAATGCGAACACAAGTGGCGCGAGGACGACCACTGAACGGTCGGCAATGGATATCCCGCCCCCGTCGGTTCCCGAATCGCGGCTGACCGACTGGCGGCAGACCGATCGGACGGTCGACTCACCGTTTTCGACGCCGATGCTGTCGGTGTATACCCACACCCGTGTCTACGAGGAGTCGACCCAACGACAGACGATCGCCGACCGGATGGGGTTCGACCACCCGTGGCGGTTCTTTTTTATCAGTCGAGTGCGGCTCGATCCACCGCAGCCACCGAACCCGATGTTGAGTTCGTTGCTTCGCCAACGCGTCGCCTCGGCGTTCGTCGACCGGCTTGACGGTCGCGGGCTCGCCGACATCACGAAACAAACCCGCAGCCACATCTCGATTGGGGATGTCGACGGCAGTCTGCGGCGATACCACGCGCGGCTCCAACTGTCAGCCGACGACCTCACAGCCCAACTGAGCGCCGACGGCGCGGACCGCGACCCCGATCCCGACCCGCTGTCGCTACCCATTGAGGCACTGGTTGTCGTCTGGCCCGACGACGACTACTACGTCGCCGGAGGCGCGTATCCGGCCGGGCCGCCGGAGTGCGGCCCCGATGAACTCGTGGCGGCACTCGAAGCGGAGATCGACCCTGCCGCCTCCCGTCGGGAACTGTTAGCACTTATCAAAGACTGCGGCCGGCAGTAGGTCGGGTCGATCCCCCGGGGTCGTCAGTCGACGCTACGGTTCGCTGCTGTTGTCGCCGGTCGGGTCGGCCGAACACGCCCCGCCGCTCACGTCGGTCAGAATCGAGAGTTCGCCCTCGCGGGAAATCAGGACGACGAGATCCAGACAGTCGTGGTCCGGGAGGTCAGCCGACGATACCCCGGCCCGTGTATCGTCGTCGCTGAGTCGCACGGTCAGCTGGAACTCGCCGGAACCTGTCTGCCACCCGCTGTCGAGGGTGAGGTTGCTGTCGCCCTTGCCGACCGCGCCCAGTTCGTGTGTCTCCCAGTACTCGATCTCGTCGCCCCACTGGACGATGACGTCGACCGTCCGGGCGTCGTCGTCGAGGTTCTCCAGTGAAATCGTTTCGAGCACCGATCCCACCGATTCACCCGTTGCCGACTCGCCCTCCGCAGCGGCCCCGGCAGCGTTCTCGGGGCCCGAACAGCCCGCGACCGCTCCGGCCGTGATCGCCCCACCCACGGCGAGCATTCGACGGCGTGTATAGTCACTCATAGCTACTGGTTCACCAACGAGACGGTATAACCCTTTGTCAGACGCTCCCCGTTCAGTGCCAGAGCCGTCGCCCGGTGGCCTGCAGGACACCCGCGAGGTCGACCCGGAACGGACCGAATCCGAGGCGGTCGGCGAGCCAGCCAGCCGACCTGGCGGGCTCGTAGCGGGCAACCGGAACCCCGCGGACGCGAACGAGCACCGGCGTCTCGATGACCAGTGGGCCCTCGAAGCCGCGCTGTTGGAGCCAGTCGACGGCATCGCTTGTGGCCGTCGCCCGGAGTTCACGGAGTGCGCCGAAGTCGGGGGCTTCGACGTACAGGGTGTCGCCTTCGCTGTGGAGCCGGAGCGTCGATTCCGGGAGGTCGACCGTCATATCAGCCTCGATCAGGAGCCCCCGTTGCTCGTCGGCGGGGGTCACTCGTCGCTGTCGCGTTCGCGGGCCCGGATCTTGACTGTGCCGTCAAGCCGCCACTCGGCGTGGTCGGCGTCCTCGCCGATCCGGTCGGGAACGTCGATCCGCATCTCGTCGAACTCGTAGGTGATCTCGGCTCCACGTCCGGTGAGCCGTTCATACAGACCGATCGCCAGCTCCGACCACGTTTCGGTCTCCTCGACAGTAGAATCGTTCGTCGACATCGTAGTTGTACGGAAGTGGGCTGGTATAAAGAGTCTGGCGTCAGTGGCTAGCTTAACTGTTCCGCGCGAAGGTGAGATATCCCGTATGGCCGACGCCCACAGTCGAGGGCCGCGACCCCCGGTTGTCGAAGGTCATCTCCCGCTGGATCGTCTCGATCGTCTCGATCCCCGACAGTCCGGCCTCCTCGGCAGCTGCGACGGTCTTTCTGGAGTTCTCGATGAACGGCGAGTAGACCGCGACGTAGCCGCCGTACGCGAGGAGTTCGGGAGTCGACTCGACGATCTCGGGAGCGTCCTCCGTATCGAGGGTGAGCAGATCGAACGGCTCGCCCGCTACGAGCTCGTCGAGGTCGTCGGTGATGTCGCCGGTTCGCACGTCGACGCGGTCGTCGACGCCGGCGGTGGTCATGTTTTCGCGGGCAACCTCGGCAAAGTCGGCCGACTGCTCGTAGGTGGTGACCGACGCACCGAGCCGACCCAGATACGCCGACAGCACGCCGGTTCCCGTTCCGGCATCGAGCACCCGGTCGGCGGCGGCCGCGCCGGTGTGACCGATGACGAGCCCGATATCTCGGGGCATCATCGGCGCGCCGGTGCGTTCGAGATGGTTGAACAGATCCGGGCCGCGGAGCTCGCGGGCGACGAACTCGTCGCCGAGATGCGTCTCCAGAACGTCCCCGCTTTCGACGTCTTCAGGGACGGTCAACATTCCGAGGTCGGTGTGGAGTTCCGCGCCGGGCGCACGGAGGTACTCCCGATCACCGTGACAGAGGAGGATCACCCGAGGCGGGAGATCGCCGCGGCGAGGTCGCCGTCTTCGGCTTCGAGAGCTTCACGAGCGTCGCTTTTCGAGACGCTGGCCTGCGAGGCAACGAGTTTGATGTCGTCTTCCGGGATTTCCTCGTCGGCTTCAGTGTCGCTGCCGTCGTCGACTGCGCCCGCGGTTGCGTCCTGTGTCTCGGGCTCGCCAACGATCTGGTAGGTCTGGCTGCCCTGCGCGTCCATTCGGGTAACCTCTGGAGCGTCGAAGACGAGTTCTTCGCCGTCGGCCGTGGTGATGGTGACCGTCTCGGCGTCGATCTCGGTGACGTCGATCCCCATCTGTTTCATCATCTGTTGCATCTTCCGCGGGTTCATACCGCCGCCTCCAAACATACCTAAGAACTCTCGGGGGACGACGAAAAGCGTGGCGAAGCCAACCGCCCCGTCGACCTGCCCCGTCACCGATTTCCGACCGCGACGATCTGTCGACGCAACCGGCCCCAAACTGTGACTCACGGGGCAACCTGAGAGTCACAAGAACTATAAAAAATATTACACATATACCGGCCGAATCGGACTCTGATTGTTCATGAGCCACACACGACGCAGGGACGTACTCAAGACTGCGGGCATGGTCGTCGCTGTCGGGGGATTGGCGGGCTGTGCCGACAACGCCGAGCCAGCCAACGACGGGCAGGGTGAGACGCCGGCCGACGGTACCGAGGAGGAACCACAGACCGGCGACGGCGAGCAGGGGGCGTTGCGGGTCGCCCACGCCTCGCCGGACGCGCCGAACGTCGACGTCTACGTCGACGGCGAGGCGGCCATCGAGGATCTCGCCTTCGGCGAGGTCAGTCCCTATGCGGCGCTCGATCCGGGAACCTATCAGATTCAGGTTACGGCAGCCGGTGATGAGGAGACGATCGTCTTCGACGAGGAGATCGAACTCGATGCGGGGGTCACCCAGACCGCTGTCGCCTTCGGCGAGGCAGCCGGTGGTCCCGACACCGGTTTCCGGATCGAGCTACTCGACGACGACCTCACCGATCCCGGCGAGGCGATGAGTCGGATTCGGCTGTTCCATGCCGTCCCTGATGCCGGACCCGTCGACATCGTCGCTGTCGACGTTCCCGACGATGATGGCGAGCAGTCGGCCGACGCCCCCTCGGAGGGCGAGCCGCTGTTCGCGGGTGTCGAGTTCGGCGGGACGGTCGCCGAGTCGGTTCCGGCGGGCGACTACACGCTGGGTGTCGTTCCCGCAGGCGGCGGGGGTGAGTCGACCAACGAGACGAACACGACCCAAGAGGGGAACGAGACGAACACGGCCCAAGGGGAGAACAATACCACGGATCAAGGGACTGATGACCAGCAGGCCGACGGCCCAGTCGCGGAGGTCGACTTGGCCGCCGAGGGCCAGACCGTCTACACCGCCTTCGCCATCGGCTACCTTGACCCCGAAGTTGTCGGCTCGGAGGCGGGCTTCGAGGTCGTCACCGTCACCGACGCCAACGAGGGCGAGCGTGCTCAGGGCGGCACCGACAGTGCGGCGATGTTCAGCCCGACCACATAGACCACGCCGCCCTCGCTCGTCGGTCCCGCGGCTGCCCGCCGCGCCAACGACTTTTAACACCTCACGCCTCGTGGGTCTCGACAATGTTCGACGACGAGGACCTCGCGGCGATCCGCGAGGTCAAAGCCGAGTGGGAATCCGAGACCCTTGAGCCGACCCTCGACCGGTTTGGCGAGCGCGCCGAGGGGTTCGACACCGACACCCGGGGCCAGTCCGTCGACCGCCTGTATACCCCCGCGGATATCGCCACCACCGACTACGCCGACGACATCGGTTTTCCCGGCGAGGAGCCCTACACGCGGGGTGTCTACCCCACGATGCACCGCGGGCGGCTCTGGACGATGCGACAGTACGCCGGGATGGGCACCGCCCGCGAAACCAACGAGCGCTTCAACTATCTGATCGACCAGGGCTCCTCGGGGCTCTCGATGGCGTTCGATCTCCCGACTCAGATGGGCTATGACTCGGATGCCGCGATGGCCGCCGGCGAGGTCGGCAAGGCTGGCGTCGCCATCGACACTCTTGGGGACTTCGAGACCGTCTTCGACGGTATCCCGCTCGACGAGGTCTCGACGAGTATGACGATCAACGCCCCCGCAGTCGTCCTCTTGGCGATGTACATCGCAGTCGGCGACAGGCAGGGCGTCGACCGTGACCAGCTCCGCGGGACGGTCCAAAACGACATCATGAAGGAGTACATCGCCAGAAACCTCTTTATATATCCGCCGGAGCCCTCGATGCGGCTGGTCACCGACACTTTCGGGTTTGCGGCCGACGAAGTGCCGAACTTCAATACGATCTCGATTTCGGGCTACCACATCCGCGAGGCGGGGTCGACGGCGGCCCAAGAGATCGCCTTTACGCTCGCCAACGGGATCGAGTACGTCGAGGCCGCCATCGAGGCCGGACAGGACGTCGACGCGTTCGCGCCACAGCTCTCGTTCTTTTTCAACGCCCACAACAACATCTTCGAGGAGGTCGCCAAGTTCCGGGCCGCACGACGGCTCTGGGCCACGATCATGGACGAGCGGTTCGGTGCTGAAAATCCCAAGTCGAAACAGCTCAAGTTCCACACCCAGACCGGCGGGTCGACGCTGACGGCCCAACAGATCGAGAACAACGTCGTTCGGGTGGGGTATCAGGCCCTCGCCGCAGTCCTCGGCGGGACCCAGAGCCTCCACACCAACGGCAAGGACGAGGCCCTCTCGCTGCCGACCGAGGAGTCGGTTCGGACGGCCCTACGAACCCAGCAGATCCTCGCCCACGAGTCCGGGGCGGCCGACACTATCGACCCGCTGGCGGGGAGCTACTACGTCGAATCGCTAACCGATGAGGTGGAAGCCGACGCCCGTGAGATCATCGAGACGATCGACGAACGCGGTGGCATGCTCCGGGCGGTCGACACAGGCTACGTCCAACAGCAGATCCAAGACGTGGCCTACGAGCGCCAACAGGAGATCGAGTCTGGCGAGCGGATCATCGTCGGCGTCAACGAATTCGAGGTCGACGAAGATCCCGCGATGGACCTCGAGACTGTCGACGAGGCGGACGAAGCCCGGCAGGTTGACCGGCTAGAGGCGGTCAAAGCCGACCGGGATCAGCAAGCGGTCGACGAGGCGCTCGCCTCAGTCAGGGAGGCGGCAGCGAGTCAGCAAAACGTGCTGCCGCCGGTAATCGAGGCGGTCAAAGCCTATGGGACGGTCCAGGAGATCTGTGATGTGTTCCGTGAGGAGTTCGGCGAGTACCAGCCCGGCGTGTGAGGTGGGTCTCGCCAGGTCGCAGGGACCGACTCTCAGAGCGCTGTATCCGCTGACCCGGCGAGTTGGAGGTAGGCCTCGGCCACGATGGCATTATAAAACACGCCGGTGATACTGCCGATCCCGACAGCGAAGATATCACCGAGGATCGAGATGCCAGCCAGTTGGAACAGTGTGCTTGGAACGGTAATGACCACACTCACAACGACAATCAGACCGAGAATACCGAGCAGTTTGAGCCGGCTCCCTCGCGCCAGCCCCCAACTCCGCTGTAGACTCCCGATAATTCCCCGATCTTCGACGCTGATCGCGAACATGAAAAACATGAACGACAGTGAGAGGAAGATGCCGGGGACAATGAGCAGGACGAAGCCAAGAGAGACCGAGACGAACACGATGATACTCGCAACCATCATTGAGAGCACCGCCCATCCCATCCGGCGGGTGTAGAGTTCGCTCGGGACCGTCGACAACTCGGCCATCGGTCGGGCAAAGGCCCGTGGGATGACCACGAAGAAGGCCGTCAAAAAGACGTACACGCCCACCAGCAGGCCGCCCGCGAGAGTCGCCGGGAGCGGAAGCGAAAGCCCAACCGAGCCTGGTGCGGCTCCCGGTGGAACCATCGACTTGGTGACCGTATTTGTCAGTGTGATATTCAGCAGTTGGAAGGCCAAAAACACAGCAAACAGGATGCCACCCGTTCGAGTTAATCCGCGTTTGATGCCGCCAGTGATTGCGGTCGACAGTTGAAGACTCATCGGTGATGTCTCTTCATTGATGTTATTTATTCCTTTGTATATTCGGATTATATGTGAAAAGATGGTGAATGTCTCGATCCGATTCCGACAGGAACATTCAGCATGCGGCGGCCGCTAACTGACATTTTATTTGAGCCGCAGTCGACGATTCGGCATGGAGTTTCATCACGCCGGCATTGCGACCGACGACGCCGAGGGGCTGGCAGCTCTTTACGGTGATCTGTTCGATGCGCCATGCGTCCACGAGGAGCGG
>Ga0207753_1000521_pt1 | contig 14826 bp, 17 predicted proteins | sample PonA233FremontCA_2_FD_187273 | JGI IMG/M metagenome (GOLD analysis project Ga0207753, IMG submission 187273) | Salt pond sediment microbial community from Fremont, CA, USA - Pond A23 Sediment 3 (SPAdes) | ecosystem: Environmental > Aquatic > Non-marine Saline and Alkaline > Saline | place: USA... | reverse complement strand
CGGTCATTCCCTTGTGCATCCGGGCGCGGTGTTCGAGCACCTCGCGCCAGTACGCGAGCGTCGTCTGCATCCAACCGTCTTCGGTGTGGTAGACGAGCGTCTCAGTGTCGCCCGCGGCGTCCTCGAAGCGCGGTCCGAAGGGAGTCTCTTGGCACTGGAGGTGCGTCGTCGCGGAACGGCGTAGCGGCCGCGAGAAATCGTCCTCGCGGCACCGCGTCACGATGACCGGCACGTCGTGAACGCGAGCGACGCGGGCGACCGACGCGATCGCCCGAATGAACATCTGCTCCGCGAGTTCGCCGTCGACGTCGGCGGCGCGGTACATGCCGTCGAGGCCCGTCGCGACGACGACCGACGGCGACTCTCGGGCGGCCAGCCGGCCAGATAGCCGATCGAGGAGCGAGGTGTGCTGATGGGCCGTGAACCTGCGAGCCACCTCGATGCGGTCGAGCACGCGATCTGCCGGAGCGAGCTCGCGGAGGCGAGTCGTGTTCGCTCTGTTCGCGCCATCGACCCAGAACGCCGGGCCGTCGGTACTGAGCGCTCGGTCGAGCAGGAGCGCTTGGACTGGCGTGACACCGAGGTTGTCGTCAACGTCGACGAGCGTGACGCCCGGAGCGAGGTCCGGGAGATCGGCGGTCGGTCGTCGGGAACGAGAGTGCATGGTTGCGTAGAGTGGCAGATATGCAAAAGGGGTGAGCCATGGATGGGCGGTGAAAGTGGAAGTGGTATCTACTGCAGGCTAAGGTCGCGTTCAGACTAGTAGAGCCCCCAATCAGCAAAGTGGGATCTCGACGAAGACTTGGTTTTCAGCACGCGATCGTGGTACTGTTCGAATTGGTCGCTCTCGGTGTCGGCAGGATGGTCTACGGCACGGTCGGTGAGCGGATACTCCGGCAGACTGTCGAGCGGCTCGAAGAGATATCGGTAGCGTAGAGTATCGATCGCAGAACAGCGACTTTTTTTCCTCAGGTGCTGTGGCCCTGTGAGCGTTTCTAGTATTTAGAAAGGTTTCGGTCGAAATGGAACAAATGTAGAGCACACCATGGAGAATTTAATTTCAGTTGTTACTTCTAGTGTGCTGAAGTATTACTAGAAATCGTCTAATGAAGTGTCCTCAGATTGGTCTTCCTCCTCAAACTCATCTGAGTCTTCTAGCCTAGTCCCAAGTCCCGGCTGACTATTAATTGATTTTAGACGTTGAATCTGTGATGTCTGGGATGCTAGTGTGTCGGTTAAGTGGGAAGGACGTTCATCCATCTCGTCAAGGTCAGCGCCGGTGAGAAAGAGAATGGTAAGGTTCTGATCTCGCATTATCCTCTTCGCAAAACGACGGGCATCTGGAACAACACCAGAACGACCAATCATCAGGATCACGTTCGTTTGAAGCATCCGCGACAGACCGACCTCCTTGGCCACGTGTTTCGTGCGAATTCGGTCATCAGTGTTCTTACACTGGATCTGCCAACGACTGAAATCCACTGCTATTGAATCCATCACCACGTCAACCTCGGCACCACCAGTTTCGACTCCGCGAAGTTGCCAGTCCACGAAGTCTAGGTCGAGAAGAGACCCAATCTTGACTGCTAACGCCTCCAGTGCGCGTCCCTTTACATGCGTGTCGTTGGATTCCATCTGCTCTCGTATCTCATCGAACGACTGTCGGAGAACCTCGCGCGGAACACCGCTGTGTTCGGACACGTTCTCCAATACGGGTCCCATAACCTCCGTTTCAAACTTTTCAGTTGGTTCGACAACGCTAGGCTTCCCCGTGACGTCGACGGTTGATTCGTACTCGATGAACCCGGCGTCGGCTAATGGATCAAGGATATCGGCAGTAGTGCTCTTGTGGTCAATATAGACTCCGTGAGTCTCCTCGGCTAAATCACGGACTTCGTTATTTGGAATTGGTTCGTCAGGGTCTAATGAGGCCAGCGTTTTGAGGAATGCTTGCTGTGCCTCGGAAAGTCCAGATAGTTCCAACCGTGTTTCCCGGTTGACGCCGACGATCCTGTCGAGTTTTTGCCAGTCGACCTCGATGTAAGATGTTTGTGTGTTAATCAGGCCTGCTTCGGATAACCATCCTCGCATCTGATTCCAGTGGGTCGACCCTTCGTGAACATAGATATCGTATTGGCGGTCAAGTTCTCGGTAAATATTCGACGTGGTCGTCTGTTCTCCTGCGAGTTGGAGGTCCCGGATGATATCCATCGCCTTGATCCCGTCGAGCTCCAAGAGAATGTGTTCGGCGAGTCGCTCGTAGAGCTCTTCTTCGTCGTTTCGGAGCGAATAGAGTTTCTCACCGACATCAGTAAACCGACCGTTCTGATCAACGATGCCGTAGTTTTTCATCCCGAGCCGGATATTGCTCGCAGTCTTTATCGGATCGCTACTATCAGAGTAAAACTTGTCAGCCATCGAGCGGTCAAACGCGTCTTTGTCCCCCTCGTTCTCTCTCAGCTTTTCCAGTACAAAAGGAAGCAGACACTCACCGTCCTCGTCAACAAGTGACCCGGCGCTGAATGCATCACCGAACACCAGATCCGTTTCCTTGCGCGTCATCGCAAAACACCATACGCGAAGCTGAGACGGGTTACGGAAACACCGGAGAGGCTCATGATACCGAGAGCTCAGTTGTCTCCTACTTATGATTTCGCAATAAACAGTATTAGAAAACGGAATGAATGAAAAATCGAAAAGTAAAGTCGCTACTCTTCCCGGAACTGCTGCAGCGGGTCATCAGAATCTGATAGCCGCTCTTCAATCTCTTCTTCCTCAAGGAAGCGTAGTTCTGAGGTGCGAATGTACTCCTCACTACGCTCGAACGACAGCCAGTGACGGCCAGCGTCCTCGGCGGTTTTCCCTGTCCAGTTGGACCCGCCGAAGATGTCGAGCACGATCGGGCGATCGAGGTATCCAGGTGACGTCTGGTCGCCGCGTTCCCACTCGTCGTATGGCGGGTCGGGAGTCAGTAGATTAATAAAGAACTGTGGCAGCTTCTCCGGGAAACGAGCGGGGTGCCGATCGAAGCCGTACTTCCGACACATTCGCTGGTAATGCGTGTTACTCGCCGTGTTTGGCGTTTTGATGAAGTTCTTCGGGATCGCCCCGTCGTTATCGTTCGAGAACGAGTCCGAGCCGATGTTGTGCCCGGAGCTCCGTTCACCCTCGTTGTACTCGCCGGTCTCGATGAGCTCTTCCTGACTCTCGCTGTACGTTTTCAGCACTTGCGAGTTGCGCTGGTTGTTGACCTCGGGCTTCGGGTACGGACGTCGGATCTCCTCTCCGTTCTCGATGTGGGCAAGCACTTTCTTACCGTAGACTCGTGGTGCCTTGTTCGTGCCGAGAACGAGACTATGGATGTACAGCGCCCAGTAGGGAGAGATGTTCGCTAAGAGAGTCTCACGCAGCTCGTCGTCGTACCGCTCGTCGTCGTTCGGTTCGAGGACCTCGAAGACGCGCTCCAAGTCTGTGCGGGTAAGGTCGTTCTCGTCGGACCACGCCTCTGGATCTGACGAACTCACCTCGGCGAGAAGGTCGAGGACGTACTCGACGGAAAGGCGATCGTCGGGCCCCTCGACGATCTCCTCTTCCTCTTCGGCTGCAGTGTTTAGAGTCGTCTGGTCGGTTTCGTCATCGGTGGTCTCCGGTTCGGGGAGTTCGGCCTCACCGTAGAGGATCGCCTCGACGACATCTAGGAGTTCGTCGTCGGTGAGTTGGTCACCGAACTCGTCGCGGATCGTCTCGATGGTTTCGACTTTATCCTGAAGATCTTCCGTGTGGGCGGGTTCCTTATTGAGCTCCTTCGAGAACCACCACATCTGCGTGACGGCGTCGACGCCGCGGAGCTTCCGGACGTTCACCCATTCGATCGGACTCGGGAGCTTGTTCGGGTTGTACCAGTACCAGTCCTGTGCGAACTTCAGATCGCCCTCCTCGACGATGCGCGTCAGGAGCTTCCACTGGTACAGGGAGCGCTCTGGCATCCCTTTCTTGAACGCGCCGCCGATCTCTACGATGAAGCTCCCGTGCGGTTGGAGTACACGGCGGACCTCCGGGATGAACTGCATGAACCAGTCGTTGTACGAGTCCTGATCCTTGTTCCCGTACTCCTTCTCGTTCTGGAGCGCGAACGGAGGCGACGTAACGATCAGGTCGATCGAGTTGTCGGGTAGCTCCTTCAGCAGTTCGCGGCTATCGCCTTGGAACGCGGCGCCGAGTTCCGTCTCGTACGTGGGAGAGGAATCGAGAAGATCGGCAACGGACTCCTCGTCATCCGCCCTACTGTTGTCGTCTTCTACGCTGCGAGTCCCCATTGTTGAGTGTCGGTTTCGGAGCCACGGTAGTATCCCTTACGCCTTGTCCTGCCGCTGTTCACTACGTGAACAACTGAAAAATTAGATCTACTAAGGAATCCAGTGACCTCTACTAGATCCGGAGGCTACGGACCGTTTCCATCGTGTCGAAGAGCTCTTCACGAACCTCTTCAGTGGACGCATCCTCGTTGAGACCCAGCGCTTCTACGAGCATCTCCCACTGCTCTTCGGTCAGGTCGAGGGTGTAGTTTTCCGAGTTCCCACCGATGTCGATACCCATGTCGGGGTCAGCCTCGATGCCAGTGCTGTCTTCCTCAGACACGTCGGTACCATCCTCACTACCGAACCCACCGAGAGAGTTCTGTCCCGTCTCTCCATCATCAGTACCGCCTTCAACCTCGATACTGTCGTCTTCGTCTTCGCTCTCCTCAGTAGCGTCAGTATCGTCTTCGTCCGGAGACGTCTCGGTGGTGTCAGACTCGTCGAGACCGTCCTCGGCCTCGTCAGCATCGTCTACCGAAACGGGTTCGGGCTCGGACCCGGTATCGAACGTCCCCAACTCAGACAGTTCGGCCTCACTCTCCTGCTCGTCTAACGCCTCGCGGAGCAGGAGATCGTACAGCGTCTGCTCCCAGTCATCGAGACCGACCCCGCGTTCCGGCGGGTCCCGCCGGGCATGGTCGTTGGCTGCCTGCTTCAGACTATCGTAGACAGCTTCGGCCTCTACCCCGGTCAGATCCTCAGGGACTTCTGCCGACGGAATGGTGTCAGTCGGAAGCTCCTCGCCCTCTTCGAGCTTGATGTCGTACAGATCGTTGATAAGACGCAGGAACTCCTCCCGGTACGCCGGCTCGAACTTCTCGGGGAGCCCGTTGAGCGAGTACAGGCGCAGAGGGGCAGTCCCGTCGGCACGGTCAGTGATCTGCTTCGCGTGAGTGAAGTCCGTGTTAGGCTTGTGCGTCACACGCTCGCGACCCGAGTAATCATAGGGGTCGTCCAGGTGTTCAGTCACCGAATGCTTGCAGTTGCGATCGTAGGGGCGCGTGAGCGTCGTGGGGACATCGTCGTACGCGCCGGCAGCGAGGTAGTAAGGCCGGACGATCCGACGAATCCAGTCGAAAGCCGCACGCGAAACGCGGTTATACGGGTCGATGTCGGACTTCTGCGCGTCCCACGGGAGGACGGTAGCGTCTCCCTCCGTCTCAAACTCGATGATCACCCGAAGGCGACGATGCTGTCCCGAGAACTTTCCGAGGCGTGCCGACCCCGAGCCGGCACCGAACCCAGCACGCTCATCCTGAACCCCACTCAGGACCTGCCGGTTCTGACAGAAGATGTCTGCTCCGGACTCCTCGGCACTGGCCTCCCGCATGAGACCAACAGTAATGTTCAGATCGACAGAAGCGTCGAACCCCAAGGCATTCAAATCGATATCCTCGTAGCGCCGGACGAACAGATCGTCCATAGGCGTAAACGACCAGTCAACGGGCTCCGGCGGGTCGAGCTCCGTGGCGTCCTCCACGTTCCCCTCATTATCGAACTCCCGGATGATGATGGACACATTCTCCATGTCCTCCATCCGGTCTGTGCGGAGGAAGTACTGGTACGTCTGACGGAGATCTTCTTTCAGGTTATCCCGGTACTTGCTCCAGGGAGTGTTCAGGTCGCTGATACGGATCTCTGTGACACCTTCTTCAACGTCGTCGTACTCCACCTTATCGACAGTCCAGTCACTGTCGTCGGTGAGCCAGTCCTCGTCGATGGAGAAGCCCCACCCGGTATCGGCGTAGAGGTGCCGGCTCACGATCGTGGCCGAGTTACCGAGGTTGACGATCGCCTTCTTCGCTCCAACACCGTAGGCACCGATGGACCCCTCGATCTCTCCCTTGTTCGACTGGCCGAGCGCGAAGAGGATGTGCAGGTCTTCCTCTTCGACGCCACCCGTGTTGTCTCGAATGACAATCTCGTCGTCGTCCTCCGGACCTCCATCGTGGTACTCGATCTCAATCGACACCGGATCGAGCCCATCCAGCACCCGACGCCAGTTGTCGAGCGCGTTGTCAATCAGTTCCTTGAACGCCGAAACCGGCGTAACGTCGGACTTCACGGCCTGGTACGCCTCTTTCGAGGGCTTAAGATCGTACTTGTCTTTGCTCATCACATATCCCCGTTGACGCTTGAAAGATAAATATGTTTGGTTATACTGTTTGCCCCCTGGACACGAAGGATAAGAATAGACTCTAATTCGACCTAGAGATAGTTGTTTGCAGATTTTATTTTGAGGCTCATGATTGGATTCCACTGGAATTTTGATTTCAAATATTGAATTCGCGCTGATGTGTTAGAAATACTGACCTAATAATGACACAGCCTTCGCGCACAGGGGATGAATAAGAGTTGGTCTTATCTGGATAACGTCGTAGCTTATTTTCTATTTCCCGGGGCAGATCCGCTTGCATAATGGCTTTCGTTATCATGTGAATTTGCTATGCGTACAGTATCTGATGAGTGAGAAGGACACCCTCTCTTCTGCACCACGGTTCATCGAATACGAATCTGACATCGTTAAGTCAAATATCTAACCAAATAAGGGCTATATAGCGGCTAGGCACAAGTCTTAAGTACGACCACCCATTAGAATAGCATGCATATGGATACTAACGATAACAGCGGAGACGACGAGGATGTAGAGATGAAGGTCAGCATGACGTCTAAGGCACTGCGGAATAACTTCGTCCAAGGGCGTCATGCCCCGACAGAGGGAATCGTGTGTGCGGTTGCGGTGCACAATCGTGGACGGGCTAGCGACCTTCTAGATGAGATGGCAGCCTCCAACGAGGCGGGTTGGACGAAGTACGGGACAGGTACTTACAGCATCACGGATGTTGAGGCTGCGGAAAAGTTCATCGAAGATAACGGAGGTGATGTCCCGTTCCGCCCTTGATGACTGGTTCTTGAGCAGGAGCATCTAGTGAATAAACAGTAGGTGGGGCGAGGGGGGTTACTAAATAATGGTCGTTTATTCATCTATAAGTCTCAAGCTGAGCTGAAGATGTAGTTTCAGTACAACAGGTATGTATTATTCAGAAAGTATTTTATCATCTCCTCGCATACGTTGAGTTGAGATGACCAACGAAACCACGACCAACGACAACGAGCCTGACGGGCCTCTCGTCGAGATCGACCACTACGCTGAGGAGGCCCCGTTGACGTACCTGTTTGGTGACTCCGCCCGTGTGAAGATCATCGGAGCGTTCGTCGCTGAGCGGAATAACGATATCAGCATTTCAGATATCGCGCGTCTCGCTGGAGTCGCTCGCAGCACTGTTTATACGCATCTTGACACGCTCGAAAAGCTCGGTGTCATCGAGCATTCCCGGGATATCGAGAATGGACACAGTTCGCTGTATCAGTTGAACGATGATAGTGACATCGCAGAGCTGTGTTACAAGTTGGAAGGGACGGTCCTTCAGGAACTGATCGAAAGCGAAGACTTCGAGTAAGCGTTTCAGAGTGTGATCCACTTGCTCTGATCTGTCGAGGTTACTTCTTGCTTCACTTTTCGAAAGCAGTTACGAGGTCTTGTCCCCAAATAGATCAGGAAGCTATTTTATGATATTAGTTGACTGAGGACAAGGCTACATCTTAGACAATTTTTCGACTCTAAGGATAATTTATTTGAGACAAAGTATAACTGTGGTCAGGTCATAGGTCCAGGTATGACTAAGAAGCAATTGCACGAGAAGGTGCAAGAGCACAAAGAAAAACGGGAGAGAGCCTACGCAAAAATGGGCTCTGTCGATTCCGAATCCAACTAATTCTTTTCAGATCTGACCAACTGCAGTTTCCTGCGTAGTTTACCTTCCGAGTGATTATTTAATGCAGGGTATTCAACATTATTAAGTAGATATTCGAAATATTGGTACCAATGCCAGTAGAGAGTATCTCTTCTCCAGAGTCGATCAAAAGTATGTCGCGGTGAGAGGTAACGGTGGTATTTTGAGAGGAGAACAGCTTTACCAATTTCTTCTTCTTTCCCCGGCCATCGATGATCTTCATGGACTATCTCATTATCTAATACAAGAGCATATAGCGTTATCATGGCCGTACGGTGATTAGCATCTGGAAACAGGTGTAGCCCGGCAATTGAAGTCATCCAGTGTGCACACTGGGAAACCACTGGCTCTGTTCTGGGAAGTTCTCTAATAATCCGGTCAATTTTCCACTTTTTGGCTGACAACACTTTCTTTTCTTTTCTCCGAGGGTCACGAGCATCTACAGAATAATCCTGTTCTGAATTCTTACTTGGATCACGAACCGTATCAAAATATTCGTAATTTTGTTTTTTGACGTATTCTTGTGACACACCACCAAAATCAGATATTCTCTTTTTAGCCAGATCAATCATCTCTGAAATGTTGAGATATCCGTCGTCATGAGCCAGTATAGAATCATCTCCAAGGAATTCTTGGCCGAATTCCGTGAGTGTGAAAGATTCATTCCCAGCATGAAATAATAGACCCGCCTTTACCATGTATCTACATTGTAACCGCAACCGGCTTTTCGATCTACGGGACTCAGAGAGATCGCAAATTGTAGAGGTGGTGTTTTCGCTATCGTAGATATGCTCTAGAATCTCAATATCCGTGAGATCAGCCGTGCTTCTTCCCCGCCAAGGAAGGTCGAGATTTGGGTCTCTTTGCATACGATTGCAATTTTTATCTATTGCACATATTCAAAACTCTACCCACCAATCCAGTAGAGCAACAGGTGGTAATCAACGATTAGGAACTGATACATCCACCCCAGAATCAACGTTCTCATTCAGAGGTTGCTGTCCTCACTGGTGATCGACCAGTAGGTCCCGAGAAGAGGAATTCGAGGTCAAGATCCTTGCCTCGGCCGAGGTTGAAATTTGCACATTACCTTGATAAAGATGGAACAGCTCGGCCGGTAAACGGTGAGTTGGGTCACCGATTGATTTTCAACAGGCTCTTGGCGCGTTTGTGAACTTCGTCAGGTCGAATTTTGTTCGGATCGAATTCGACATCGAGATCGTCGAGCAACATCTCGGTATCCATCTCGTTGAACTGCCGATTGAACCGGTCGTCCTCGTATACTGCCCGCGCGATGCGCTTTTCTTCCTCGGGATCAGCGCTAGCTTCCTCCTCGACTCTCTGCTGAATGGTAAGAATTCTACGTAGGCGCATTCTCTCCAGGCGGTTTTCGATTTCGAACTTTTCGTCTTCGTTTAGATACTCGTCATATTTATTCAGCAACTCCTCTGCGATGTCCTGTTTACGCTGTTTTTCCTCCTCACTCTCTAGTGAGTCGTATCCGAGACCGCGGCGCCCGGCGCTGCTCGATTCATCTCCGGCAGCGACTGATTCCAACCGTTCTTCCGTTTGTTTGTAAATGGTGTGTGGTCGTCTATTGACAAAGAAACAGACTCCCCCAAGCGTGAGATTGCCTCCCTCGTCTCGGTCTTCGACCAGATAGAATTGTTCAGCACCAGCGTCGAGTCCTCTTTCGACGGCCGCTGAAAGGCTCATATTCTCTAATATAAATCCCTGAAACGGCTGGGAAGAAACGGTAAAAACGGTGATATTGTGAGTGTCCTCCAACAGCTCCCGTGCTGACTCCACCTGCTCTTGAATCTGCTCGGGATCCATACGAGCCAGTTGTGGGCTGGCTCTGTTAATAACAACGTTCCTGCTCAGAAACTGGATCTGCAAGCCATGATTAATCGGCAGATCATGACGTGGGTGACGCGAAGTATAGTCAGATATCAGTGGGCAACATAGTAGGAAAATTGATAACATATCTATTGGAACTGTAGACAAGGATCAGTAGCTCATAGTTTCATATGGTCGTAGATCAATTTGTAGAACCTAGTTTCGAAACCCTCGAGAGCGCTCTTTCAGCGGCACAAGGTCAGAATAAAGCGCTCGTGATTTTTGCGACATGTTCGGTAGAATGGGAGGGAAACAGAGAGGGATCAATCGGCTCCGGGCAACGGATCATTCTCTGCAAGCCCGATGGATCTGTGTCAGTCCATCGCCCGAACTGGGCAAAAGCGATCGCTCGACAAGGGGTCAACAGCAAACTTCAGTTGTTTTCCGTTGAAGAGGGATATCTCCTCTACGGGAGTAAGTCAGGCGCAGAGAACACGATCCGTGTTCGCCTAACAGAGGTTCCCCTAGCCGTTGTCTACAACGCTTTAGACGAGGCGGAGCCGGAGCACAGAGGAACAGAAGCAAAGATACACGAATTCATAGAGGACAATCCAGAAAGCCTTGAAAATGGATTGCGAATACTCCATCACGAATACCAGACTGAGGTGGGTACAATAGATTTTGTTGCGGCTGATAAGGATGGAAACTGGGTGATCATCGAGGTGAAAAACCAGTACGCGAAGCTATCACACGTTGATCAATTGCGCCGGTACGTGAAGCACTACGGAGCAACGGACCACGCACAGGTACGAGGAATTCTAGTGGCACCCAAGTTCGGGGAGAAAGCCGAACGCGAGCTCCGTGAACTCGGGCTAGAAAAGCATAGAATCCAACAGTTCAGTCAGAAAGACTTGGGGCCCAGCCAGTCCTCGTTTGAAGAATGGGAGTGATACCTCGATTACTTAATTAGCTAATCAAATCGCTGTTTCAACTCTTCAAATAGCTGTTTCTCCACGCTTGTCCCAACGCGGGCATAATACCGGTATCCCACCGCACAGGGCCGATCTAACTCTTCGACTTCAATAATTACGATTGAGTTATCAGAGATCTCCTTGACCTCAAAGTTGGGGTATATTGGTGGTCGGAACTTCTCGCTCGTAACTAAGTTGGCAATACGAAGTTGTAAATCCTCTGTATCATCGACCCCATAAATTGACCCATCATCTTTTACACCGATAACCAATACACCACCCGCTGTATTCGCAAGCGCGGCAATCTCTTTAGCTATTTTATCTGGTCCCGAAAATTGACGCTTGAATTCAACCTTCTCCGACTCTCCAGCCAGTATCTCTTCAATTGTCATCCCGGCGTACTTCGGTTTCCGCACAATTTGCGACGCTCCCTCAATATCGGGAGACATACCGCCGTGATTCTCTTCAAGTAGGTGTTTGAACCTCTCTTCCGGAATGCTCATCTCTTCTATTTCAACCAGACTGTCCGATGAGAGGTATTCGAGTACCTTTTCGGTCCGATTATATTGTGAAGTTCCATATCCGGAGTAGTCTGTTCCAAGACGAACGAATGTTGCCCAGCCTTTCATTCCACCAGATCCGAGCAGGTGCGGGCTATCAACTCGTACAGCGTAAGAGAAATTATTACCATCTGCATCCGGGTCAGGATGAATAAATCGGCGAACAAAAACTGGCTCTTCCGTGTCAATCTTCTGTCGGACTCGGACCATCCCTTCAACAATCGAGACGAAGAGAGCGCCTTTGTCCAAGCTATGTTCGTCAAGTCTCTCAGCGTGTTCCCATAACAACAGTTGCTTCAACTGTTCCTCTTTTCCAATAACAGGAATTCGATCGTCAGCGAATAGGTGTGACAGTACTTCTTTCGGGAAAAAATCAACTAAAATTAATGACGAGTCTCCCAATTCCACCCCATGTTTCTCGCCAAACGGATGGAAGAACTGTCGCTGGATTTTTCCATAATATTGGGTGTCGATGTCTTTCCATTCATCAATCTGGTGAAGGTCATCAAATAATGATCCATCTAGCTGAAGTTTGTCGGAAAAAAGCTGCCAGAGGTATTCTAGTCCGAGTGTATACCCCTTAACTCCCGCGTCCAACTCTGACTGATCGGAAATGAGTATATCAAAATCACTCACATACAATCCCCACGGCATGTTCTCACGCTGATCAACAAGGAATGTGAAGCACTGCTCAGCGGCGGCCCATGTGGCAGCTTGTTTTGTTGTTAGCGTGTCCGGAACAGCCTGTACGCTATCGGACAACTGTTGGGTAAGGGGCTCTGCCAATCGTTCAGTTGCGTCATCAACTCGACTCTTGAGATCCTTCGGGGTCGTCGCGAGAGCTATCTGGCGATTGTGTTTGTCGATCTTTCGGCTCAAGGCAGCCGCCTCACAATTGCTCTGAACCTTTACGATATCACCTAATTCCCTAAGTCCTTTGAGAAATTGATAATCTGTTTCAATCTCAACCGGGCCGTTCTGTACTAGATAAGAGTATCCAAGGATGTGAAGTGATGAGCGGGCCAAAATACGGTAGCCCTCCAGAAATTCGTCTATCTCCTGAATGTCGTGGTTCTTTTTGCACCATTCTAGGAAGCGCTCATGATTTGTTACCTCTTCAAAAAGAGTAGCGCTACCGATCAGATTTGTTATTGATTCTTCCCGATGGGACTCCTCGTCAGACATCTTCAAAACCCCGCCCACTCATCGGGCCTCGTCGCATGAGGCGGTCGGGGACCCGGTTCAGGAATATCGAGACTGGGGTCGGCTTCCTCACTCAAGTACAACTGACCCCACGTCGTGATTGACCAGTATGTCTCAAAGCGACCGTCGACGATTTCTTGCTCGTAGCGATTGACGAGCCCGGCGTCAAGCAGTACCTTACAGCGCTCGGTGACGCGACCGGGGCTGACAGCGCCGGTGAGATCGAGGCCGACCTCCCAAGCATCGGCATCACCCCCGTCTGCGAGCTGTTCGAGTATTCGCTCGTCGAGCTGGGTCATCCATGGAACGAAGGACCGCATTCAGCTTGCGCCTCCGTTGGACTCCCCGGAAACGTCACCGGTGTCGGTGGCACTGACCTCGCTGGCGTCGTCGATATATCGCCAGTTCTCGGTGTCGAGTCGTCCTTCGAGGTACGCCTCACCGTCATCTGTGATCATATAGACACCATTTCCGAGATGACGGACCAACCCCTCTTCCTTGAGTTTCTTACAGCGGCGGCCAATATACTGGCTCGAATATCGAATCGGCCCCTCATTCATCATTTCCGTAGGAGAGCCGGTCTCATTCTCACTTAGATATTCGAGCACTCTGTCATCAACTAGCGCCATCCAATCACCAGAGTGCCTCATACGCCAACCTCTGTTTAGATAACACCTATTAGACTCGATTTGAGCCTATGCGAACGTACACAAACTATAAGTTGTTATGCCCACATGGAGTTCATACGGAGCCCGAGTGACGAACCCTCGGCTAGTGAGATAGTGTAGGAATCCCGGCCGCGGTGTTAGAGCACCCGACCGGGTCGGGTTCTGTGCGTGCCCACAGAACCATGCTGATGATGGCAACTGCGGGGCTTAAGCCCTGCGCGACGACGGACGAACCGAGCGGAAACACCGGCGGCTGCGCGTCCTGCTCAGCCCCGGCTGACGGCTTCGACGCCGAGCGCGGCGTCGCCGTGTGTCGCGACTGCGCGGAGGGCGACGCATGAGCACGACGCGCCCGATCGACGACTTCGTCGATCTCACCGCATTCCAGCGCGACGCGCTCTGGACGCTCGCCGGCGAAGACGGTCTGAGCGGTGCGACCGTCAAGGCGACGCTCGAAGGCTACTACGACGACGATGTCAATCCGGGAACGGTCTATCCTGGATTGGACAAACTCGCTGAGCGGGGGCTCGTTCAGAAGGGCAAACGCGACGAGCGTACCAACGAGTACACCCTGACAGAGGAGGGCCGTAAGGCGCTTTCTGCCCGCCGCGTCTGGGAGGGGGAGTGGCTGTGAGCGCAACTGCCGAGAGGGCGACACTCACTGAGCTCAGCGCCTTCCAGCGCGATCTCCTGTGGGCGCTCTCCCACGACGACGCCCGCAAGGGGCTCTCGCTGAAGGCGGAGCTCGCCGACTACTACGGCGAGGAACTCAACCACAGCCGCCTCTACCAGAACCTCGACAAGCTCGTGGAGCGCGACCTCGTCGCCAAGCAGGCGCGCGACAAGCGCACCAACGAGTACCGTCTCACCGAGTCGGCCCGCCGCGCCCTCGAAGCTCGCAGAGCGTGGCAGGCGGGAGGCGACGAATGAGGTTCACCCGCACCGCCGACGGCGAGGCGACCGCGTACACGGTCGGCGTCGAGCGCCTCGATCCCGACGACGATCCGGAGCTGGAGCCCGCGGGCTACCACTCCCCGCAGCTGCTCTACGCGGTGATGACGCCCGGCGCCGTGGTCGCGGACTACGACATCCACCGGCTCGCCCGGAATCTCTCGGGGGACGCGAGCTGGGTGACCACAGAGCTCCGCGATCTCGACTACGACGAGCTCGACGCGCCGGAGGCGAACCCGTGAGCCGGGAGGTCGACGTCGAACTGCGCTCGTCGCACGGCCGCCGCGTCGAGACGGTCGCCGTCGGCGTCCTCGCGACGGACTCGGCCGCGGTCGACATGGCGCGCCGGCAGGCCGGCATCCCCGCGAGCGAGTTCGACACGGGCGAGGTGGTGGCTCCGTGACCGGGAAGCTGTGGGAGTGCCCGCAGTGCGACCGGCTCGTCAACCGGTTCGTGAACGGCGGCACGTGCCCGAACTGCGG
>Ga0207753_1000520_pt1 | contig 14833 bp, 15 predicted proteins | sample PonA233FremontCA_2_FD_187273 | JGI IMG/M metagenome (GOLD analysis project Ga0207753, IMG submission 187273) | Salt pond sediment microbial community from Fremont, CA, USA - Pond A23 Sediment 3 (SPAdes) | ecosystem: Environmental > Aquatic > Non-marine Saline and Alkaline > Saline | place: USA... | reverse complement strand
GGTATGCATAACATATCTTATGCCGATCGATTCCGCCATATCACGAATTACCGATCGGCATAATACGAATCAACAGGTCGGCTAACTCTCGGCATTTCAACGATTTGCTGAAATAGCGTGAGTATTATGCCGAACCAATCGTCATAACAACGTTATGCCGACCGGGGTCAGTGTGTCTACACGATACAGCTTTACGCTGTGCACATCAAACCAAACGACTCGTCCGCTTTCTCTCTCCCGCCATGGACGGTTCGTCGTCAGATTGTTCGTCTCCTTTCTCTGGTCGCGTCCGGTCGGCCTGTCGCCGAAAAGGATACACCTTTCGCGGAGAAGACGTATCTCCGCTGGATTGTCCGGTACGTAAAGCACCACGGCACCGAGCATCCCCGGACCTTTGGGAAGCCTGAGGTGCGGGATTACCTGTCCCACCTCGCAACCGAGAGAAATGTAGCCGCCTCGACGCAGAATCAGGCTTTAAATGCCCTTCTGTTCCTCCACCTGGGCGTGCTCGGCGCGGAGTGGGACGAGGTATCTGACTTCGAACGCGCCAAAGAGCCAGAACGGCTCCCAGTGGTTCTCACCCAGGCAGAGGTCGGGGCTCTTTTGCGGGAGATGAGCGGTCCAAACGGCCTTGTGGCCCATCTACTTTATGGGGCTGGCCTGCGACTGGCAGAGGCCCTTCGGTTGTGGGTGAAAGACACAGGCTTCGAGTACGAACAAATCACGACAGGCAGGGCAAGGGTAAGAAGGATCGCCGAACGCTCCTGCCCGGCATACTTGAGGCCCCGCTCCAGCGGCAGCTTCGAAATAGCAAGGCGACCTGGAAGGAGGATCTGGAAGCTGGCTACGGAAGGGCCTCGATGCCGAAGGCCCTCGAACGGAAGTACCCAAACGCGGCGGCAGAGTGGGGATGGCAGTACGTTTTTCCCTCAGTGCGGCGGCCTAAGGTCCGAGAAGCGGAGACATCAAGCGGCCCCGCAGCTCCCCTTCCGCCGTGCAGAAGGCGGTCAAGCGTGCGGTGGAGGAAGCAGGCATCACCAAGTCCGCCAGTTGTCACACCCTGCGGCATTCGTTTGCGACTCACCTCCTGGAACAGGGGACGGACATCTGTGCCGCGTAAGAGCTTCTCGGCCACCAGGATCTGCCTGCCGCACAGGTCTACACGCACGTTCTTCAAGACGGAAAAGCCGGGACGCGGAGTCCTCTGTACGGCATCGAATAAACCGAGGTCGGGAGGCGCAGATAGTCAACGGGGGTACTCAAATCCTAACCCGCTCGATCTCTTCCTGCGCCACCTTCTGCTCGCGGTGGTCGTAGATGCGGGTCGTGTTTGCGGAGGCATGCCCCGCAACGCGTTGAGCGGTCTCCAGGTCGCCCCCGTTTTCGAGGAACGTTGTGATGCCAGTTGCCCGAAACGTATGGCAGGTGACGGGGTACTCTCGGGATACGTGGGAAATTTCAACATAGTGGACGCAAATCGTCCATACGTCGCCCTGAAAGCAGTTCTTCCCCTGTGACCCGTGGCTCAAGTGCACGAGAAACAGCGGTGTCCGAAAAGGTTTCCTTTCTGGACAGTAGCACGAACGACCATCAGAGGCCTGAGAGGTCGGTTTAATCTCTCATTCGGGCATACCCTTTTTGAACAGTGGACTTACGTTGACAAATTGCATGTATCCCGAAAGTCCCCCAAACGACGTCTCGTGGTCGTACACCACGCGGCTGTTTCAGAAGATCAGCGGCCTCCTGGATCCCCGCATCGGGCGCGGCCTCTACAACACATTCCATGCCCGGTATCCGCTTCTCCGGTACCCGCTCGACCACGCCTTCCATTCCGAGCACTTCGCGCTCTCACAGCTCAAGGTGCTCCCCTACATCGGCTCCGACCACTTTCTGGTCCTCGTTGAGCTTCAGCACCACACCGACGCCGAGGATCACCACGAGGAGCCGGAGGCGGACGACCACGACGAGGCTCAGGCGCAGCACGAGTTGGACAAGTTGCCCGAGAAGCGGGAAGCGAGGGCATGAAGTACACGGAGGTTACCGGAGAATCGTCATCCGCCCCTGCTCGACCCTCCGGTCCTCCTCCGTCCGAGCGACCAGGCGGTAAAAGTACGCTCCGCTCGCCATCCGCCGTGGGGCCCACTGGACCGCCTGCAGGCCTGCCTCCTGCCGGCCCGGCTCAAGCCGGGCGACCCGGCGGCCCAGCACGTCGTACACCTGAGCGGTCACCTCCGCCGCCTCCGGAAGCACGTACCGTAGGGTGGTCTGCCGCCGGAAGGGATTCGGCGCGTTGCCCTTCAACTCTAGCTTTTGGGGAGCGGCCACCTGCAGTCGCACCGCCTTTTGGGAAAGGGTGTATCCGTCCGCTTCGGTGATCGCAAACCGAAGGAGAGCCGACTCCCCAACCGGGGCCTCGTCGGCGACGGAAAACCCGAACCGGACGCCCCGCTCTGCGCCCTCCGCCAGGCCGGTGAGCGTTCGCTCCTGGGCTCGGAGCCGAACCCAGGACGGCTGCTCGGTGACCTGGATGCGCACGCTGGAGATCGAGTCGGGAACCTGGTTGGCCAGCACCAGCCGCACGGCATTGCCCTCCGATCCGAACGGCACTTCGGGAACCGAGCGTTCTTCTGACGACGGGGCCTCCGCCGACCCGGCCGGCTGGGCCTGAGCCCGAGCCGTTTCGACGACGAACAGTCCAGCGAGGCCGACGAGGAGAAGCAAAGAAGCCAACCGGCAACTCAGGAAACGAGGCATAAGCGAGGGAGAGATCAGCAAGAAAAGAAGACAGGCGCAGGGGCCCCTACGGCCCGACGGCCCAGAATTGGAAGGCGTAGTCGGAGGGCTCACGCACGGTATCGCTCTGCACCTGGAAGCCGAAGGTCACTGTTTGCCCGGGCGCAAGGACGCCGTTGTGCCCGGCGTCGGTGACGGTGTAGGTGGGCGCCTCGCCTGTGAGCTGGCCGTTCCAGAGGCTGGCGATGGGCGCCTCCAGCGCGAAGCCAAGGCGCCACCCGCGAATGGGTTCGTCACCGGTGTTGGTCATTGCGATCTGGGCGTTGTAGCCCGTTCCCCATACGCTGGTGGTCTCGAAGGCGATGTCGACCGAGGGGGCGTCGGTAGCGCAGTCGACGGCGTTGAGGGCATAGCCGGTCGGCTCCATCACGCCGTCGCCTTGGACCTGAAAGCCAAAGCTCCGGCTCTGGCCCGGGGCAATGACGGCGTTGTATCCGTCGTCGGCGACGGTGTAGGTGGGCGCCTCCCCGGCGAGCTGTCCGTTCCAGAGGCTGTTGATGGGCGCCTCCAGCGCAAAGTCGAGCGTCCACCCGCGAATGGGGATGTCCCCGTCGTTGGTGAGGGTGATCTGGGCATTGTAGCCCGTGTCCCAAACGCTGGTGGTCTCGAAGTCGACCTCGGCCGTGGCGGGCACCTGGCCGCAGCCCGGCGCGCTTGCAGGAAGGCGCCGGGCCAGGTAGTCGGCGTTGTAGTAGAGGAGGGCATAGCCTTCCGAGGTGAGCACGTCTCCGGAATCGGCCTGTGCCTGGGCGGCCACCTCCGAGAGGGCCTGCTGGGCGAGGGCCGAGTCGGCGGCGGCGAGGTGGTCGTAGGCTGCATTCAGCTTCTGCTCGTAGCGGCTGGCCGCCGCGTCGGTGGTGATCCAGCCCTGCTGCCGGGCACGGTCGGGGTAGGTGCGGAGGGTGTCGAGGAACCTCTGGTACCCGCTCGCATCCGGGGGATAGCGGGCCGAGATGGTCCTCAACGACACTGAGTTTCCGTAGACTTGCTTTTCCCATTCTGACCGCGAGAGATTCGTTAGGGTTCGATAGACACCGTTAGGGTGACCCAGCACGTACATTGGACCGATCACCGGAAGACCTGGGCTCGCATATGAAAAGAAATCTTGGTCTCCAGGTCGGAGGTACTGGGAGGCGTTCCCCGCATGTAGCCACCACTTTAGGTCGTCGTAAGGGGAGTGGTAGTCGCTCCACACCTCCGGCTGCATAGACTGGCTGGTCGAATCTCCTGCGACGAAGATATACTCCAAGGGCTGCCGACTTGACTCGTCATTTTCGACCTTATACCGGTAGCGAAGCGTGTCCGCTGAAACCGGGCGGACGGAGGTCTCCACCTGAACGGTCATGAGGTCACTTGAGACAGACATGGCATACTTATCGTCATCCTCGGGCGGGTCCGGCGTGCTAGGCCATTGGCCGTATTTTTGGCCGTTCCAGCTATATGCAATCCGCTCCATCTCCGGCTCCGTCCGAACCGGCTCGCCGTCCTTGATGGTAGTCGATGGCCCGCCTCCTTGCCACCCAACGATCTCCGGGATTCCGTCTCCGGTCAAGTCGACGAATTCGGCAGTGGATCGTACGTCGGTTTGAACCGACAGCCGGTTCGCACTGAGGAAGGTCCCGTCCTGTCCGTCCCAACTGTAAATCCAGAGGCGGGTCGCCCCGAACTGCCTGCATCCATCTCCCGTGTACACCAACTCGACGGCATCGTCGTCATTCAGGTCTTCAGCTCGAAGGAATCCGGTCGCAAAAACACACCGCGTTCGCTCCCACTGATCACTCCAGATGATACTGCCGTCGCGGTACACCCCCACGACGACCTGCGGGTCTTTCTGCGCGGAGAACACAATGGCATTCTCAAGGGTCCCTTGCGGATCGAAAAACCGTTGGGGATCTGTTTTCAGTGCGTGGTCTACATCCACGAAATAGTCAACGTAGTACTCGGACCCAAACGTCGCCTCGACTGCCTGCTTCAGCTCCCGTCTCTGCTGTTCCGGAGTAGGACTGAGCTGGGCAAGGCCAAGACATGGATGAATGCCCGAGAGTGTCAGGAGTAGAAGGACTCCCAAAAGAGTGCGTCTCATGATTTTTACTCTTTTTCGACTGGTAGAAAGTCCTGTGAGTATCCGAAAACCTCCTGCTCGTAGTTCCCCTTTTCTGGATTCCACAGGTTGTACATTTCGAAAAATACCTGCTCTAAGGTCTTGAGGCTTCCATATCTCCAGTTGACATTCCGCCAGTCGCTGTCTGGCAGTTCGCCTCCTTCCTCGACGCCAAGAACAGTTCGCAACTGCTCGATCTGTAGTTTCATGTATATCGGGAACGAAACATCGTGGACGTTCAGCCGCTCCGGTTTATTCGTGTTGGTGACGGGATACGGATCGGGAACTTCCTCGGAATCGATTGCGGAATTGTACATGATCTGAAGCATCCCGTAGGAGCTTGCGGTTCGAGTTTGAGCAACCATGTTCTGCAGTCCTCCCAGCCCTTCTTCAAACCGATCAGGTCCGCGCCACTCCTCTCGCAAATAGCTGTTTGTAGCTTCCACCGTCAATTTTTGTAGCTGGTCTTCTGGTGAACCAATATTCTTTTTCTGGATAGACGTCGAGATGCTATCGTATACCACTGCAGCACTGCTGTAGGGACCGAAATCCAGCCTCCCATTTTCCAGGTCGACGTATTCGGGATTGCTGTTTGTCTCCCCTTCCAAATCTGAATGGCTCGTCAGGAATTCCCAGACTGTCTGAGGACTCTGAGGATAAGCCTCCGGATATACGTTCTGGGGACTGGGCACGCCCTGTCCACTGCCCATCGAGGTCTCCGTCACGAAGAACGGATTCTCGGTCCAGTCTCGTTCTCCGTCTTCCCGGGCACCGTCGACCGCAAACTGCGTCGTGAGCGGCTCGTAGCGATACGATGGAAGAAACTCGGCGGACTCTACGGCCGCCTGCCCCTTGATGAACTGCGGGGGAATGCCATAGCGGCCTGCGTAGGCGATAATCAGGGAGTCGACGTCGAATAGCTCCCCATTAATGTTTCCCACCTCGCGGGGCGGAAAATATCCCCCAGTCCCCTCTATTGAGCCTTTGCCCAACAGATCTGGTCGGGTGACTGCAATTTCCTTCTCGCCGGTCTTCCCATTCCCAGAAGCACTCAGGGTAACTCCATAGGTGGTTTGTGGCGTCCAAAACCTGCCAATCACCTGGATCAATCCCGAAGGAAGCTCTTGCGGTTTTGCAGGTGCGCCTACCGGCGCTCCTTCCACCTGCTCGATCTCGGTGTAGTATTCGGTGTCGTAGTACACGCCGAGCCGATCACCGGTCTTCCGACTCACGGTCCAAGTTACGTCTTCGACTCGGTTGGCGCTGGCGTTCGAGGGATCATCCAGTGCCTCCAACTCCAGAGCCCCGTCTTTCTGAATGGCCTGGTAGTACCGCGTCTCGCCGAGGAGGACCGTGTCGGGCTGGGACGACACGACGATCACTTGATCCTCGGCGCCGGAGCCGTAGATGCCGTCGAAGAAGGAGCGGGCCTGCACCGTGACCCGAACCGGCTCGCCGGGCCTGGGGCGAAGGGTCGTCGAATCGGTCACGAGACCAATGGTGTCCCGACTCGCCATCGCCTGCGGCAGGTTGAGCATCAGAAAACGTTCGAACTCGTCACAGCCGGACTCAAAATACTCAAACTCATCGCTCCCCGACGTATCGGGCAAAACCACCTGCGCCGAGGCCTTCCGGTCCGGACAGTCCAGAACGCCAAAGTCTCGGGGCGCGGACGTTCCCTCCGGACCCTCGTCCCCGTTCGCTTCCTTCTGAAGTCCCGATTTCGAGGACGCAGCCTTCTGGCGGACCCCGAACCAGAGGAGCTCATGGAGAAACACGTTCCCCCCTACCTGCCCGACCCGCACGGTGTCCCCATCCGGATACACCGGATCGACATCGACGGTGGTCGTCTCTCCCCATTCTAAGGTGTCCGCCTCGATCGAGAGGGAGAGGTCGTAGCCACCGATCGTGAACCGATCCGGTTCCTTCTGAACCTTGACCGAGTCCGGGACGGGTTCGATCGTAATGCCAGCCCGCACGGGATCGACCGCCACCTCGTGATTTTTTGATTCCTGTGGCTTGTAGAAAATCTCGCTATCCGGTCCGTCGACGGCACTAAACGGCACGACCGCCGGCGCGGAACTTCCGTCTTCCCACTGCAGGTCTCCCAATTCGTCGGCATTCCCGTCTAACTGGACTCGCACCGGCGTCTCGCCTGTGATCTCCGGCACGCCCTCCCGCCCATCCGGGTACGTGACGAAGGCTCTTACCGGGCGCGGCGGGCCGCCCTGCTTCACCACTGTGCTAAAGCCGAAATCTTCCAGTTCAGTCCTGACCACTGGCGGGCGCGACGCGTGCAGGGCGACGTGGGTCGCGTAGACCGGGCCGCTCGTGCAGAACGGGAAGTTGAACGCTTTCTGCCGACCGAAGCTGTAGAGGGTCCACTTTCGCGTTCCATAGAACTGAGAGCTCGGGTCAATCAGACCTGGATCTGAGGTTTGAAACGTGACGGGGCCGATGTTGAGAGTGGTCGTCCTGAGCCCCGTCGTATCGGCCCGACCCGTCCAGTGCGCGTCGGCAACCGGTGCCGTCACGTCGGCCCTCTGCACCGCGCCGAGGGCCACCCAATCCCCGTCCAGTGCCGACGGGTCGCTGCCCTCCGAGGTGTCACTCTCGGCCGTCCGGTCGTACCAAGTGACCGCCAGATCCTGGTCGCCGGTTGCGCAGCCGGTGTCCCAGGCGACAGAGTCTTTGCCCGCCGCCATGAACCCGGCCCGGTTAAGGTCGACGGTGAAGGTGCTGCTGTCCGGGCGCGTGCCGGTGACCCTGACGACCGGGTCCGGCAGATCGGTGTAGGCACCGGGGGCACCTCCTCGTCATCGGGCGAAGAAAACGGGCTGGCCGTAAATCCTCGCCACGGGCGCACCCACACGTACACGAACGGCGGATTCCCGGTGGAGGAGGCCTTCTCTCTGGAGTCCGTACTCGACGTGTCCGGGGCGGTCAGCTCCACCCGCTTTTCGATCACGACCTGCCCGGCGGCCCGGGAGGGCCCAAGTGCCTGTACGCCTGCGAGACAGGCAAGCCAGAGGCCCGCTAGCCAGAGGGGACGCATCGCAGAAGGAGGGCTTCGTGAAGGAAAAACGCCCTAAAGGGAGAATTCCAAACTGCTCTTTTGGATTATATAAAAGAAAAAATGTAATGTCAAGGATTCGTGTAGGAGAGGGAGGGCATCGAGTGAAAGAGAGTTGAGGAAAACGCCGGGGACTGTTCGTCGGGATCTAATACCAAGTACCGAACCTGCCCAATCCGACACTCCGCACCCCTTCGGCGGAAGAGCTGAATTCGTGAGATTTACCCCAACATACCCCAATGGGATTGCACAATTAGGCAAACAATAGCCCTCTGACGACCGGAAAACGGATCAATGGATTTTCCGTCTCGATGATCGAGTGCCAGTATGGCAGCTTTCGAGCGGTTTGAGGCACTGAGGGAGGCTGTTTTCACCGTTGTAATTCCTGCCATTTTGCGGGTGCGGAGTCTCGGGCCCAATGGCTTGAGCGGCTCGTGCGCAAAGAGAAAGACGCTCAGATCCAGCGCCGCTTCCAGATACTCTAGCCAGCGGCGTCTACTTCCTACGAATCAGGGCCGGAGATGCCACGAAGACGCAGAAGGCCACCGTTGTTCGATAGCTGCTACTGCCTCGGTTTTTTGAAGGACCTCATCTACTGTCTTAACTGAGCGGCGCTGAAGGCAGGTGGGTTCGTTTCGTTAGGGGTTTCAGAAATGTCTGTCTCAAATCCTAACCCGTTCGATCTCTTCCTGCGCCACCTTTTGGTCGCGGTGGTCGTAGATCCGGGTCGTGTTGGCCGAGGCGTGTCCGGCAATGTACTGAGCCGTCTCCAGGTCGCCTCCGTTCTCCAGAAACGTCGTGATGCCTGTGGCCCGGAACGTGTGGCAGGTCACCTGCGCCGGGTCGAAGCCGGCCTCCTCGGCCCGCCGCTTGACCATTTGCAGGGCATTGTCCGCCAGAAGACGGTTCCCGGTTAGCTCCCCGGTGCGTCCACGAAGGGACTGAAACAGAGGCGCCTCCCGCTCTTCGCGGATGCCTGCCGTGTCCAGGTATCTGTCGATGTAGTCCTGGGCCTTGTGGTGAACGGGGACCGTCCGGCGCTGGCCGCCCTTTTCATGCAGGCGAATTTTCCAGCGGCGCCCTGCCCGGAAGTAATCGCCGACATCCAAACGACAAACCGCGGAGACCCGGGCGAAGGTGTACGTCATGACCCCGATGATGGCCCGATCCCGCAGCTGAGGAAGCTCCTTCTTTTCCTCAACGATCGAGTCGAGAAGCTCACGGGCTTCCTCGGCGGTGAGGGCCGGGGTTTTGCCGCCGTCAGTCTGAAGACTCGGAGAGCGCACCGGCTCTGCCGGGTTGGCATCAAGCACCTGGCCGGTCACCAGATGGTCGAAGAGGCGCCGGAGCGCGGCCAGGTTTTGCTTGACGGTGGCCGGGGCCCGCTCGTCCTCTTCGACGTAGGCGGCGATGTGGACCGGCTCAATATCGGAAAGATGGAGGCCTTTCCGATCAGCCCACCGGAAAAACCGTCTCACGGCCCGCGCATAGGCCTCTCTCGTGTTCGAGTTACGGATTTCGGCGGTGAAGAACTCGATCACGCGCTCCGAGGCGCTATCGCCGGCGTCCTGGAGAACGACGGGAAGTGTTTGCTTCAGCTGGGGAACCAGGTCGGCCATAACTGGCGCTGCAAATAGGAGTTATAAGGAGGACACCGGAGAGCTACCCAAGGGGTACCACCCGCCCAGTTGGTGCCGCATTTAGCATCGCATAACTAGTTTTATGCTATGCCACCTGCGGGTCCATATTACAGCCGAAGCCGGCGCGTTGCAAGCATGGAGAGCTGGCTGGCAGCGTTACCAGGAAGACGGTTTGTCGATCTTGGTCCCATCTGCCAGGACGTGCGGATCGTCAAACTGGTGATTCAGGTACTGCTGCGGCCCGATCTTGAAGGGGTACTTTCTTGAAGGAGGCGTCGGACAGTTGTTTGAGCTCACTGTTGGCCCGGTTGTACGGAAAGGCAAACGTCACTGTCTAATCCGGCACCAGCCGGGCGGCGGTCCGATAGGCAGAGGCGAGATCCGTGTCCCCTGAGAGGATGACGGCGGTGTGCCGCAGATCCTCGACAAGAATCTCTAGGAGGCGGACGGCAATGGCGACGTCCGTTTCTTTCTCCTCGTATTTCGTGAAGTGGCGCCCGCACTTCTTACACCGGATGCTCTTTTCTTTGAATTGTGCCAGTTCGATCATCACTCCCGTATCCTCCAGGCACCGGATGTACCGCTTGTGCCGGTTTACAGTCTCCGGCGACCGGTGGCCCGCATAGGCCGTGAAGTAGTGGATCGCCTCAAGCTCAGCGTACCCTTCGAGCCGGTATAAGTAGGAGGTGCAGAGGGATCGAAGGTCCAGCCATTTAGCAGAGGCGTTCCCGACCTGGCGCTCGACATCTCGGATGGAGTGGTAGACGTTGAACCCATCGACCAGGAAGGCGACGCGATTGGTGTCCGACACGACAGGCGTTCATAGAGCTCCGGAAGGGCACAAAAAGAAAAACCCGTCGGGTCGCAACCCAACGGGGCTCAGGGGGCAGGACGCTCCCCGAGGATGATCTGTGCTAAATAGTACGGGCAGGAAAACGGATGTTCGGTGCCTTCGAGTCTTGTTCAACGTATCTTGACGTTCATGTAGGTGTCCAGAGGTACTTGATCCATCAGCGCGGCTTTTCTATCTTGGTGTCAAGTTGATACGTTCGAGATACCTAAGTGATACCACATTGGGCCCACTATGAAGATTGTTGCCGGCGGAATCAAGGGTGGATCTGGAAAAACCACACTCGCGGCCAACCTGGCCGTCATGCGGGCCCGTGAGGATCGAGATGTTCTTCTCGTTGACGCGGACGACCAGCAAAGCGCGTCGGAGTTCGTGTCCCTGCGGACGGAAGAGATGAACGGGGACCCCGGCTTTACTTGTGTACGGCTCGACGGAAAAGCCGTGCGGGATCAGGTTCAGCGCCTTGAGGACAAACACGACGATGTTATCATCGACACGGGCGGGCGCGATACTACCAGCCAACGTGCGGCCCTCACGATCGCAGATCTTCTGCTAGTGCCGTTCGGCCCCCGATCGCTTGACATCTGGACCCTTGAACGTGTCGAAGAGCTCGTAGAGGACGCCCGCGCCGTCAACCCCGATCTTCGTGCCTATGCCTTCATCAACCGGGCCGACCACCAGGGCAATTACAATCAGGAAACCCGCGATGTCCTGACCGACAGTGATGTCGTCGACTTCATCCCTGAGACGCTCGGCAACCGCAAGTCCTTCGCCATTGCCTTTGACTACGGCCAGAGCGTGGTTGAATACACTCCCCGAGACAAGAAGGCCATTCGCGAAATGGACGCGCTTTATGATACGGTTTTTGACATCGTCCCGGCGTCAGAGTAGTATCATATTGATACCACATCGGTATTAATCCGAGGCCAGTCTGATACAAAAAGAATCCTAGCCATGCCCAGAGACCGTCGATCTCAGAGCAAAGAGCCGGACGTTGATTCATTTATCGATGCCGGTGGCTCAGCCCCGAGTGAGAAAGACAGCAGCGGAGGTGGTGAAGTGAAAACCTTTACGACGCGCTTTCCCGAAAAGCTCGTCGATCAGATCGACGAGGCGATTGACAACCAGATCGTCTCCGAATCCCGCAATCAGTGGCTCATGAAGGCCGCCGTCGAGAAATTGGAGCGTGAGTCCGAATGATGGACACACTCTTATACACTGGCCTACCGATCTCTACAACTGAACACCGGGACGCATGAGCCAGCTTGATCTTTTCATACCGATTGCCGGCGACGTCCGGGCCAAGGACCAGCAGGACATTATGGCCTTTCCGGGGTGCAGCCTGTCCAAGAAGCCCCGGTTCACCAAGATCCGGTTCGAAGACAGCCAAGGGTCTTGGATCGAGGTCTCGCCCCATCAGGACCACGGCATGGCCAACATCTGGGACTTCGACATCATGCTGTATGTCGTCGCCCTCGTGCGGCAAATGAAGCAGGGGGGACTCGAGAAGCCGAAAATCATCAACTTCCGTGGCTATGACTGCCTGAAATTCATTGGCCGCGGCGACAGCACCAAGGACTACGAAGCCCTGCGCGACTCCCTAACCCGGCTAAAAGCCACGACCGTCCGCACAAATATCCGGCTCGAAGAAGTCTACGACCCGGAGAGAGACGGTTATGTCGCCAAGGAAGAATACCACGAGTTCAACTGGATCAGCGAGTGGAAAGAACACCGGGAGGTCTTCCGCACCAATCCGTTTACCGGCGAGCGCCAGCTCATCTCGAACGGGTTCGAAGTCATTTTTCCTCACTGGTTTATCGACGGAATCTGGAAGGAGGAAAACCTCCTCGCCATCAACCGGGACTACTTCAATCTCACGAGCGGCTACGAGCGGTTTCTGTACCGGATCGCACGGAAGTTCTGCGGCCGTCAGAGTGAATGGTCCGTAAGCCTTCGGAGCCTCCACCAGCGATCCGGGACGACGGCCTCCTACCGCCAGTTCGTCCGGTACGTTAAAAAGTACGTCGATCGGGGCAACATCCCAGACTACGATCTGGCAGTCTACACCAACTCACAGGGAGACAAGCGCCTCTTCACCCAGCCTTGGGAGATCGATCAGCACTATCTTCCACCCGGTGACGTGCTCGCCAGCTCCATTCCCATCCTGTCACCGTAGATTGATCCTCAGAAGAGCACTATCTGGCGCGTGTGAAAGCCCGTGGTATTAGACACACCGGCCGAATCGCATTGTGGATAACCCTGTGACTAGGCCCGTGGTATTAGACACACCCAGGCCCGTGGTATTAGACACAGAATCGCCCGATCGACCCGTGGTATTAGACACACTTACTATAAAAGAACTTTTAAACTTGTTACTGTAAAGGCGACGGAGACTGTGGATAACCTCGATTGCTACCTATCCAGCGAGCGTGCCTCTAGCTTCTTGCTGGGTACGGCATGGAGTGGTTCAATAACGAAAGCAGTATACTGGCAGTCTTCGACAGTCTTACCCTCGATCAGGTATTGGAATTGAAAAGCGCCACCCAACAAATAGGAAAAATTTGGTTGTGTCCCGATAATTGTGTAATTGAGCTGGCTGGATAGACAAAGCCACCGCGTTCTGCCAGGTTGTTAGTGCTCTAACTAACCAACCCAGACAGAACTGCGATGGCTACCATCGGGACCCGAGATCGATGACGAGAAGATCCATCAGCTGCTCCGAGGCGACCGAGGAATGGCGGTGTTGCTGGAGCCGACCAAAGAACCAGATTCTGCAAGCCGAGATGACTGAACATCTGAAGGCCGAGCCCGGCGAGGAGACCTCGGGTCGACGGGGATACCGGAACGGAACGTATGAGCGTCAGCTGACGACCCGAGTCGGCACGATCGAACTGGAGGTGCCACGGGACCGAGAAGGCACCTTCTTTGGCGGCTCTCTTCCAGCGGTATCAGCGGTCGGAGAAGGCACTCGTTTGGGCGTCCCATGCAGATGGTGGTTCAAGGCGTATCGACACGCCGAGTGAAGAACATCACCACCGAGCTCTGTGGCAGGGAGTTCTCGAAGTCAACGGTATCCCGCTTGGCCGAGGAACTGGACGAGCAAGTTCAGGCTTGGGCAGAGCGCCGGTTGGACCAGGAGTACCCGTTCATCCTGCTTAGGCGCCCCTGCAGCTGAAAGTCCGGCGGCAGAAGGCCGTTCGATCGACAACCGCCATGCTGGCAGTCGGCATAAGCGAGGACGGCCAGCGGGAGATTTTAGGGCCCCAAGATGGCCTTCGGAGAGACTGAGGAAGGATGGCGCCGGTTCATCCGCCAGCTCAAGGAGCGTGGCCTATCGGGCGTGACAGCGCAGAAATTTCTGCGCATGGCGACAAGCGACGCACACGATGGGCTCCGGAAGGCCCTGCAGGAGACCTTCCCGGGTCTTATCTGGCAGAGATGCCAGTCTCACTTCCGACGGAATGTCTTGGACCAGACGCCAGCTTCCTATCGGGACCAGATGCACGATGTGCTCGATCGGGTTCTAGAGGCGGGTTCTCAGGAGGAAGCCCGAACCCGGCTTGACGACCTCAGAGAGCGGCTGGAAGAGAAAGCGCCTTCGGCCTTGCAGGTCCTTGAGGATGGCTTCTACGACGCGACCGCCGTACTGGCCTTGCCCGAGAAGTACCGCAAGCGGCTCCGGACGACCAACATGCTGGAGCGGTTTATCCAGGAGATCAGGCGCAGGGAGAAAGTGGTCCGAATCTTCCCCAATATGGACTCGGCCTATCGGCTTGTCGGTGCCCTCTGTGCAGAGACCCACGAGGAGTGGTCGACCGGACGCCGGTATCTGAACATGGATGAATACTTCCGGTGGCGAGCCGACCCAACGGTCGAGGACCCCTCCGATGAGGAGGCCTCGCTCAACGGAAACCAAGCTGCTCAACCACCCACCGTACCTGCCTAAGTTGAAGATCTGGCAGAACGCCAGTTACACAACTTTCGGGAGTTGATGGATCTTTGCTGGGATTCCCTCAATTTCATGGGTTTCCGTGCCTGCGGTATAGCTCTCCCCAGACATGTGGATCACCTCAAGTTGGGCTGGACTGGCCGTCGGGGTCCACTGCCCCTTCGAGCGAGCGACCCACACCCGACGAGGCATCTGCGTGGTCAGCTCGTGGAACCGCAGAGCAGAAAGCAGGCAAACGGTCGCGTCTGGATACCGGGCGGCGACGAGGGCGAGGCTGTGGTGCTCTGTGACCGGGGCTTCCGGATGCCGATAGAGACCTCGGCCCACGCGCTTGAGTTTCCCTCTGCTTTCGAGCCGACTCAGGTATCGGGACGGGAGGTCCCTTTCCTCAAGGTCGCGGGCCCGCAGGACGCCTCGGCTCTGGGCG
>Ga0207753_1000519_pt1 | contig 14843 bp, 9 predicted proteins | sample PonA233FremontCA_2_FD_187273 | JGI IMG/M metagenome (GOLD analysis project Ga0207753, IMG submission 187273) | Salt pond sediment microbial community from Fremont, CA, USA - Pond A23 Sediment 3 (SPAdes) | ecosystem: Environmental > Aquatic > Non-marine Saline and Alkaline > Saline | place: USA... | reverse complement strand
CTTAGTAGCTCATACGTCCGAGCATAAATAAGCAATAGTGTAAATCAGTACTCGTTACCAGATATATTTTCCTATAGATTTTACATAGTTTCGTGTCCTCCGGTGGGTCATGAGCATTGAACGAGGGTCAATGAAAATAACTGAAACGGAACGAACAGGTGTTGTTGGGGCAGACCTAACCAGTCGGATAGGCATTGACACCGATGAAATCGCCTGGCGCAAGGAGTATACGCAGTTTACTGACGAAGACGCCCAACACCTCGTTGATGTAGGCGATGTGTTCGAAGAAATTGCAGACGAACTGGTCGAAGAGTTCTATCAGCATCTCCAGACATGTGATGAAACAATCGCCATCCTAGACTCATCGTCAAAGCCGATCCAGGCGCTCAAACGCGATCAACAGCAGTACCTGATTGAACTCGGACAGGGCGAGTACGACCAGCGGTACTTCGATAGGCGTGCCCGGATCGGTAAAATTCACGACATGCTTGATTTAGGGCCGAAAATCTACTTCGGCGCATATAGTATCTATTATGACGGTATTGTGGATACTCTGGCCAAGCGTGCCACTGAGAATCTGGATGCTGAGGCGACTGCGGCTGTTGAGACACTCACTGATCAGATACTCGCTGTTCAGAAACTCATCAATCTTGACCAGCAGGTGGCGATGGATACCTATATCGATTCATATAGCCAAGAAATCGAAGAGACCGTCGCTGAACAGGAGGCGTTGATGAATCAAGTCGAAAGCGAACTTGAAGCGCCGATCCAAGAAGTGTCCGAGGTAGCAGAAGACATCACTGAGAGTGCAACAGTTGTTAGTGACTCAGTAACCGAACAGACCGACCGGATGCAGGAGGCATCCAGCGAACTCGGCAATCTGAGTGCAACGATCGAAGAGATTGCTTCGACGGCGACCGAGGTGGCTGAGACAAGCGAGCGGGCGGCAACACTCACTGAGTCAGGAACCGAGTCGGCAAGCGATGCCCGAGCGGCCATGGAAGATATCCAATCAGCAGTCGGAGGGGCATCGGACAATATGGAGACGGTACAAGAACAGATGGCGGAAGTAGACGAGTTCACGACAATTATCAACGAAATTGCCGACCAGACGAACATTTTGGCATTAAACGCCTCAATAGAGGCGGCACGAGCAGATGAAGGCGGCGAAGGGTTCGCCGTCGTCGCAGATGAAGTCAAATCGCTGGCCACTGAGACTAAACAAAACGCCGGAGAAATAGAAGAAACCATCAAGCAGATGGAGACGGACATCGAGGAGACCGCCGATAGCCTTGGCGTAGTCGCCAAGCAAGTTGAAGACGGGAGGAATGAGGTTAGCGAGACGATGCAGAATCTTGAAGATACGCTCGATGCCGTTCAGGAGTCTGCACAAGGGATCCAAGAGGTATCTGACGCAACGGACGATCAGGCGGCGACAACGGAGGAAGTTGCAAGCATGGTCGATGCGCTAGTTGCCGATCTCAATGAGGTGGCCGAAGAAGTCGAGACGATCGCCGCAGCGAACGAAGAGCAAACCGCCCAGATACACGAGATTGCAGAGACAGCTAGACAACTCGGCTCGGAATGACACCCTTCTTACCGTACTCGGCTGCCGAGTTACCGTAGTTGGAGCGCAGATTCCCTCGCTACACGATGTCGACGTTGGAATCCGCAAATCGTGCACCGCGGTCCTCGCTGGCGGTGACGCTGATTTCCCAGCCGTGGGGCTTAATTCATTAACACTACCGGCAACACATCGATCGTCTTCAACATCGCCCTTCTATCGACCCGAAGTCCGTGCCCCAATACCCGGCACCGAGCACCTCTATCGGGGTCCCATCCACCGCCGCCGACAGCGTGTGTCTTATGTCACCAGTGTTCGGCACCGTCATGATGAGATCATTATCAAAACCGAGCTCGAAATCTTCTAGCGTCACCAGCATAGCCGTCACTGAAAAACATTCTATTTGTGGGAAGAAAGCTTAACGCACACAAATCTTGATTATCCGAGAATGTGTGTTAAGAATTATAATGACATCTGAACCACCGCACCCACCGCCATCCCTCCCAACCGGTGCCATCACCAGATTAAACGACCTCACAAGCGACCAGTTGCGAGCCATCACCGACTACGCAACTGATCTCGCCGACACAAAGACCGACTCGACGAGGTTCGTGATAGTGACGACGATTCCGAGGAAGATTGCAACGACCGACCGGACGACCCTCCAGACGACCTCCCACGGAAAGCGTATATCGTCACGAAAACGATCAACGACAACCAGTACTACTACTACTACAATCAGTGGCGGGACAGCGATCAGGTCAAATCCAAGTACAAAGCGCCAGTCTCCCCTGACGAGTAACCCACCACCCGCGTCCCGTGCCCACTTCGAAGTACGGCCCAAGACAATACTTCGCTTACCATCAATTAACCCACATACTCGGCCATTTCCCTATCTGTGTAGGTTAACAAACCGACCGCGATCACCACGTCTACCAGTCTGCTAAAGAGCGTGCCTGCTTCGTATTAATTATGTACCTTTGAATTACTTATATAACATAACAACCCATGCCAGAGGGCTCTAGCGACGTGCCGACTGAGGAAATCGAGTTGGTTGCGTCAGGAATCCCCGAGTTGGACGAACTACTTAATGGGGGGTATGTCCGGGGCCGGACGTACCTTGTCCAGGGCGTCTCGGGAACGGGAAAGTCACTACTTGGCCAACACTTTCTTGAGGCAGGACTCACCGCTGACGAGACAGTCGTATACATCCACGGCGAAGAGTCCAGACACGATATTCTCGTCAACGCAGCACAGTTGAGTGTCGACATCCGAGATGCTGAGTTTCTCGATATCGGGCCGGGAACGGACTTTTTCGCTGAGGACAGGTCGTACAACTTGGTTGAGGCAACTGAGGTCGAATCCGAGCGGTTCACGAAAGATATCAAGCAAGTCATCGAGGACGTTGATCCGGCCCGGATCCTCATTGACCCGATCACACAACTGCAGTACGTCGAACAGGACCAATACCAGTACCGCAAGCGGTTGCAGTCGCTCATTCGGTTTCTTCGTGACCGGCAGGTGACGACCGTCGCAACGCGAACGATCACGAGAGAAACTACTCCCAAGGCTACATACGACGATTTTGAATCGCTTAGTGATGGCGTCGTCAACATGTATCTCGACGATCACGAACGTCGGATCGCAGTTCCCAAACACCGTGGTCTCGGACAGGTAGACGGCACCCACGGGCTTGAAATCCGCGAGCATGGAATCGAGGTCTACCCACAAGTCATCCCGAAACACGACAACCGAACGTTCGATCCAGAACTTATACCGACCGGGCACGACGCGCTTGACGATCTCCTCGGTGGCGGAATCGAGCGCGGGACCGTCTCCTTTATTAGCGGGCCAACTGGCATCGGAAAGTCGACCACTGGTGCACAGATCCTCTCCGGTATCGCCGAACACGGCGGGACGGCACTCGGATACCTTTTCGAGGAGTCTATCGATCAGTTCGTCCACCGCTCAGAAGCCCTTGGACTCCCTATTTCAGAGATGCAAGCGCAGGGATCGTTACATCTGACAGAGACTGAACCGCTCGTGCGCTCCGCTGAGGAATTCGCTCAACACGTTCTCAAGCAGGCTGATAAGCACGCCCCGGACGCGGTATTCATCGACGGACTTTCGGGCTACAAGATCTCGCTTCAGGGAGATAACCAGCGGCTCGTTCGTCGTCTTCATGGTCTCACTCGGGTCCTGAAAAACCTTGGTGTTGCAGTCATCGTCACGGACGAAGCTGATCGTCTCACCGGCATCCCGAAAGCCACCAGTACGAACACGAGCTACATCGCTGACAACATCGTATTCCTCTCCTACGTGGAAGTCAGCGGCGAACTAGACCGAGCGATCGGCGTTATCAAAAAGCGGCTTGGAGATTTCGACAGCCGGTTCCACCGCTTCTCCATCGTGTCCGGCAAGGGGGTGGTCATTGAGGGACCGTTCGACAATGTTCGGGGGATCATGCAGGGCACCGCGACATCTCGCATGCAAGACGGAGACCACCGGACGACAGAGCAGCCATGACCGATCGATCGAGCAGCCGGGATGGTGAACGACACACGATACAACTTCTGGTTCATGGAGACAGTGACCGAGATGCGCTCGAAGAATTTCTCAATAGACGGTACGAGGTTAGTACCGCTGGTGGGATCCAACCCGTCGATTGTTACCTCGTCGACGAGCGGATGGTACCGACGTATCGCGAGGCGTTGCGAGAGCAGAAAGAATCGACCCACCCGACCTTTGCCCCTGTATTGTTGATTCAACGAGAGGGGTCGAGGGGAACGGTTCCGCTGCCGTCTGAGCAGAACGGTGACGGGCCGCCGCTCATCGACGAAGTGATGTCAGCTCCCGCCGACCGGCAGACCCTGTTTCGTCGGGTGGAGAACCTGCTGTCCAGGCGCGAACAGTCCGTCGAGCTGTCCGACCGCTACGAGGATAGCCAGATTCGGTTTCAGCGGTTGTTCAAGTCGACGAACGACGCGCTCTTCGTGGTCGCTCCCTCTGGCGATGAGATCACCGAGTGTAACCCGGCGGCGAGTGAGCTCGTGGGGTACACACGTGAGGAACTGCTATCGGCATCGCTCGTCGATACGATCCACGCCGACGACCGCGAGCGGTTTCGGTCCTTTCTCAGCAGGGTACAGGACGTCGGTGAGGGTTCGACAGATGGCCTCACGTGCCAGACAAAGGACGGAGAAAAACGACAGCTAGAGGTGTCGGCTGCGACCCTCAAGAAATCCACCCAGTCACCGATAGTGCTCTCCGTTCGGGACGTGACCGAGCGGAAAGCGTACGAGCGGGAACTCGAATTGAAGTCCCAAGCGATGGACGAAGCGCCCGTCGGGATCTCCATCTCCGATCCCGATCAAGATGACAACCCGATGGTCTACGTGAACGAGGGGTTTGAAGCGTTGACGGGGTACTCGGAGTCGGAAGCGGTCGGTCGCAACTGCCGGTTTCTCCAGGGCGAGGGAACGCGAGAGGGTCCCGTTGCCGAGATGCGGCAAGCGATTGATAAAGCCGAGCCGGTGTCCGTAGAACTCCGGAACTACCGGAAGGACGGCAGCCAGTTTTGGAGCCGCGTTAGTATCGCGCCGGTGAGAGACAATGAAGGAACTGTCACGAGCTACGTCGGGTTCCAAGAGGACATCTCCGAGCGCAAGGAACGCGAGCAGGATCTACAGCTGTTCAGGCAAGCTGTCGAGAACGCGGGTCACGCCGTCTTTATTACCGATAGAGAGGGGACGATCGAGTACGTGAACCCGGTGTTCGAGGATCGGACAGGGTATACGCGTTCGGAAGCTGTCGGTCGAACGCCCCGCATTCTCAAGTCGGGGAAACAGGATAATGAGTTCTACGATCGGATGTGGCGGACGATTCTCGCCGGCGAACAGTGGGATGCCCAGCTCATAAACCGGCGCAAGAGTGGAGCGCTATACCACGTGGATCAGACGGTCTCGCCGATAACGAATGATGAGGGTAAGATCACTCATTTCGTCACGATCGAATCTGACGTGACGACACAACGGCTACGCAAACAGCAACTTGAGGTTCTCAATCGCGTGTTGCGTCACAACTTACGGAATGAAACGACCGTTATCAAGGGCAACGCGACACTGCTCCGGGACGCGATCGACGACGCAGAGCTCCGCGCGCAGGCGAGAGCAATCGAAGAGCGCACGACGGCACTGTCGAATCTGAGTGACAAGGCTAGAACTGTGCGGGCATTATTCAGGAATCAATCACCTGCTGAGGCCACCTGTGACATAACGCAACTCGTAACTGAAGTCGTTGACGAGGTCTCAGACACGTATCCGGACGCCACACTCACGACTGACGAACACGAGTCCATCTATGCCCGGGGAGGCAGTTTGCTGAAAACAGCACTATTAGAAATTCTAGAAAACGCGATTATTTACAACGACCACTCCACTCCGGAAGTCACAGTTAGTATCAGGCAATCAATTGAAGATCGAACTGGCGAGTGGGTGAAGGTCGTGATTAGCGATAACGGGCCGGGAATCCCGGAGAACGAACAGAAAACGATTGAATCAGCTGAGGAAACTCCACTGCAACATGGAACGGGCTTAGGGTTGTGGATTGTCTATTGGGCCGTGTCACTGCTCGGGGGTGAAGTCACGCTTGAGGATAACTCACCGCGTGGAACACGCGTTATATTGAATCTCCCAAAAGAGAGCGTGTTAGAGACTTCAACCCACGCTCTTATTGGTCTGGTTATTTTTAATTAGTGCTCGGCTTTAGGAAGCGGTTAGAGAATACCCGTTCATTTGTTGATACTGATATTTTGTGTCTATCGACCATCGCGTGCCTCATAACGAACGTCTGTTGTGGGAACGGGTTCGATCGCCTCGGAGCTACTGGCTCCGAATACCTGGGCAATCACGAGAACCACCTATGAAAATGCGTTCTAGCGTGCTTGGCGCACTCCATCTCAATCGGTCTCTGTCAACCCCTGTTACTTGATTCACGCGCCAGGGGCTTAGTTGCATGAGCTTCATAGAGTCATTCTATGACACGCTCCGAGTTCGGTAAGAGACTCGGATCGTTCGGGTCAATTCCGATGGCTACTCGTCGATGCATTTTTTCAGACACTACAACTCACTCCTCGATACGCATATCGTAAATCTGCTCTCGATTAATGACCGTGGTGATTCAGGTCAGTGTACTATGCTTGATCGGGTAACTCTCAGTCGATTCGACCTCCGACCAAAGCTTATCCTCGCGTTCGTCGTTGTAGCGGTATTGGTTGGTATCACCGGGTTTGTCGGCTACCAGGCGGTCGGAACGGTTGACTCGGCAGCACACGAAGTCTCGGCAGACGCTGACAAGATCGACGCTTCCATGGAGATGCTTGTTGCCACCGAAGAACAGCAGATCGCTGTTCAGGCCGCCATGCTCGAGCAAGAGGGAGCGGAAGCGGAATTCGACGATGCGGAGTCGAATTTCAACGAATGGGCCGCAGCGATGGAAGGGCAGGACCTGTCTGCGGAAGAACAACAGGCGTTTGACTCTCTCACAGCGACGCATGAGGAGTATACTGTCGTCGCCCGGGAGTTGTTTGAAGCAAAACAGAACGGCGATATGGAACAAGCCGAGGCCAAGATGGACGAACTTGAGCCACTTCTTGCGGATATGCGTGACTCGGCGCATACGCTCGAGGACGCGGCTGTCGATGACAAGGAAGCGGCGGTGACCGCCGCCGACAGCACCACCCAAACTGCACGGCAGTCTATTTTGGCGTTGACCGGCGTTGCATTCATCATCGCTATCGGGATCGGACTGTTCGTCGCTGGCCGCATTATCCCGCCAATCACCCGGCTGTCCGAAGCAACGGAAGCTATCAAAAACGGTGATCTTGATAACGATCTCGAGGAGCACGTTGAAAACGACGAGCTCGGACGGATGATCGACAGTTTCGGCGAAATGCAGGAGAACCTTCGGGGGGTATTCTCTCAGATCGAGACTGCTAGTCAGGGACTACGACAAGGCGATCTGGGCTGGGAGTTCGAAGCGGATTATCCCGGCCAGTACGGCCAAACGGTGGCCGATCTCGAGGCCGGGGCGGACGAGCTCGCACGGAGTTTCGACGAGATACAGCAGGTGAGCAGTGATCTCCAGCAGGGTGATATTAACGGGACGGTAGACGACGACCGTCCCGGTCAGTACGGGGCCGTACTGAGCGATTTGGCCACGGGAACCACCCGTCTCTCAGAGAGCTTCCAAGAGATCTCGGCGGCCAGTCAGGACCTGAAGGACGGACAGCTCGATCACACGGTCGACACCGCATATCCCGGGACCTATGGGGCCGTCTTGGAGGATCTCTCGGTCGGGATTGACCGGCTAGGCGGTAGCATCCAGCGGGTCCAAGAGATCACGGACCGAGTCGCGAACTCAAGCGAGGAGGTAGCCAGCAGCTCCGAAGAGATCAAACAGGCCAGCGAACAGGTCGCCGAATCCGTTGAGGAGATCTCACACGGTACCGATACTCAAAGCGAGAATCTTCAGGAAGTCGCCAGAGAAATGAACGACATGTCCGCAACCGTCGAAGAGATTGCTTCGTCTGCTGAGGAGGTGGCGGCCACCGCTGGAACGGCTGTCGAACGTGGAGATGCGGGGCGGGAGTACGCCGCTGAGGCAACCAGCGAAATCCAATCGATTGAGGCCCGGGCGGACGAGGCCGCGACTCAAGTAAGCAGCCTCGATGAGGAGATGGACGAGATTGGCGAAGTCGTCGAGATGATAACCGGGATCGCCGAACAGACGAGTATGCTGGCGATAAACGCCTCAATCGAGGCCGCCCGAGCAGGGGAGGCCGGTGAAGGCTTTGGCGTGGTTGCCAGCGAAATCAAATCCCTCGCTGACGAAGCCGAGCAGGCCACCACCGAGATCGAAGCCCGTATCGAAACCGTTCAACAAACGACGGATGAAACGGTCGACGGAATCCAGCAAATGAACGATCGAGTCGAGCGGGGCAGCGAGACCATTGAAAATGCAGTCGAGAAGTTCGATGAGATCGCGGACGCAGTGCAACAGGCTGAAAACGGGATCAAAGAGATCAGCGATGCTACCGATGACCAGGCGGCCTCCTCGGAAGAAGTTGTAGCGATGGTTGACGAGGTATCGGGTGTCAGTCAACAAACCGCCACGGAGGCGAGCAACGTTTCGGCGGCGACGGAGGAACAAACCGCTTCTCTCTCGGAAGTCTCAGGGAACGTCCAAGAACTCTCTGCGCTGGCCGAAGATCTCGATGAGCAGGTGTCGAACTTCGAAACGAAAACAGGAGTCAACGCGGGGTCAAGCAAGGGGACTCAGCCTCCCACAGCCGCCGACGGGGGCCATTAAATCGGGTCGAGGGGCTGACTGTAGTCTTAAATAGTCCGTTGCATGTGCAAAATTAAGTGGTGTCTGGTGCCCAGATATGAACGTTACCACCCACATATCTTCGACTGAACCAGCAATATTGCCTGGCTCTCGGCACTAATTTCGAAACCGTGCAACAGGGTATCGTAGTGTGTGTCAATTCGAGCGACCGATCCCGGTTTGCCCGACTGCCTGCGGGATCTTCGATCCCGGTCCGTTCATAACGGGGAGGATGTCACGCGAGTTGTGTGGTGTCCTGATACCGGTAGTTGCCGAACCCGAGGAGCGGATAGAAGACGAACGACAGAAACGTGAGGCCGAGGCCGAACAGAATCCCCTTTCCAAACTTTCCAGCGACATCGATGCTGATTTTGATCGTAGCGAGAAGATTGATCACCGGAATAAAAAGCAGGATCAGCCACCACCACGCGTTCCCGCTTACCCTGATCAAAACGTAGAGGTTGTATATCGGGATGATTGCGGCCCAGCCCGGTTCGCCCGCCTTCTCGAAGACCTTCCAGAAGCCGGCGAAGACCACGACGGTGAGGGCCAACGTGAGGATCAGTTCGACGGTACTGCCGCCACCTTCCTGTAACGGAACGAGGAAATCCACTGTCGGTGTCATCAACCGGGACGTCACTGCACTGTCTGATAATATTTGTGCACGAGTCGGTCCGAATCGGACGATCACTCACCAGTCGGCGCTGTATGCCCTGTATGTACTGCGATCGTCAAGATGATACCCTCTCGAGTGGCGAGCCGTCGTCGCGGTCGATCTTGACCGCGTGTAGATGCTAATTACATCGATAGGGTCGTACTCTGACGACGCAAGCGTCGTCAGGTACTCCAGTTTTTCTCTGTCCTGCTCTGTTGAATAGCGGCCTCTGAACAATAAGCGAGTAGCACTGATCTTGAGGCTACGGTGCTGACCCGCTCACGACCCGACTCACATCTGGCTTACCTACCAAATCACCGCTATTCAACAGAGCACTCTGTCCGGCGTTTCAAGCACCACTCGCCGGAACTGATCTCCTGTGTCGGCGAGTTCGATACGGTCGTCGCGTACCTGCCGTGTTTCGTTGCCTTTGATTACCTCAACGACTCAGCAGCTGAGTCAACGACCTGGATCTGATCACAAACGTCGTACCGAGCGTCTGATTTCAGCAGTGTAATGAAGTCATCCTCGATATCTGTGAAGCCGCAAAACCGCTCGTAGCGTGTGTAGCCGCGGTCGAAGACCCAGATCGGCGAGTCGAGGTCGGGGACCTCGACATCGCCGTGGAGATGCTCAAACTGCGGACTCTCGTGGGTCTCGCCTTCTGTCACGGTCGCACCGAGCGGATGCTTGTGTTCGCCATCGACACGTGCAGCAAGGTGGAGTTTGATACCGCCGTCGTCGGTGTCGATCTCGTAGGAGTGCTCGTCGTCTCCGACGAAGTCGTCCGAGACGACGACCGACCGTGTGAGTTCGGGATTCGTCGCGTCTGTCGCAACAACGCCTCCTGTGAGTCGCTGGAGGCGCTTTCGTTCGACGGCACGTTGATGAGCCAGTTGTGGAGTGTGAAGTAGCTCGAACATGGAACGAACGACCGCGCGGTAGTCGCGGTCGTTCGTGTATCGAGAGAACGTTGAGGCGGCCATCTTGTCCATTTCAGCGGCTGTGTCGGTTGTTTCTTCAAGCTCAGCCAGCGAGTCTGAAGGGTCGATTCCTTCGCGTGCGGCCACTTTGAGGTGGTTGTCGAAGTCGTGTTTCTTGCTGTGCTTGCCGATATCGAATTTGTCGGCGATGGACTCGCTGTCGACTGCGTCGACCAGCGAGTACACTGCGCTAGCTGTGGATTGGTCAAGACTGAAGTTTTCAGCGTGCGTTCCACCCAATGACGACCTGACTAATTCCTCTGAACACCGAGTCATCGGGTCGTCATAACCGGCTTCGCGCCGGTTTTAAGTACTGGAAACGCGACAGGAGATTATCATAACGTACTGATTAGTTTTTAATCTTTGTATGGTTTTGAGTTAATAATTATACGGCATAATCGAGACAATGTCTTTATCAGATTCATGTTGACGGTAGTATGTAGATGTCTACGAAAGAGTCACTGTCTGCAATCGCTCGGTACATCGAGAACACACCGAACGGCACCGAAATCCCTGATGAATCGTTCACTAAACGCCATCGCGGGATCCTGCTCTTTAGCATGGCATTTGTGCCGTTTGTGTTCGCCGTCAGTAGGCTAACTGGCGTCCAGTCCGTCACTGGCGCTGAACTTCCAGCAATCCCGCTTGTGCACTCGGTTGCCGGGACTGGTCTTATTCTGGGGTTGCTGCTTATCGCTGCAGTTCCATTGCTCCCGCGCCGAGTACGGTCCGCTCTTGCCGCGCTTGCGTTTATGACGGTTGGCTCTGTTCTTGCATACTTTACTGGCGGCTTTATCGAAGCGCACTTTTTGTATTTCATCGGCGTCGGAGTGGTTGCGCTCTATGAAGACTGGGTGCCTTTCGGTATCACAATCGGCTACGTCGCGATCCAACACAGCGTGTTTGGCCTCATCGAATGGTTCACCGTCTATAATCATCAAGCGGCTATGGCCAACCCCGTCGTCTGGGGGGGAATCCACGCGATCGGTGTCTTGATGCTTGCTACTACAATCACGTTCCTTTGGCAGTCGCTGGCCATCCAGCGCCAACAGGCACGCGAAAAAATTCAAGAGAAACTCGACGAAGTCGAGGAGGCAAAACAACTCGCCGAGAACAAACAGCAGGAAGCTGCCCGACAAAAAGAGGAGATGACTGTATTAAACAACAAATTAGAGGCGACTGCCAGCGAGTTCCAGTCTGCGATGGTGGCCTGCGCTGATGGAGACCTCACACAACGGCTGGATGACTCCGTTGACAACGACGCAATGACATCCATCGCACGGGCGTTTAATGACATGATCGACGACTTCGAACAAACAGTGCTTGACATCCAGTCGTTCGCCGATACCGTCTCAAGCGCCAGCGCCGATGTCGCCGACCGATCGATGGAGATCAAACAAACAAGTACCATTGTCAAGCAGTCCGTCTCGGATGTTGCGACGCGCGCCGAGGAACAGGATGAGCAACTGCAAACTGTTGCTGGTGAAGTCGGCGACTTATCAGCCACGGTTGAAGAGATCGCCTCGTCGTCGGAAGAAGTTGCAGCGACGGCTAGTACCGCCGTCAATCTCGGAGACACCGGGCGTGAACACGCCAATGATGCTACGGCAGAGATTACGGCCATCAAATCTCAGACTAACGATGTTGCAGAAGAGATCACGGCGCTGAACGAACAGATGGACCAAATCGGTGAGATAGCTGATATGATCGGCGATATCACCGAGCAGACCAACATTCTCGCGTTGAACGCATCGATTGAGGCCGCCAGAGCTGACACTAACGGCGACGGATTTGCGATCGTCGCGAACGAAGTCAAAGGGTTGGCAGAAGAAGCTGCTGATGCGACCGATGAGATTGAGCAACGCATCGAAACCGCGCAAGCGGTGACGAATGAAACGGTTGCGAGCATCGAGGAGATGAGTGGTCGTGTCGAGACGGGCGCAGAGACGATCGACGACACGATCGGTATGTTCGACGATATCGCCGCAGCAATCGAAGAAGCCGAAAGTGGGATCACCGAGATCAGTAACGCGACTGACGATCAAGCCGCGTCTGCAGAGGAGATCGCATCGATGGTTGATAATGTTTCCAAAACGAGTCAATCCACCGCGCGTGAGTCGACTGATGTTGCCGAGAAAACTGCTGCGCAGGTAGATTCTTTAGATGAGACTACGGCTGATGTCGAAGAACTCGCCGATATGGCGACTGAACTCTCAGAACAGGTCGCCGTATTCACCACAACGGCTGACCACAACGTCGATAACACTGTGAGAAGCCGAACTAGCTCCACGAAGACACAACAGCCGCCAGCGGGGTCATCATCCCAGCCGTCAGCTCAAGCTGATGGCGGCCAACCAACGGAATGAGAAGAACTCGCCCTACCGTGTCCGTTCGCTCTCCGTCGCTACTGGCTCGTTTGTCGGGTTATTTTTCCGGACCTACGGCACTAATAACATATATACACATAGGGTAAGTGGATGGAGCAAGCACGGATCCGAATACTTCATGTCGACGACGAGCCGGACTTTGCGGACCTCGCGAAGACGTTTCTCGAACGACACAATTCTCGGTTCGAGATCACGATCACGGACAACGCAGCCGACGGGCTGGAGCTGCTGAACACGCAACCGCTCGACTGCGTTGTCTCGGATTATAACATGCCCGGCATGGACGGGCTTGAGTTCCTGCAAGCCGTCCGGGAAACATACCCCGACCTCCCGTTTATCCTCTTTACAGGGAAGGGGAGCGAGGCGGTAGCCAGCGAGGCTATCGCCGCGGATGTCACCGACTACCTCCAGAAGCGAGGCGGTACTGAGCAGTATGAGCTTCTGACGAACCGGATTGAAAACGCCGTCCGAGCGCAACGTGAAACCAAGCGGGCGGACAGACAGGACCACCTGATGCGTCTCACCGAGTTCGCCAGCGACACCGGTGGCTTCGAATTAAACATGGACTCCGGCAAGATTTATTTGACCGATGGCACTCGCCGACTCGTCGGTCTGTCCGACGACGACACCCTCTCGCTTGAGGAGGCCATAGAACTCTACCACCCGGACGACCAAGCGGATGTCCGAAGAACTGTCGACCGGGCAGCCGGAACGGGCGAGCAGACGCACGGTTCTTGGCGGCTCCAAGCGCTGGACGGCACCGAGCGGCGGATGAACGTGACCATTACCCCAAGCACGACGAGCGAAGATACCACCGTACTGCGGGGTTCGATTCACGACGTCACCGATCGTGAGGAACGCCAGCGGGAGCTCCGGCTGCTCCAGCAGGCGATCGACGATGCAAACGTTCCGATCACACTCGCCGATCCCTCAAAAAAGGATGATCCATTGGTCTATGTTAACGGTGCTTTCGAGGAGGTGACTGGTTATTCGCCCGAGGAGACGCTCGGACGCAACTGCCGGTTTCTGCAGGGCGAAGGCACCGAGCCCGGCAAGGTTGTTGCGCTTCGTGAAGCCATTGAGAACGAGGAGTCAATCTCTGTGGAGCTACGCAACTACCGGAAGGACGGCTCGGAGTTCTGGAACCACCTGACAGTGACGCCCATTTATGATGATAACGGCCAGCTCGTCCGATATCTTGGCACACAAAGGGATATTACCGTACAGAAAATCCGTGAACGACGGTTGACCGAACTGAACCGGGCCGCACAGGCACTCCCGACCGCAGAAACCAGACAGGAGATTGCGGAGCTCGGCGTCGAGGCTGCAAGTGACGTTCTCGATCTTCAAGCGAACGCGATCCACTTCTCCGATGCCGACGACACACAGTTGATACCCGTGGCATACACCGATAAGGTGATGTCTCTTGCCGGGGGGACGACATCCCTTCCAGTAGCAGACAGCATTGCCGGACGAGTGTACCAACGTGGGGAGCCACAAGCGATTGAAGATGTGCGACAGGATCCCGACGTTCACGATCAGGACACCAATCTGACCAGTTATCTCTATCTCCCGCTCGCCGACCACGGCGTCTTAATCGCTGGGGACAGAGAGCAGGCGGCGTTCGACCAACAGGACGTCACACTCGGGGAACTGTTAGCCGGCGATCTCATTGCGGCACTCGATCGGGTCGGACGCAAACAACAAATCCGAGAATTGACATCCTCTTCCGCGTGAACGCGGAGGAATCCGACGGCACCGCACCGCTGGGTTGGGAGTTTCAGGTTTGCAGACTACCAAGCCAGCACACCGTTCGAATCGGTGTGGGGCCGGTCGTGGGCAGTCTCCTGGGAGTGCCAAGCCCCCGG
>Ga0207753_1000518_pt1 | contig 14847 bp, 12 predicted proteins | sample PonA233FremontCA_2_FD_187273 | JGI IMG/M metagenome (GOLD analysis project Ga0207753, IMG submission 187273) | Salt pond sediment microbial community from Fremont, CA, USA - Pond A23 Sediment 3 (SPAdes) | ecosystem: Environmental > Aquatic > Non-marine Saline and Alkaline > Saline | place: USA... | reverse complement strand
CCTGCGGGCGCCCTGGATCGGCATGACGCGCGGCTTCTGGGGCGACGACGACCGCTACCACGACGCCTACTGGAGCCGCCTCGACGACACCTGGGTGCACGGCGACTTTGCGGCCGTCGATGAGGACGGACTCTGGTACATCCTGGGGCGCTCGGACGACACGATTAACGTGGCGGGCAAGCGCCTGGGACCCGCCGAGATTGAGGCACTGCTCAACGCCCACGGGGCCGTCGCCGAGAGCGCCGCCATCGGCGTGCCGCACGACGTGAAGGGCTCCGAGATCGTCGCCTTCGTGGTGCTGGAGCCGGGGCGCGACAAGACCGACGCCCTCCGCGAGGAGCTGATGCAGGTCGTCGTGGACGAGATGGGCAAGCCCCTGAAGCCGCGCGAGATCCTCTTTGCCGACGCCCTGCCCAAGACGCGCAACGCCAAGGTCATGCGGCGCGTGATCCGGGCCGCGTACCTGGACGAAGACCTTGGGGACACGTCGAGCCTCGAAGACCCGCAGACGGTGGAGGCCGTCAAGGCGGCGCGGTAGAGACGGGCCTCCGTCCCTCCGCGACAAACATCCGCCCTGCTCCGACAGTTATGGCCACAGGCGCCTCAAGGAAGGATGAGCCCAAGCCGCCATGCGGGTCCGAGCCTTCGTACTGGTCCTGGTCCTAGCGTATGGGGCCGGGTCCAGCGCTGTGATCGGCCAGTCCACAGGCGTCATTGAGGGACGGGTGCTCGACGCGGAGACAAATGCGCCCCTGCCCCGCACCCACGTCTTTGTGGCAGAGTCCGTCCACGGGACCATTACCGACTCGACCGGGCGGTTCCGGCTAGAGGGCATCCGTTCGGGCCCGAAGCGGCTGTATGTGTCGCGGGTCGGGCATGAGCGACGCTCCCTCGCCCTCCGCCCGTCCCCCAGTCATCCCCTGGCCGTGACCGTGCGCCTCCGGGGCAAAGTGCTTGAGTCCCCTCCGGTCACGGTATCGGCCGAGCGGGACGAGGAGTGGTACGAGCGCCTGGATCATTTCAAGCGTCTGTTTATCGGGGACTCGGATCAGGCGGAACAGTGCACGCTCGTGAACCCCGAGGTCCTCCGCTTTGACGACAAGTGGTGGGGGCGGTTCGAGGCGTGGGCCGAAAAGCCAGTGATTATCGAAAATCGCGCCCTGGGGTACCGCGTCACCTACTTCCTGAAGGAGTTCGAAGAGCAAGGGTCGGTGGTGCGCTGGGACGGCGAGCCACTCTTCGATCCCCTCACGCCAGCGGACTCCGCAGAGGCGGCCCGGTGGCGACGGAACCGGCTGGAGGCCTACCGCGGCTCTCTTCGCCACTTCCTCCGCGCCCTCATGGACGACCGGCTCGACGAGGAGCAGTTCGACCTCTACCGCCTGCCGCGCGCCTCCGCTGTCCGTCGCGCCACACGCGCCGACCGCCGCCCCACGCGCCGGAGTCGCATCCTGGAACCCGGCCCCGACTCCACCTATCTTCTCAATGCCCGAGACCGGCTTGAAGTGGTGTACCGTGGCAGGCCGGAACGGGAGGCGTATCTCGACTGGGCCCACCTTCGCCGCCGCCCCCGGAACCATCAGACGTCCCAGATCGAGCTCAACGAGCGGCCCGTCCACATTGCCCCGTCCGGCGAAATTGTGGAGCCGTACGGAGCCACGCTCTATCAGTACTTTGCCTTCACCACCCGGATGGCGAAGCGGCTGCCCCGCAAGTACCAGCCCCCGACCTAACACATCCGGACTCTCACCCGCCCCAGAACGCATTTTCGTAGTGTTTAACCTCCGGCGACCCGCCGGCCAGCAGGACGGTCACCACGTCGAACCGGGCCGGCGCCCCCTCCCGCGCGTGCTCGTGGAGATAGCCCCGTGCCACCCCCCGCAGCGCCTCCCGCTTGTCCGCGGTGATGGAGGTCTCCGGTGCCCCGAACCCCGTGCCGCTTCGGGTCTTCACCTCCACAAAGACGAACTCCCTGTCCGCCTCGAGATCCCGACACACGACATCCACCTCGTTGCGCCCGTGGCGGTAGTTGCACTCCAGAATGTCGTAGCCTGCCTCCTCGAGATGGGCCACGGCAATCTCTTCCCCGCGGTCCCCAATGTCGTTGGTCGTTGCCATGGCGAGTGTTGAGAGCTCTCGTCAGGAGGAGTCGGAGGGAGAGACGTCATTCTCAGGCTCGCCCAGCTGGAGCGCCACATCGAGCAACTGCTCGATCTGGTCGACATTGTTGTTGCGGACAAGGGGCAGAAGGGCTTCAGAAACGCCTTCGAGCACCTTCATAAGGTCGATGAGGTTGGCGAACCGCCGATGGAGCACCCGTTCGGGCTCCGGACGGTCCTCTGCGGATTCGTTGTCCTCAACCAACAGATCGGCACACTCTTGGAGGCGCGACCGGACCGGATGGACCTCTCGGTGCTGGCGTTCTTCGATGATGCGGGCGGTGATCTGCCACACGTCGGTCTCTGCCCGGTAGTAGTCTTTGCGGGAGTCGGGGCGGGCCGTCTTGTCCACGAGGTTCCAATCGACGAGCGACCGGAGGTTCATGTTTGCGTTGCCCCGACTCACGTCGAGCTGCTCCATAATCTCGTCGGTGTTGAGGGGCTGCTCCGCGCAGTACAGCAGCGCGTGGATCCTTGCCATGGTGCGGTTGATTCCCCATGTGGACGCCATCTCCCCCCACAGGGACACGAACCGATCAATGGCAGCTTGGGCCCTGGACTCGCGGTCGACGTCCAAGGGATCCGGCCTAGAAGCGTCAGAGGACGACATCGCTGGAGGGGCACTGTTGGGGCCGGTGCTTCGAGCAGTGAGGCTGGACACGATGTCTCTACTCCTAAATCCCTCCGAATTGTTTCTCTCGGGCAGACCGGCCCTATACATCGCGGCCCGCGGTTTGTACACTCACAAACGGGGTGGATGCACCCCGCCCTCCGCCCGGTCGACAGAGCCCTCTTTCACACCACCTCATCAGGTTCATGCCTTCCCCCGCCAGGCCTTCGCCGCCCATTGTCACAATGACGACTGACTTCGGCACCGAGGACGGGTACGTGCCGGCGATGAAGGGGGTCATGCTCTCGATCTGCTCGGACGCACGCCTCGTGGACGTGACCCACGCGATCAGCCCCCAGGACGTGATGGAGGCCGCCTTCGTGTTGCGCTCGGCCCGTCCCTACTTCCCCGACGGAGCCGTGCACCTGGTGGTGGTCGATCCGGGCGTGGGCACCGAGCGGCGCGCCGTGGCCCTCCGGGCCGAAGGGCAATGGTTCGTGGGGCCCGACAACGGGGTCTTTCCGCTCGTGCTGGACCAGACGACGCCGGACGCCCTCGTGGAACTTGACGACCCGGCCTTCTGGCGGGACGCGTCGCCGAGCACGACGTTTCACGGGCGCGACATTTTCGCTCCCGCTGCGGCCCACCTCGCCGACGGACGGGCCGTGGACGCCCTCGGCACGTCGATCGACACGCTCGAGCCGCTCCGGTGGGCCCGGCCGTCGACGGCCGACCGGACGGTGCAGGGCTGGGTGGTGCACGTGGATCATTTCGGCAACTGCATCACGAACATCCGGCGCCCAGCACTGGGCGATGCCGCCGGCCTGGACGACACGAATCCGCCGCTCGACGCCTTCCCGCCCCTGAAGGCCTACGCGGGCAACACCACCCTGCAAGCGCTCCATCCCACGTACGGGGCCGTCCCGGAAGGCGACCCGCTCCTGCTTTTTGGAAGCACGGGCTACCTGGAGATTGCCGCCAACGGGGGGAACGGCGCCGAACTGCTGGACATACGAAAGGGCGATTCCGTGAAAATCGTCTTTGAGGAGTCCTCCAAGTAGTCCTTGGGCTTCCTATGGCCCTCGCCTCCACCTCCCCGGACCCGCCGTCCCCCTTGAAGCACCTGGAGACCCTCTACCCGCTGGCCTGTATGCTGGTCGGCGAAGAGGCTGCCGCCTCCCTCCTCGTCCGAGTGTATGAGCAGGCGACGGAGGCACTTCCGGACGAGCGGCCCGAGGCGATGGACGACTGGCTCGCCTTGCTGCTGGAAGAGGCCCCGGACGAAGGGCCCCAGACGCCCCCCCCAGCGACGCCCGACACCGCCCCGCCTTCCGCGGACGGGCTCCGCCGCGAGGTCGCGGAACGCCTCGTCCAGAACACCCTGCCCGTCGTCCTCGCGACCTGCTCGGCTACAGAACGATTTGTCCTCGCCCTCGGGGCCACCCGGGCCGCCGCCCCGGCGGGCCTGGGCCGCCTGCGCGACCGCCTCGACAAGGACCTCTCCGACCCGTCCGCCCTCGTGCGGGATCAGCTGCAGGCAGTGTTGTCGGCTCCGGAAGCGGCCCTCATCGACGAGACGCTCTCCGACGCGGAACTGCGAGAAGCGCTGCGGGACACGCTCGAGCACCGGTTCGCGCCGGTGCCCAGTTCGCTCCGTGCTCGCCTCCGCGCAACCCTGCGGTCCTCTTCTCCCTCCCCGGAGGCAAGCGAGCCAGCCCCGGACTCAGCCCCCGAACCATCGGCCGACGCGACCCAGGGACAGTCCGACTGGCGCCCCGCCCGGCCCCAGCCCCGAACCCTGCTGTTCGTCCTGTTGGTGGGCGGCCTCGTGCTGGCGGGCGGGCTCGGGGTGTCGTACTTGACAGACGAATCGTCGCTGCCCTCTTCGGCCTCCCCTCCCGGCCTCGTCGATTTTTCCGCGGAGCAGGCCGGGGCCGTAACGGCCGAACGGGCAATCGATGAGGGGGCCGAGGCGGAGGCGTATCTGGACTCGACGTGGGGCCGTCAAGTGCAGCTGCCCACCATCGACGGAGCGCGCTTGCAGGGCGTCGGCCGCCTCCGGACGGCCGACGACATCGAAATCCCTGTCGTGTTGTACGTAGACGCGGAGGGCGGCTCCCGCATCGCTGCGTTCGTGTACAGCTACGCCCTCGTCGACCGACTTGACGATGCCACGACCCTCGACACGCAGGTTCGTGCCCAACTGGCCCAGCGCGACCGCCTCATTGCCGACGACCAGTCCTCCGAAGCGGGGCTCCTGTGGCGCGACCGGGCCAACATTTTTGTCGTCGTGTCGCCTGCCTTCTCCCCCGATTCGCTCCGGACGCGGGTGCAGCCGTAGCTACGCCGTGTCGACCGCCGGGACTTCGATGCGGAAGATTGATCCCTCCCCGACTGTCGACGACACGAGTTCGAGACGCCCGCCGTGGTAGCTCTCAACGACGCGACGCGCGAGGCTGAGCCCCAGGCCCCAGCCTCGCTTTTTGGTGCTGTACCCGGGCCGAAAAATGTTATTCCACTGCTGCCCCTCAATGCCCCGCCCCGTGTCTTCCACCTCGATGAAGACTTGCGCCTCCTCTTTCCAGGCCGTGATCGCAATTTGTCCCTCGTCGTCTTCGATCGCGTCGAGGGCGTTCTTGAGGAGGTTTTCGAGCACCCAAGCAAAGAGCTCTTCGTTGGCTTCGGCGGGGAGCCGCTCGGGCAGGTCCGCGGTGAGCGCAATGGATTGGCCCTGCTGCGGAATGCGCCGGCGAAGGTAGCGGGCCGTCTGTTCAATGATGGGCACCAGGTCGCAGCGCTCGAGCTTGGGCTGTGACCCGATGTCCGAAAACCGATCCGCGACGCGCTGGAGCCGCTCCACGTCGTTTTCGATCTCCGTCAGCGCTCGCTTGCGCTGCTCGTCCGGAAGATCGGGGGTGCGCAGCATCTGGATCCACCCCAGGAGGCTGGACAATGGGGTCCCGAGCTGGTGGGCCGCCTCTCGGGCCATCCCCATCCAGAGGCTGCTCTGCTCGCTGCGGCGGATGTAGGAGAAGCCGAGGTAGCCCACCATCACAAACAGCCCCACGAACACCAGTTGCACCCACGGAAAGATGCGCAGCTCCGTGATGAGGGCCGACTCGTCGTAGAACACGTACTGCGTAAGTTGGCCCCTCGAAGCGTCTCTCTCTCTTTCGGGGGCATCGGACACGTCGATCCGGACCGGGATGGGCTCGAAGGCCGACCGCATGTCGTCCAGCTCGTCCCGCAGCTGTGCCCGCACCTCTGCAGAGTCGTCCATCGAGAGCGCGGCGGCGGTGTCCGGCACCCCGACGTTCTGCCAGCTCAGCGGGCGGCGGCGCGTCGAGTCGGTAATGATGGCCGGCACCTCGAACTGGTCCGGCTGCAGGATCTCATTCAGGATGAAGTTGAACTCCCGTGTGGGCGGCATGGCCTGCGCCCAATCGACCGCCTCCTGCAGGGCGTCCAGGCGCTGTGCCGAAAGGGTGTCGCCGGGGGGCCGCGTCTCCAGAGATCGCAGAAGCGCGTCGAGCCGACGAAACTCTTTCCGGTGGGGATTTGCCGCCTGCTGGGTCTGCACCACCTGTTCTAGGGCGTCGGCCCAAAGCTGGATGACGGCCTGCTCGCGCTCCTGCAACCGGTCGACGAGCCGCTGGGTGTACCAGAGGGACGCCACGGCAATCCCGACGGCAAAGACGATAAGCCCAAGCTTGAGCTGGACCGACCACCGATAGGCGTCCATGGCATCGCCGGGTTGTACAGGTGTGCGGGCACCCGCTGGGAATGCATTCGCGGCCCTGCGGGGAGCTCCACCGGGCGGGCGGAAGGCCTAGGCCGCAGCCATCGGCTGCACGTCCGTGATGATCTGACTGCGACGCGGCCCGTTCGAGACCAGCCCGATCTCGACACCGAGATGGTCTTCGATGAAGGCAAGGTACTCTTGCGCTTCTCCTGGGAGGTCGTTGACGTGGCGCACGCCAGAAATGTCGGCCTCCCACCCAGGCAGGGTGTGGTACTGAGGCTCCACACGGGTCAAATTTTGGGGCTCACTCGGGAAGCGCTCGGTGGTCTTGCCGTCGTACCGATACTGCGTGCACACCTTCAGCTCGTCCATGCCCGAGAGGACGTCGAGCTTGGTAAGGGCCAGCTCGTTAAAGCCGTTGACCATGCAGGTGTACTTCAGGGCCACGAGGTCGAGCCAGCCACATCGTCGGGGGCGGCCCGTCGTGGCCCCGAATTCGCCGCCCTTCTCTCGCAGGGCCTCCCCCACCTCTCCCTCGAGCTCCGTGGGGAAGGGTCCGTTGCCGACGCGCGTGCAATACGCCTTCGCGATGCCCAGTACGCGGTCAATTTCGGTGGGCGAGACGCCGAGCCCAGTGCAGCACCCGCCGGCCGTGGGGTGGCTGGAGGTAACGTACGGGTAGCTGCCAAAGTCAACGTCGAGGAGCGATCCCTGCGCCCCTTCGGCCAGCACGCGGGCCCCATCGTCGAGGGCACGCGCGAGATAGGCCGAGGTGTCAGTGACGTAGTCGTCGATTTTTTGATCGAACTCCACGTACTCCTCCACGATGCGGTCGACATCCAGCGCCTCGGCGTCGTAGACGTCTCGCAGAATGGCGTTCTTTTCTTCGATCGAACGGCGGAGCTTCCGGCGGAGCACCTCCTCGTCGAGCAGGTCCACGACCCGGATGCCGGTGCGAGCAAACTTGTCCGTGTATGCAGGCCCGATCCCACGCCCGGTGGTTCCGATTTCGTCGTCGTCCGAGGCGGACGCTCGCTCCTCCTCTTGGGCCGCCTCGATCGCCTTGTGGTACGGCATGATGAGGTGGGCGTTGTGGGAGATCTTCAGCCGCCCCTCCACGTCAATGCCCAAAGACTTAATCTTCTCGATCTCCTCCAGCACCGCCTTCGGGTCCAGCACCACGCCGTTCCCGATGACGCAGGTCACCCCTTCGTGGAAGATGCCGCTCGGCACGAGGTGGAGGACAAACTCTTCGGTCTCTCCCTCTTCGTCCCACACAATGGTGTGGCCGGCGTTGGCGCCGCCCTGGTAGCGGGCCACAATGTCGACGTCCGGGCTCAGGAGGTCCACGATTTTCCCCTTGCCCTCGTCGCCCCACTGGCTTCCAATTACGATAGATACCGGCATGGCACACGTCGTCGAATGAACAAGAAAGGAGTTTGCGCCCGCGCTACGCCGCGCTTTTTTCGAGGCGGCGGTTGAGTTCCACGATTGTCGGGGAGGCAACGAAGATCGACGAATAGGTCCCGATTATCACCCCGATGATAAGGGCAAACGAGAAGCCACGCAGCACTTCGCCCCCGAAGAGAAAGAGAATCGTGACCACGATGAGGGTGGTTACCGATGTGACAACGGTACGACTTAGCGTCGCGTTGATCGACCGGTTGACGATCTCGTCGAAGGCCTCGGTCTTAAACAGATTGACGTACTCCCGCACGCGGTCGAAGACCACGACCGTGTCGTTGAGCGAATATCCCACAATCGTGAGGAACGCGGCGATGAGGGACTGATCGATCTGGACAGAGAACGGCGCGATGCCGGCCAGCACCGAAAAGATGCCGAGCGTAATCGTCACGTCGTGCACCAGGGCCGCCACGGCCCCGAGGCTGTAGCGCCACTCGAAGCGGACCATAATGTAGAGGAACACGACGAGGAGGGCCCCCAGCACGGCGTAGATCGCCCCGCGCTTTAAGTCTTCCGCGAAGCGCGGCCCCACCACGTTGGTGCTTTCAATGGCAATGTCGCGGCCCGAGAATTGGCCGTTGAGGGCCGCCAAGAGCTCATTCTCCATGGACGTGATGTCGCCGTCCCCGGAAATCCGAACCAGGTGTCCCGTGTCCCCAAACCGCTTGACCTCCGGTTCCTCCTCAAACGACTCCGTAAGCGCAGAGCGGACGTCGACAGTGTTCAGATCCGTCGTGTTGCCCACAACGAATTCCATTCCGCCGCGAAAGTCAATGCCGAGGGCGAGCCCCTTCGTGAGCAGCGACAAAATGCTGATGGTCAACAGCGTCCCCGAAATGATGTAACCGATGCGGCGGTTCGGGATAAGGCTGTAGTCGGCGTTCTCGAAAAGACGCATGGTAATCCGTCGTTGAGGAAAAGTCCCGTCGTAATGACAGTCCGATGTGGAACCGGGGTGCTACCCGTAGCTCACCTGCATCCGGCGCTCCTCGACCAGGTAGTCGAAGATGATGCGGGTCACGATGATGGCCGTAAAGAGGGAGGCGAGAATCCCGGCCATAAGGGTGACGGCGAAGCCTTTGATGGGGCCAACGCCGAAGGAGTACAGAATGACGCCCACGAAGAAGGTCGTGATGTTGGCGTCAAGGATGGCGCTCAGGGACTGCTCGTACCCGGCGTTAATGGCGGCGCGGAGGGTCTTCCCGGTGGCCTGCTCTTCCCGCACCCGGTCGTAAATGAGCACATTGGCGTCCACGGCCATACCGATCGTGAGCACAATCCCGGCGATGCCCGGCAGGGTCAGCGTGGCCCCGAAGCCCGCGAGAATGCCCATGATGAGAATCAGGTTCAGCAGTAGCGCAACGTCGGCCACCACCCCGGCCGTGCGATAGTACATGATCATGAAGAGCACGACCAGCAAAAACCCGGATACGACCGAGATAAAGCCGGCCCGCGTGGACTCCTCCCCGAGGCTCGGCCCCACCGTGCGCTCCGAAATGATGTTCAGGTCCGTCTGAAGCCGTCCGGACTGCAAGACGGTAACGATGTCCGAAGCCTCCTGCCGCGACTCCAGGCCCGTAATTTCTGTACGTCCCCCCGAAATTCGGGATTGAATGTTCGGACTTGAATAAACGATGTCGTCCAGGACGATCGACACCCGATTTCCGATGTTCGCGGCGGTGATCCGATCCCATCGCCGGGCCCCGTCCGAGTTCATCGTGATGGAGACTTTCGGCTCGTTGGTCTGACGGTCAAACTGCACGGAGGCCTCCGTTACCACCTCTCCGGTGAGCTCTGGCTCCGACCGAACGGCCAGGAGGTGAAACGCCTCCCGTCCGTCCTCGGTCGTCAATACGGGACTGGCCGTCCACATGGGCTCTATGCCCGGGGGAAACATCTTCTGGACCGACGGATCCCCGAGAAGCTCGTTGACCCGCGACGTGTCGGACGCAAAGGCCCGTCCGATGATTGGCTGGTCCTGGCCCGGCATGGGTTGCATCACGGCCAGAAGCGAGTTCTGGGGCCCCGCCTGCGCGCCTGCTCCGGGTTCCGTGAGGGCCGTTCCCTGCTGACTGCCGGACGACGCCTCTTGCCCCGAGGCCGCCGTCAGCTCGGTGCCCTCCGTCACTTCGGAGGTGTCCGACGAGGCTTCGGCTGCGGCCGTGTCGGCGGCCTGGGCCTCCGCGATGCGTGCAGAATCTTCCGCCGTCGGCTCGTAGTGTTCGATGATGCGCTGCACCGAATTGCTCAGTTGCTGGGGATTCGCCATCAGGTGAAAGGTGAGCTGCGACGCGCTTTCGAGCAGGTCCCGCACGCGCTCCCGGTTGCTTACCCCCGGAAGCTCCACCACAATCCGCTCATCTCCTTGCCGCTGAATGGCCGGCTCCGTGACCCCGTACTGGTTGACGCGATTGCGAACCACTTGAATTCCGTTCTGGACGGCACTGTCCGCTTGGCCTTGAAGATACTCTTGCACCTCTCCGTTCGAGGAGCGCCGCGTGATTTCCTCCCCCTGATCACGGAAATAACGAGAAAGGCGACCGTCCGGGTTTGCCGCTTCAAACTCGTCAACGAACGCGTCCACGACCGACACATTTTCCTCTTCCGCCCGCTGCTGGGCGACCTGAAGGGCCTGCTGGAACGCCTCGTCCTTGTTGACCGCCAGCTGGTCGAGGAGATTCGCAATCTCCACCTCCAGCGTCACGTGCATGCCCCCTTGGAGGTCGAGCCCCAGGTTGAGGGAATTCTCGTCCACCTGCTGAAGCCACTGGCGGTTCTCCTCCTGGTACTCCGCCCGCTCCTCCGCGGCCATGTTGTTCATTTTGTAGCCGACATACAGGTTCTGTACCGAGGGAAAGAGGTAGAACCCGCACAGCCCAACGAAGAAAATTGTAAGTCCAACTTTAAAGCCGTTCCCCTGCATAGAAGACGTGCGTTCGATTCAAATAGAACCAACCTGGAAGAGAGGCCCGTACGTCGAGTCGACGCGATCATCCATGCGGGCCTCGCTCATCCCTCCTGGAGACTGCCCCGCCGGGATGAATCCCCACGGGCAAAAAGACGAGGGCACGACGCTAAGGGCCCAGCGGGCGGGAGGCAACCAAAACACGGGCCAACCGTCGTGCCTGGAGGGGAAGGAGAACGGCTCGCTCCGCCGGTGGGTCCTTCAGAATCCGAGACTGCGGACGAAGGGGGGCCCAGATGGGCTGCTGTTCTTGTCGTGCCCGTCGGCCCTTGGACACCGCCCACTGTGAGAACCGCTGGACAAGTCGGACGAGCCCCCGGATCAACAGCGCGAAGAGCGCTTGGCTGGATCGGTAGGAACAGGAAGGGTGCATAAGGGGAGCCGTCGCCGTCCGGTTTAGAGTTGACGGTTGCTAGAAATAACGGGATTGGCGGAATTGTTTCCCCACTGGATGCTGCACCTCTTTCCTGTTCTCAAATTGTTGGGGGTTTCACCCGTCCGGCTATACGCCTTCTCGGGGTCCTTTGCGCGCCGAGCCCTTTCCTGTGTTCCAACTCACTGCCTCTCCGGTCCCCCTTCGACACCGCTCTCCCATGTCTTCCCCTCCAGGCACCTTCCAGACCCACGATGGACTCACGCTGGTGACGCGGCACTGGACGCCAGCCTCCCCTCCGGAGGCGCATGTCCTCCTGATCCACGGCTACGCCGAGCACTGCGGGCGGTACGACCACGTCGCGGAGGCCCTCGTGAAACAGGGGGCCGCCGTGCATGCCTACGACCAGCGGGGCCACGGGCGATCCGAGGGGCGACGGGCCTACATCGAGCGGTTCGAGCAATACCTTGCCGACCTCGACGCGTTTCGGCTCCACGTCGCCCCGCCGGAAGACGTGCCGGTGTTTCTCTTCGGGCACAGCATGGGCGGGCTTGCCGCGCTGCTGTACGTCTTACACCGACAGCCCGACCTCCGCGGCCTCCTGCTCAGTGCTCCAGCCATTGAGGTCAACCCCGACCTTGCCCCCCTCCTCCGCCGTGCGGCCCAGGTCTTGGGCCGCTTTCTTCCCACCCTGCCAACCGTGCGCTCCCCCCAGGGATCCATCTCGCGGGATGCATCGGTCGTCGAGGAGGCGATGAGCGACCCCCTCAACTATCACGGCCGCACCCTCGCCCGCACCGGCGCCGAGCTCTTGCGGGCCGGCAGCACAGCCCAGGGGCGCCTCCACGAGCTCAAAACACCATTTCTCGTCCTGCACGGCACGGCCGATCCACTCGTCCCCCCGGCCTGGAGCCGACGGCTCTACGACCGCGCCGCCGCCCCCGACAAGACACTACACCTGTACGACGGCCTCTACCACGAAACCTTCAACGAGCCGGAGCAGGACGTGGTGCTGCGCGATCTCGGGACGTGGCTGGCAGACCGGATGTTTACCGGTCCGCGTCCGTGACGAGGTCGAAGATCACCTGCACCCGGGCTGAGACTTCGATCTCTCCGGCGGCATACGCCTCCGGCTCCGCCTGGGCAGCATCACTGGCCTTCGCCATTTCCGTCTGTGCCATCCGCGGCTGCGGACGCACGCGATCGACGTTCTGCTCGCTAATGGTGTGCGCGGCGCCGAGGTCCTCCCCAAGCGTCTCGGCCAGCAGCCGGGCCTTTTCCGCTGCCGCCTGGGCGGCCTTCCGCAACGCATCGTTGCGCACCTGCGACCGGTCACGAAGCTGGTAGTCGATGCCGTCGAGCTGATTCGCGCCCCCCTCTACGACATCGGCCACGAGCTGGGGCAACACTTCGAGTCGGTCGAGCTCCACGACGACCTGGCGCGTCGCCCTGTAGCCCACGAGCTCGCGCCGGTCCTCCTCATCGTTGTACTCATACTGCGGTTGGAGGCGCAGGCTCTCCATTCGCATCTTCTCTTCGGGGACGTCCAGGGCGCGCACCGCATTCATCGCGGTTTGGGCTGCCGTCGCGTTCTGGGACCGGGCCTCCCTGGCGGTCTCGGCCCGCGTCACCACCCCAAAGCGCACCCGGGCCTGGTCCGGCGGGACGGTGACGGTGCCCTCCCCGCTCACCGACACCGTCGACCGGTCGTTGTTCTGAGCGGCGGCCGGGCCGACGGCGAGGAGGGACCCAAGAAGAATGACCACGACGGTTGCAGACATCCAGACACGGTGGGCCATGACAGAAGAGGCATCGGTCGATGAGGAGACTCAGGGCACCCTGTAAACGGTCGCCCCGCGAGGATTCGTATGAGGGCGCTCAGTCTACGCCGCCGAGCAGGGCCGGCCAGAAGTTGCGGGGGCTGTCGGAGAGGGGGATGCGGACGGTGAGGCGACCGTACGAGAGCTGGTCGACCGGCCCGTCCCGAAAGTCCCAGGACGCATCCAGCGATACGTAATAGGCGTCCACCCCAATCCCAAGTGCAGTGTACTGTCGCCCCCCGTTGTCGTCACTCTCGTGAAAGCGCCCCAGGCGGACCGACAGGAGATCCAAAATACTCAGTTCCAGTCCGGCATGCTTCGTGATTCGCTCCCACGGACTCACCTCTGCCTGCTCTCCACGAGATCGAAACACACCAGTCGTAGAGCCCCAACCGGCAAACAGCGCTTTGAAGGGCCCATCGGCCTCGAAGTACTCCTCCCCGTTTTCCTCCACAAACTCGCCGCTCACCAGCCGATTCGAGAGCGCTCCGTAGAGCCCGACCCGCCACTCGGGACGGCCAAACTGCCTGGACTGGGAAGAAATTTGAAGGGCCCCGCCGCCCCGGATCGTGGTCGGCGCGGCGAGGTCGCCGGGCCGATTTTCAACCGAGACGGTCCCGCCAAAATCGGTAAGGGAGAGCCCGAGCGACGGCCGGAGCGTGACGGACCCCTGCTCTGATTGTGTGTGATACTGCACGCCCAGATCGGCCGTGGGGTGCGTTTCCACGTTCTCCCCATCCCCGTACACTCCACGGCTCCGAATGAGATTGACACCTCCTCCCACGGTGACACTGGAGGTCACGTCGTAGGCCCCTGTGAGCTTGATGGACTGCTCAAAGGCACTTCCGAAGAAAACACGTTCGCCCTGCGCGTTTCGGATCTCGGTGGTTCCCCGCGAGAAATGCTTGACCTGAACGCCTCCGGCCCAAGGCCCCCTCTTCATCGTCGCCGTAGGTGCCGCAATCCAAAACCCCGAGCGAAACCAGGGCGAGCTGTACGCCGGGCCCCGGCTCAGATTGATGTTGCTGCCGACCCGGACGGCCTCTTCCGCCCCAATTGTGGCCGGATTGACACCGATGGCCCCCGGATAGCCGCGGACCGCTACAGTGGCGTTCCCCAACGCATGGACGGAAGGATGGGGCTGTACAGTCTGAAAGTCATAGGCGGTCTGGAGCAGCTGTGCGGACGCCGGACGCAAACTGCCGACTCCGAGAAGAACGAGCGCGATCCCCGTGGCTGCGAGGACAGCGTTGTGTATGGGTCGCATGGAACGGAACGATGTTTGGGGAAGTCGACGCATCCCTTTAGCCGCTCCGTTTTGATCGTAGGTAACACACCACACCGCCGGTGTCCCTACGGATGCAGGCGTGCGATCGTGCGGGGGAAGGGAATCGTCTCGCGGACATGGTCGCGCCCGGTGATCCAGGAAACGGTCCGCTCCAGCCCCAGTCCGAAGCCGCTGTGGGGCACCGAGCCGAACGTGCGGAGGTCGAGATACCAGTCGAACACCTCCTCCGGCAGGTCGTGCGTCTCGATCTGCTCCTTCAGGAAGTCGAGGTCGGTCGCCCGCTCGCCCCCGCCGATGATCTCGCCGTAGCCCTCCGGCGCAAGCACGTCGATCCCCATCGCGAGGCGGTCGTCGTCCGGGTCGCGCTTCATGTAAAACGCCTTGATCTCGGCGGGGAACCGGTGGACGATGACCGGGCGGTCGAAG
>Ga0207753_1000516_pt1 | contig 14873 bp, 12 predicted proteins | sample PonA233FremontCA_2_FD_187273 | JGI IMG/M metagenome (GOLD analysis project Ga0207753, IMG submission 187273) | Salt pond sediment microbial community from Fremont, CA, USA - Pond A23 Sediment 3 (SPAdes) | ecosystem: Environmental > Aquatic > Non-marine Saline and Alkaline > Saline | place: USA... | reverse complement strand
GCACGAAAAGGGCCATGCCGTACTGCCCTGGGAAGGTGCCAAAGCCCCACGCGTCGTTGCCGTAGGCGCGCCCGGCGTAGGTCTGGGACGGGACGCCGCCGTCCGCCGGGGCGCCCGGAATCTCCGGGACGGTGGAGACGACCTGCCCGTCGTTATTCAGGTCGAAGCCGCTCGGGATGCCCGTGTTGACCGGGAGCATAACGGGCTGGTAGGACACCTCCTCCAGGGAGTCGGCCTGCGGCGTGGCGAGATAGTGGTGCACGAATCGTTGCGCGTTGTGGCCTTCCGGGGCGCCCGCCCGGTACCCCGGATCGCCCGGCTGGTCGTACGTCATCTCGTTAATGAGGAGCACGTCGGGGGCCAGGTCCTGGATGCGCGCCGCGGCGCGCTGGAGGCGGGGATGGTCGGACCGGCGCAGGTCCGCGGTGCGCACGTCTTCGATGTTGTAGGTCATGACCCGCAGGGACGCCCTTTGTCCATTCATCGCCTGCTCACGGGGCCGGCACCCCAACAGGAGCCCCATGACGCTTAGAAGTAGCAAAATGCCGGAGGTCCGAATCGACATCGATCTTATCGGGGGACTGTGGAAATGGGGACAGACGCCGAGACGCTCTTTTGATGAGAAGCAGCACCGAAGGAAGCGGCCAGACCACCCTCTCGATGGAGGATACTGAACACTACGGTACTACTTGACTTTTTCTGTATTTTATTTTTGCTTTGGACCGAATCAAGATTCACCTTATCTTGAACCAACTGACCTCCTCCCCATGAGAACGCTTACTAAGCGGTTATCAATCGTAACCCTGCTATTGGGGTGTTGTCTTGTCTTCTCTGGGTGTCTGAAAACTCGAATTGTCACCGACCAGGCAGCGACTGCCCAGCAGGCCGAAATGCCGTGGGCACATGGTTTTGTGAACGGACTCGTTCCCCCGATCAATGCCCCCTTAAACACGGAGCCTGTCTGCGGAGGAGCCGGGGTCTCAGAAGTCTTCTTCCGGCAAACATTTATCCAGGGCATCGCTCAGGGACTGACCAGTAGTCTCTATTCGCCACAGCACTTTACCGCCACCTGCGCCCAAGGCGGATCTGCCTCCGTCCGCACTCCTGCCTCCTATCTCCTTCAAGACAGCGTGGCCTCCTCCTCAACCTCAGCGAAAGTCCCTGGGTCGAGCACAACGAAATAGCCGCCCCCTCTCCAGACTCCTCCAACAGAATCTCTGTTCTGAACCCTATGCGATACCTTGCTCCCGTTTTTCTTGCTTCCTGTCTCCTGCTGACGGGCTGCTACCAGGCTCGAATGACGACCGGCAAACAGCCTTCGAATACCGTCGTGGAGAAGGGCTGGACATCCTCATTCATCTATGGTCTCGTTCCTGCCCGCGTGGATGTGTCCAGCGAGTGCCCGAATGGCATTGCGTCGGCGGAGCGTACGTTTAGCTTTCCGAATATGCTCGTGAATACCCTGACGCTCGGAATCTACCTTCCCCAAAGCGTGACGGTCACGTGCGCGGCGGAAGGATCGATGTCTGCAGCGGCCACCTCTATGGAATTTAGCCTGCCAGCGGACGCGACCCAAGCGGAACTCCAGCGCGTGCTGGATGCCGCCGCCCTTCAGTCGTCAATCGCTCAGAAGCCCGCACAGGTTCGCCTCATCGCAGAATAGCAGGCAGATGCCCGGACGTATTCTAGCGTCTGTTCCGCCCCGGCGGCCGATCCGGTCGTCGGGGTGTTCTTACGTCGGGATGTTCGGACTGCTCATCTGTCCTGCACGCTCCTTCAAGTATTCGGGAAGCCCATCGAACGCCACCTCCTCCTGCTCCCCGCTCTCCATCTCCTTGACCGTTGCGGCCTCGGCCTCCAGCTCGTTGCCGCCGATAATCATCGCGTACGGGGCGTTCTGGCGATTGGCCTCCTTCATTTGAGCCTTGAGCGAGCGGCCCATCAGGTCGTGGGCCACGTGGAGCCCCGCGGCCCGCAGCTCCTGAGCGGTGCGAAAGACCCAGGCCTCGGCCGCGTCGCCGAGCGCCGCGATGAAGACGTCGGGCGTGGCCGCCCCGGGCCGCTCGACCCCCGCCGCGTCGAGCGCAAGAAAGAGCCGCTCCATGCCCGCCGCAAAGCCCACGGCCGGCACCGGTGCGTCGCTGCCCAGCACCTCGGCCAGCCGGTCGTAGCGTCCGCCTCCGGCCAGGGCGCTCTGCGCCCCAAGACCGGGACTTTCGAGCTCGAAGGTGGTCTCGGTATAGTAGTCGAGTCCCCGCACGAGGTGCGGATCCTCCTCGTACTCGACATCCAGGTCGCCGAGCAGCCTCTTCACCGTGTCGTAGTGGGCGCGGCTCTCTTCGTCGACGAAGTCAATGAGCTGCGGGGCCTCCCGGAGAATCGCCTGCTCGTGCTCCTTCTTGGTGTCGAGAATGCGGAGGGGGTTGCGTTCCAGGCGCCGCCGGCTCGTCTCTGAGAGGTCCTCGGCGTAGGGCGACAGGTACTCCTGCAGGGCGGCGACATACTCCTCCCGGCGCTCCGGGGTGCCCAGCGTGTTGAGTCGAAGGCGGAGATCGGACAGGCCCAGGGCGTCGCACACGGCCATGAGCACGGCGATGGTTTCTGCGTCGGCGCGCGGCTGGTCCGCGCCCAGGATCTCGATGCCGAACTGGTGAAACTGCCGGTAGCGGCCCTTCTGGGGCTGCTCGGCGCGGAAGCAGGGGCCGATGTAGAACAGCTTCTGCACGCCGCCGCGCTGGTCGAGGTGGTGCTGGAGAAAAGAGCGCACCACCGGCGCCGTAATCTCGGGCCGGAGGACGTACTGTGTATCGCCGCGCTCGAAGGCAAACATCTCCTTCTGCACGATGTCCGTCGACTCCCCCACGCCCCGCGCCACCAGCTCCGTCGGCTCCAGGACGGGCGTGCGGATCTCCTCGAAATTGTGACGGCGCATCACGTCGCGAACCGTGGCCTCCACGTGGCGCCACTCCGCGCTGGCGGCCACGCGGGTGCCGCCGTCGTCGGTGTACGCGTCCGGCAGGATGTCGAAGGTGCCCTTGATGTTCTGAAACGAGGTGCTCACAGGCAGAAGTGGTGACTCAACAGTGGTGACTCAACAAGGGTGGCGGGTCGTTTTCCCGACAGGGGTCCTCCCCTCGCACGATTGTTAGCTCCGAAGCGCGGCCTCTCCCTCCCGAATCGTTTTGATGATGGCCTCCGGCGTCTCGGCCGCCAGGAGGCGCTCCCGCAGCGCGTCGCGACTCACGAGCCGCGAGATGCGCCCCAGGATTTTGACGTGCTGGGACTTGTGCTCCTCCGGCCCCACGAGCAGGAGGAGGAGGCGGACGGGCACGTCGTCGACCGCCCCAAAGTCGACGGGCACGTCCGTGGTGGCGAAGGCCGCCACCGTGTCGGACGCCGCGGTCGTCTTGGCGTGGGGGAGGCCCAGCCCCTTTCCCACCCCGGTCGACATTTTTTTCTCCCGCTCGAACACAGCCCCCCGCACCGTCTCCAGGCTGCTGATGGCCCCGTGGCCCTCGAGCAGATCGACGAGCGCGTCGATGGCGTCGGACTTCGAGGTTTCCGACAGTCCGATGCGGACCCGCTCCGGCACCAGCAGCTGGTTGATCTTCGTGGTTTGCGTCGTCGGCATGCGCACGACCAGATCGATGAGAAAGACCAAACACAGACCGACTCTACGGCCGGCAAGGCACAGGATAGGACACCGCGCCGTCGATTTCACGCCTTCCCACAAAAACGTCCCGTGCTCTTCCCCCCAACCGTGCTGTCGTCCCCCTCAACCAAGAAGAATTCACGATCTCGAAAGACCGTTTTCCCGCCCCGTGGCCCATGTGGGCGCTGTACGTTCGCATATCGTAGCGTGCAATCCTTACGTTGACGTTACCACGTTCCCAACACAATCCCACGCCCATGCTCGACTCCATACTTCCGGGGGATTCGTCGTCCGAGTCATCCTCCTCGGCGTCCCGTGCCGGCACGAAGGACACCGCCGAGGTGGACCGAAGCATGCATCCGGAGGACGCGCCCATTTCGGGCCGGAAGCAGTTCGGGACGTTTGGGGGGGTCTTTACCCCCACGGTCCTCACGATTCTCGGCGTGATCATGTATCTCCGGGAGGGGTGGATCATCGGCAATGCGGGCTTGCTCGGCGGGCTCTTGATCATCACGGTCGGGTTCGCCATCACGCTCTGCACGGCCCTCGCGATGTCCTCTATCACCACGAATATCCGCATCGGGGCGGGGGGCGCGTACGCGATCATTGCCCAGTCGTTGGGGCTGGAGGTGGGGGGCAGCGTCGGCATCCCCCGCTACCTCTCGCAGGCCCTGGCCGTCACCATGTACATCTTCGGGTTCCGGGAGGGCTGGCTGTACCTCTTCCCCGGCCACCACGCCCTGCTGGTGGACGTGGCCACCTTCGCGCTGCTGTACGGCATTGCGTACGTGAGCGCGGACTTCGCCATTCGGGTACAGTACCTCATCATGGCCGTGATTGGGGCCTCGCTCGTCTCGATCGCCGCGGCCGCGGCCACCGGCTCGATGCAGTACGGCCTCGGGGACATTCAGCTGTGGGGCGACTTCGTGGGCTCCCCCGAAAGCGCAACGGAGGGCACCTCTTTCTGGATCGTCTTCGCGGTGTTCTTCCCCGCCACGACCGGCATCATGGCGGGGGCCAACATGAGTGGCGACCTCAAAGACCCGAAGCGGAGCATCCCCCTCGGCACCCTGGCGGCCATTGGCGTCTCGTTCCTCATCTACGTGCTGCTGGCCATCTGGCTGGCCCGCTCGGCCACCCCCCAGGAGATGACGAGCAACTACTACGTCATGATGGACAAGGCGTACTGGCCCTCGGCGGTCCTCGCGGGACTGCTCGGGGCGACCTTCTCCTCGGCCCTGGCCTCGATGGTGGGCGCCGGACGCATCCTGCAGGCCATGGGGGCCCACCAGGTGGTGCCGGGGGCCGACTGGCTCTCGCACCTGGCGTCGGACGGCGAGCCCCGCCACGCCATGATGGTGACCGGCGGGCTCATCTTCGCCTCCCTCCTCGTGCGCGACCTGAACGCGATCGCGCCGCTCATCACGATGTTCTTCCTGGTGACGTACGCGATGATTTGCGCGGCGGTGCTCATTGAGCAGAGTCTCGGCCTCGTGAGCTTTCGCCCCCGCCTCCGCATTCCCATCTGGGTGTCGTTTCTGGGGCTCGCCGGGTCGCTGCTGGCCATGTTCATCATCAACCCCACGATTAGCTTCGTCGCGCTCGTTGTCACGCTCGGGTTCTACGCCGTCCTGGCGCGCCGGCAGCTGGATGCCCCCTTCGAGGACGTACGCAGCGGCATGTTCGTGGCGCTTGCCGAGTGGGCGGCGAAGAAGGTGACCGAGCTGCCGACGATGCAGGAGCGCGCCTGGAAGCCGAACCTGCTGGTGCCCGTAGAGCGCAGCAGCGACCTCCGGGGCTCGTTCCTCACGCTCCAGGACCTGACCGCTCCGCAGGGCTCGGTCAAGATCGTGGGCCTCAGCGAGAATGGCACGACGGAGGGGCTCGACCAGCAGCTCGACACCCTGACGGCGGCGTTTCGGGAGCGCAACATCTTCGCGTCCGCCACGGTGATCGACGCGGGCGGCTTCGGAGAGGGCCTGCGGGCCGGGATGCAGGCCCTGGGCGGGGCCTTCTTCCGCCCCAACATCGTGTTCTTGCGAATGCCCGACACCGCGGCGCGGGAGGAGGACTACCGCCACGTGATCGCGGAGGCCGACCGGGAGGACGTGGGCACAATGCTGTACGCCCCCCACCCGCGGTCCGCCCTAGGGCAGCGCCAGACCATCAACATCTGGATCCGCGACCGGAGTCCGGACTGGCGCATCTCGATGGAGATCGGCAACCTCGACCTGGCCCTCCTCACCGGGTACAAGCTGTCGCAGAACTGGGACGCGCAGATGCGGCTCGTGACGACCGTGCCGGACCCTGAGCAGCAGGGCAAGGCCCAGGACTTCCTGGAGAAGCTGATCGACCTCGGCCGCTTTCCAAACAGCACCGCCGTCGCGGGCACCAAGCCCTTCGCGGACTACCTCCCAACCGCCCCGCAGGCCGACCTGAACATCTTTGGCCTCCAGCCGGAGCCGGACTTTGAGACGATCCGCCGCCTCGTCGACCAGACGGACTCTACCTGCATGTTCGTCCGCGACTCGGGCCGCGAGTCGGCCCTGGCGTAGTCTTGGGCTCACCACCCAACCGATCCCCCCCGCCGCGTCTCCTCCGAAAAGATTGCTCGGGGCCTCCGTATGAGGACTGTGATCGGCTCTTTCACAGCCCCCTCCCTCCATGTCCGACGATCGATCCGACGCCCTCCACAAGGCGGCCTTTCTGGGCCCGAAAGGCGAGAACGCCGATGAACTGGAGCGGCTGCTGCTCGAAGTGCTCCGCGACCACGTCTTCTGGCGCCGCAATTTTCATCCGCGCGACTCGCGCCTCATCGACGAGCGGGACAAGCGCACGGAGGCCTTCGACGACATGTCGGCCCGGTTGCGGGACGAACTCTCGAAGATTCTGGCGGAGCTGAAGCGCGCGGCGCCCCTCTACTCGCCCCGGCAGGTCGCCCACATCGTGAGCGACCCCTCCCTCCCGGCCTTCGTGGGCTACTTTGCCGGGCTCCTCTACAACCAGAACAACGTGGTGGCGGAGGTGTCGCCCGAGACGGTCCGCGAGGAGCGCGCCTACTTCAAGGCGCTGGCCGAGATGGTGGGATACCCGTCGTTTCTCCCGGAGACGCTCCCGCAGGACGCCCGCACGCGCCGCTCGGCCTACAGCTGGGGCCACCTCTGCAGCGGCGGCACGGTGGCCAACCTGGAGGCCCTCTGGATCGCCCGCAACATTCGCCTCTACCCGCTGGCCGTGCGCCTCGTGGCCGCGGAGACCGACGCGTTCGCCTCGTTTGCGGACCTGGAGGTGACGACCGCCCAGGGCGAACGGGCCCCACTCGACACCCTGTCCACCTGGCGGCTCTCCAACCTGCCCATCGACGCAATCACGGACCTGCACCTGCGGATCAAGGCCACCCTGAGCGAGGGGCCGGCGGCACGGGCCGAGGCGTTCCAGGAAGCGCTGCCGAGCGTCCGACAGGCCGGCCTCGCCTCGTTCCTGCTCCGGTACAACCGCGCGTTCCCCGACGACCCAGCGCGGCTGCCGAAGGTGCTGATTTCGCAGGCCACCCACTACTGCTGGCAGAAGAACATGGACCTGGTGGGCCTCGGGGCCGACGCCCTGGAGAAAGTGCCCGTGGACGCCCGCATCCGGCTTGACACCGACGCCCTGCGCGAGCGGCTGCAAGAGTGCATTGAACATCAGCAGCCGGTGCTCGGGGTCGTCTCCATCGTGGGGACCACCGAAGAGGGCGCCATCGACCCGCTGCACGAAATTGAGGCCGTGCGCGAAGAGGCCGCGGACGCGGGGCTTACCTTCTGGCATCACTGCGACGCTGCGTTCGGGGGCTTCTTCTCATCGCTGCTCCCCAAGACGGACGACGGCGACTTTGTGCCGCCCGACCAGCTCGACGACAGTCTCGTGGGCACCGACGGCCTCTTGGCCCCCGACAACGCGGAGGCGCTGGCAACCCTCTCCGCCACGGACTCAATCACGATCGATCCGCACAAGTTCGGCTACGTCCCCTATCCCGCGGGGGCCGTCCTCTTCCGGGACTACCACGTCCGCGACGCCATTGCGTACAAGGCACCCTACCTGGCGGACGAGGACCAGGCCGGCTTCGGCGGGTTCTTGGGACAGTGGACGCTGGAGGGCTCCCGCCCCGGCGCGGTGGCGGTGAGCTGCTACCTGTCACAGGCCATGGTCCCCCTCACGCCCGACGGGCACGGCCGCTTCATGACAAACTGCATGGAGGCCAACCAGCAGCTCTTTGACGCCTTGACCGAGCGCTTCTCGGCGACCGACGGCGACCTGGCCCTGCGGCCCTTCCACCATCCCGAGACGGTGGCCTTCTGCTTCGTCGTGGCGCCGGACGACGGGGTGGAGAGCGTGGCCTCCCTCAACGCCTACACCGACCGCATCTGGCAGCAGATGACGGTCGACGGACGGGAGGACATCAACCAGTACGCCTTCCTCCTCTCCCGCACCGAGATTGACGTGGCCGACTACGCGCACGTCCTGAACGACATGCTGCCGCCCGAGGTGGTGGCCGAGGCCGCCGAGGCCAACGAATCGCTCACGCTCCTTCGCACTTGCCTCATGAACCCGTTCCAGACCGACTGGAACACCGAGGAGGGCTCCTTCGCCGAGCGGGTGGCCGACTTCCTGTACGACGTGGCCCTGGAGGAGTACGTGGCCCACACCTTCCCGCCCGTGCCACACCCCGACACAGAGCGCCACCCCATCCTGGTGGTGGAGCAGACCCCGCGGGCCCAGGAGGGCCTCGCCCGCTACCTGGAGCACGACGAGAAGGTGATCGCCCACTTCGACGTGCGCTCCTGCAGCGCCGCCACCCTAAAAGACCTCCAGGGCCGCCTCGGCGACGTGCGCGACATTGTGCTCCACCTCGACCCCTCCGCCCCGTCGCAGGCCCTCCGCATCGCACGCTGGCTCACCACGGAGGCGGATACAAACCCGGCACACCTGCTTGCCGTGACGACAAACGCGGCCCATGGCACCGATGTGACGGCGCGCCTCGCGGAACTGGGGCTCCCCGCCCGCAACGTCATCCTCGAGTCCGACCTTCTCACCAGTGCCCGGCGGCTGGTGCTCCAGCTTAGCGCACAGCGGCCCGCGACGGTCGGTTCCGCCTCCTGACCTCATCCCCCCGCCCGTGACCTACCGGGTGTAGCGGTCGTTCAGGACGTCCCCGGCCAGCACGTGGTGGACCGCCGCCCGCACGGCGTCCCGGGTCCGCAGTGCTTCGAGGTCGTTGAGGGTGGGCCCTGCACCGGTCGTGTCGCGGTTGTGCTCCATAGGCGCCCGCCGGTCGGCATGGGCCGCAAACCAGTAGGCCACCTCGCCCCGCAGCTTCGGCACCGGGATGCAGGTGTCCTCGTCCTCAGATCGGATGTACGCGAGGTCGTAGTACCCGTCGGTCATGGCGCCGGTCGGGGTCTTCGGCCGCTCTCGGACCGACAGCGAGCAGTCGAGGCCCGGAAAGTGCTCGTGGACCGCGAGCGCGAAGGCCGCATTGGCCGCGTCGTAGTTGCCCCCGTTTTTGGCCTTCTCGGCGAAGGCGATGAGCGCCTCGGCGCTCCGGGGCACGACCATCGCGGCCGGCTCCGACATCAACGAGGCGTGGCCCTGGATCCGGGCATCGTCGTGGCGCTCCACCGCGACCAGCCACTCGCCGGAGGCCCTCAGTCCAGTCAGAACGTGTATCGTTTCGGACTCGTCGACCCCGGGGCGCGTATCCGTGCGCTGCCGTGTGTCAACGCGTCCTTGCGTTTCCTGATCGAGGTACTCGAGCCGCCGGCGGAGCTCTTCGGGAGACACCTCAAAGAACGCCCCGTCGTGACGATGCCGGACCCGGTAGTCGATGTCCATGATCTTCGAAACCGATCGGTGAGTGATGCTGCGGGGTCTTCAGACATAAGCTGGCAGGAAGCCGGTGGGTCGCATCCGTGAGCACAAGATGGCCTTTGGGCGCGGCTATCGGGGCCCACGCCCTTCAGGGGTCCGGGCATGGACCGCGTAGAACGGATCCGGCGCCCCACCGAGAACCCGCTGCCTAGGCGGGACCAGGGGGCTCTCCCTGACGGTTGTGGGTTCACAAAAGGCCCCAACGGCGGCAAAGTACCGCTCCACGAGCCGGCAGCGCCCAGGGCCACGGGCCGTCCGCCAGGCCCGGATGGCCTTCTGAGCAAACATCCGATTCGAGAAACTGACGACGAAGCGGCCGCCCGGCCGCAGGACCCGGGCCCCCTCGGCAAAGACCCGCTCGGGCCGCTGCAGGTACTGTACCGACACGGCGCAGAGAACGACGTCAACGGTTGACTCCTCCAGCGGCAGGACCTGCGTCTCGTTCAGGTCCTGCACGAAGTGTTCGGTGAGGCGATCGTTGGCCGCCAACTCGTCCTCGTTCATTCCGTGGCCCACCACACGGCCGAATCTCATCTCGCTGGGCAGGTGAGACACCCAGCTGCTCATCAGATCCAGGACATCGTCGCCCGCGTCGAGATGCTCGCGGTAGAGATCGGTCAGGCGCTCGCGGAACTGCTCGTCGACGTGCTGGACGAAACGAGGCTTCTGGTAAAACAACCGGTCGGGCCGATCGTCCTGCTGCGCACGCTCATCGTCGGTCAGGACTGTTTTGGGCATCGAATCGCCGTCTTGAAAAACGCTCTTGCGGACACACCCCGTTGGAACTCAGGCCAGCTTCTGTTCACCTTTTGCCACAACGACCGGTCAAATTTCCTGTGTGCCGACCTGCTCCACCGGTACGCGCTGGACCGCGTCGGTCATCCAGCAGTCGACGTGGGGCGGGTCCTCCTGCCTCGAGAGCCGAAACAGGTATCCCACACGGCCCTCCTGAGCGGTCGTGAGAATCACTCCCATGCGGGCCACGGTGTCATCCACCTGGGGAGGACTGTAGGTGGCCCCGTCGTGGTCAATCATCGGCCCGTATGCGGGCGTCTCAAACAGACGACGAAAGCGCCGGAGCGGGCCGGTGACCTGCTTGTTGGCCGGGGAGGCAAAGTTGAAGGCGGCCTCGATGCCGGCGTCCTCGTAGGGGGTGTCGTTGTCGCCGAGGGCTTCGACCTGCAGACGGACCACCTCCGTCGGGGAGAACGATGGAGAAGGCGTGGGCAGAGAATCCGTAGCGGTCGACATGGTGAAAGCGTCTGGAGTGAGGGACCCGCCGAGGGAGGCCATCCGCCCCGTGGTCTCGTCGGGCGTCCAGGGCGCGGCAACGACAAGGCACGGAACCAGCAACGCGAGGACGGTGCGCATGGCGGACACAGTAGGTCGAGAAGGAACGTGGCCCGACGCGTCTAATCCGAGGACCCCGCGGTCAGGCTGGCCAGTCAGGTCTATGTACGGCTCGTTGCTGAATGGCCCCACAGAGCCTCTTTTCGGACTTGGAAGGCTTCAGTCGAACATGCCTGGGGCAATCTCCTTCCGGTTCTGACACGGGAGAGCGGAAGAATCGGAGAACCGTAACATCTGCGGGCCCCGTACAGAAATGCGGCCAGCGATTCTCACCGGCCCTGGGCCCCGTTCTAACAGTCTCCAGGCTCGACAGCCCGATGCGGCACACGATGTCCTGTCACCGTGTCAACCGCTCAATAACGTCGCGATGCTGCGGCATGGCCTTCGTGAGCGTCTCCCGATCGGCCAGTTCGAAGTCAGCAAACTCGAAGGCCGGGGCCGTCGTGCAGCCTGCGAGGCCGTAGCCATCGGCGGCGTCCACGGTTGCCCCGAACCACGTTCCCGCGGGGATCACGGTGTGGAGCTGCTGCCCTCGGTCCACCGCCCGTCCCAGCGCCTGTGTCGTGTAGGAGCCCTCCGGGGCGATCTGGTGCAGCGTGATCGGCGCCCCGGCGTAGAAGTGCCAGATCTCATCCTGCCGAATGCGGTGGAGGGCCGAGAACGAATCGGCGGGCAGAAGGAAGTAGATGAGCGTCGCGACGTCTCGGGGCCCGTCGAAGCGCACCGGCAGCGCCCGTTCGAGAACGGAGGCCTCCGCGCGGTACGTTTCGCGGTAGTAGCCCCCCTCGGGGTGGGCCTCCAGGTCGAGGTGGTCGATCCAACCCTGTGCCGTATCGGGCATGGGAACTAGAGATGAGGTGTGATGCGCAAGGCGACGTGCATCTCCGGCAACACGACGCCCGTTCACGAGGGATCGATGGGCAGGGCCTCCGCGATGTGCCGGGCCGTCTCGCCGAAGGGCCGAAACGTGCAGTCGAGCTCAGCGCGGGCACGGCTGTTGTCGTAGCGGTAGGTGCGAGACGCCGTCCGGGCGGTGGTGCGCGTGAGAAATGGCTGTGTACGGGTGACGGTGGCGACCCCTTCGACCATGGCCCCTGCAACGGTGAGCGCCCAGGGCGGAACGGTGGTGCGCGGGGGGGCCACGCCAAACGCCGACGCGAGCGTGTGGGCCAGGGCCATCCACGAGCTGTTCTCGCTCCCGAGAAAATAGCGGCGGCCCGTCTCGCCCCTGTGCATCGCCGCCCGCAGGCCCGCCGCCACGTCTCGAACATCGACCACGTTCGTCCCGCCCGACGGCACGGCTCGGAGCCAGCCACTGCGCACCGCGTCGACGATGCGGCGCGTGTTGGTGCCGGGGCCGCCCACGCCGAAGATGAGGGATGGATTTACGATCGTGGCGTCCAGCCCTTCGGCGATGCCGCGGTGCACCTCCAGTTCGGCCCGGCGCTTCGAGCGGGCGTAGGCCGAGCGGTGGGGCCGACCCTCCCACTCGGTCGTCTCGTCGATCAGGCCGTCCGGCTCCACGGGGCGCCCGAACGCGGCGATGCTGGACGTGTGGACAAGCCGGTCGACGTCCGCCCGCAGCGCAGCGTTGACGACGTTGGCGGTGCCATCCGCGTTGACGCGGCGAAGTGCCTCCTGGTCGCCCGGCGCAAAACTGACCTTGGCCGCGACGTGGTAGACCCGGTCGATCCCCTGCAGGGCCGCGTACAGGCTCCGGGCTCGCCTGAGATCGCCCACCGCGTGGTCGACGCGCTCCGCGTACGTGCCCAGCAGATCGAGCGACGAGGTGTCCCGCCGAAAGATGCGCACGTCGGTGCCGGCGTCGACGAGCTGTTTTGTGAGGACGGAGCCGAGAAAGCCGGTGGCGCCGGTGACGAGGACTGTGGGGGAGGTGCTCATAGAGCGTAGCCGACTGGGTGGGAGATCACGCCGCCTCGATCTCAATCAACAACGCCTCTTTGTCCACGGCGTCGCCGCTGGCGGCGTGAATGCCCCGCACAACGCCGCCGGACGGGGCTTTGAGCTCGTTTTCCATTTTCATCGCCTCCAGCACCAGCAACCCCTGGTCGACCGCCACCTCGTCGCCCTCCTCCACGAGCACCTCCAGCACGAGGCCCGGCATGGGCGCCCGCACCTCGCCCCCGGCCGCAGCGTCGTCGGCAAGCCCGAATTCTTCCACGAGCAGGTCCCGCTCGTCCTTCACGCGCACCTCCGTCCGCTGCCCGTCGATCATCACGCGCAGGGTGTCCTCTCCCGTCGGCTCCACCGACACGGGCACGCTCCGGCCGTCCACAATCATCGACACGTAGCCCTCCCGCAGGACCTCAAACGTATAGTCTTTCGCCTCCCCGTCCACGACGAGCTGATCGTCCTGGATGGCGATGTCAAATTCACGGTCGTCGACGAGCGCACGGTAGACCTGACCGTCGGGCGCGTCCATGGGACATGCATCGGTTCGAGAAGAAGGGAACGCGTTTGCACGACACAAACTCGCACCCGCAGGCATAGTTTTATGTCGACGAGAAGGTCTCGAACCCGGAGGCCTCCGTTCTCTCGTTCCCCCACGTGCACCTCCCCCGACCTCCGCGGCCCCACCGTCCATGCCCGACGACCTCACGCCCGACCTCCTGATTCGTGCCTACGCCAACGGCGTGTTCCCGATGGGAGACGACGACACCGGCGCCGTGCGCTGGCACGCCCCGGATCCGCGGGCACACCTTCCGCTCGATGCATTCCACATTCCCCACAACTTGCGCCGGCGGGTGCGGCGACGCGAGTTCACGGTGACCGCCGACCGGGCGTTCGCGTCCGTCATCGAGGCCTGCGCGGACCGGTCCCGCACCTGGATTACCCCCCGCATGATCCGCGCCTACACCGAGCTCCACGAGCAGGGCTACGCCCACAGCGTGGAGTGCTGGCAGGAGGGCACGCTGGCCGGCGGGCTCTACGGGGTCGCCCTGAAGGGCGCGTTTTTCGGCGAGTCGATGTTCTACCGGGTCAGCAACGCGTCGAAGGTGGCACTTGTGCATCTCGTCCGTCAGCTGCGGGGCGGCGGATTTCGCCTCCTCGACACGCAGTACGCCACCGAGCACCTCGAACGGTTCGGCGTCACGACCATTCCCCGCCCGGCGTTCGAGCAGAAGCTGATCCGGGCGCTCGACGTTGAGCCTACCTGGTGGCCCCTCCCCGACGCCGATGCCGCCGACCTCGATACGCCCGTGGCCGCGTTGTCTAGCGCGCCGCCCGCATCCGACGGAAACGAGCCAGCCCCGAATGGGTGAAATCGACATCCGCTTCGGTTGCCCACCTCCCCCTGCCATGCGCTCGTCTCTCTCCATCGCGTCCCCCGCCCTCTTGGGATTCGTGTGCGGGCTCGTCCTGCTCGGGGGCTGTCGGCCGGCCTCGGACGCCGCCCCCGGTGCCTCCACGGAGGCATCCGAGGCCCCGGTAAGCCTCCGCGACAGCGTGCTCTCGCCCCCGGACACAACGGCCGCCCGCTTCGAGGCCGCCCTGGAGACGGCCTTCTCCCACCGGGCGAGCACCGGCTCGATCGGGGCGCTGATGCAGGAAATCGGGGGGCACTTCCGGGGACGGCCCTACCTCACGGGCACGCTCGACCAGCCCTCGACCGAGACCCTCGTCGTCCGATTCGATGGCTTCGACTGCGTGACGTTCGTCGAGACGGCCCTGGCCCTCGCCCGCAGCGCGCAGGCCTCGGACTCGACCTACGCCGGTTTTGCCCGCCGCCTCGCCGAGCACCGGTACCGCAAGGGCGGCCCGGTCGGCTACTGCGGGCGGCTGCACTACTTTACGGAGTGGCTCACAGACAACGCGGCCCGGGGACACGTGCGACGGCTGGGGGCCGACCTGGAGGGGCGTCCCCTGCGCGACACGCTCGACTTCATGAGCACGCACCGGGCGGCGTACGACCGCTTCGCCACCAACGACAGCCTGTTCGCCT
>Ga0207753_1000515_pt1 | contig 14910 bp, 13 predicted proteins | sample PonA233FremontCA_2_FD_187273 | JGI IMG/M metagenome (GOLD analysis project Ga0207753, IMG submission 187273) | Salt pond sediment microbial community from Fremont, CA, USA - Pond A23 Sediment 3 (SPAdes) | ecosystem: Environmental > Aquatic > Non-marine Saline and Alkaline > Saline | place: USA... | reverse complement strand
CCGCCGTAATGCCGCGGTTGCCCGCCGAACACGTCGCCGGGATGGAGCAGGATGCCGGCGACGCGGGCGCGGCCCGAGGGCAGGTAGATCGTCTGCTCGCGCAGGCCCGTGTCGGCGGCCGCGGCCAGGTCGTCCAGCAGATACAGGAAATCGGTCAGATCGACGGGGCGCCCGACACGCTCGCGTACCGCTCGCAACAACGGTTCGTCGTCCGGTGTCGCCGCGAGCTCAGCGAGCAGGTCTGGATCCAGCGGTACGCCGGCCAGGCGGATCGGCCAGTCACCGATCGTCTCGGCCGCTGCGGCCAGGGTGGCGCGCGCGCCATCGCGCTCCGGCGCCGGGAGGCCCTCCCACGCGCGATCGGTCTCGATCCAGCGGCTGGCACCGGGCGCGGGCGTCGCGATACCGGTGAGCGTGAGTACAACAACGAGCAGTGAGCGCATCATGGCGCGAGTGTACGCATCTGCGTGGCCGATCCGCAGCCGATTGCCCACGTGCCGTGCAGCCGCCGGGTGTGTGCACCGTGAACATCAGGATTCATGCCGTTCTATCAGCGCCGCTGCCGGCGCTTGCGGCTGCCGTGTTTCGTGTACAAGCGCTGCGCCTCGGCGCGCTGTGCGGGATTGCGCCGCAGGCTGGCGATGCATTCCCGGGCCGCCCGGTAAGCGGTTTCCGGGTCGACGGCCGGCGCCGGGTAGTCGCTGCCGATCCGACAGCCATACCGCGCCTGCAGATTGGCCGGCATCCGGTAGGGCTCGGCAAGCCAGCTGTCGGGCACATCGCTGAGCGTGGGGATCCACCGACGAATGAAGTGTCCAGCGGGATCATGGTCGCGGACCTGCTTCGCGGGGGAATAGATACGGGGCGCGTTGATCCCCGTGGTGCCGGTCTGCATCTGGGCCTGGCTGTAGTGGATACCGGGTTCGTAATCGGTGAACAGCCGTGCGAGATGGATCGCGGGTTGGCGCCAGTGGAGCCAGAGCTGGTAGCCCGCGAACGACATCAACATCGCCCGCATGCGGAAGTTGATCCAGCCGTGTGCATGCAGCGCCCGCATGCAGGCGTCGACCATCGGGAAACCCGTCTGGCCGTCACGCCAGCCCTCGAAGGCGGCACGCTCCTGATGCGTCCACATCGAAGCGTCTTCGGTGCGCAGACCGTCGCAGCTGCGGTCGAGATTGCGCCACTCCAGCTCCGGCTCGTCTTCGAGCTTCTGGATGAAGTGGCAGTGCCAGCGCAGGCGCCCCGCAAAGGCCTTGAGCGAATCGAGATGCCCGGGCAGCCGGTCGTTCGATCCGCGCAATGCAGCCCGCTTGGCCTCCAGCGCGTGATGCGCCTGGCGGATCGACAGGCAACCCAGGGCCAGATGGGGGCTGATGCGGCTGCAACCGTCGAATGCCGTAACCGGGCTCGACATGGCATGGCGGTACTCGACCCCCCGGTGGTCGAGGAAGCCCTCGAGCAATGCCCATGCGTTGGCCTCGCCGCCCTGTTGGAGGGATCGATGGGTGGCCGGTGACAGCGGTAATGCGCTCAGCGGCGGGATGCCGTCATCCAGCCGCGCGCACGAGGCGTCGACGATGGCGGATGGCGCCGGCAGCGGCTGCGGGGCCATGCGCCGGTCCCAATGACGGGACCAGCGATCGCGTGTGCCAAGGCCTCGGACGACGCCGTTCGCGGGCCACTCGTGCAACGGGATGGCGCGTCCCCTGAGCCAGCCACGGACACATTCGTCACGCGCGTGCGTCCATGCGGCGCCGGTTTCCTCATGGGCATATACGGCGTCGATGGTGCCGAGATCGTGCTCGATGCGGGCGAGGGCGTCCGGCATGTCCATGTGCGTCACGCACAGCCGGGCGCCGCGAGCCGCCAGAGCCCGCCGCAGCGATTCAAGACATTCCGTGAGGAATGCGTAATGCCGTGCATCCGCCTCCGGTTGCTGCCACGCCTCGGGCTCGAAGGCATAGAGACACAGTACGTCGCCGGCGGCCGCGGCCGCCGACAGCGGTTCATGGTCCGTGACCCGGAGATCGCGTTTGAACCAGACAATGTGCAAAGAGAACGGCCCGCTGAGTCACATGCGAGGTATTCGAGCGGGGCGTGGCAGCGGTTTTGCCGTTGATCGCGAACAGCTGGATCAGGCTCTTGATATGCCCGCGTTCATTACCGGCTGCAGCGGCAAGTGGTCGAATAAGCCGAGCGGGTTGAAAGCCGGTTGCCAGTCAGCGCCGGCGGGAGATCCCGCGGCCTCGCTCGTCGACCAGCTGGCGGGCCTTGAGCAGCGACATCTGCACCGCTTCGTCGTGGTCGGCCATGGTGTCCGCGCGGACAAAATCCTGCGCCTCGGCCGCGTCGCCTTCGCCGCTGCGCACGGTGCCGGCCACACGCCAGACGTTCCCCTCCCGGATCGGGCGCGCCAGCAGTTCATAGCCCTCGTAGCGTTCCTGCGCGGCGGTCGCGCCTGGTTCCAGCGGGCCGGATGACTGCCTGGCGGCGTGGCGACCACCGAAAAGTTTGCTCAGCATGGCTTCAGTCCTGTCTGCGATTGGCCACCATCATCCACGACGCGGCGGCATTGGCAAGCATTATCATACGCCGCTGAGGGATCATGGCGGGTAGGGGGAAGGGCTTATTCCAGCGCCCGTGCGCGTATGCGACCCTTTGCTCCCACCAGTTGCATCGGCCCGGCCAGGCAATCGGTCGCCGACCCATGGCGCCCCCTGAGCGATGCAGTAATGCAGCGGATGGAAGAACTCGATCGAGATATCCTGCTGGCGGGTCTGAACGCGGTCGGCGACGCCGTACTCGTGACGGACACTCGACTCGAGGGGTCGGGTCCTACCATCCTGTACACCAATCCGGCGTTCGAACGCCTTACGGGAGACCGCCGGAGGATGTGGTCAACACGCCCGTCAGCGTGCTCATGGGCGTCGGGACGGATGCCGCGGTCATGGCCGACTGCCGGGCCAAACTCGCCGTCGGCCGGGCGTTCCGGGCCGAGATCATCAGTTACGGCCATGACGGGCAGCCGCTGCGGCTCGAATGGCACATCCAGCCGTTCCCCGCGGCTGCGGCGCCGACAAGGTTCATCGCGGTCGTCCGCGACGTGAGCGAGTTGCGGGCGCTCGAGGAGCGCCAGGCCCGGCTCGAGGCGCTGACGCGCACGCAGAGTCGGGTGGCCACCGCTGGCTACGATCTCGATGCCCTGCAGGCTACCTGCGAGCGTATCGGTTTTCGCTCCGGCATCATCGCGCCGCTGACGGGTGGGATACGCACGTTCGGTGTGCTCAAGGTCTATTCGGCGCGCCCGCGCGCCTTCCTGGATGGCGATCTGCAGGTGTTGCGCTGGGCCTCCGGGGTGCTCGCGGCGTCGCTGGAGGACGCCTGGCACCACGAGCACGAACGCCAGCGGCGTCAGCTGCTGGTCGATGCCCTGCCCGTGCTCGTGTCCTACGTCGATCGCGACAAGTGCTACCGGGAGGTCAATGATGCCTACCGGCAGTGGTTCGGGCTCGATCGCGCCGAGATCATCGGCCGGCATGTGCGGACGATCCTTGGTGACGAGGCCGTGGTGGACCGGGTGCTGGAGGGCGTGGCGGCTTTGCTGCAGGAGGAGGTGCGGGATGCGGATACGGTCTGTCGTTGGCGCGGCGAGGAATTCGCCGTGCTGTTGCCGGAGACCGGGGCGGCCGAAGCGGCGACCCTCGCGCAACGCATGCGGCAACGCATCGGGGAGACCCCGTTCCCCCGGGGTCGCGGGCATCACCGCCAGTTTCGGCATCACGGAACTGCAGGCCGGACAGACCCGGGATGCGTTCGTGGGTGAAGCGGATCGGGCGCTGTACCGCGCCAAGGACGAGGGGCGCGATCGGGTCGTGATAGGCCTGGCGGCGGCCTCGGCCGGCAGCTGAGACCGGCGGATGTCGCACGGGCGCAGGGACGTCCGTTCAGGGTATGGGATGACCCGAGCCGGGATTGACGCCCCGGTTCAGGCAGTCTCCGGGCTTTGGAGATTCGCCAGGAAACGTTCGAGTTCCGGCCCATTGGACAGATCGCCATACAGCACCGTGGGTTCGCCGCTCGCGCGGACGTGGATCAGTGCCGGCGTGGCGAACATGCCGTATTCGGCAACGCCCGACGTGTCCTGCAGCAGATCGATATGCCGGACCGTGAGGCGGTTGTCCGCGATGTCTTCCACGGCAGTCGCGAGGTTGGCGCGCGCGCGCAGCGAGCGGGGCGAATCGCCCGTCACGAACAGAATCAGGTCGGTATTGGTACCGGTCTCCCGATCGTTTTTCCCATTCATTATTCGGTCCCCCGGTCCTTGCCGGTCGTCGGTCCATCGGCGGCTCGCCGGCGCTGGATATCCTGTCTGTGCTCGGCGGCGTTGTGTTTGGTTTCGGCGTTGCCCTGGCGTTCGCGCTCCAGCACCTCGGTCAGGCGCTCGGCCTCGCTCTGCGCCTCCTCCATGCGCAGGCGTGCCTGCTGGATATTCCGTTCCAGATCCCGCTGGCGCTGCGCGCGTTCCACATACTGGCGTCGGTGGCGCTCGGCGACCTCGTGCTCTTCCTCGATCCGGGCCGTGCCCATGAGGACCTTGGGGCCGTATTCGTAGACGTCGGCGAGGTCCACGCCGGAGCCCGATAGCAATAGCTCGCGCACCTGGTTTGAGTGGGCGGAACCGCGGGATTTCACGATCGACAGGGCTCGATTGCGTTCGCCGCCGTGGATCCGGTATTCGGATGCCCTCGAGATTGAGCGGCTGCGAGCCGTCGGAACCGGTCTGCTTGCCGTTCAGGCGGAGGGTGATGCGGTGCGCCTGTCATCAGTCGTTGAGGTGCCTGATCTGATCCAGGGCGGCCCGCGGGTCGGGCTCCAGCGACAGCAGCTGATCGATGCCGTCCAGGATCAGCCAGCCGCCACCAAGGCCCTCGAGGCGGTGCTCGGCCATCGCCAGCACACCGTCGAGATCGAACCCGCCCGAGGCGGCGGCGTCGATGGGTGGGCGGCCGTCGAGCAGTGCCCATGCATCCGAGTCGGTGAGGGCCTTGCCCACTCGAATGACCCGGCATCGCGCAGAATCTGTTCCGGCTATTCCTCGAACGAGATGAACAGCCCGCCTCCGCCCTGCGCGATGATGCTGGCGAGGATCTGCAGCCCGAGTATGGTCTTGCCTGAACCGGGGCCGCCCAGCACGAGCACATCGCCGGCATCGGGTAGACCGCCGCGGGTCACGGCGTCGAGGCCGGCGATGCCGGTCGGGCGTTTGGTCAAAGCGGTGTCACCTTGCCCCATACGTTGGCTATCCTGTTGTTCGAGGGAGCAGGTAGTGCGTGGCGCACTAACCGCCGGCGCGCGAAATCGGCAGACGGGACCGCTGCTCCAGCAGCCAGCGGAAATCCTCGGACTCCAGCGGCATGCTGTAGTAATAGCCCTGGCCGATGCGGCAGCCGATTTCCAGCAGGCAGTCGCGCTCGGCCGGGCTCTCCACGCCTTCGGCCACGACATCGGCGTTCAGGGCGCCGGCCACACCGAAAACCGTGCTCACGATCTGACGGCTGTACCCGTCCTCCAGCATGCGCCGGACGAAACCCTGATCGATCTTGATTTCGTCGAACGGGTAGCGCTGCAGGTACAGCAGCGACGAATAACCAGTCCCGAAGTCGTCGAGCGACAGCCGCACGCCCATGTCATGGAGGGTGCGCAGTTGCTGGTTCAGGATCTCCGATTCCCGTTCGAATACGCTCTCCGTGATCTCCAGCGTCAGCGCTTCGGGCGGCACGTCATGGCGCTCCAGGGTCGATCGCACCGTCTCCGGGAAATCGTCCATGGTGAACTGGACCACCGAGACGTTGACCGCCACGCGCACGATGTCGAGGCGGGCATCCTGCCATTCGCGCAGGTACCGGCAGGCCTCGTTGAGCGCCCATTCACCGATCGGCCCGATCAACTGGCTCTGCTCGGCGATCGTGATGAACGTCACCGGCGGGCGCAGTCCATGCTCGGGGTGGTACCAGCGCAGCAGCGCCTCGCTCGCGACCAGCTCACCGGTCTCCAGCCTGACCTTGGGCTGGAAATGGAGCTGAAACTCGTTACGGGCGAGCGCCTGGCGCAGTTCCCGCGTGATCTCCACGCGCTGGCGGACTTCGTGGTCGATCGCGATGCTGTAGGCGGTCCAGTCGTCGCTGGTGTTCTCGAAAAGCGCCAGTTCCGCCTCGCGCAGCAGTTTCTCCTGCGCCCGCGGTTCGCCGTCCAGCAGCGTATAACCGAAACGCGCGTTGATATCGAGCCGCAGGTCGTCGAGTGCGAACGGCCCCTGGAAGACGGCGGCAATCCGCTCGCGCGTCTCCCGCGTTGTGGCGTCGGACTCCTCCGGCAGGTAGATCACGAATTCGTCGCCGCCGACCCGGCCCACGAGTGCGTGCTCGCCGGCCATCGCCTCGACCCGCTCGGCCACCATCTGCAGAAGCCGGTCGCCGGCGGCGTAGCCATGACTGTTGTTGATGTCGCGGTGACGCTTGATGTCGAACATGATGACCATGGCCCCGTACTGCCAGCCCGTTTGCCACAAACGATCGGCCAGCGCCTGCACGAACCCGTTGCGCGACCGCAGGCCGGTCAGGGCGTCCTGGTACGCCAGCCGGTTGAGTTCCTGCTCGGCGAGTTTTCGTTCGGTGATATCCACGTGCATGACGACGGCGCCGGGAGCGCGATCGCCACCAAGGCGGTTGGCCATCATCCGGAACCAGCGGGCACGCTCGGGCGCGTGACTCGGGTATTCCAGGCTGACGGTCTCGCGTTCGCCATCGAGTACTTCGGCGAGGCCGGCGCGGGCCTCAGCCGCCTCGTCGGCACATTCACCGGTGGCGCCATCACATATCGAGAGATAGTTTGCACCCAGACCTGCGTCGGGATCCGGATTGTGGTTGTCGGCACCGAAATGCCGCCACTGCTCATTGACGTCGAGTATGGTGCCGTCCGCATCAAGCAGCGCGATATGCGCGGGGAGTGCATTGATGAGCATCTGCCGGGTCTCGAGCATCGCCGCGAGTTCGTCGCGTGAATCACGAAGCTCCTCTTCGCGACGCCGAAGCTGCTCCTCCATCTCGCGGCGCTCAGTGACGTCGCGGAAGTAAACGGCAAGCCCATCCTCCGTCGGATAGGCGCGGATATCGAACCAGGTCTCGAGCGGCTCGTAGTATTCCTCCAGCGCGACCGTGACGCGTTCGCGCATGGCGCGCCGGTATTCGTGTTCGATCGCCGTATCGACGGCACCGGGGAATTCCGTCCATATGTTCTTGCCGGGCAAATCGGAGGGGCTACGCCCGAGCAGTCTGGCAGCTGCATTGTTGACGTAGTCGAAACGCCAGTCCGAGGTCAGGCTGTAAAAGGCATCGCTGATACTTTCGAGGGTATTGGCGAGCCTGGCGTTCAGGCGTTCGACTTCGCGATCCGCCTCCTTGCGTGAGGATATGTCCTGGAACGCGCCCTGGACCGAATGGATCCGGCCGTTCGCGTCCCTGACGGGCTCGGCTACCACTCGTGCCCAGAGGCGCTCGCCATGCGCGTCGAGTATCTGCATCTCGTCGTCGTAGGGGATGCCCTGCTCGGCGCAGGCGGTGAAGCGTTGGCGAATGGCATCGCGGTACTCGGGGGCGTAGAACGAGATCCCTTCTTCGACCGTGGGCTCATAGCCGCGGGGCATGGCGTGGATCTCGGCGACCATGTCCGACCAGTGGACCCGGTTGGCGTCCAGGTCCACCCACCAGCCGCCGAAACGGGCAACCCGGCCGGCGATATCGAGGACACGGGCCTGCTCGCGCAGCTGTTCCTCGGCCTGCTGGATATCCGTGATATCCGTCATGACCGCGCCGACATTCCATTGCGTGCCCTTGACCGCCGGGACGGGGAAATAGCGGATCAGGAACCGGCGTGTGCCGAGGTCCGGGTACGTACGCTCGCCCTCGAAGCTGATCGATTCCCCCGCTAAGCCACGATCGATACGCGGCGCGACCTCGTCGCGATAGGAGTCGTTACTGAGCACGTCGGTCAGGTGCCGACCTTCCAGGGTCTCGGCGGTCAGGCCATAGAGCCCCGCGTAGCCGTCATTGGCGAGCACGTAGCGATGGTCGCCATCGACGATGCAGAACAGATCGCTACCGGCTTCGATCAGGTGGTGGTACTGACGCAACCGCTGTTCGGCCTCGTGGCGTTCGGTGATATCCTGAATCGTCCCGGTCAGCGCGACGATATGGCCCTTTTCATCGCGCCCGGTCTCGGCGAGTTCATGGACCCGGCGGATCGATCCATCCGGGCGGACGATACGGAACTCGAGGTCATGGCGGGTGTCTTCGTAGTGGGCGCGGGCCTGTATATAGCGCAGGTGCTCACGATCCTCGGCGTGCACCATCGCGAGGAATCCCTCCGGGGTCGGCTCGCCCGCGGCGTGGTCGATTCCCGCAATCCGAAAGGTCTCATCCGACCATTCGAGACGTTCCTCGCGGGTATCCAGACGCCAGCTGCCGACACGCGCGATCCGCTGCGAGTCGGTCAGCATCCGTTCGCGGTCCTCGAGGGCCTGCTGCTGATGCGCGATGCGCCGGTCGCTGGCGTCACGCTCGTCCAGCAGACGGTTGAGGGTGTCGGCGAGCCGCGCCAGTTCGCTGTCACCGCCGCTGGCGGCGCGCAGGTCGGACTCGCCCGCGCGGATCCGGTCGATCGTGGTCGCCAGTTCGTGTACGGGGCCACCGATGCGGCGGTGGATCAGGCCGAACGCCAGCAGCGACAGGACGCCGAACGCCAGCGCCGCGGCGGCGAAGCTGCCGGCGATCCAGGTCGCGTCCGTGGCGATGGCCTGCTGGCGTTCGCGCAGCAGTTGGTGCAGGGCCGTGTCGAGGGCGACGCCCTGACGGGCGACCCGGCTAATGATGGCCCGGGCGCGTTGTGGAATATCCAGCGGTCCCTCGGTCCTGGAATCCGATGGTTCGCCTGCCGGCTCAGTGGGCAGCGCGTTCGCATCCTCAAGCGCCTCGATCAGGCGATCGATCTCAAGCCGTGCCGTCCGCGCCGTCGGGTATTCATCGCCGATGGCGCGCAACTGCCGTTGCAGCGACGCCGCTTCCGAGCGAAAGGCCGCCGCGGTCTCCGCGTCGCCACCGGACAGCACCAGGCGGTCACTCTCGGCGGAGAGGGAGTCGAGTAGGTTCTGCAGCTCGATCAGTCCCGCCATTTCGGCCTGTTTGGCGCGCATGTCGCCATGCGCCATCAGGCCGATGGATACCAGCGCGGCGAGGCCGGCGGCGCAGGAGGCAATACTGACGCTGGAGAGCCGAGCGAGCTTCATGGTGCCGGCCCGCAGCAGTCGGGATCTCGCCTGATGAGGGTGGCGTGACATCCTGCGGCATGAGTCGTTGCTGCAGTCATCGTCGGCCCTTCGCGGTCGGCGGCTGCCGGTAAGGCTGTGGATGACCGGACGTGGATGTCAATGGCGCGATCCGCGATTCCCGGTTGCGGGCAATCTGGCGCGCTATCATCGTGTTGTCCATTCAGCCGCCCCGAACACGGCTGTGGATATCGCCGGGCCGTGAAGCGACCTGTCTGACGAGTCCGTAACCGGGCGCGCTCCAGCGCCACCTGGTATGCCCATGCACCTGGGCGCCGGGAATGCGCAGTGTAAATGCCGGTCGCATGAGCAGAACGCGGATTGCGCGCCTCGCGGCGCCGCTTATCCGGGACAAGGAATCCGGGCCATTCCCGCTGGTCGCAGCACCCGCCAGCCATCCGACGGGATATCGAGCAATGTCGTCTCACCCCCCCCCTGCAGGCCGGGAACGTCCCCGGCACCCGGGTATCGCTGTCTGTTGATCGCCGGCCTCGCTCTGGACCTTGGCGGCTGCGCCTGGACAGAGGGCAGCCACGCATTGACTATCGCACGCTCGAGTTACGGATAAAAAACCCCGTAGCCGCGGCGGGCGGCGTACGGGGTGATTGTCGCGTGCGGGGAGGCCGGGGACCGGTCTATCGACCGCCACCCCGGCATGCACGCTGATCAGCCTGAGGTGGCCGTATCCTTGTCGGATCGTGTCCACCACATGGCCTTCAGGTACTTGTACAGCGGGCTGCCACTGGCGCCGCTCTGACCGAAGGTCTGAGTAACCCGGTCCAGCAGGATCGCGATCAGGACCACGCCGAGACCGCCCTCGAAGCCGAGGCCGACGTTGAGGCGCTGAATCCCCGTGAGCACGACGTTGCCGAGGCCGCCCGCGCCGATCATCGAGGCGATGACGACCATCGACAGCGACAGCATGATGGTCTGGTTCACGCCCTGCATTATGGTGGGCATGGCCAGCGGCAGCTGTACCTTGGTCAGGAGCTGGCGTGGCGTGCAGCCGAATGCCAGACCGGCCTCGATGTTCTCCTCATGCACCTGGCGGATGCCGAGGTTCGTGAGGCGCACCGCCGGCGGCATGGCGAACACCACGGTCGCGATCGTGCCGGGCACCTTGCCGAGGCCGAAGAAGATCGCGGCCGGGATGAGGTACACGAACGGCGGCATGGTCTGCATGAAGTCCAGGATGGGGCGCACGAGCGCCTCGACCTTGTCGCTGCGGGCCATCGCGATGCCCAGTGGCCCACCGATCAGCAGGGCGACGAAACTGGCACTGAGCACGATCGCCACCGTCGACATGGTCTCCGGCCACAGCGTCATCTCGAAGAACAGGATCATCGCCACGATGCAGAAGATCCCGAAGCCCCAGCCGACGCGCAGGAATCCGAGAATGATAATCGCCGCGGCCATGACCAGGGGATGCACCCAGAGCATGAAGCCCTCGAGGTTGGCGACGACGAACTCGATGGCGGCGGAGATCGCGTCGAGCAGACCACCGAGATTGGTCTGGATCCAGTCGACGAGGTCTTCGACGTACTGGCCGAGGTCGATATTGAGGAATTGATAGTTCTCTGGATCAGCCATGATGAATTATCCCGTCCGATCGAGCGTCTTGAGGAGGTGGGTCTGCGACACGCTGCCGAGGTACTGGCCGTTATCGTCGACGACCGGTACCGGCGCTCCCGCGTGGGCCACGCGACTCAGGACTTCGCTCAGTGACATGTCCGCCCCGGCGGGCTCGATATCCTTGATGAAGGCGTCGTTCAGCGAGTTGGCCGCGGCGAGTGATTTCTCGGTCATCACGCCCGTGACGTTGCCCGATCCGTCGATCAGGACCGCGCTGTCATGGCCGTTGCGCTGCAGCTGTTCGCGCACCGAGCCCGGATCCGCGTTCGCGTCGTCGATCACCGAGACGAAATCCTTGCGCGCGAGGTCGCCGCCGGTAAACACCTTGGTGACGTCGACGCCGTGGAAGAATGAGCGCACGTAGTCGTTGGCCGGGTTGGTGACGATCTCGTCCGGCGTTCCGATCTGCACCACCATGCCCTGTTCCATGATCGCGATGCGGTCACCGATGCGCATGGCCTCGTCGAGGTCGTGCGAGATGAACACGACCGTACGGGCGTGCTCCTTCTGCAGCTGGATCAGCTCGTCCTGCATCTGCGTGCGGATCAGCGGATCGAGCGCCGAGAAGGCCTCGTCCATCAGCAGGATGGTCGGGTCGACGGCGAGTGCTCGGGCGAGGCCGACGCGCTGCTTCATGCCGCCCGAGAGTTCGCTCGGGTAGCTGTTGGCGTTCGCCTTCAGGCCGACCTGCTCGAGCGCGGCGAGCGCGCGTTGATCCCGTTCCGCCTTGTCGACGCCGGCGAGTTCGAGGCCGAAGCCGGCGTTCTCGATCACCGTCTGGTGCGGCATCAGCGCGAACGACTGGAACACCATGCTCATGTCGCGGCGGCGCAGCTGGATGAGATCCTCGGTGGACATCTTCGTGATGTCGTTGCCGTCGATCTTGACCGCGCCGTAGGTCGGGTCGATAAGGCGGTTGAGCATCCGCACCATGGTGGACTTGCCGGAGCCCGACAGCCCCATGACGACGAAAATCTCCCCCTCCTCGATGCCGAAGCTTGCCCGTTGCACGCCGACCGTTGCGCTGGTCTGTGCGAAGATCTCGTCCTTGCTCAGCCCCTGCTCGATCAGCTGTTTCGCCTGATCGGGCCTGGGGCCAAAGATCTTGTAGACATCTTCGACGACGATTTTTTGTGTCATCGATCGTCGCTCCTCTGGTCGTGGAATCGTAAAAGGCCGGCCGCATCTGGCCGGGCCGACGCCGGGCAGTCTAACCCGGATCGCGTCTCACTATAAAAGAGGGGGGGGCGGATGGGCGCCGGTTGCGACCCCACGCACGGCCCCGCTTGACGCCCGCCTGGGGCCCGCTTGAGCGCCTCGGCGCGCCGCCCGCGTCCGTAGCCCGGTTGCAGCGAAGCGGAATCCGGGACCGCGCGGGCCATCGCCCGAAGGACGCCCGTAAGCCGGCGGCGCCAGGCCGCCGCTGGCCCGATCGCCGCTCAGAACCCGACCTCGAGCCCCGCCACGAACGTCCGCCCCGGGGCCGGCTCGAAGAAACGCCCGCCGCTAGCGTTCACCCGGACATTGGCGACATGGTCGATGTCCGTGGCGTTGTCGATGCCGAACCAGGCCTCGACGCGGCGCCCCGCGGCGCCCCACACGCGCCCCGCGCGCAGATCGAGCGTCGTGTAGTCGTCGACCGGCACCTCGTTGGCGTTGTCCGCGTATACCGAATCGACGTAGCGGATGCCGGCGCGCGCATAGCGCCCGTCCGCGGCCCGCCAGTCGGCCTCGACGAACAGCTTGTGCTCGGGCAGCCCGGGCAGGCGATTGCCGGTGAAATCGTTGCCCTCGCGGTCGACGAAGCGCTCGAAGCGATAGTCCGACCAGGTCCACGCCGCAGCGATCGACAGGCGCTCGCTGGCGATCCAGTCGAGGCCCAGCTCGACGCCGTCACGCCGCGTCTCGGCGGCGTTCTCGTAGAAGTCTCGCTCGTTGCCCTCGAACGAGAACGAAACGATCTCGTCGTCGACATCGACCCGGAAGAGCGCGATCTGATAGCGCAGGTCACGACCGAAGCGCCCGCGGGCGCCGATCTCGCGGTTCAGCGCCTGCTGCGGCTCGATCGCGGGATTGAAGCCGCCGGTCCCGTCCGGGTCGGCGAACTCGGTGAAGGTCGGGGTCTCGAACGCCGTCGAGATGTTGGCGTACAGGCGGTGGTCGGGCGACAGGGCGTACAGCGCGCCCAGGCTGCCGCTGGTCTCGTCGAAACGGCGGGAGCCCGAATCATCCCCGTCGCTGGTGAGCTCATCGTCGATCGCGAACCGGACGCGGTCGAAGCGCAGACCGGCGCTCAGGTCGAGGGCGTCGGTGACGCCGAGATCGGCCTGGGCGAACAGGCCGCTGGCGGTGGCCTGCTGGCGCTCGTCAGCTACTTGCGCTGTAGGCGTTCCTCCTCCATCGACATCAAATCGGAATCGATCGTCTATCTGTCGGTCCGCTTCGCCGCCGATCGTGTACTGAACCGGCACATCCGCAACTCGAACCGAACTGGTGAATTCCGTGCCCAATCCGAAAAAATCGCGCTCATAACCGAGCAGACTGGGGCCTGGAGAGAAGGGCAATTGCTGTTCAAAATCGCGATGTGAGTAGAAACTGCGTACGGTCAGCGCTCCACCGGCCCAATCGCCATCGCGCCAGCGTACGCCCAGTCGCTGCTGCGAGGCGTCCTGTCCGGAATCGACCTTTCGGGCGCCTTCGGCTGCGCTGCTGCGGTCGCGCTCGAGTCGCTCCGCCGTCAGGCCGCCGGGGTCCTCGGCGACCGGATTGTCCATCAGCGTCAGCACCGTCTGCAGTTCGCGCTGGCCGTCGAAGGAACGGGTCACCTTCGCGTTCACGCGGTCACGCTGCGCCCGCGACTGCTCGCGGAAGCCGTCGAAGCGGAGCGCGGAACCGCTGATATGGTATGCCCAACGGCCGTTGTTGCCGCCGGCCCGGATACCCCCCTTGGCATAGCCGTCGCTGCCGCCCTGGGCGGAAATGGTCGGGCTGTACGCCATATCCCGGCCATCGGCCGTGGTTACGTCGATCACGCCCCCGGCGGCATTACCGTATGCGACCGCGGCGGGCCCGCGGATCACCTCGATGCGCTCGGCCGATTCCAGGTCGATGGCGTCGGTCTGCGACTGGCCGTCGGGCAGCGTCTCGGGGAAGCCATCGACCCGAAGCCGGATGCCGCGGATCCCGAACGGCGCCCGGGCGCCGAACCCGCGGGTCGAGATCCGCAGCCCCTGGGCGAAGTTGTACTGGTTCTGGAAGTACAGGCCTGGTATGCGCTGCAGCGACTCGTCGAGCGTGAGCCCCCGGCGGCCGCTGCGAATCTCCTCGCGGTCGACCGCATCCACCGCCGCAGGGACGTCGAGGAGATTGCGCTCCATGCGCGGAGCGGTGATCACGATCGGTTCCATGGCGCCGTCGTCCGCCGGTGCGGGTACGGCCAGGCCCAGGCTGGCGGCGAGGAACAGGGCGCGGCTCCGCGAGGCGGAACAATGCGGGTCGAAGTGGGCGTGTGCCGACATCGCTGCGGACTCCATCGGCCGCGGCTCCACGTGTGCGCCGTCCTTTCGGACCGCGAACGCCGCGCGGCCTGCGCGGGGCGGATGGCCAGCATTCTCGTGTGTGCAGCCCGCGTTTGCCAGCCCGTCAGGCGGGGCGTCGGCGTGCCGGGTGGCGCGTGGGCGGGGCAGCGTGCGCCTGCGGTTTTACTCGTCCGATGTTCCGTACAGCTGTGCCAGCCCGGACTCGAGCCCGGCCTGCAGGGTCTGCAGATGTCGCTGCAGCCGTGCCAGTTCATCGGCGCCGAGGCCCGTGGATGTGGCGATCGTGGCGTTCACGCGCTCGAGTTCCGGGCGCAGCGCCCGGGCCTCGTCGGTGAGGTGCACACGCACGATGCGCTC
>Ga0207753_1000514_pt1 | contig 14931 bp, 15 predicted proteins | sample PonA233FremontCA_2_FD_187273 | JGI IMG/M metagenome (GOLD analysis project Ga0207753, IMG submission 187273) | Salt pond sediment microbial community from Fremont, CA, USA - Pond A23 Sediment 3 (SPAdes) | ecosystem: Environmental > Aquatic > Non-marine Saline and Alkaline > Saline | place: USA... | reverse complement strand
CCTGCCGATCCCCGGAGGCAGGGCTCGTAGAGCCATGCTCTACGGCGTCCTGCCGATCCCCGGAGGCAGGGCTCGTAGAGCCATGCTCTACGGCGTTCCGGAAGAGGTTCTCGAACAGCCGGCTCGCCCGGTCCCGGTCGACGACGACGGTGGGTAACTCCTCCGAGACGTCGACTTCGGCGCCGTTCGTTTCGACCGTCTGCCAGGCTTCCCGCACGATCTCGCTGAGATCAGCCTGCTTTTCGGGCGTGACGACGTCTTCACCTCTGGCGAGCGTGAGGACGTCCTGAATGATCCGTTCCATCCTGTCGTGAGCCTGCTCGACGTGTTCGAACTGCTCGTCCTCGTCCAGTTCCCGCCCGGCGCGGAGCCGTGCCCGCGCCACGTCGAGTGGGTTCCGCAGGTCGTGGCTGAGGACACTCGCCATCCGGTCGACGCCGAGGCGTGACTGCTCGCCGGTACCACCGGCGTCGGTGAAAAGCAGGTGGCCCGGTTCGGTCGCAGTCGGTGCGATCACCCGGACGAGATACCGTTTCCCGGTGCCGTCACGGACCCAGAAGCGCTCTGTCTCGTCGAACGTCGGGTGTTCGACACCCGCGGAGAGGTCAGAGCTGAAAAGTTCCCGCAGTGACTCCCCGGCCTCCAGTCCACAGACTCTGCCGAACACGTCGTTGTGGCACTCGATGACGGGTTTCCCGTCCTCGAAGCGGTAGCTGCACGCCGGATCCGGGTAGCGGTCGATCGATACTGTCGTGTTCCCGTTCATCTATAGCTGTCGTAGGCAACCTGGCTCGTTGGTTCGGTAACCCGGGTTCCCTCGGTACCTGAGGTTTGGATGGCGACCAACTTAGTGGTGAACTCTAGCTATACAGAATCTCCCGGTTCCCGGCCGTCTTGGTGGTTGGCCATTCGCTGGTGGCGGTGTAGGTAAACAACAAACATATATTCCTCCCATCGTACCAGCTAAACGCATGACAGAAGGCCCTCCATCGGTACAGCGGCGGCGGTTTCTCACGGCTGCGGGAACCACCACTCTGGCTGGAGTGGCCGGCTGTTCGGCCCTCACGGAGACCGAGGATCCGGACGGTGGCGACGTCGAGGCGGACGGACCGGCGGGGATTGTCGAGCAGTATTTCCGGTCGGTAGCCGAACAGCGCCGGCGCCGAAACGAGCTGTTCCACAGACCGTGCAGGTCGGCGCCGGTGAGATTGCGTTCGGGTTCAGCCCGCCCGTGGTCCGGATCGACGCGGGTACCGAGGTGGTCTGGGAGTGGACGGGTGAGGGCGGTGCCCACAACGTCGAGACGCTGGACGCGCCCGAAGCGTTCTCGAGCGGGGAGCCAGTGGCCGAGGACGGATACACCTGGTCGTACACGTTCGAGACTCCGGGCACCTACTTCTACAGTTGCCTCCCACACCAGGCGGCTGGGATGCACGGCGCTGTCATCGTCGACGGGTAGGGCGGTTACTCCGACTCGTCCGGGTTCCCGGTGTACTCTTCGAGTGTTGTCTGTCCGTCCGTCCGGCCCGAGACGACGTAGGGGAGCAAGACAGTGATGGCGTTGGTCGTACAGATCAGCAGGATCGGTGCCAGGAAGAGGCCGTAGAACCCGAACGCGGCCGGGCCGATGATGTAGGCGATTAGCAACATCCCCGTGTGCGTCTGGTCGCTGCTGACCTGGGCCCGGATGACGAAATCCGGGATGAAATCGATGACGACCCCGCAGACGAGTATCAGCACCACGATCGGTCCGAAAAGCTCCGGTTCGTCGGCGAGCCAGGCGTTCGCACCGAGTCCGACCGTCACCGGGATGTAGACGAGTTTGATACCGACGACGGGAATGAGGCTCCCGATCCCGGCAAGCGCACCGACGAGTGCCGGGAACGGGACCGTGATCGTCGACGGGACGGCGAGATTGTACAGATAGAAGGTGACGATAGCGATGATCGCGGTCACGAAGACGTTGACGATGTTGCCAAACAGCGCGAGCGAGAGTTCCGGATCGACCTCCTCGACGTACCGCCGGAGGATGCCGGACTCGTCGTAGCTCTCCAGCAGCCAGGTGACCAGCCGCGGCCCCTCGACCAGCATGTAGTACGCGATAATGACGACGAGGAGTAACTGGATGAGTACGCTCCCGACGATGTCCGTCGCACCGAGCAGGGCGTCGATTACGGTGTCGACGTCGATCTCTGACTGCTCACCCGTGACCAGGGTTTCCAGCGATTCGAGGTCGAGGCCGCCGATGTTCAACTCGGCGACGATCCGGTCGGTCGTGCCACTGTTGAGCAGTTCCCGGAGTTCGAGGGCGACGATCGCCACGGCGTAGGCGATCAAAACGAGAAACGGGAGTCCGAAGAGGATGATAGAGAGCATGGCTCTGAACCGGCGACCCAGCGGAAGCCGCTCCAGCGATCTGAAAATCGGCCGCACAGCGTAGTACAGAAACACCGCGAATACGAGCACAGCCACGAACGCGAACAACGCGTAGCCGACGATCAGAAACAGTGCGCCTGCGAGCACCGCGATCACGATCCGACGCTGGGTGTTGGCATCGAGGTTCATCGTTCACCACTTGGGGTTCCGACCACGCAGACAATCTTTTGTTTGCTCCTTCGTGGACGCACATAAATTGTCCGGGTGCGGTTCCGGGACAGCAACCCGTCTCCACAGTATAACCCTCTTCCCAGCCTACTGTCGCGTGGCGGCAGTAGATTGCCGCCCCCGCCCCAACCCCAGATAGCCAGCGGCCGCTGGCTTCATTTTTGCCCCTGCCTTGCCGAACGCCCGCTCTGTACCGGATCCATCGAAAAACCCAAGCGGGGACCGACCGAACCAGTACGCATGGGCACAGACCAGGCCGAGCGGACGATCCGGTGTCTCGTGGCCAAGGTCGGTCTCGACGGCCACGACCGCGGCGCACACGTCATCTCCAGGGCGTTCCGGGATGCGGGGTTCGAAGTCATCTACTCGGGACTGCACCGGGCTCCCGAGGAGATCGTCCAGGCGACCGTCCAGGAGGATGTCGACGTCCTGGGGATCTCGATTCTGTCGGGTGCTCACGACACGCTCGTGCCGGAGATAATCGACGGACTCGAAGCCTACGGGGCGTTCGAGGATACACTCGTGCTCGTCGGCGGGATCATCCCCGACGAGGACGAGGACGAACTGCTCGAGTTGGGTGTCTCGGAGGTGTTCGGCCCGGGCGCCTCGATGGACGAGATGATCGCGTTCGTCAGCGAAAACGCCCCCGAACGGGTGTGAGAACCGGATGAGTGGCCTGATCGAGGAGTTGCTCGCGGGGAAACACCGCGCGCTAGCACGCGTCATTACGAAAATCGAGAACCACGCCCCGGGGTACCGCGATCTCGTCTCGCAACTCCACGAACACACCGGCAACGCCGACGTGATCGGGGTCACCGGCTCGCCGGGGTCGGGAAAGTCGACACTCGTGGACAAACTCGCCGCGACCTACCGCGAACAGGGGCTCACTGTCGGCGTGATCGCGATCGATCCCTCCTCGCCGTTTACCGGCGGTGCCGTGCTCGGTGACCGCATCCGGATGGCCTCGAACATCGGTGATATGGACGTCTTTTTCCGGTCGATGTCAGCCCGGGGGAGTCTCGGCGGGCTGTCGACGGCGACGACCGACGCCGTCCGGGCGCTCGACGCCTTCGGCAAGGACAAGATCCTCATCGAGACCGTGGGTGCTGGCCAGAACGAGATCGACATCGTCAAAACCGCGGAGACGGTGCTGGTACTGGTCCCGCCTGGAAGCGGCGACGACGTACAGATGCTCAAGGCCGGCATCCTCGAAATCGGCGACATCTTCGTGGTCAACAAGGCCGATCTAGCGGGCTCGGACCGGACTGTCCAGGAACTCCGCGAGATGCTCGGCTACCGTGACGGCCGGGTCCCGGGGACTGTCGGCCACCACGGATCCGGGGAGATCGACGCGTCGATCGACCAGCGCGAAGGTGACGACTGGGAGCCGGAGATCGTCGAAACCGTCGCCGAACGCGGCGAGGGTGTCGAGGAACTGCTCGACGTGCTGGCCGACCACCAGTCGTATCTCGACGGCTCCGGGGCGCGCGAGCGCCAGCGCCGACGGCGGTACGCCGAGGAGATCCGGACGCTGATCCGGGAGGATACGAACGAACTCCTCGCCGAGGAGATCGACGCCCGTGGCGGCCTCGACAGCTTCGTCCAGCAGGTGCTCGACCGGAAGACCGATCCCTACAGCGTCTCGGACGCGATCGTCGAACCGGTCGCCGACTGTGTGCGCGACCGGCGGACCGACGACACCGACTGACCGTGGTCGATACTTTTCCCCTTCCACGATATATAAGCGCCCAACGCCCCTACAGCAGGGTATGAGACTACGGACTGTACTCGGTGGCGCCGTCGGTGTCCTCGGGGGCACAGCACTCGCGAACCGGCTGCTGTCGTCCGACGAGGAGTTCGAACCGTTTCTGTCGGGCGACCAGGGCAGCTACCGGTGGCGGGGGTTCGAGATCGCTTACACCGAGCGTGGTGATCCCGAGAACCGGGACGTAGTGGTCCTGCACGGGACGAACGCGGCCCCGTCGAACCACGAGTACGCGAACGTGATCGACGGATTGGCCGAGGAGTACCACGTCATCGCACCCGACCTGCCGGGGTACGGTCACTCCGACCGGCCGCCGTTGCTCTACTCGGCGTCGCTGTACGAAGCGTTCACCAGGGATCTGATCACCGATCTGACCGACGACCCCATCGTCGTCGGCTCCTCGTTGACGAGTTCGTTTGTCGCCGCCGCGGCGAACGAGGTGGACGTCTCGCGACTCGTCCTGATCTGTCCGACCGACTCCTCGATGGGTGGCCGGCAGGTGTGGCTGCGGGCACTCCTCCGCTCACCGGTCGTCGGGACGGGCCTGTACAACCTGATCGTGAGCAAACGGTCGATCCGGTACTTCAACGCCGACCACGGCTACTACGACACTGCCAACCTCACCGACGAGATCGTCGACTACGAGTGGGAGACTGCCCACCAGCCCGGTGCACGGTTCGCGCCGGCGTCGTTCATCAGCGGCTTCCTCGACCCCGAGGAGTCCCTCGACACGATGCTCGCCGACGTCGACGCGCCGATCACGTTCGTCTGGGGCCGTGACGCCGAGGTGACTCCCCTCTCCGAGGGTCGCACACTCGCCGAACGTGTCGACGCTGGCCTGGTGGTCTTCGACAGGGCGAAACTGCTCCCACACGTCGAACACCCCGAACAGTTCGTCGACGTCGTTCGGGAGGGCGCAACCGTCGAACAGTAACGGGTTACCGCTCCTGCGGGGAGTCGATGTGCTTGCGCTCCTGTTTCGGGTGTTCCGAGATGTACACTCTAGTGTGGTCCGGCACGTCGTCGGTCACCCACGAGTTCGCGCCGATGCTGACGTGGTCGCCGATACTGATCGCGCCGAGGATCTTGCTGCCGGCGCCGATGACGACGTTGTTGCCGATGTCCGGATGGCGCTTGTAATCTTTCTTGAGCGCGTGTTCGTCGTCTTCCTCCTGTTCGAAGTGCAGGGCTCCGAGCGTGACGTCCTGATAGATCCGGACCCAGTCGCCGATCGTTGTCGTCTCCCCGATGACGACACCGGTGCCGTGGTCGATGAAAAAGTACTCGCCGATCTCCGCGCCCGGGTGGATGTCGATGCCGCTCACGGTCTTTGCGGTCTCGGTCAGTTCGCGGGCGTACACCTTCGCACCCTGACGGTATATCTCGTGAGCGACCCGCTGGACCATGATCGCGTGGAATCCCGGATACGACCGAACGATCTCGACGTAACTCTTCGCTGCCGGATCTCCCTTGTAGGCAGCTTCCAGATCCTTCTTGAGTTTCGCCCGGATCGCCGGGAGCGTCTCGATCACGTTCGCGATGAGTTCGAGCGGGTACGGCACGTACGGACACATCCCGCGGTAGAACAGCTCCCCGAGCTCGTCGAGTTTCGCTTCGACGGCCGCGCCGTCGTCGACCAGCTCTGTCGCGTTCCAGCACCGGGGGAAAAACAGCCGTTTGAGGATCTCGACTTCCTCACACCGGTACGTTCGGTCGGGAAACTCCGGGCAGTCCAGTGAGGGGAGTTCGTCGCCGTCCTCGGCGTACGAATCCAGGAGTTTTCGGTGTACGTCCCCGGTGTGTTCGTACTCCATACACGCATTTTTTCTCGGATGCAGTTAGTCGTTCCGTGTCCAGTGAGGAGAAGACGTGGCCGTCCGGACGGCCACGGCAGGTGTGCCATCCCGTTGCGGCCGAGTGGAGTCCCGAGGCCGAGAGCCTGATACCGGCTGTGACGTGAAAAGCGCCTGTACCGGCGTGTCTACGTTATTACCAGGGATAGTTAAATCTCCCGACGCTGGCAGTTGACGACGGCACTCAGTCCCGTCTGTCCTCGAGGACCGGGAACTCCGCTCTGCGGCGGGATACCTCCTCGGGGTCGAGACGGGCCGTCACCAGGGTCGCCCGGTCCCCGGCAGTCGCCACCGGCGTCCCCCACGGATCGTACACCGTCGACCTGCCGACCAGCGCCTCCTCGCCGAACTCGCCGACCCCGTTGGCTGCCCCGACGTACATCAGGTTCTCGACGGCCCGGGCCCCGCCCAGCAGCCGCCAGTGTTCGATCCGCGGATACGGCCAGGCACTGGGGACGAGTGCGAGCGTGACGCCCTCGTCGACCAGCCGGCGGTACAGCCGCGGGAACCTGAGATCGTAGCAGGTCGTGATGCCGACGGTAAACTCCAGGTCCTCGACGGTCGGCAGCGTCTCGCCGGCGGTCAGCAGCTCCGACTCCGCGGAGTCGTAGCCGAAGAGGTGGTGTTTCCGGTACGCTGCCCGCCGCTTTCCCGACGAGTCGATGTAGACCGCGGTGTTGGCGTACCCCGCCGCTGCTGGTGTCTCGAAGCCACGTTCGCTCGACGCTTCGAGGTCTTCCACGATCGATCCTGCCAGCACGGAGACGCCCGCGTTCCGGGCCAGTTCCTGGAGCCGGCTGATCGTCTCCCCATCGACTGGCTCGGCGGCCCGGGGGTAGCTGTCGAACGCGAAGTAGCCGACAGTGTACAGTTCGGGCAGACAGACGAGGTCACAGCCGCGGTCCGCTGCCTCCCTGACAGCCTCGACTGCCCGCTTCCGGTTCGCCGCCAGTTTTCCACCCTCGATCCGTATCTGTGCGAGCCCGAGTTTCATCGGCGGAGCTACGTCGGGCCGACGGAAAAAGGTCGACTGTCATCGTCAGTGGTATCCGGCTCTTGGCCGTACCGTCGGCTGTGTCACGCTTCCGAGACGCCGGTCTATTCGGGACGCTCGCCGTCTTCTGGGGGCTGTCGTTTCCGGCGATTTCGGTCGGACTGGAGACGCTGCCGCCGCTTCTCTTCGCATCCTTTCGGTACGACGTCGCAGCGATTCTCCTGCTCTCCTACGCCGTACTCGCCACCGAGCGGTGGTGGCCCCGGGCACGAAACGACAGGGTCGCAGTCCTCGCCGGCGGGACCTTTCTCGTCGCTGGCAACGGACTGCTGTTCATCGGCCAGCAGACGGTCCCGAGCGGCGCCGCTTCCATCATGCAGACACTGGTCCCGATCGCGACGGCCGTCTGGGCGCTCCTGTTACTCGGCGAACGGCTCTCCCTCGTCGGCACCGCCGGGGTCGCGGTGGGGTTTCTCGGTATCAGCCTCGTCATCCAGCCGGATCCGAACAACCTGCTCGCCGGCGACACCGTCGGCCGGCTGATCATCGTCGGCCAGGTCATAAGCGTCGCGCTCGGCGGGGTCCTGGTCGAACGGGCCGATCCGGCCATCAACCGCCCGGCTTTTACCGGCTGGTCGATGTTGCTGGGCGCGGTCATCCTCCACGTGTTGAGCCTCGCTGCGGGGGAACTGCCCGAAGCCAGCGTTCTGACCCCGACAGCTGTCGGATCGGTTCTCTATCTCGGCGTGTTCTCGACGGCTTTTGCCTTCCTTATATTCTTCTACATCCTCGGGACCTACGGCGCGTTCGAGGCCTCGCTCGTCTCCTATCTGGTCCCCATCGTGGCAACCGTCGTCGGTGTCCTTGTCCTCGAAGAGTCGATCAATCTGCTCACGATCACCGGCTTCGGACTCGTCGCGGTCGGCTTTGCGCTTTTGAAACGGGACGCGCTCGCCGACGCTGTCGCCAACTCGTTTTGAACCGCCACGGAAACCAACGGACGGCCGAGGCCGAACCGTGTGACAGAGTAGCGACCGGCCCGCGGTCCGTAAGCTTCTTTACCGAGATCTAATTATATCTCATTACACCATGTCAGAACAACAGGAGTTTCCGGCGTATCTGGATGTCGACTACGATGCTGGTGCAGGCGAAGATCCGGCGGATTACCCGACGGTCGCGGACAAGGTCGAGAAGGCGATCGAGGTGACTCGCGAGGGACTCGAAGCCTACGAGAACCCGGCCGTCATGTGGACCGGTGGGAAGGATTCGACGCTGACGCTGTATTTCATCAAGGAGGTCGCCGAGGAGTACGGGTACGACATTCCTCCGGCCGTGTTCATCGACCACTACCAGCACTTCGACGAGATCCACGACTTCGTCGACCACTGGGCCGAGGAGTGGGATCTGGACGTGATCTACGCACAGAACACGGACGTCGGCGAGTACGCCGAGGCCGAGGACCTCGAACCCGGCGACGAGATCCCGGTGTCGGCGCTGGACGAGCACAACCAGCACCACGTCCGCGAAATCCTGGAGTACGAGGAGGACACCTTCCCGTTCCTGCTCGACACCTACGTTGGCAACCACCTGCTGAAGACGGTCGCGCTCAACGACACCCTGGAAGCCGAGGGCATCGACGGCGTCATCTCGGGTGTCCGCTGGGACGAACAGGAAGCGCGGGCAGACGAGACGTTCTTCTCTGCGCGTCACGACCCCGACATCTATCCCCCACACGACCGCATTCAGCCCATCCTCCAGTTCGACGAGCGCGCGGTCTGGGACACCTTCTGGCAGGTCGTCGTGCCCGAAACTGTCGACGGCTACCCCGACGACGGCTACGTGCCGGAGAGTGCCGACGATCTGCCCGAAGGCGTCTCGGCCGAGGATATCCCGGTGTCGCCGAAGTACTTCGCCGGCTTCCGCTCGCTCGGCAGTGAGGTGAGCACGGAGAAATCCGACGAGGAGCCGGCCTGGCTGCAGGATCTCGAATCGACGACCGAGCGTGCCGGTCGCGCCCAGGACAAAGAAGACCTGATGGAGCGACTGCGCGACCTCGGCTACATGTAACTCGGGCCGCCTGCGGAGATCGCCCCGAGTTCACTCCCAGTAATCGGTTTCGGCGTCGGTCGGATAGTACCCCTCGAAGCTCCGCTGCTCGCGCCCGCCCGGCGGGGAGCCGACGAACACGCCGAACTTCTCTTCGTCCGGATAGATCGTCACGTCCGGTTCCTCCATCGTCGAGACGGCGAGATACCGGAGCGTGTCGTCACTGTCGTTTATCACCCGGTGACCACCTCGCTCGTCCGCCGGGAACGAGAGAAAGTCACCCTCGCGGAGGTCGCTGTGTCCGTCCGGGGTCCGTATCTGCCCGGTCCCCGCGAGGACGAATATCGCCTCCTCGTTTGCGGTGTGGTAGTGGTACGGCCAGGACCGCTCACCCGGCGAGAGTTCGTACAGACTACAGCCCAGCTTCTCGCTTTCGACGGCGTTCGAGAGTTCCTTTCGACGGAACTCGGTCTCCGGTGTATCGTAGTTTTTCCACCCGACATCGCGTTCGTTGACGTGCATACAGGGGGGTAGCGGACAGCGAGCAAAAAACGCCAGGTCAGCCGCCGACCACAGGGATCCTCGCCGGTGGCTGTTCGACATCGGCCACGACGAATGTGGATATCGTGTCGATTACCCGCTCGTCGACAGGTCTGTCCTGGAGATACTCCGCGCGTGTTCGCCGGCCGGAACTGGGCTGGAACATGTGGTTCAGGTTGTCGTACACCTCGATCGTTGCGTTGCGCTTTTCTTCGAGTGCGTCGCGCCAGATCGGGAGGTCGTTCTCCACGGTGACCTGCCAGTCCTGTCCGCCCTGTATCAACAGGAGTGGAATGTCGAGGTTCGCTGCGGTGGCGGTTTGATGGTACTCCTGGAGTGACCTGTGCCACTCCCGGCCGCCGAACCTGACCACCTCGTCGTCGCCGATATCGAGCGTCCGCATCTGCTCCGCCTCCTCTCTGACGGTTTCGAGTTGTTCCTGGCGCTGGGATTCGGGGACGAGCGCGCTGCCGAGATCGAGCAGGTGTTCGGTCTGCCTGACGATGAGGTCGGGTAACGACTCGGCAGGCCCCGGGGCGAGCATCACCACTCCGGTCAGATTGCCGTCCTGTCGGGCGATCCGTGGCGCGAGCGCGCCACCGAAACTGTGTCCGGCGACGTACACCCTGTCGTCGGCGACGCTGTCGTGGTCCCGGAGGGCCGAGATCGCGGTCAGGGCATCGTCCGTGACGATGTCGTCGATGGTCGCGTCCGCGAAGTCGGGCTCACAGGCGTACGAACGTTTGTCGTACCGCAGGACTGCGATCCCTTCACTCGCCAGTCCCCAGGCGAGTTCCTTGTATGTGCGGTTCGGCCCTGCGACCCCGTTCCGCCCCGATGGGCCGTTGCCGTGGACGATCACGACACCCGGAACCTCCCCCTCGGTGTCGGGTACGGTGAGTGTTGCACCGAGTTCACAATCTAGCGGCGTGTCCAGCGACAGTTCCTCTTCGACGAAACTGTCCTCGTCGACGTACTCGGGCGGCGTCCACTTCCCGATCGGTGTCGGTGCGAAGATCGCGACACCGTTTTCCCTGAAGCCGACGAGAAACTGGTAGCGATCACCGCCGATTGTCGCACGGATCAGATACTGGTTGATACCCATCTCGTTGCCGAAAAACGAGACCGTTTCGAAGGAGTCGATTTCCGCGTCTTCGCCGACGATCCCCGTCCAGACCCGTTCGATACCACCCTGGGCTGTCTGGTTCGCGGCTTGCTCGTCCAGCCACTCGTACGCGGTCCCGTACTCCCCGTCGGCGAGCAGTTGGATGTACTCCCGAGCGCGGGAGCGCAACTGTTCCCGATCCTCGAAGCTACTCGGCACTCCAGGTGCGGTCTCCTCCTCTGGTTCGTCGTCACCGAGACAGCCGGCGATCACGAGTGCCGCTGTCGTCGCTGTCGCCGACTGGAGGAACTGCCGCCGGGAGAGCCCGTCGGCCAACGATCTGCCCGGAATCCGCTGTCCGATGCCAGTCTGGGAGTGTACCATCGTTCGGGTAGTGTTGACAGATCATAGTTAGTGCTTTGATCCGTTTCTCGGCGAGAAACTGTCCATCCCACGAACCTGGGGTCTGCCACAGCAGTTGGGCGCGTTTCCGAAGGTATTTTGGCCTCGGTACTGTACAGTGGACAAACCGCCGACCGTCCCGGTCGCAGTCCGATCCATGACAATATTCAAAGAGAAAGTCGACGAGGAGTATCTCACAGTCGCCGAAACAAAGGAGATTCTCGAGGATCTCGAGGCGGAGCGGGCAGCAGACGAGATGCGAGAGATGCGGTACGAACTGTCCCGTGCGATCGAACACGTCAACCGGTTCGCGGAGCTGACGCCCGAACAGTCCCGCGAGTTCGTCGCGGAACTGCTCGAACACGGGAAAGTCGACGAGAAAACCGCCTACAAGATCGCCGACACCAGACCGCTCGACCGCGACGAACTGCGTGCGCTGTACGCACAGGAGCGGTACTCACTGTCGGGTGATGAACTGGACGAGATTCTGAATACGGTCAAGAAGTACGCCTGATCCGCAGGCTCATATTCGTCGACCACCTACAGACGTGTATATGCAGGTAACCCTCTCTCGCCGACAGCTGTTGTCTTCTATTCCGCCGGTGGCGGTTCTCGGCACTGCTGGCTGTACGGAAGTCGACGAGGAGGAGGTCGAAGTCGTCTACCGACGGCCGGCCGAACTGACCGATCCCGGTACCGAACCGGTCGAGGTCGAGGTCCTCGTCCACAACATCGGCGTCGCGAGCGATATCGAAATCACTGTCGAGGCGGTCGGCTACCAGGAAGACGTCGTCGCGTCGACATCGACGGTCGAACCGTTCGACCGGGACGAGCAACGACTCGTCTCTCTGGAGTTGACGCCGGGACCGGACGCGAACATCATCTTCGCGGAAGCGACGGTCGTCTGACCGTACAGTCGACACTGCCGGGTGACGTCTCGAAAAGAGTCGTGTCGGCTCCTACATCCCGGGGACGCTCTCTTCGGCTTCGAGCAGTTCGTGGTACCGGTTACGGATGGTCACTTCGGAGATGTTCGCAACCTCGCTGACCTCGCTTTGGGTCACCTTCTCGTTGGTGAGCAGCGAGGAGGCGTAGACCGCGGCGGCTGCCAGCCCGACGGGTGATTTACCCGAGTGGACACCCTCCTCTTTCGCGTTCTGGAGGAGCTGGCGTGCCCGGCGTTCGACTTCCTCCGAGAGATCCAGATCCGAGACGAACCGCGGGACGTAGCTCTCGGGATCTGCGGGTTTGATCTCCAGATTGAGTTCCCGGACGACGTACCGGTAGGTGCGGGCGATCTCGTCTTTCTCGACACGTGACACTGTCGTCAGTTCGTCGAGCGAACGGGGGGTGCCCGCTTTCCGCGCGGCGGCGTACAGCGATGCAGTGGCGACGCCCTCGATGGAGCGGCCGGGCAGGAGGTCCTCTTCGAGTGCGCGCCGGTAGATGACACTCGACGTTTCGCGGACGTTCTCCGGGAGTCCGAGTGCGGAGGCCATCCGGTCGATCTCGCCCAGAGCCTGCTTGAGGTTCCGTTCTTTGGAATCCCGCGTGCGGAACCGTTCGTTCCAGGTGCGGAGCCGCTGCATCTTCTCGCGCTGGCGGCTGGACAGGGCGTTGCCGTAGGCGTCTTTGTCCTGCCAGCCGATGTTCGTCGAGAGTCCCTTGTCGTGCATCATGTTCGTCGTCGGCGCGCCGACGCGGGACTTCTGGTCCTGTTCGCTCGAATCGAACGCGCGCCACTCCGGCCCGGGGTCGATCTCGTCTTCCTCGACGACGAGTCCGCAGTCACCGCAGACGGTTTCGCCGTGTTCCGCGTCGTTGACCAGGTGTCCGCCACACTCGGGGCAGACATCGGTTGTTTCGCTCTCCTTCTCGTCGGTCTGTTCGGGTACCCGCTCTCGGGGCTCCGTTCGCTGTGATTCACTCATGGTTGGGTCGGTGTCCGGTTGCCGTAGAAGAAATGTATAAAATCTTTCCCCCGGCTCTGTTGAATATTAGTTAGTTACGCAGATATATAAACACATCGGTTATGGGATACCTAAATACCCACTCTACCGTTGAATTAGGCTGTTAGACGCGTATCTGGGCGTTTTACTGCTTTCGAAGGGTATATGTGTGGCTGGTAGGCAGTGACTCACATTGTTTCAACTGCTTATTATTTAATTACGTATATTAAAAATTTAATACTGTATAGTAGCAGTTTAATTAAACACTAAACGACCTCTTTTTATAGTATGCGAATCCTGCCCGAGTTTCAGGACTGGTACCGTCCACGTTCTTCGATTTCCCGGAGCTTTCCCACGACACAGCTGTCTCCGGCGTCACGGTAGGAATCGACTACGGCGGCGCGCAAGTGCTCGGCGTCGTCGTCGGTTCCCGAGAGACTCTGACCGAGTACGTGGAGGTCCATTGCGTAATCTTCCGGGTCGTCGCTGTGGTAGCCGAGACCGAAATCGATGAGGAAGGTGGTGTCGCCGTCGACGCGGACGTTGCGGGTGGTCGGATCGCCGTGAACGAGTCCCGCCCGGTGTACCGCCGCGAGGTGCCGGGCGACGGTCCTGACGCGCTGTTCCGTGATCGCGTCCCGCAGATCCCCCCGCCCGACGTGTTGCAGCGTCAACTCCGCTTCAGCGGTGTCGACGTCGCGCAGTACCGGCGTCGGGACACCGGCCCGGCGGGCTTGACTGGTGAGCCGTGCTTCGGTCCGCGTCCGCTCGCGTCTGAGCCGTTCGTCGAGTTCCGGATGGCGGTACGCCCGCTCGTGGCGCCGTTTGTGGACGCGGTCGCCGTCGAACCGGACCTGTGACTCCGCACCCTGGACGAGTTCGTCGCGCTCGCGGCCGACAGTCGCCCCGTCGGCCCGCCAGGTGACCGGCACCTCGTCCGGCCGGAAATCCGAGTCGACGCCGGAGTCGGCGATAGCGACGGTGTCACCGGCCGCGTACATCTTCGCACCCAGGACGGCGATCATCCCGGCGTTGTCCCGGAGGAACCGGCTCTCCGGGGCGAAAAAGGAGGCGTTGCGCTGGTCGCACATCGAGGCGAGCATCGCCTGCAGGCGGTCGTTCTGTCCCACGCCGCCGCCGAGGACGAGTTCGTCACCGTCAGTCAACGCCAGCGCGCGCTCCGAAACTTCGGTCAACATCGCGAAGATCGTCTCCTGGAGCCCACAGCAGACGTCTTCGACCGGCGTCCCCGCGTCGTAGGCGTCTTTCGCTGCGGACATGATCCCGGAAAACGAGAAGTCCATCCCCTTGACGACGTAGGGGAGATCGACGTAGCTCCCGTCGCTGGCCGCCTGCTCGACTTTCGGCCCGCCGGGATGTGACCAGCCGACGTGGCGGGTGAACTTGTCGAGGGCGTTCCCGACACCGGTGTCCATGGTCTCTCCGAGCACGCGGTACCGGCCGGCGCGGTAGCCGAGCACGTGTGCGTTCGCGCCGCTTGCGTTCAGACAGACCGGCGAGTCGAAGCCGGAGCGGTGGCGGCCGATCTCCAGGTGGGCGACCATGTGGTTGACTCCCACCAGCGGGACCGCCAGCCGCTGGGCGAGCGCGCGGGCGCTCGTCCCGGCCAACCGGAGACAGGGGCCGAGCCCGGGGCCCCGCGAGACGGCCAC
>Ga0207753_1000512_pt1 | contig 14968 bp, 11 predicted proteins | sample PonA233FremontCA_2_FD_187273 | JGI IMG/M metagenome (GOLD analysis project Ga0207753, IMG submission 187273) | Salt pond sediment microbial community from Fremont, CA, USA - Pond A23 Sediment 3 (SPAdes) | ecosystem: Environmental > Aquatic > Non-marine Saline and Alkaline > Saline | place: USA... | reverse complement strand
GTGCGTTACGGCTATCAGACCCTGGAACTGGAGGAGCCGTTTCTGCATCGGCTCGTCGATCCGCTGATCGAGAAAATGGGCGGGCAGTTCGACGGGCTCGCGGAGCAACAAGCGTTCATCGAGCAGGCGATCCGGTCCGAAGAGGAAAGCTTCCTGGAGACCCTGGGCACCGGAATTGAGTTTTTCGAGCGTGTGGCGCCGTACGTGACGAGCTTTCAGGAGAAGGATGGGGACGTGAGCGATCGGCTTGTGGGCGAGCTCCAGCAGGATTCGCAGGCGTTGGACCTGCTGCAAAAAGCGTACGTCGACACCGACGACTCGAATGAGCTCTTGCGCGACTTCGCCCGCACGGCTCGTGGCGGGACGCTGCCGGGACAAATTGCGTTTCTCCTCCACGACACGTACGGATTCCCAATCGATCTTACCCGGCTCATGGCCCGTGAGCGCGGTCTAGAGGTCGACATGACAGGATACGAGCAGCTCATGGACCGACAGCAGGAGCGCGCGCGGGCCGCCTCCGACTTTGCGGTTGACCAGAGTAACGTGCACGCCTGGCAGTCGGTATCAGAGGGCAACGAAGCCTCTTTCTTCGTCGGGTACGACCAGGATTCTGTAGACGACGCTGAAATCCGGGCTGTGCGGGTGGTGGAGACCGACGACGGCCAACAGTATGAGGTTGAGCTCAGCCGCACCCCTTTCTACGCAGAGGCGGGCGGGCAGGTCGGAGACACCGGCACGCTCCACATCGGGGGAGAACAGGTGCGGGTCCTCGACACGCAGCGCGAGGGCGAGCGGATTGCGCACGCCGTAAAAGATCTTCCCGATGACATGGGGGGGGCGGTTCAGGCCCAGGTCGATGTCCAGCGCCGGGAGCGCATCAAGACCCACCACACGGCCACGCACCTGATGCATGCGGTGCTCCGCGACACGCTCGGGGACCATGTGCAGCAGAAAGGGTCGCTCGTGGCGCCGGATCGACTTCGGTTCGACTTCAGTCACTTCGATGCGGTCGACGAAGATACGCTCCGCGACATGGAGCGACGCATTAACACTGTGATACAAGAAAACATTCCGAAGCAGGAGGCGCGCGAGGTGCCGATCGACGAAGCGATGGACCGTGGCGCGACGGCCCTGTTTGACGAGCAGTACGGCGACCGGGTGCGGGTCATCACCTTCGATCCCGATTTCTCGATGGAGTTGTGTGGAGGCACCCACGTGGACGCCACGGGCGAGATCGGACTCTTCCGGTTTCTGTCCGAGGGCTCCGTGGCCTCGGGCGTGCGCCGCGTGGAGGCTGTGGCCGGGGGGGCGGCACTGGAGCACGTAGCATCTGAACTGGACACGTTGTCGCGTGCCCGTCGGCAGTTCCGGTCGCTGCACACGTCCCTTCCGGAGGCCATCGCGGAGCTGCAAGCAGAGCGCGACCGGCTGGACGAGGAGCTCGACCAGTTGCGTCGCGACCAGCTCTCGAGCCAGCTGGACACCTTTATCGCGGAGAATGCAACCACCGTGGATGGAGTAACGATCGTTACGGGGCGGCTTGACCGAGCGAGCATGGACGACCTGCAAGAGCTGGGACAGCAGTTCCGTGACAAGCTGGGGGAAGGGGCCGTTGGCGTCCTCGGAAGTGTGGGGAAGGAGGGAGAGAAGGCGTACGTGGTCGCCACGGTGGCCGATGATCTTCTTGATCAGGGCCAGTTGCGGGCCGGCGATCTCGTAGGAACATTGGGCGACCGCCTCGGTGGCGGCGGCGGCGGCCGACCGTCCCTGGCGTCGGCCGGGGGGCGCGATCCTGAGGCGCTGGACGCGGTGCTAGATGAAGTCCCGGCCCTCGTCCGTGACTGTCTGGTATAGCGTCCGTTCCGCTTCCCGCGTTGCTTCAGCCCGCCTGTGCTTCTTCAAAAGGGTGGGGATGAGCACACCCCCAGAAGAGGTCGGTGACTGGCGCTTCAGACCCCTCCGGAGGCGGATCCAGAGTGACTGTGGTGCCGGCCGCTGAATTGCTGGGGACTGTTCCTCAGCAGGGGGGATGGTTCACAGCGATTTAGCTGCGCTCTATGCACGACAGGGGGAACGTGCTCCCGCGTAACGATGTACGGCACTATCACCATTTGCGGTGGGGTGGCAGAGCCTGGTTGAATGCACCGGTCTCGAAAACCGGAGGGCCCTCACGGGTCCCGGGGGTTCGAATCCCTCCCCCACCGCCTCGGAGGTTTCCCTTCAGCCCACTCGGATGTCCTCCGAGTGGGTTTTGTTTTGCTCGGGCCGCTCGCCGCCAGAGCCCGTCGTTTCCCGTCGGTAGGACTGCTCACGGTTGGGCAATTAGCCGTCGTTCTCCTTTTCTCAGCCTCTTTTTTCTTATCTCTCCTGGCCCAAGACTCAGTGTTTTTCGTTGGGGGAAGAAGCCTGTTTCCGATTTCCGACCGCGGATGTGGGCAGCATTAGGAGCGCCCAAGACCTCGCGTGGAGGTAGAGTGAGTCGGCGCACACCGCACAGTGAGGCGTGTGTTGATCACCGCTCCGCGGTAGCGCTCTGCGAGCGTTTCCGCCCTGCGTTGATCGATGGCGCGTACCACCGTAACGACCCTGCATTGTCCTCTTCCTGTGCGGGTAAGAAGGATCTGGACTGCCTCCTCATCGTCGTGGGGCTTGAAGAATGAGGTGGTGTCCACCCTGACGAAGTAGGTTTCTATCTCATAGTCCGTTGAGTCGGTCGTCGTGTCCAATGTATCGAGAACCTGGGCTTCGGCCACCAGCGGCAGGAAGGCAGCGGCGAACATCACAACACCGATTCGCACGAGAGGCAAGAAGGCGTTTTGTGGAGTGAGAAGCTGTTTGCCGGACGTTCTGTGGCCACCCCGGTGAGTACTCGGTCGCTTTGCTCCCAGCGCTGCGACTTCGTGGATCTCGTGCAAAATGGCTTCGGCACTCGCCCGGTAGTTCCACTACAGGGCTTCATTTGAGCGCCATTTTGCAGCTTCGATCACTGTGTCTCGGCTGAACATCAATCCGTCAAACAGCTTCTGAGAGCGAGATGGGGGATGCAAAGATGGAGTTGGCCTCCCATCGCCGAAGGCAGGGGGACGACAGCCTTAGCCCCTGTAGAGAGTCTTGCTACGGGCGCCACCCCTCAAAGTTGGCCTCACGCTCGGCTTTTGCTGTTATTGCATACGCATCCGCTCAGAACACTGCGCGCCCAGCGCTGCGACGTCGTGGATCTCGTGCAGCCTGGGAACTCCTTGGTCACTGCGTTCCTGGCGCAAAATGGCTTCTTCATTCGTCCGGTGGCTCACTAGGGCATGATCTCTCTTGCTCGGCCCCCGCTGCAGAGACTCATTTGGGCACCATTTTGCAGCGTCGCCCACTGCGTTTACTCGTCGGCTACGGCTCGTCAGTCGCTAGGCTCGTATCGGCCAAACATCAATCCACCAAATAGCTTCTCAAAATGAAGAGAGCCTGTGCTCCAAAACAGGTTGGGCGATGCCCGTCTCGACAGAGATGGGCCATTCGACGACGAAACAGGGGGCTGATATTTCCGTCTTTGAGGGAAGCTGGTCCTCCTCAGCTAGCGCTGGGGGGCCGCATTGACCGGTTAGCTCCGGGGAATTTGCACGCTGGAGGCGGGGCGTGTCGTGATGGCGGGGTGCTGTTGCAGCCAGCGCATGTACCCGAAAGACTGGTCGGTGGTCAGGGGGATCGGCAGGGTCTCGTCCAACACGACCGGTCCGGCTGCCGTAAGCGTGTCCACCAGACTCGGCACGGGTCCTTCCGCTTCTAAACACAAGGTCCAGGCAGCATCCTCGGCGACCTCAACAGTCGTCAGTTCAGCTTCAAGGGTGGCTGGGGGCGTTGTCGGAAGGGCCTCTGTGAGAACACGCTGTTCGTTTGGGGCAAACGACAGTTGATGGCGCGTCTTTTCGACGGCCACCCATAGGTCGGTGGGGTCGTCGTCCCAGAGGTTCGAAGGAGGATCCGCAAGGTCCAGTCTCCACTTTCCCCATTGCTCGCAGCGCCCCCTTGCCATGTTGCTGAACGCAGTGCTAAGCGGGCCGGCGAGACGCCGCTTGATCTGGAGTTGGTCGTCTCGCATCTTCAGGTTGAGAGCAGGATCTTCGGTGGGCAAATACAGGTCAGTCTGGGTGGTTGTCTCCACCGATCCCAACGTCATGAACCACTCGCGGAGGGCGTCGGGAAGGGGCGCCGGGCCAAACCAGCGAGCTTCGAGGGTGAAGGTCATCGGGGAGAACGAAACTAGAGGGGGTACTCGGAGGGCAGGCCTGACCGGAACGGGATTCGACCCTGCAAGAGGCCGAAACAGAAGAGTCCTCAGCCCCGGCGGCCATGGATTGAATTAGCACTACGCTTCACGCGCACAGCAGTTCAGACACCCACCCATTCTCGATGCGTCGGTTTGTCTTGTCTTGGGGTTTTGAGGCGGTCTCGGCAAGTGACCGGTGGGGACTCGTGTGGGCCATGGTGGCGGCGATGAGCCTGTCCTGGGGGGCTCACCCCAGTGCGGCGCAACAGGTGACGCAGGGCACCGACGACGTGTATTCCGTAACCTATCGGCCGTCCGAGGTCGAGTACAAGACGTATCCCGGCGATCCTTTCGACTTTATCGTCCAAGAGGGGACTGAAGATTCTGCATGGCGCATTCGGCGGGCTCTGGAGCGCACCCGGGACGGAACGGCTGCCCTCATGGGAGTGCGTTCGTCTCTTCGTATGCCCGTAGTGGTCGATGGCTTTTCAGACCGGTCGAACGGATTCGTCACGCCCTTTCCGTTCAAGCAAGAGATCGAGGCCCCAAGTCTTCGGGACGACGCTCTCGTTGCCCGAGCATCCTCCTGGCCGGCGATTGTGGGGCCGCACGAGCTCGTCCATGCGGCTCAGGCGGAGATTGATTCGGGGTTTGGGTATGGATCCGTGCTCCGGTTTTTCGCGCCGGACGTGGCACGGGCAAGCAACCTCACAGCGCCACGGGGCGTGCTGGAGGGCGCCGCCGTCTACCGCGAGAGCCGCATTGAGGAGGGGGCGGGCCGCCTCAACGCACCTCTCTTCACCATGAAGATGCGGGCGGCCATGCTGTCCGACGACCCCTGGTCGCTCACCCAGATGTTGGAGCCCCCTGGCTACACGCAGCCCTTCAACCGGTTTTACATTGGTGGTGCGCACGCCTTCGAGTCTTGGGCCGAGCAGTCCGACACGACCAGCACCTCGTTTTTTCGCCAGGCCACGGCCCTCCATCACCAGTTTCCATTTTTGGGGTTTGGGGTAAGCTTGTGGAGCGGTCTAGGAGAGCCCCCCGGCCGCATTGCCGACGATCTGCGGTCAACGCTCAGGGACGCATATCAGCGGGATTTGGACCGTCGCCGCCCGTTCACCGATGCCCGCCGCATCGCCGGCCAGCCCGGCCGCAACTACCGACGGCCCTACTGGCTTGATGAGGATACCCTGGTGGCCTATCTGCACGGATACGATGTCCGACGGGGCTTCTACCGGGTCGACGTTGAGTCGGGGCAGCGGTCTCTCATTCGTGTGCAGTCGATCACAGAGGATTACACCTACAGTTTGAGTCGGGACACGAGTGCGCTCTACGCGTCCCGGTACGTACCGAACCCCTGGGTGCCTACGCAAGACGTGGCCGAGGCCGAGCGGGTGCGGTTGAGCGATGGCGCCGCTACCCAAATTACGGACGACGGACGCGTCTTTACACCGGTCGAGGCCCCGGACGGATCACTCTGGGCTGTCCAGAACGATGGGGCCTTCAGCCAGTGGGCTACGGTGCAGGAAGACTCCGCGACGGCCCTAACTGATTTCGAGCGAACCCGCTTCAAGCAAATCGCGCCGTCCCCAGCGGGACATGAGATTGCTGTTTTGCTAAATGTAGAGGGCACGCAGCGACTCTACCGGGCGGACCCGTCCGGACAGAAGCGTCCCCGGCTGCGACCGTGGCTTGGGTTGCGGGACGCGGTCCTCTACGATATCAGTTGGGGACCCGCCGGCCGCTATCTGCTCTTTGCGGCCGATCTCGGGGGCCCCGTCAATGTCTTTGCGTTTGACACGCAGGAACGCAATGTCCGCCGCCTTACGAACGTCAGGTTTGGGGCGTTCGAGCCGACCTTGTCTCCCGGTCGCGAGTCGGTCGCATTTGTCGAATACCGGCACGAGCGACACGAGCTTGCCCGCATTCCCTTTCGCCCGCAGTCGGCCCCGGTGGTCGACTCTGCGCAGGTCATTCTGGGCGAGCAGTCGCCTCAGCCGCCCTCCTGTCGCGTGCAGTCCCCCGAGTCTTCAGGCCTGGGGCCAGGCCGCTCGTACGAGGCTTGGCGTCACCTGGCCCCCCGCATGGTGTTTCCCACTCTTGCCTTTGATCTGGAGGAGGCCGATCAGCCCGAAGCGGATCGCTTTGAGCGCCTCGGGATGGGGGTCGGCGTTGGGGTGGCGGGGAGCGACCCGCTGGGGCGATGGCGCTATCGGGGACACGGATTTTGGCAAGACGGGCGATTTTGGGGCTCGGCGACTGCCCAGACGGGCCGGTGGCTCTTGCGTCCGTCGCTTACGGCGTTCAATACTCCCGAGACCCTGCCGGTACGGCGCAGGGTGGAGGGGCGGACGCGTGCCGCACGAGTTGGATTCGAGGAGCGAGGCGTGTCCCTCAGGATGCGGGTTCCTGTTCGGCTTCGGTCCAATGTGTATCGGAGTGTGTTGTCCCTGTCATTGGGGGCCGAGTATCGACAAACCCGGTACTTTGGCTCTGCCCTGCGCACCCTGGCGGCGGACCGCGCGACGCGTCTACGCCAGTGGCGCGACCGCGCGACGCTGCTGCCTCGGGCGGCCTGGGCACATCGTGTGCAGCAGAACCCGCGGGACCTCGTGCCCAATCAAGGCCTCGTGGTCCAAACCCGTGCTGAGATTGACGCTTGGGCGCGGGACGTGCCGGCAAGCCGGGCCCTCATGTCGGAGGTGGATGCCTACCTGCCGCTCTCCCTTCGAAGCCACACCGGTGTGCGGTTGGGAGTAGGGGTGCTGTCCCAGAATGCCGGAGCGGTGCTCGGCACCCGTCAGTTTGTCCCGCGAGGCTACGAAGACGTGTCGCTCGGGGCTGGTTCGTTTGTTCGCCTCGGGGCGGAGGTTACGCAGCCGCTCTGGTACATCGACGATGGGTCGACCCTTGTCCCTTTCTATGCGAAAGCGCTCTACGGCTATGGGTTTGGCCAGACGCTGACGGAGGTCGGCGCCGCCGGCCCTACCTACTCCTCCGTGGGGGCGGGGCTTGGGCTTCAGTTTCGCTTCTTCTATGCCCTTGAGTTTGATCTCCAGATTGGGGCTGCGGTACGGTTGGAGCCCGGCGACCTCGATCTGGTATGGCGCTAGTGCAGAGGGAAGGGGCCCTCTGTTGGCTTTTAGCGCGCCTGGACGAACTTGTGTCGGGGGAGAGCGTTAACTGGCTCGCATTGGTTGTTCACCAGTCCGTTCTGCCTGTATGGAAACGCTCCGTTGCAAGACGTGTGGATGCGAAAGTCTGCGTCCGATGCAGGTCGTCTTCGAAGAAGAGGATGAATTCGACAATCTGATTGGGGAAGAGCAAGAATCTCGGTTTTACAGCTGCCAAGTCTGTGGCGACAACTGGCTGTCGGTAAAGGAGAAGACGGCCGATGGCGAGTGCACCATCACATTTGTCCATCAGATGGGGACATCGCCTGTCCTCAAACGCGTGGCCCACATGTCGAATCCGGTGGTGGTTTCCGACGAGAGCGTAGACGAGTGGGAATACTTCAAAGGGGACAAGCCGGTGGACGAGTCCGACTGGGAAGCGACTCTCTCAGATCGACGTGACACGCTCAAGGCCACCTGTGTGAACTAGACAAGACCGAACCTGCTCGTTGCTTCACGCAACGCCGTGTTTGGGGTATGACCTCGTGCCCGGGGCCCGAAGTGGGCCCTGGGCTTTGCTTTTTGGGATTCAGACGACTATGCCGGATTGAGCGTGCTTTCGATGGCCTCCGTCAGGTCGTCTCGGGTAAACGGCTTGCTGACGTACTCGTCAAACCCCTTTTCAAGAAAGTCTTCGCGGTCGCCCGGCATGGCATAGGCTGTGAGGGCAATGGCCGAGACTTGGGCCATTCCGTCTTGTTCTCGGATGAGATGAAGCAAATCCGTTCCTGTCTGGTCCTCGCTAAGGTTTATATCGAGCAGTAGTACGTCGAAGGATCCGTTTTCGACCGAGCTCAAGGCCTCTTTGACGCCGGGCACTACCTTCGTATCGTACGATTCCTTGAGCAGGTGTTCGAGCAAGAGTTGCGTTTCCGAATTGTCTTCCACGGCCAAAATGCGGGGGCGCTTCGAGGAGGGCATAAGGCAGGTGGGGGGGAAGAGCCGAGAGAAAACGACGGGGTGGAGGCTTCGTCCGTAAGTTGGGGTCTCTACTGCGTTTGCTGGATCGGTCTGATTCTCCGAAAAATATCCTGGGTGTTTCGTGAGAACACCGCTTCGTTCCGATGGCCGGTGCTCGATCGTCAGGTCAGACTGACATTGATCCTGGTTAGCGGGCGACCTTCGGTTAGAAAGAATGGCGGTGGAGGATCCTCGAAGCGGCTCTCAGAACAATAGGCAGCGAGGCCTAAAGGGTGAAATCTAGACCTTTTGAAGACGCATCGCTTTGGGAACCACAAGAGCGAATGTGTCGGCGGGCTCGAGGATCCGCATAAGGTTTTCTGACCAATTATCATGCCAGACTTCCATGGAGACGCAACCTTGACTGCTGTCCTACAGGGTCCAGTGGATCTGAAGTCGCACTTCGCGGCGCCGGGTTCCGTCCACTCGATTGAGGCCGGAGCCGATTTTGGTACGGTTATCATAGCGGGTAACCCCGTACTTGGCCTCGAGCGTCAGCGAGGAGAACGGGTTGTATCGAATTAGAAGGTACGATCGGCGACCTCGATCGAAGAATACCGGTGCCGAGAAGCTGTACCTCAAGTCGTGCTCGTAGGCGTAGATCCGAGCTGCAAATCCATCCGTGTCAAACACCGCAATTCGCGCGTCGGTGGTAATGGCGGGATGAGGACGCCAACGAAGACCCTGGGCCAAGAAAAACCCCTGTGAGTCGGTCTGTGGCGTAGAGTGTTGAGAGAGTTCGACCCGTGTTCGCACGGTCAGGGCGTCGCTGAACGAATACTCAGTATGCCAGCGCACGGATCGGCGGTATTCTCGCTGGAGGCCTTCGAGGCGACGGCCCCCCCTTTGGTATTCGGTGCCCACCTCCTCGCTGCGCACCCGCGCCTGCAGGTAGCTGGAGAGCCAGGGGCGAGGCTCGTATTTGAGGACCCCACGCGCCTCCCAACCCGTGGTGGGACGTGGCACGGCAAAGCGGAGCCAGGGCGCGCGATACTGGTCGACGTACGTTCCGAGGGTCCAATTCGGGGCCAGACGGAGCTGAAGGCCGGTGTAGACTCCGAGTTCGTTTTGGGGGCGGCGTCCACCGCCGAACGCGTTTCCGTGGAAGGAGGCAAAGTCGTAGGGATACCGACGCCCGACCATGATTGCCTCCGCGTAGTCCCCGTCCATGGCAGCGCCCAGGAGGCCGCCATACGTCCCGCGGGGCGAGCGGGCGAGTTCGCCGAACAGCGTGTAGTCTCCCAAGAAGGCGGTTCCATACGCCCCGAGCATCGAGGTTGAGTGCCCTGCGACCCGGAACTGCCGATAGGGTGTGTTTCCGGGCCGAAGGGGACGAGAGAAGCGCGCGCGGTACCCTGTGATCCCCAGTTGGAGCGTAGAACGGTGATACTCCAGTGCCCCCCCGACTGTCGTTTCTCCAAATGTTCCTTTGCGGGCAAGCTCATTGGGGGTCCGGTGTCGTCCGCTGCCCGACACGGTCCGCACCGGAAGTGGGCCCTCGGCATCAGCGAATGAGGAATCGACCGACGCGTCCCGGTGTCGGCGCGAGGCGAAGGCCGTTAGAACCCATCCTCCCGGCAGTCCTATGGTCCCGGCCAGTCCTCTGAAAAAGTTCGTCTCCGAGGCTGAGCGGTACGGACGAATCCCTCGCCCGCGTTTTTGGGCCGGAGCGATCGGGTCTCGCCCCTTGCCAAACCGGAGGCCCTGCCAAAGGGCGATGCCCTGGCCGAACTGGGCCGTAAAGTCGCCAACCACGAACGTCTCGACGGGGCCGAGGTCGCGGAGGGCGAGGCTTCCCGTCACGTGATCGAATCCGTAGGTCTGTGTGTCGGGCGCCCATCGGAACTGCTCGCCGGGATCTTTATCGAGCGTCAGTGCAAGTTGAAGGCGGCGCTCATGGTCGAGCCGAAGACGGGTCGTGAAGCGTCCCGGAGGGCCCAAGAAGCGATCCTCGTGGAAGCCACGGCCCAAATCGAGCCGCCGCGAGTATCGCTGCGTGAGGCTGAATGTAAGGTTTGACACGATGGTGCCGAACGCGGGAAACAGCGACGGCGGAGCGCCGGGGCCGAGGCGCACAAATGGCCGTATGGCCCGAATCGTTGCGGCGTCGAGCCCGTCCACAGTCTGTAGATCACCGACCGAATCAAATGGTCCGTGTGTGTCGCGGTGCTGCACGATGCGATGAGCGTCCTTCATTGACAACTCGGGGAGCACCGATAGGTCCGCGGCGGACGCTTGGTTGAGAACGAGGGGACGCGCCCGCAAGTCGGCATACTGCTCCGCCGCCAGAGTGGCCGTCCGGTCTGCGGTGTTGAGCGCGTCCAGGACGGACTCGAGAGTCGAGGCGACCTTTGTCGTGTCCGTCTCCAGCGTGTCTTGGCGAGACTGCCCAGTGGCCGGAGTCGGCCCGATGATCGGAAGGAGGCCGATCAGTGCCGCTAACGTACGGTGGAAGGGGGGCGAGGCCGGGCACATGGAAACGCTCTTCTACCAGGAAACGTCCAATGATGCAGAAGGAGACCAGCCGAGGGCCGCGTGCTGTTCGGCGGCGATGTGTATCCGTATCCAGTCGAGACGGAGTCCTACGCCACCGGTGAACCGGGTGGGACTGGTGGTGGCGCCGGCACGTAGGGCCAGTACAGACAGTGGAGAAACTTCCAGCCCGCCCCGCACGGCGGCCGGGAAGGACAGGTCTTTGTACACGTCCATGGCAACCGTCAGGCGGTCGCTCGCGCGGTACTGGAGCCCCACTGACAGCGTTTGGGGGAGGGGCTCGTCCTCGACCAACGAGGGGCCGTTTACATTCGTGGCGTGGGCGCCCAGGTGCAGAGTGGACAGGAGCGGCAGCAGAAGGCCGAGGTGGACCCCGATCGCGCCAGTGCTGCCGTACCCCTCGATGCGCGTATGGTAGTACCGCCCTGTAAGACCCACCTGCATGCGACGGCTGGTCCCGAAGGAGAGCCCCCGTGCATAGCCCACACTGTAGTGGACCTCCCGGTACGCATCGTCCCCAAAGGTGCTGGCCCCTCCTGAGATGCTGCCCCACGCAGTGGGCCAAGTTCCGGTCACGGAGCCGTACCGAAGGGACGAGAGCCCAAACGACTCGCGTACGAAAAACGAAACCGCCCGCTGAGAGCGCCGGGCCGGAACGGCAGGGTTGGCATGCACGCCGGCCGCCCCCGTGAGGGCGGTCGAGGCGTAGCCTAGAGCAGATGACCGGGCACCGCCGAACAGATCGTACGCAGACTGACCGTGGATCGGTGGCGGGCCGACCATCAAGCATCCGACGACAAAAAGCCCCAAGAAACGGTGCATGGCAGTGGGGCGACTGTGGCCATGTGACTATGCACTAACGGTACTGTCTAAAATTTGTAAAGTCAAATACAAAGAACGACAGCAAGGACCCAGAAACGAAGACACAGCGGTCTTCTTCGTGGGATGGTTTCGGGAACGAAAGCGAAGGAGACAGGCAGAAACCTCTAACTGAGCAGAGAGGTAGTACGACCCTATCATCACTTGCTCATCGGTCTTCCACTGTGATCGTGCACAGGACACTGATGGCTGTGTGGGGGCTCTTCGTTGTGGGGATGCTGCTTCTCGTCCCTCCCGCCGCCGGGCAAGAGTTGCAGTGTCGCGTGCAGATCGATGACTCGCAGATCAGCGGGGCGGAGTCGGAGTTCGACTTCCTCAGCGACCTTGAACGACAAATTCGAGAGTACATGAACACCCGCTCGTGGACGGACGACGAGTTTCGTCCCCACGAGCGGATCTCGTGCTCGATGCAGGTTGTCCTCCTGGAGTCGATCAACCTTTCCGAGTTTCGGGCCCGACTCATCGTGACGACCCGCCGGCCCATTCATGGAACCTCGCAGTCCTCGGTCGTGGCCCGGGTGAATGACCCGGAGTGGCGCTTCGAGTACAGTCGAGGATCGTCTCTCAATCACGACCTCGACCGGTACAACGCGCTGACGTCGGTGCTCGACTTCTACGCCTATCTGATTCTGGGCTACGATTACGACACGTTCAGCGCGCTCGGGGGAACGCCTTACTTCGACCAAGCCCAGACCGTGGCCGATCGGGCGGAAGGAAGTGGGGACCCAGGATGGTCGACGGTGGGGACGCAGCAAACGCGAGCGCAGCTCCTTTCGGATCTTCAATCCCAGCGCCACGAGCCCTTGCGTCGCGTCTATTACACGTACCACCGGCAGGGCCTCGATCGGTTTGTGAAGGAGCCCGACGCGGCACGAGAGCGCATGATAGAGGTTCTCGAGTCGCTGGAAACGCTGAATGACCGCCTCTCCCAATCCTATGCCCTAAACTTGTTCTTCGCGACGAAGAATCGAGAGCTCACCGCGGTTTTTGAAGGAAGTGATGTTGAGAGCACGGCCCACGGCCTTCTCGTCCAGATGGATCCGTCACACTCATCGCAGTACGACCAGCTCACGAAATGAGGGGCTCCTGGAGCCTTCGCCGATGAGAACGTTGTCCCCTCGTCCTAAACGGGGCGGGGCATGTTCGAATGATGTGTACAGACCGTGGATTCTAGGACCATCCGGGAGTCTCCTCCGTTCAGTCATCCGGATTTGAGGGAAAACTCCCGTATACGTTAGATCCGTATCGGCTTCGTGTCTACGAATTCACGAGTCGGGCGGGGACAGCGTCCACCGAAGCCCGCATATTTTTGATCGAGCCGTGTCAGCCACGATATGTCAGACAAAGACGGAGAAGCAAAAGAAAAAGCCCTTGACCTTGCCGTTGAGCAGATTCAACGGGACCATGGAGAGGGGGCGATCATGCGCCTCAGTGATGATCCGCACCAGGAAGTAGAGGCGATCCCGACCGGGTCGCTCGCACTGGATGACGCTCTGGGGGTGGGCGGCGTACCGCGGGGGCGCATCATTGAAGTTTTTGGGCCTGAGTCGTCGGGCAAGACGACCCTGGCAACCCACATCGCTGCCGAGGCGCAGAAGCTTGGGGGCACGGCTGCATTCGTGGACGCCGAGCACGCGTTCGACCCCAACTATGCCGAGCAGCTCGGGGTGGACACGGATGAGTTGCTCATTTCTCAGCCGGACACGGGCGAACAGGCCTTAAACATTACCGACACGCTGGTGCGCAGTGGGGCGCTCGACGTGATCGTGATCGACTCGGTGTCGGCGCTTGTGCCGCAGGCGGAGTTGGAAGGAGACATGGGGGACACTCATGTGGGCCTGCAGGCGCGCCTCATGAGTCAAGCCCTCCGCAAGCTGGCTGGCACCATCAATCGCACCAAGACATCCCTGATCTTCATCAACCAGATCCGGATGAAAATCGGAGTGATGTTTGGAAATCCGGAGACCACGTCCGGCGGGCGGGCCCTAAAGTTCTACTCCTCGGTCCGTATGGATATTCGCCGGATTGGGGCGGTGAAGGATGGACAAGAGGTCGTGGGAAACCGCACCCGCGTGAAGGTGAAGAAGAACAAGGTTGCGCCCCCGTTCAAGGAGGCGGAGTTTGACCTTATCTACGGGGAGGGGATCTCTTCGCTCGGAGAAATGATTGACCTTGGAACGGAGTACGGCATTCTCCAGAAGCGGGGGTCGTGGTACTCGTACGAAGACGAGACCATTGCACAGGGGCGCGAAAATACGAAGGAGTGGCTGGAGGACAATCCTGAGCAGCGAGAGGCGATCAAATCGGCCATCCGCCAAGAGATTGGGCTTGCGTCGGGGGACGCTGAGCCTGATGCAGACGAGGAGGGGGACGGTGAAGAAGAGTCTGAGGCGGCCGTGGAGGATGCGTAGACCATGGCTGCCCAACGGTGTGCCCGGGGATCGGTCTGGCTGCTCGTCATTCTCGTATGGGTCGGGGGGGAAGAGCCGACCCGGGCTCAGTCTTCCCCCTCTTCGTCTGGTGCGTCCACCACATCCTTCTGTGCGGAGGCGCCTGACCGATCGCTCGACCTTCGGGGCCTCGGGCTCGTCTACTGCACGACCCAGCCCGTGATTTCCGGGGGGCTACGGGGGGCCCATCGCTCGGCCCGCCCCGCGTTTTATGGGGCGGTCCCGGCCGCGTGGGGCGGAGCGCTGCTCACTGAAGACGCGGCCGTCCGCGCTGCTGCCTATCGTCTAACCCTGACCCAGGGGCTCACGTACGGGCTCGTCGTCGGAGCAAAGCACGCGGTGGGGCGCGCCCGGCCCTACGTCCACTGGCCGCTGGAAGCACGCGCCGACCGCCACAGCCCGCCCGCCCCGGGAGACGCACACCTCTCGTTTCCATCGGGGCACGCGTCCTTATCGGCGGCACTCGTCACGTCGTGGGGGCTGTCCTTCCCACGATGGTATGTGGTGGCGCCCGGCGCACTGTGGGCCCTGGGGGTTGCGCTGAGTCGGGTGCATCTTGGTGTGCACTATCCCAGCGACGTGCTCGCCGGGGCCGTTCTGGGGATCGGGGTGGGGCTGCTCGTCCACCAGCTTCGTCACGCCGTGACGCCCCCGTCCCTCCGTGCATCCCCGGATGCATCGTTTGGCGTTCCACTGTTTCTGCAGGTGCGCTTCTGAATCCGCGGGGCCCTCTGTCCCGTCGTGACGGACGC
>Ga0207753_1000510_pt1 | contig 14995 bp, 13 predicted proteins | sample PonA233FremontCA_2_FD_187273 | JGI IMG/M metagenome (GOLD analysis project Ga0207753, IMG submission 187273) | Salt pond sediment microbial community from Fremont, CA, USA - Pond A23 Sediment 3 (SPAdes) | ecosystem: Environmental > Aquatic > Non-marine Saline and Alkaline > Saline | place: USA... | reverse complement strand
GCCAACGTCCCGACTCGCCACAACGCTCGGCGTCGAGGTCAAAAACGTCGTCGACGTCGCGGCCCCGATCAGGAACCCTGATGGCCGCTGGGCTGGTGCTGCTGCTCGTACTGGGGGGGCTGGGACTGTACCTGATGGGAGGAGACGGGCCAGGCTCTGAGTCGGCCGCGGATCGTCCCCCCTCCGCCGATGCCAGCATGGCCGAGTCTTCGGGCCCATCTCCAGACACCACAGTCTCCGATACGGCCGACGGGGGGCGCACGCCCGATCGTCCTCCGAGGGCCACAGTCTCTCTCGGCGATACGCTGTACGCGGCGGTCGTGGCCACGGCGGATGTCCTTGAGCTACGGGTTCAGCAGGACGCCAAGCTTCGGCGTCCATACTGGATCGAGGATGGAGAGGCGCTAGTGTTTCCCTTTACCGATCGGATTACGCTCCAGAACCAACTCGACAACTTTCAACTCCTTCTTGAAGGCTATCCGTATCCCACTTCGCGGACGGATGAGAGCGGCCGGGTGGTGATTGATCGGGGTACGGCTGAGCAATTTGCCGACACGCTCCGTGGGGGCCCCTCGCCCATCCCTGCACAGCGGGACACTGCTTGGGGGGACGCGCCGGAACTGGACACCGACACCTTGCAATCCGATACGTAGTCTACGGTCCATGGCCAGCCCCCACAGAGGACGCGAGCCTGGGTGCAAGGGGATCCTCTGCGCCCCGGCGTGCATTCAGTGTCCCATCAGTACCCCGCTCGCATTCTCCGTAGTGCGGACCCTGGCACTCGTCATTGGTTGCGTGGTCGATCATGGGACTTCTTGAGACACTTGGCTGGAGTCGACGGAAGCCCCAGCCGGTGGGGCATGATCTAGAAACCGGCGACCGATCCGACGCGTCCCCGGCCTGGAAGCGGTGGGGCCTGCGAGGGGGATTGTTTGTGTTTTTGGTCGTTCTCACGGTCGCGGCGTTTCCACGGGGGGATTTCTACGAGTACACGGTTGAGGTGGGGGACACGTGGCGCCAATCGACCCTGACGGCTCCCTTCAACTTCCCCGTCTACCTCGACCAGGAACGTGTCGAGGCACGCCGAGACACGGTGCGGCAAAACACACCGCCCTACTTCGGGGAGGTCCAAGACGCCACGCAGCAGTTGGAAGATAATCGAGACACTCTTCGTCGCCAACTGACCCGTATTTTAGAGTCCTACGCGAGCTATCGCTATCATCAGCAGCAAGGAGAGCGGGAGGCAGCTCGCCAAGACTCGGCCGAGTATATTCAGCGCCGCCGAAATGCCTTGGCCACCCTGAGCACCTCTCAGTGGGACTATTTAGCCTCAGAATACGCCCAGGAGGTTCAGGATCTGAATGCGCCGGCCCGCCAGAGCCGGGCCGATGATTCATCTCACCTGCACAAGCGACTGCTCGACGCGGCCTACGAGGTTGGGGGCCAACTCCTCAGCGTGGGGGTTATGGACCGGGCCCGTGACTCTGTGCTTACGGAGGAGATCATCGTGCGGAATCAGCAAGACCAGACTCAGCGCGCGGTGAACAAGGACAACCTCTATGGCCTGAACGAAGCGTTCGATTACGCCGAACGCCAGCTCGGGGATGCATTTGTCGCGAACCGAGAGCATTCTCGAATTGCGGTCTCTTTTTTTCGGGCCATCTTTGAGCCGTCCCTCCGTTATTTGCGGGAGGATACGATGCAGGAGCGCGATCGCCGCGCAAAGACGGTGACGGCGATTCAAGGAGGGGTAGAGGAGGGAGAGACGATCGTGCGTACGGGCCAACAGGTCACTCAGGAAGTGAAACGCCAGCTCACTTCGTTACAGCGGGCGAAGAGCGATCAGCTTGGGTCCAACATCGTGTTAAAGCAACTCGGTGGGGAGGTCCTGTTTACCCTGCTGGGGTTCGGGTTTTTCTTTTTCTACCTGTACCTCCTGCGACCAGAGATCTGGTCGCAGAATCGAGATCTCGTGCTGGTCTCCGTAATTCTGGGCTTTATCGTAGCCCTATATGGGGTCGCAATTCGAGCCCCGTGGTCCCTGTACGTCGTGCCGGTGCCGCTCGCCTCGGTTTTGCTCACGATCCTGTTTAATTCCCGGATTGCCCTCATCGGAACGCTCCTGCTGGCGCTTACGGGGGGACAGATGCTCGGTCTGGACCTGGAGTATACACTCGCGACCTTCTTCGCAGGGGCGTTTGGGATCTTCAGCGTCCGAGACATTAAAAACCGGGGCCAGTTTTTTGTGAGCGGGGGACTGGTCTTCCTCGGATACGCCCTGGTCCTGGCCGCGACGTGGCTTTACATCGACCTTCCCATTGGCCGGATCGCCCCCGACCTGGCCTACGCGGCGATTGCCTCCGCCATTACGATCACCTCGTCTCTGTTCCTGTGGGCATTGGAGCGCCTCTTCGACATCACGACGGATCTTACCCTCCTGGAACTGTCCGACACCAACCGGCCGCTGCTGAAAGAGTTGAGCCTCCGTGCGCCGGGATCGTTCAACCACACCCTGCAGGTCGCCAACCTCGCGGAGGCGGCGGCGGACCGAATCGACGCCCATACGCTCCTGACACGGGTGGGCGCCCTGTACCACGACATCGGCAAAATGAAGAAGCCGGAGTATTTCGTGGAGAATCAGCGGACGATGTCGAACCCGCACGACGAGTTGAAGCCCCGGATGAGTGCCCTCATCATTGCGAGCCACGTGAAGGAGGGCCTCGAAATGGGGGAGGAGGACGGGCTGCCCGAGCAGGTACTCAAGTTTATTCCCATGCACCACGGCACTGCTCGCATCGAGTATTTTTACCGGAAGGCCCTGAGCCGGGCCGAGGACACGGACCGATCGGTCCCGGAGTCTGAATTTCGCTATCCGGGCCCGATCCCGGATTCGAAGGAGACCGGGATTCTCATGCTGGCCGACTCGGTTGAGGCCGCCAGCCGGAGTCTTGATGATCCGTCGCCGCGTCGCCTCGAAAACCTGATCGACCTCCTGTTCAGTGAGCGGATCGACGACGGGCAGCTCGACAATACAGACCTGACCTTCCGCGACCTCCGCCTGATCAAGGATACGTTCCTGAAGATGCTGCTCGGGATTTATCACGTCCGGGTCAAGTACCCCGACCAGGAGGAAGAGCCCGCCGAGCCGGACTTTGAGGTCGTGTCGCTCCTGGCCGACAATCCGTACGTGGGGGTCTCAGTGGCATATGAGGCGGATGCCTGGGGCCTGCGGGCGGAACAAGCCGACGGCTCTTCGGCGGAGCACACCCGGAAAGCGCCGCGCCCCCAGCTTGCCGACGCGTCCCCGCACTCGCGGGCCCAGGTAGAGGAGAATGGGTCGCCGGCCCGTCAGGACGAAGAGGCCGTGGCACCGAGCGAGAAAGAGCCGCAACAAACTGATGTTGCTGAGAGCGAGTCCCGAGATCGTCCGGACGATTGAGTCCTCCGTCACGCGGGCACGGCGTCGGCGATGGCGTCGATCGAATCCTGACTCACCAGTATGCGAATCTCTTCGACGTCGTGAATCGACTCGTCGAGATAGGGTCGCAGGCGTCGCTGGCTGGCCGGGGTGGCAAGAAGCAAGTCCGTTTCCTCGACGAAGCTCTTTAGGTGATCGGCCTCGCGGTCGATCGACGCGGCAATGACCTGCCCGTCGTACGCCGTGTGCGTCCGGAGGTCCTCCGACAGCGGGGGGATCGTATCCCGGTACCGAGTCACGAGTCCTAAGGTCTCCCGGTCCCGCAAGCGGGCGACGGTCTCAAGCACGGTGGAGGGAAGGTGGGTGGAGAAGCCCATGGTGTCCGCCCGAGACAGGGTTTCCAGCACCTCCGTGAGATAAGGATAGGGGGAGAATGCAAAGTCGGCGTCCTTGTGTCGCTCAATTTGCGATAGCGAGACCGGAAGGACTGTTTTTTGAAGCGCCGTGCTAAGCTGCTCGGCGCACATGCGATTTAGTTCGTCGTGCGGCCCCACGGCGATAAGCTTCCGTTCCAGGCCGGCGTGGTCAAGGAGGGTGGCCTGCTCCTGGAAGAGAGACTCGATTTCGGCGTCGTTAAGGCCGAGCCCGACCAGTTGCTGAAGGGTGTCGTTTACCACCTTTGCACCACGCTCCATGCGCTCGCTTTTTGCCAGGGGGGTCCGTTCCTCGACGGTGTACCCACTGCCGACACGAGAGCTCAGCAAGCCTTCTTCTTCCAATTCCTGGTACGCCTTCCGGACGGTGTGGAACGAAATGTCGAGCTGATCACCGAGCGTGCGGGTCGACGGAAGCGTGTCGTTTACGTTGTAGTGACCGGAGGCAATGAGGTATCGAAGTTGATTCACGAGCTGCTCCCGCACCGAGGTGGGCGCGTCACGATCGATCTGCAGCTTCGACATCGCTTGTTATTCCGTTATTGCAAGTCAAAATAGGTCTCGTCTACGGGCGCCCAGGCAGTCATAACGCACGAAGCACTACGCCGGGGACGACGACGCCTGTGGTTGGAAGGATTGACGCGCCGCGCTCTGTAACTTGTCGTATTCTGGCCAGCGCTTCGGTTGGAGTGTATAGGTCGTGCGACCCACAGATAGCTCCGTGTCCCAGGACGTGGTGCGGACGTTGAAAATGGGAGCCCACGCCCGCGGTCGATCAAGAAGAACGTCGTACACGCTCCGAAAGGCTGCCTGTCCTGGACGGAGCGCGACCTCTGCGAGGGTCCGAGCCATGGAAAAGTGGGTCCAAATTGTGGCTAGCAAGAGGGCCGCGGGCAATCCCCAGACCAGATATGCCCACACCGACTGTCCCAGCAGGGCAGACGTGGTGGCCCCAATCATCAGGGGCAGGGTGCACATGCCCAGGGGGCGGGCCAAAAACCGAGTATAGACGAGGCCCCATGAGCGACCCTCCGGATGATGCGTGCTTTTAAACGTCGAGGCCACGTTAACGAACTGGCACCGTTAGGGAAGGGAGAAGGGGACAGACAGCGGGCGACTCGAACCGATGTCGTCCTGTATTTCAGAATGTATACTCAGGTCATCGCTCCGTCGCCTGTCTCCGTCTGAGAAGTTTGCTTTGCCCCGGTCGCATCTGGCTGATTCCAGGCGTAGCCGAAGTGACGAGCTGGATCGAAGTTTTCCTTGATCGCGCGGGGGGAAACCCAGCGCATAAGATTGTACGCCGAGCCGGCCTTGTCGTTTGTCCCGGAGCGGCGCGCGCCCCCAAACGGCTGTTGGCCTACGACGGCCCCGGTGGGTTTGTCGTTGATGTAGAAGTTGCCGGCGGCCTGTTCGAGCACATCGCTCGCGAGCTTGATGGCCGCGCGATCTCGGGCAAAGATGGATCCTGTGAGGCCGTATGGAGACGTCTCGTCGACCAGGCTCAGGGTTGAGGCGAATTCCTCGTCGGGGTACACGTATACGGTGGTGACTGGCCCGAAGATTTCTTCCTCCATCGTCGTCTGTTTCGGGTCGTGGGCGCGGATGAGGGTCGGTTCGATGAAGTATCCTGTCGAGTCGTCGTAGTTGCCCCCATAGATGATTTCCGCGTCCTCAGACTCGCGGGCCTGCTCAATGTAGCTGACGATCTTGTCGTAGGCCCGAGCGTCGATGACAGCATTCACGAAGTTGCTGAAGTCTTCCGGCGGGCCCACCTGAATCTCGTCCAATTGGCTCGTAATCTCCTTCTGAATCTCGGGCCAGACCGACTCGGGCATGTAGAGACGGGAAGCGGCAGAGCACTTTTGGCCCTGGTATTCAAACGCTCCCCGCACCACGGCGGTTGAGACCTGCTCAATATTGGTCGACGGATGGGCAACGATGAAGTCCTTGCCCCCGGTCTCGCCGACAATGGTGGGGTAGGTCCGGTAGGTGTCCATGTTGTCGCCAATTTCCGCCCAGAGGTGGTCGAAGGTGCCCACGGATCCGGTGAAGTGGAGTCCTGCAAAGTGCTCGGACTGAATCGCGGGGTCCCCGACGGCCGCCCCGTCGTCCGCCGGGAGCATGTTGATGACGCCCGGTGGAAGGCCGGCCTCTTCCAGGATCTTGTAGAAGAAGAACGCCGAGTAGATGGACCGGGACGCTGGCTTCCAGAGGACGGTATTGCCCATGAGGGCGGGGGCCGTCGGCAGGTTGCCCTGGATCGCCGTAAAGTTGAACGGCGTGACGGCGAGCACAAAGCCCTCCAGGGGCCGATACTGCATCTGGTTCCAGATGCCGGGCGAGTCGTTCGGCTGATCGCGGTAGATGTGCTCCGCGAAGTGTACGTTAAACCGAAGGAAGTCGATGAGCTCGCACGCGGCGTCGATTTCCGCCTGGTGAATGCTTTTGCCCTGCCCCAGCATGGTGGCCGCATTCAGGGTGTCCCGGTAGGGCCCGGCAATCAAGTCGGCTGCCCGGAGGAAGATTGCCGCGCGATCCGAGAAGTCCATGGCTGCCCACTCGGCCTTTGCGTCCAGGGCCGCGTCGATGGCGTCGTCGACGGCGACGGCATCCGACTGGTGGACGTGCCCGAGCACGTGCTGGTGGTCGTGGGGAGGCACGATCTCGGATGTTGGTCCGGGATACACCGGCTCTCCCCCGATGAATGCGGGGATTTCGATGGTCTGCTGGCGGAGCTCGCGGAGACGGGCCTGTACCGACTGCCGTTCCTCGGAGCCTGGGGCGTACGAAAGGACGGGTTCGTTTTCAGGCGTCGGCGTTTCGGGATAGGCGTTGTTCATGGGGGAGGGGCCTCTCAAGGGGGAGGTGTCGACGGAAAGATTCGAACTGGTACGTTTCAAATACGTGGGGCTGTGTTCTGATGTTCGTCTCACGGGCAGGCGTGCAGGGATCTTCTGACTGGTGTTCTTGTAGCGAATGAGCCTTAGTGAAGCCCCGTTGTTTTTATCCTCCGTCAGTGACCATCACGGGTCGTGCCTGTTCGCTTTGAGCGTTTCATGTCCTTCCGGTATCTCTGGGGCGTGGAGGGACGAGAGGAAGGACGCAGTTTTTTGCGCTTTATCATCTACGTGGCGATCGGGGGGGTCACGCTCGGCGTGGCCGCACTCCTGCTGGCGCTTGCGATTGTCCGGGGCTTTAGCCAAGAAATCGAACAGAAAATTGTAGGGTTTGGGGCGCACGTCCAGGTGTCGAGTTACGTCCAGGGTGAACCATTGGACTCCGGCGCATCGCTCCGCACAGATCTTGCGCAGATGAAAGGGGTGACGGAGGTGGCTCCAGTGATCGAACAGCCGGTGCTCCTCCGCCGCTCAGCGGACGCGATCGATGGAGTAGTCCTGCTAGGGGTCGATCGCCTGCCGGGGTATTTGCAGCAACGCGTGACGCCGCATGACTCCGTAGCACTGCGCAGTGGCGACTCTCCCAGTCTTGTCGTCGGGCAAGAGCTGGCCTCGCGGCTGGGGGTGGGGGTGGGCGATCGTGTGACCGCCTTTGCGCTCCGGCAGGAGGGAGGACAGGGGGCGATGGAGGTCCAGCGTCCTCGTGTGAAGCAGTTTCGGGTGCGCGGGATCTACGATACGTCGCTTCAGGACATCGACGACGTGTACGTGTTCAGCGACGTGCCCGTCGCCCGTTGGCTCGGACGCATTTCGTCGCCCTCGGTGAGTCGCTACAACGTCACAGTAGACGATCCCTCTCGGATCGATTCCCTCGCAGCCCAAATCGAGAATCGATTCGGCTTTCCGGTGTCCGCCCGGACGATCTATCAACAGTACGCCGGCCTGTTTGCCTGGGTCGACCTGCAACAAAGCATTATTCCGCTGGTGATTGGCGTCATTGTCCTCGTCGCGGCGTTCAACATCATTGGAACGCTCCTGATGTTGATCCTGGAGAAGACCCGCGAGATTGGGGTCCTGAAAAGTCTTGGGACGTCGGGCGCGACCCTCAAGCGGCTGTTCCTGATTCTCGGGGTGCTGATTGGCGTCGTCGGAACGATCTCCGGAATGACGCTCGCGCTTTCGCTGGCTGTGATGCAACAGCAGTTTGGCCTTATCTCGCTTCCCGCCGAGGCCTATTACATGAGTACGGCCCCGATCGCCCTCAATCCGTTCGACTTTATACTTGTTGCGGTTGTGACTATCCTTCTATGCGGTCTGGCGGCGTATGTCCCCGCCCGTGTAGCGGCACGGGTGGAGCCCGTTCAGTCGATCCGTTTTGAGTAAGCCGCTAATCCCACGTACGTAGTCCTTTTCCAAACCGACATATCTCGCATAATGAACTCCTCGCAAAGCCCGCCGGCCGTTGGAGATCCGGCCCCTGACTTCATGCTTTACACCGACGACCAATCGCCCTGGCGATTGTCTGATCATCGGGACCAGCCCGTTGTCTTGCTGTTCTTTCCGGGGGCGTTTACCAGTGTTTGTACGACGGAGTTGAACAGTGTCAGCAATGATCTTGATGCCTATGGGGACGCACATGTGGTGGGCATCTCAACGGATTCTCCATTTGTGCTTTCGGAATTTCGGTCGGCGGAGCAGTTGGAATTCCCGCTGCTAAGTGACCATGAGGCGACAGTCTGCGGGCAGTACGGAGCCAAGTACGACCACGACTTCACGGAGATGGAGCTGGACCGAATTGCGAAGCGCGCAGCCTTCGTCGTTGACCATCAGGGCGTCATTCAGTACGCCGAGGTACTGGACAACGCCGGACGGCAACCGGACTTCGATGCAGTCAAAGATGCTCTGTAACGACGCCTTGAGTTTGCGCTCCTGGGTCTTCCACATCATTTAATGTCTGTTATTGCAGGGTAAACACCGTTAATTCGTTAACCTGCGAGCACTTGATCCCGGACCGCGAATCCAATACACTGTGAATCCTCCTTCTCCCACTGCTCATGGGGAAAGATGGAGGATTGGTGTCCATCTTGGGCCTGCGCCGCGACGATGTGGCTGGAGGGTCCTGGGCGCAGGCCAGGATGGCATCATTCAGCCGTGGCTGTATCATCTGGCTTTCCACCCCTGTGAGAGCAGCGTATCTTCAATTTGCGCCCGAGTATCTAGACGTCGACGGAAATCTTCAGACGGTCGAGTCTCTGCTCCGTGGCGTGGATGCGGACTTGATTGTGCTGCCGGAGTTGTTCACATCCGGCTATTTCTTCCACTCCAAACAGCATTTGGCTCGGGTTGCGGAGCCCTTTCCGGAGGGGAAGTCGATTGATGCACTGCGGTCTTGGGCCGGTGCCCTCGACGCGACGCTCGTTGCGGGCCTGGCTGAGCGCGACGGGCCTCACTTCTACAACAGCGCTGTCGTCGTACGCCCGGAGGGGGAGGTCGAGACGTACCGGAAGGTCCATCTGTTCTACGAGGAGACGACGTTGTTTCAGCCCGGAGACCTTGGGTTTCGGGTCTTTGACGTAGAGACTCGTTCGGGGACGCCGTACCAGCTCGGGGTGATGGTCTGTTTTGACTGGTACTTTCCGGAAGCCGCTCGCACGCTGGCCCTGAACGGAGCAGACATCATCGCACATCCCTCAAACCTGGTCCTTCCACACTGCCCCGAGTCGATGCCCATTCGGGCCCGCGAGAATCATGTCTTCACCATTACTGCCAATCGGTACGGGAGGGAGGAAAAAGACGACGAGTCTCTCGCGTTCATTGGGATGAGCGAGGTCTGCGATCCGACGGGTACGATTCTTCAGCGGGCGGGGGAGTCAGAGGATGCGGTGGATGTGGTGGAGTTCGACCCCCATGATGCCCGTGACCGTCGGATCAACGCGTACAATGATGTACTAGGGGACCGTCGCCCGGACACATATGCATCCTCCCTCGACGCCTCAAAGCGGTCTTACGCCGACCCTTCGAGGACGTAGTCACTCAGCGCCTCATGGATGCGCCGCTCGGGATTCGGGTGTGTATCCGGCTCAAAGTCCTGCCCAGTCACTGTCTCGTAGAGCTCCACGTACCGCCGGGTTACCTTTGTACGGAAGGCATCCGGGAGAGTGGGCATCTCATCGCCTTCCCGGCCTTGAAATCCGTGGTCCATCAGCCACTCTCGGACAAATTCTTTTGAGAGCTGGCGCTGCGGGCGACCCTCCGCAAGGCGTTTCTCGTAGCCCTCCTGGTAGTAGTAGCGAGACGAGTCCGGGGTGTGTACCTCATCGATGAGAACGAGATCTCCGTCCGACGTCCGCCCGAATTCGTACTTGGTGTCGACGAGAAGGAGCCCTTGCTCCGCGGCCATTTCGCTTCCTCGCCGGAACAGGGCAAGCGCCCACTCGGCAAGCTGATCGTACGTGGCGGCATCGATCTTTGTAGTCTCGATCGCCTGCTCCCGGGTCACGTCCTCGTCGTGTCCCTCTTCGGCCTTCGTGGTGGGGGTGACGATGGGTTCAGGAAGCTGTTCGCTTTCCCGCAGACCATCCGGGAGCGCCTGTCCGCAGAGGGTTCGGACCCCGCGGTCGTACTCGCGCCAGGCATGCCCGGCCAGGTACCCCCGCACGACGAACTCAATGGGAATCGGGCTGCACTCCTGCGCGATTGTCACGTTGGGGTCGGGGACGGAGAGGACGTGGTTGGGGACGAGATCATTCGTGGCCTCGAAAAAATACGCCGCAGTCTGGTTAAGCACCTGTCCCTTGAATGGGATTGTTTGCGGCAGTACATGATCGAACGCGGATATGCGATCGCTGGTAACGAGGATGCGGCGTCCATTCTGCCGATAGTTGTCCCGTACCTTGCCGTGATAGCACTCTCCCAGATCCTTGTAGTCCGTTCGTTCGATTGTGCGGGAGAGTTGATCGGTGATGATCTGGTCGTCCATGAGAAATGAAAAGGGCGTTCGCGAAACGTCGAACGAGGAGAGTTTTCGGACCGCTGCCAGGACAAAGGCCCGGTGGGGGGCATCACTGCGGTCGTTGACTCGACTTTCGGATCTTAAGCTCCGGCTCCACGAGCCGGGAAATGTAGTGCTCTGGACCACGCTTGCCCAGTCGATCCAGAAGAATATCGGTGGCTTCATTCCCCACCTTGTGCATGTTCTGGGCGACACTCGTGAGCCCGATAAACCGGCTTACTTTGATGTCGTCGTATCCCACGAAGGCGAAATCATCGGGGACCTCAAGTCCCTCTTCCCGGAGGGCCTGCCACGCCCCGATCGCCTGCACGTCACTGCTCGCAAAGGCCGCCTCGACGGGTCTATCCAGCGAGATGAGGTCCTGCATTGCTTCGTAGCCGGACTCTTCACTAAACCCATCGTGCTTACTGGTGTGGCCGTGCACCACGAGGTCGGAGTCAAACTCGATGCCAGCCTCTTCCAGGGCCTGACGGTACCCGGCAACTCGCTCGTTGCGAATTCGGTTGTTATGGGGAGTCGTAATGACCCCAATTCGGGTATACCCCTGCTCAATGAGGTGATCGACCCCTAATTTTGCCCCAGGTTCGTCGGCCCAATAGAAGGAGTCGAAATTGTCTAACTGGGCGCCTACCAGCACGACGGGGCCGCCCAGCATCGCCAGCTCTTGTGCGAGCTCCTCGTCCGGAGTGACCCCCACGAGGAGAAGTCCATCCATGGCCCCACCCTCAAGGAAGTTGCGGAGGGTTCGCCGCGGGGCCTCCCATTCTAGGTCTGAGAGGAGGAGGTCCACGTCTTCATCGTCGAGCCGATCCCGAACGCCCTTAAGGAGCTCGTTGTGGAAGGGGGTGGTGAACGTGGGAAGTGCCACCGCTATCGTTCGGGTGGAGTGCTGGGCGAGGGATTTCGCGGTGCGATTGGGTCGAAATTGGAGCTCTTCGATGGCTCGAAGGACCTTTTTTCTCGTCTTCTCGGCCACATCGTCCGAATCATTCAGGACCCGGGAGACAGTCGAAATGGCCACACCGGCGTGGTCGGCAACATCGTAAATGGTGGCCCGTGATTCGCTCTCGTCCTCTCTGGCTTTCTTGGGCATGAGGCTGGTTCCGAGTTGTAAGCAGGAAGGAAGCGTAAGGAGGGTACGCTTATTCTTGTACTTCTTTTACGTCCGGGGCGTCCCTGAGGGCGTCGAAGAACGAAACGTTTGGGGTGTCCGCGTCTTGTTGTGCGGCACGCAGTGCCTCAGACACACGGCCCTTTGCCTTCTGCAGGGCTGGTTCCAGTTCCATCCCAGACTGCAGGCTCTTTAGCAAGGGGATGAGAAGTCCGCTCGAGGCACCGTGATGGGCGTCGAGGCCATCCAGGAACGGGGCTTCGAACAGCGCAAAGTCGTCCCCGTCATAAAAGAGATCTAGAGCGTAGTCTGGAGGCGATGCATTTTGGTCGTAAAAGTGGGTGGGAAGCTTGCCACAGCGAATTAACACGCGCTCAGCCCCCTGTTGGGCGAGACGTTGTGCTGCTACCTGAGCGTCGTCGAGGCTTGGAATTTCCATGCCGGCCACAAGGGAGGCGTCGGTACGACGGATGGTCACAAGGTCCGGCTCGCTGAGGCGCTCGGTAATGGCCTCGAGTCCTTGCTGGCCGAGAACGTCTTCCCCGCTTGGCCCACTCAGTGTAAGGTCGAATACCACCGGCCCTTCTAGGGCAGTAAGGTGGTCGAAAATACAATCCACAGTGGGGGTTGCCCCAAGGATCCCAACCTTGGCGCTCGTTGGACTTTGAGTTTCAAATATATGTTCCAATTGGGCAGATACCGTATCGGTTGGTACATTGAGAACGTCCGTCACAATCCCATTCCCGGCGACAACATGAGAGGTGCACACGGGAAACGCAGATCCCGACAGGGCCTGGGCCGCGAGAAGATCTGCAGTGAGGCCTCGGTTGATGCCCGGGTAGAGTCCCCCGACCGTGATCGGGTTGAACGACATATGTGCGGGTAGGTCGAGGTAGTTCTATAGACTTTGCTTTCGGAACCGAAGTCCTCTACAACGGGTCTGCCCTGAACGTTTGCAGAAGATGTCCAAAAATGCCTGGAGGCGTGCCGTGAACCCCTCATTCGATTATTATTCATCAACCACTCTCGGAGCATTTTTGGTTCTGTTATTGCAATGTAAACAATCCATTGTTAAGACACGCCCCAATTGGGGACTCGACAGGCTCTTGTCTTACTGGTGCGGCTACTTCTTTCGCATCCGCATTGGGCCGCGCCCCGCTACACTCTCTGTGTCTTCGCGTCAACGCATTCAATTTGAACGTCCTCGCGAGATCGCCTGTCTGAGAGGAGGGAGGTCACCCATTAAAATCGGGCGCCTCATCCACGTAGTAGGACGACGATTTTCCGGGTTGGGCGTGGAGATAAGTCTTTGTCGTCTCGATGCTCTCATGGCCCAGGGTCTCACGCACGAGCTCCAGATCAGCTCCCTTCTGAAGGGCGTGCGATGCGTGGGCGTGTCGGAACCAGTGGGGAGATACTTCTGAGACTTTGATGGGGTCTCCATCCTCGTTGCGCTTTAAAGCCCCCTCCGCATCGGTCTTCTGGGTGAGCTTCACGCCGGCGCGGGTCGCAGCCTTCTTCACGATCCGCCAGATCTGGGTTCGGGAGACACATCCGCCTACTTGAGAGCGGAAGACCGGATCGTCGGGGGCGCCATACCCCTCCGCTTTCTCGTCGTCTCGAAGTCGGATGATGAGGCTCCACACTTTGCTATACAGCGTGACCGCCCGGGTCTTCCCGCCCTTGCCGAAAAAGGTCACCTGGCCGCCAGACCGGCCGTTGGGGCCCTCTAAGTCTGGACGATCTTTCAGGTCGCGCCAGCGCAGATCTTCGAGGTCCGAAATGCGTCCGCCTGACGCGTAAAAGAGGCGTAGAAGGACGTGATTGCGGAGGTCCTTTTCGTCGCGGAGAATGGCCCAGAGATCGGCCTCCGAGAGAATTCGCTCGGCTCGATCGTTTCGGACCGTGGGGGTGGAGAGGGCCGCCCCGACATTATGGGCAAAGAACCGCAACTTCGTCCCGAACGTGAAGAGACTTTTAACGGCCGACAACTTGCGTTTCCGCGAGGACCTTGCGTAGTCCTGCGACTTCAGATGTTCGCGGTATTCCTGCAAGTGGCCTAAGGTTACGTAGCGCAATGGGAGATCGACGAAGCCTACAAACTGCTCTATGTCGCGAGAGTATTCCTCTTGGGTTTGTGCACTTTTCTCGGCGAGCCAGCGCTGGACAAGCACTTTGTCCGACTCAATCGAGCATTGTTCGTCCGTGGGAGCGTTGTAAGGGCGGTGCTCGTCATCTCGTCGAGACACCCCCTGAATCGAACTGTTCTGAACGTTCGACGATCTGAGTTGGAGGTCCTTATCGCTGGCAGACTCGCCCATTGAATTGTGTGGTTAGACAGTAGACCCGCAGAGATCGGTAATGAAGCCTGCGCTCGGCTGCATGTCCGTCAATATAAAATAAAACGACTCGTGACCAAAAGTGCAACATAACGCCATTTATGTACCTGTTTTGGAGAGTTCCAAAAAGAGTATTTGTTCTCCTATAGCCAGCCTTCTAACTTTGCACGGACTGTCTCTTCGCCGTGCTGCTCAACAGCCTCCAGAAAAGACTCGTGCAAGCGATTAAGCGTTGGGCTCACCCACTCTAAATTATCAACGCGGTTATTGGTCTTATCACCGTCAATATGGTTAACCCATCTGTGCTCATCCGAAGGAGGCTTGGGTCCGAAATGCTCCATTACGAGGCGATGAATCAATCGCGGATCCTCTTGGCCACCACCGCCATCGTTCTTACTCAGGTGAAATTGCAAGTATCCCTGCCCTTGATCAGAGGGCGAGCCAAGTCTGCCCTCATACTTCTTTGTCACTTGCTTACCCCAAGCTTCTGAATAAAAATCATGTGTTTTGGGCTCAATCCATATCCTCCCGTAGTTACTGATTTGATAATGACCTTCGTACCCCTCAATTGGCTTCCACTTCTCTTCCATGAAGGGATTCTGTATTATGATTATCTTATCAGCGATACTAAAAGATATCAATGTAGTCAACAGCACTGTCACTGAGCTGATTCGAATGATCCTCAGCAATACCCAAGACTGACGAGGAATCTCCGTACCGTCCATGGGCCTGAATCTGTGAGAGGCTCGCGCCGCCGTCGGCCGCAAGGCGCAGCCCGGTG
>Ga0207753_1000508_pt1 | contig 15085 bp, 12 predicted proteins | sample PonA233FremontCA_2_FD_187273 | JGI IMG/M metagenome (GOLD analysis project Ga0207753, IMG submission 187273) | Salt pond sediment microbial community from Fremont, CA, USA - Pond A23 Sediment 3 (SPAdes) | ecosystem: Environmental > Aquatic > Non-marine Saline and Alkaline > Saline | place: USA... | reverse complement strand
GCAGGGCGCCCCCGTGCCCATCGTGGCCGACATTCACTTCAACTACCAGTACGCCCTCAAGGCCATTGAGGCCGGCATCGACAAGGTGCGCATCAACCCCGGCAACATCGGGAAGCGCGAGTGGGAGCGCGAGGTCCTGCAGGCCGCCAAGGAGGCCGGCGTCCCGATCCGCATCGGCGTCAACTCCGGCTCGCTGGAGGAGGACATCCTCGACAAGCACGGCTACCCGAAGCCGCAGGCCCTCTTCGAGAGCGCGATGCGACACGTGGAGGTCTGCACCCGCAACAACTTCGAGGACATTGTGATCTCGGTGAAGCACTCCGACCCCTACATGATGATCCAGGCCTACCGCAAGGTGGCCGAGGAAACGGACTATCCGCTGCACCTGGGGGTCACCGAGAGCGGCACCCTTGACACCGGCACGGTCAAGAGCTCGATCGGGCTTGGCGCGTTGTTGGCCGACGGCATCGGCGACACGATTCGCGTCTCCCTCGCTGCCGACCCCGTGGAGGAGGTGAAGGTGGGCCACCGCATCCTGAAGTCGCTCGGCATCGGGCGGCCCGGTGTCAACATCATCGCGTGCCCCACCTGTGGGCGGCTCGTGGGCGACCTCTTCACCGTCGTGGAGGAGGTCGAGGAGGCCATCGCCGAACAGAATTTCGACAAGAACCTCGACGTGGCCCTCATGGGCTGTGCCGTCAACGGGCCCGGTGAGGCCGAAGGGGCCGACCTCGGGGTGTCCCTGGGGCGGGGCCGCGCGCACTTCTTCAAGCACGGCGAGGTGGTGGATACGGTCCCGGAGGACGAGATCGTGGACACGGTCCTGGAGGCCATCGAAAATTGGGATGAGGAGGACGAGTCGGGCGACGGCGAGACCGCCGCGACCTCGCCCGGCGACGGCGCCCCGGCGACCGACGAGGCCGACACGGAAGAAGACGCCTCTACAGGGGCCACGGGCGTAACCAAACCAGACCTCCCCACGTCGTAGTCCATTGGGTAGTGGGGAGTCCCGTTGGGGGCCCTCGTCGTCCCGCACAGGGGGTGGCCCTCGCTCTTACGTGGCCACCGTCAGCTCGGTGCGGCTGTCGTGGAGCGCCTCCGCGGACGCACGAAGAGCGTCGCGCTCCTCGTCGCTGAGCGTCGGGTCCACGCGCTTCTCCATCCCTTCCAGACCCACAACGCACGGGACACTCAGGCACACGTCGTCGATGCCGTACGCGCCGTCGGGCCGCGTGCTGACGGGCAGCACGTTCTGCTGATCTTCGAGCACGGCGCGCACAATGCGGGCGATGACGAGGCCGATGGCCGTGTCCGTGTGGCCCTTCCGATCGATAATTTCGTAGGCCGCGTTGCGCGCCTGTTCGAAGATCGACTGCATCGTCTCCTCGTCCCATTCCTTCCCCAGCACGGTCTTTCCGTGAATCTCTTGCCCCCCGATCGTGGCGTTGCTCCAGATGGGCACCTCGGAATCGCCGTGCTCCCCGAGGATGTACGCGTGGACCGAGCGGGGGTCCACGCCGTAGTGTCGCCCCAGCAGCGCCCGGAAGCGGGCCGTGTCCAGCAGCGTCCCGGTGCCCAGGATGCGGCGGTTCGGCCGGCTGCTCAGCTCTTGCGAGACGTAGGTGAGCACGTCGACCGGGTTCGTCGCCACCACGAGAATGGCGGTGGGAGCGTGCTTGTCAAGTTGAATGATGATCTCGCGGAAGATCTCTGCGTTGCGCTGCAGCAGGTCGAGACGCGTCTCGTCGGGCGAGGTCTGGCTCGCCCCCGCCGAAAGGACGATAATTTGGGCGTCACTGAGGGCCGGATACTCGACCGCCCGACACGTGATGCCCCCCACCAGTTGCTGGCCGTGCATGAGGTCCATCGCTTCCCCCTCGGCCCGACGGGTGTCCTGATCGAGCAGGAGGATTTCGCTGGCGAGGCTCTGGTTGAACATGGCGTAGGCGGCCGCGGTGCCCACGTTGCCGGTGCCGACGATGCCGACGGTGCGTCGCTGTATCATAGAACGAAGAAACGGTGTGTGAGGGAGGCGCAGACGCGTCGCCGGACTACCCGGCGAGCATGATGAGGGCGATGGTGGCGAGGAAGCTTAAGACGGCGAGCAGGGACACCGTAAGCGAGAGGGTCGTGCTTGTGCGGGCGCGGGTGGCAGGCCCTGCAATGCGGGCGGAGGCCCGCGGGTCCTCGGCCTCTGGCGCAAGCTCCTCTTCGTCCGTCGGTGGCGCAACAACGAACGGAACGGGGTCGCTCCAGGGCCCGGGGTCGGCCACGGGGAAGAGGGGGCGGACGCGCCAATGAAACGCCGCCCCGCCCCCTCGAAGCGTGTCGTAAAGGGTTACGGACGTCGTTTGATCGACTGCGAGGCCGACGACCGGATCCGCGAAGTCATCGGTCGGGGCCACCTGAAGCTGATAGCCGGTGGCCTCCGGCACCCCCTCCCACGTAAACGGGACGGCGCTCTGGTCGACGGGGGGATCCTGGTCACTCGTGGGATGGAGCAGCACCGGCGGCGCCTCCACCCGAACCGTGCCCGCCGCGGACGCCAGGTCTGCGGACGGGAGGGCGAAGCGGGCCGGCGCGCTCCAGTCGGACCGGGCCTCGGCCGGCCCTTCTGCCCGCACCCGCCAGCAGGCGGTCGCGGCCTCCTCCGGGAGTACCGTCTCCAAGGGCACGGCGGTCCCCCGGTCCATTGTCTCGTTGTAGTAAACGGCCTCAAAGGCGTCTGTGCTCGCAATCTGGACCCGATAATGGGGGGCGTCCGGCACCGGTGTCCAGTCGAACACGGGCGTATCGGTCTCGACGGGGCGGCCCGCCACGGGCTGGGTCGGACACGGCACCGGAAGCGTCGCGGGGGACGCTTCCTGATACGGGGTCGGAGAGGGCATGAATGTTCAGAACAGTGCAGAAGAACAGCGAGCGGGACTACCAATGTAACGGAAGCAACCGACGGCGTCCATCCTGAACCGGACGGTGGTGCATCGGTCGGGAGGCCGGGCGCGCTACGCCGCCCCGCCGGGCGGACCCAGGACCGACGGCTCGGTCTCCGGCAATAGGACGAACGGACACGTTACCCGTCCCAACACGCGGGTCCCCACCGATCCAAACGGATCTGTCGTGCGCTCGTCGGCCCCGTGGGTCGCAAGTACCATCAAATCCGCGTCGGCCCCATCCGCAAAGCGACTAATCTGGTCCGCGGCGTTGCCGTGCAGGATGTGGGAGCGGACCTGCGCATCCGCCGGTTCTTCCCCCTCAAGAAAAGCATGAACTCGGTTGCGCGCGCGGCACTCCGACAGCGTTACCACTCCGAGGGAGAGCCGATCCATGGGGGTGAGGGCCACGTACGGGGCGGACTCGATCACGTGCAGCACATCCACCGTGGCGCCGTACAGGCGCGCAAGCGACACGGCATACCGGAAGGCCTGAAGGGTTCGGGCGGACAGGTCCGTGGGCACGAGGAGACGCTGGATTGCGTCTGGGTCGCCTTGTTGCTCCACGATGAAGACCGGACGGGGGAGCCGGCGCACAAGGGCCTGCAGCACGTCGGTGGCGAGAAGCGGAACCGGCCCACGGTCGGGCGGGATATCGGCCACCACGAGGTCGATGCCTGTGGTGGATACGTACCGGAGCACCGCCGCGATTGAGTCGGGCTGCGCCTCGACAATGCGCATCGACACCGCCTCGTCCCCGACGGAAGACGTTCGTTCTTTCTGCGGCACGTGAGCGACGTCTGCGTCGTCCGGCCCCGAGGCGCGGTCGGACGCCGGGAACGGCATCACGTGGAGCGTCGCCCCGAGGCGACGAGCCAAGTACATGGCCTGCGCTCCCACGGCCGACGCCAGCGAGCCCAGACACAGAATGTGGGTGGCATGGGGCATTGCAAACCGGAGCGGATGGGAAACCAAAATTACCGCCGGGGCCGGTCGAGACGAACCCTGCTCTCCAAAGAGCATTTACAAAAAGTGATTGAATGCCTGCCCCGTTGGTCCGGCGGCCCTCCCATTCCGTCGTAGGAACTTCCGGAGGGCGGCTGCGGGGACATCCCCCACACTCGGCGCACTGTCCTCGGTGGGATTTCCTGCGCCCGTTTCTTCTCCCCCTTTTGCTTCGTTCATGACCGCTCGTCCGCGACGTCTTCTCTCCTACGTCGGTCTCGGCCTGTTGTCCGGGGCGATCTTTCTTCTCGACGGGTTGCTGTCCATGGGGCCGACCGTCGAGATGCTTCAGGTCGCGGTCATCCTGCTGACCCTTTTCCTGCCGGGCCGCACCCCAACGCTGGGCTTCGGCGTCCTCACCACCGTGTTCGTCGGAATCAGCTGTGCCCTCCAGTACGACACAGGCATTCCGGCCCAGTCCCTCATGGACCGCGGCCTGGTGCTGGCGGGCCTCTGGACGGCCGTGGCGGTGGTGCTCCGCCACAAGCAGGTGCGCCAGGCCCAGCGCGAGAGTGCGGCGAAGGCGCAGGCCATCCTCGAAACGACGGTCGACGGCATCATCACGATTGATCCGGACGGCCTCATCGAGTCGTTCAACCCGGCCGCCGAAGACATCTTTGGGTACGAGGCCGAAGAGGTGCTCGGGGAAAACGTGAAGGTTCTCATGCCCTCCCCGTACCGCGAGGAGCACGACGAATACCTCCGGAGTTACCACGAGACTGGGCACCGACGCATCATCGGCATCGGGCGCGAGGTGCGAGGCCGCCGCAAAGACGGGTCGACCTTTCCCATGGACCTGGCCGTGAGCGAGGTGGAGTTGGGCGACCGCACCCTCTTTACCGGCATCGTGCGTGACGTCAGCGAGCGGCGTCGGCTCGAGAAGGAAATTCTGGAGGTTAGCGAAGAGGAGCGCCGCCGCATTGGACAGGACCTGCACGACGGCCTCGGGCAAATGCTGACGGGCATCGGGTTGCTGAGCCAGGACGTGACCCGGCAGCTGGAGGAAGAGCACCACGAGCGCGCCGACGACATGGCCGAGATTACCAACCACATCAAGGAGGCCGACCAGTACGCCCGCGACCTGTCGCATGGCCTGATTCCGGTGGACGTAGAGGCCAACGGCCTTGCCGAGGCCCTGCGGCGCCTCTCCCAAAACGCTGTGCGCATGTTCGATGTGGCGTGTTCGTTTCGGGAAATCGACACTGTTCTCGTTCACAACAACACGGTGGCCACCCATCTCTACCGCATCGTGCAGGAGGCCGTGAGCAACGCCGTCCGCCACGGGGAGGCAGACGACATCAAGGTCATTTTGGCCGAGGGCGACGAACAGATCCGCCTTCAGGTGCGCGACGACGGGACCGGCTTTGACACCGACGCGGCGGACGGCTCCGGCATGGGCGTCAACATTATGAACCATCGCGCCCGCATCATCGGAGGCACCCTTGAGGTCAGCAGCCAGCTCGGGGACGGAACGGTGGTAACCTGTACGGTCCCTCAGACGGCCGACGAGGCCGGTCGCAGCACGGCGGCGCGGTCGGCCGCGCCAGCCCCGTCGTGAACCGCCTCCGCAGCCGCCCCCTGCCAGGGTTCCCTGCCGGGATGTTCTCCACAGGGAATCCCATGATGCGCGGCACGAAGCGTGAGGCCAGCACTGCACTTTCTGTTTCCCGAGCTCTCCGTTATCCTGTTCTTTCCGGCGCACCGTCACGGGGAGTACGGGGGCGCACGTCCTTTTCGCCGTCAAATCGTGCCCTTCCATGCACACCATCGTACTGGTCGACGATCATCCGCTCCTGCGAAAAGGGCTGGCCCGCACCATCGAGGCGGAGGCCGACCTCGACGTGATTGGCCAGATGGACAACGCCGAGGAGGCCCTGGGCGAGGTTGAAGCCCTGGATCCCGACCTCGTGGTCGTGGACATCTCCCTGCCTGGCATGAGCGGCATGGAGCTCATCAAGCACCTCCAGTCGCGCGTGCCGGAGGTCCAGATTTTGGTCGTCTCACGACACGACGAGACCCTCTACGCCGAGCGCTGCATCCGGGCCGGCGCGCGCGGCTACGTGATGAAGCAAGAGGCCGGCGACGACATCGCCAGGGCCATCCGGAAGGTGCTCAACGGCCGCATTTTCGTGAGCGAGGAGATCAACGAACGGCTGCTGCAAAGCATGGCCGAAGGCGGGCGCGAGCGCATCATGCAGTCCCCCCTCGAGGTGCTGAGCGACCGCGAGCTGGAGGTCTTCGAGCTGACAGGCCAGGGCCTCTCGACGCGCGACATCGCCGAGCGGCTCCACCTGTCCGTCAAAACTGTCGAGTCCTACCGGGCCCGCATCAAGAACAAGCTCAACTTCGATTCCGCCAACGAACTGATGAAGCACGCCGTGCAGTGGGTGGAGAGCGAGAAGAGCCCCTAGCCGACGGCAGACTCACGGGGGCCTGGATTGAGGCGCCTGTGGATCGGGGCGCACCGCGTAGGACCGAGCCCGCCCCGCTCCAGACTGGCGTGCCGGGCCCATTTCCCGCCCAGCGCGCTCACCAACGGGGCCTTGTTTCGGCCTCTCCTCCAAGACGTTTTCTCGAACCGTTCTTTCCTTTCTCTTCTCCTCCGATGCTCAACATTGACACCATTCTGTTTCCCACCGACTTCTCCTCGGTGGCCGAAGACGCGTTTGCCCACGCCGCCCATCTGGCCCTGCAGTCCGGCGCGACGATCTGCGTATTCAACGTGGTGACGCCGGACGAGGGAGACGCGTCCAATCCCATGGACTTCCTGCCGGTGACCCCCGTGGAGGGCAACGCGGTCGACGACGCGGCCCCTCAGCGCATGGAGGTGCAAACCGTGACGCAGGAGCGTGGCACCGTGCCGGTCGTGTACGCCCAGACGGACAGTGCCTCCCCCGAGACGGCGATCGTAGAGCAGGCCACCGACCACGACATCGACCTCGTGGTGATGGGCACCCACGGACGCAAGGGCATGGACCGGTTGCTGAGCGGAAGTGTGGCCGAGGAGGTGGTGCGCCAAGCCCCCTGTCCGGTCTTCACAGTGCTGGCGAGGGACGCGGACGCGCCCACCAGCACGCCGATCGATCGGCTGCTCGTCCCCGTCGATCTGTCGGAGCAGACGCCCCTCGTGATGGACCACGCCACGGCCCTGGCGGACGCCTACGGCGCGTCGATCGACCTTTTGCACGTCGTGGAAGAGGCAACCTTCCCCACGGCGTACGGCATCGACCCGCTGTCCCCCTCCCAGCCCGACGTGCAGGAGCGGGCCCGCGAGGCCCTCGAAGCGCTGGCGGCCGACTTCGACGACGTCGACGTGCCGATCGACACGCACGTGCTCGCCGGCTACGCGGCCCGTGACATCGTCGACTTCGCCGAGGAGCATGCTGCCGACCTCGTGGTGATGGCGACCCACGGCCGCACCGGGCTCCAGCGGTTCCTCATTGGGAGCGTGGCGGAGAAGGTGACGCGAAGCGCCTCCTGTCCCGTCTTCACCGTCAAAAGCTTCGGGAAGTCGCTGGTGCCGCGGCGCGGAGAGGCAACGGAATAATCTCGGGCTTTGAGGCTTGAGCGGACCGGCCCGGGTCCTCAGGGCAGGGGGAAATGGGGACGAACCGCCCTGTCTGGGGTTCTTCCGAGAATCCTTGCCGTCAGCGCCACAGGGATCTCCAAAGCCTTCTGACACTGCGGGCGAGGGGCCGTGTGCTGTCTCGGGCCCGTCCCCAGACGGGGCGGATCGCATTGGCGAGCCAGCCGCGCAGATTTTCGCCCGTCAGCCCCAGACGCGCCCGTCGCCACGCGACGCTGCCCCGGAATCGCTGCGCCACCTCCTGTTCCGACATGGACGACGGCAGGTGGAGGGCCTGGCGAACACGACGAGCAATTTCTTCTTCCCGGTCGGTGAGCGGACGCGCCCCTTCCGACCCGGAGCCTCGGGGCCTCATGGAACCGTTTTGCAATGTACGACGCAAATACGCAACGGACAGGTATACCGCGTCCCGGAAAAACGTTCGGGGGGTTTCACCGGAGCCCTCAGATGTTGGGGGATGGTAACGCCTGTCCCGGAATACGACCACGCCCCAAAGAGTATCGGAACATGGTTGGGCAATCATGTCCATCGACGCTTTTTTCTTCCGAACCCGTTCCTATAGCCCCATGGCCAACGAACAAACCTCTCTTCTCGCTCGCCTCCACGCCAAGCCCGGCAAGGCGGAGGAGGTCCGCACATTCCTCAAAGACGCCCTGCCGCTCGCGGAGGCCGAAGAAAAGACCATTTCCTGGTACGCCTTGCAAATCGACGACACCACCTTCGGCATCTTCGACACGTTTGCGGGGGAGGACGGCCGACAGGCGCACCTCGACGGCGAGATCGCCGCGGCCCTAATGGACCGGGCCGACGAGCTTCTCGAAGAGCCGCCCCAGATCGAGCACGTGGACGTCCTGGCGGCCAAGTAGTCAGGGGGCAGGCCAGGGGCTCGACAGTGGTTCCCTGCAAATCGTGACGGACCATTGGGCTCCGCCTTCGTCCCTGTCCAAGCTGTTGGCCTCCCACCCCCATCTCCCTCAAGCCACCGACACACGCGAGAGCTCATCCCAGAAGCCCGGGAACGACACGCGGGCGCACTCGGCATCGGCGATGGTGGTGGTGCCGTGCGCCACGAGGCCGGCCACGCCCATCGCCATCGCAATGCGGTGGTCGTCGTGGCTCTGGACCGCGGCCCCCAGCAGATTGGGCCCGTTGCCGTCGATGATGAGGCCGTCCTCCCGCTCTTGCACCGTGGCCCCTAGGGCCTCCAGGTTTTGCGCCATGGCGTGGAGGCGGTCGGTCTCCTTCACCCGTAGCTCCTCCGCGTCCCGGATCTCGGTGCGGCCGTTTGCACAGGCCGCGGCCACAGCAATCACCGGGATCTCATCGATCAGGTTGGGGATGAGGGTCCCACCGACGTCGATGCCGGACAGCTCGGCGGAGCGGACGGTAATGTCGCCCACCGGCTCGCTGCCCTGCACCCGCTCGTTCTCGACGGTGATGTCGGCCCCCATCCCGTCCAGCACGTCGAGCAGGGCCGTGCGCGACGGGTTCAGGCCCACGTCGTCGAGGTGCAACTCGCTGTCGGGCACCAGCGTGCCGGCCACCAGAAAGAAGGCCGCCCCCGAGAAATCGCCGGGCACCGACCAGTCGACCGCCGGCACGGTATGGCCCTCTTCCACGATGATGTGCCGCTCGCCGCCCACCTCTTCTACCTCCAGGCCCAACATGCGCTCGGTGTGGTCTCGCGACGGGGTCGTCTCGATGACGACGGTGCGCCCCGACGCATACAGCCCGGCCAGCAGGACGCACGACTTGACCTGGGCCGAGGCCACGGGCAGGCGGTACTCGAGCGGCCGCAGCCCTCCCTGCTGGGGGCGAACGCGGATGGGCGCGTGGCCACTTCGGAGATTGATGCGCGCCCCCATGGCCTTTAAGGGATCGGCAATGCGCTCCATGGGCCGCTGCTGCAGGGACTCGTCCCCGGTGAGCACACTGCCGAACTCCTGCCCCGCCATCACTCCGGTGAGGAGGCGCATGGTGGTGCCGGAGTTGCCACAGTCGAGCGGCTCGCTCGGCGGGTGCAAGCCCCCCAGCCCGCGGCCGTCGATCGCGAGCACCCCTTCGTCGTTCCGCCCGGCCTCGATGCCGAGGGTGCGCACACAGCCGAGCGTCGACTGCGGATCGGCCGAGTTGGGAAAGTTGTAGACGCGAGAGCGGCCGTCCCCGAGGGCCGACAGGATGGCCGAGCGGTGCGAGATGGACTTGTCGGCGGGCAGGGAGACGGTGCCGCGCAGTGAAGCGGCTTGGTTGATCGTCTGAACCATGGGCGGCACGGCGGTGAGAGCAGAGGGCGAATGTGCTGCATGATAGGCAACAGGACGCGCCCCGACAATCCGTCGACGCACACTTTGGAGGTCCTCAACACTTGGGGGCGTTGAACGGGGGGATTCCACTTCCATGCCCGTGTCCTCGCTACCACAGCGGGGTCTCCGGGGTCTCTTCCAGCGGGAACTCCTCCGTGACGGACCGGAGCACGTCTTGCTTGTGCTGGTACGGCAGGAACGCGTAGCGGAATCCATTCAGGGCAATCTCGCGGAGGTGGTGCGCCTCCAGGTTGCAGTGCTGGTAGACGCGCCAGAGCTCTTTCGTCACGGAGGTGCGGCTGAAGAGGCGGTTGTCCGTATTTACGGTCACCGGAATGTTGGAGCGCACGTACGTCTCGATGGGGTGGGCCTCCAGGCTCGGCACCGCCTGCGTGTCCACGTTGCTGGTGGGGCAGATCTCGAGCGGAATGCGGTGGTCGGCAAAGTACTGCATCAGCTCCGGGTCCTTGCGCAGCGAGATGCCGTGCCCAATGCGGTGGGCGCCGCAGTAGAAGAGCGCCTGGCGGATGGAGTCGGGGCCCCAGTCCTCCCCGGCATGGATCGTGAGGTTGAGGAGGTTGTTACGGGCCCGGTAGAACGCGTGGAGGTGTCCCTTCGGCGGATTTCCCGCCTCGCCCCCCGCGAGGTCGAACGCCACGACGCCCTCGTGCTGGTACTCGACGGCCAGCTCCGCGAGCCGCATCGACGCGCTCTCGAATCGGTCGCGGAGCCCACAAATGATGAGCGAGGTCGTGATGTTGAGGTCCTGCTCCGCCCGTGTGAGGCCGTCGAGCACCGCATCGTTGACGGCCTCCAGAGACAGGTCCTCCTCGACGTGCAGAATGGGGGAGTACCGCACCTCTAGGTACTGCACGTTCTCCGCCGCGTTGTCGGCCGCAAGCTCGTAGGCGGAGCGGCGGAGCGCCTCTCGGGTCTGGAGCAGCGGAATCGTGTAGTCGAACCACGCGAGGTAGGCCTCCAGGGTCCCGGACGCCTCCACCTGCCGAAGCTCGTCGCGGAGCCCCTCCACGCTGTCGGCGGGAAGCACGTTCATCTTGCCCTGCTGCTTCGCCAGGTCGAGCATCGTCTCCAGCCGCACCGACCCGTCGAGGTGGCAGTGCAGCTCGGCCTTCGGCCAGCGTCGAATGTCGTCCTGGGTCAGCGTCGTGGCGTCGGGGGCAGTCGTCGAAGACATCGGCACGCGGTGGTGGGAAACGAAAGAAGAGACGAGCATTGCCGTCCCCCAGACCGGGGAGGCGCTCGTACGGCGCAAAAAGTTTTCCTCCGATACATGACCGCCCGGGCGGCTGTTTCAGGGAGCGGCCCCATCTTGTCAGAGGCCACATCGCCTGGAACCCCCATTCCCCCGCCTCGTTTGCGCTGTCACCTGCTGCGGGCCGGCGGATTCACGGACAACAACGCTTGGCGTCCCCCCTCAAGCCCCCGCCAGGCGGGATCGGCTCGCCCCCTCTCCTCCTTCTCACCTACTCGATACCCCCATGGGCGGCATTGGCTTTCCCGAGCTTATTATTATTTTCCTGGTTCTGCTCCTCGTGTTCGGGGCGAAGCGGATCCCCGAGATTGCGCGTGGAATTGGCAAGGGCATCCGCGAGTTCAAAAATGCGACGAATGAGATCTCCCGCGAGATCGAGAACGAAAGCCAGGATCGGCAGATCAACCAGCCGCAGGCGCCGGAGCAGGGCACTCCCCAGCCCCGCCAGGACCAGAAACAGCGCGCACAGGGACAGCCCTCCGAGCACTCCGCAGAGCCCGCTGCGGGCGGATCCTCGACCGACGGATCCCAGTCCTCCGACGCCGCCGACTCAAGCGCGCAGGAGCAGGAGAAAGAGCCCTCCTAGAGTCTGACATTTGAGTTGCCTCTCGGGCTTCGCAGCCTTGACGGGCTGTACGTTGCCCCGTCAATTCCCGCTCTCGCGACTTGGCCCAGGGTCAGGGCAGTCCCCTTCACGCACCGCCCCGCCCCGCACCCTGCCTACGTCGCTTCCCTCCTCACACCGTACTCCCCTCTCCGCAGAACTCTTCCCGTCCACGCATGGAGTACCCGACATTTGCCGACGCCCGTCGCGCCCTCGACGCCGGAGAGACCAGCTGCGAAGCCATGGTCTCTTCTTTTTTGGAGCGGATCGACGACCGGGACGACGAGATCAACGCGTTCACGACCGTCGACCGGGACGGGGCCCTCAACCACGCCCGCTACCTCGACAGCCAGCGGGAGCGGGGCAACCCGCGTCCCTTGGCCGGCCTCGTCCTGGCGGTCAAGGACAACATTTGCATCCGCGGCTACCCGGTCACCTGCGGGTCGAAGATGCTTGAGGACTTCTCCTCGCTCTACGACGCAACGGTGATCGATCGCCTGCGCGACGCCGGGGCCATCTTTATCGGCAAGACGAACTGTGATGAGTTTGCGATGGGGTCGTCGAACGAGACCTCGCACTTCGGCCCGGTGCGCAACCCGCACGCTCCCGAGTACGTACCGGGCGGGTCGTCGGGCGGGTCGGCCGCGGCGGTGGCCGCCGGGATGTGCCACGCCGCCCTCGGCAGCGACACCGGCGGCTCGGTGCGCCAGCCGGCCGCCTTCTGCGGCACCGTGGGCCTCAAGCCCACCTACGGCCGCGTGAGCCGGTCCGGGCTCGTGGCGTTTGCGTCGTCGCTCGACGTGATCGGGCCGCTGACCCGCAGCGTAGAGGACGCAGCGACGCTCCTGAACGTCATCGCGGGCGAGGACGAGCGCGACTCGACCAGCGCGCCGGTCGAGGTGCCCGATTACACGGCCGCCCTGGGCGACGGCGTGGAGGGCCTTCGCCTCGGGCTTCCTGAGGAATACTTCGCCGAGGGGCTCGACGACGACATCCGCCGCATGGTCCGGACGCAGGTGGACCAACTCGAAGACGCCGGCGCAACCGTCGAAGAGGTGTCTCTCCCCCACACAGAGTACGGTGTGGCCACCTACTACCTCATCGCCACCGCCGAGGCCTCCAGCAACCTCGCCCGCTACGACGGCATCCGCTACGGCCACCGGGCCGACCTGCAAGAGACGAAGCAGGCCGTTCAGAAGCGCCGTGGGGAGCTCAAGGAGAAGCTCGCCGTCGCCCGCACGCAGGGCGACGAGGCCCGCGTGGACGACCTCGAAGCGCAGCTCGACGAGGAGCAGAGCACCCTCGACGCCCTTTACACCCGCACCCGCACCGAAGGCTTCGGCGACGAGGTGAAGCGCCGCATCATGCTGGGCACCTACGCCCTCTCCGCCGGCTACTACGACAAGTATTACGAGAAGGCCCAGCGCGTGCGCACCCTGATCCGCCACGACTTCGACCAGGCCTTCGAGGACGTCGACGCGCTCATCACCCCCACAACCCCCACGCCGCCCTTTCGGCTTGGCGAAAAGACGGACGACCCGCTCGAAATGTACCTCAACGACATCTACACCGTGACGGCCAACCTGGCGGGCCTGCCCGGCCTTACGGTGCCGATCGGGGAACACCCCCACACGCCCGGCCTGCCCGTGGGCCTGCAGCTCCTCGGCCCCCACTTCGACGAGGCGCTACTCCTGCGCGTCGGCGAGGCGATCATGGACGGCCCGTGATTCGTGAAAACGTGACTCGTGACCCTCCCCTCTCACGCATCCCTCCTCACGTTTCACGCCCTGGTTTTGGATTGTTTTTCGTCCACAGATCTGGTGGTTGTTTTGAGCACTCCTTAGGCTACAACGTGCAATCATGGGGCGATCGTGCACCCTCCACTTCTCCGTCACACCTCCACATTCCAAACGTCCAAACGCATGAGTATTCTCGTCGACGATGACACGCGCGTAGTGGTGCAGGGCTTCACGGGCTCGGAGGGCACCTTCCACGCCGAACAGATGCTCGACTACGGCACCCACGTGGTGGCCGGCGTGACCCCCGGCAAGGGCGGGCAGACCCACCTCGATACACCGGTCTACGACACCGTCGCCGAGGCGGTGGCGCACGAGAACGCCAACACGTCCATCATCTTCGTGCCGCCCCCCTTCGCGGCCGACGCCATCCAGGAGGCGGCCGACGCGGGCGTCGAGGTCATCGCCTGCATCACGGAGGGCATCCCGGTGGCGGACATGAAGCCGACCTACCACTACGTCAAAAAGAAAGGCGCTCACCTCATCGGCCCCAACTGCCCGGGCGCCATTACGCCGGGGGAGGCGAAGGTGGGCATCATGCCGGCCATGATTTTTGAGCCCGGCACCATCGGCATCATCTCGCGCTCGGGGACCCTCACCTACGAGGCCGTCGACCAGATCACCCGGGCGGGCTTCGGGCAGAGCACGGCGGTTGGCATTGGGGGCGACCCGGTCATTGGCACCCGCTTTATCGACGCCCTCGAGCTGTTCGAGGACGACCCCGACACGGACGGCATCGTCCTGATCGGCGAGATTGGAGGGACCGACGAGCAGGAGGCCGCCCGCTATATTCACGACCACATGGACACGCCCGTCTTCGGCTTCATCGCGGGCCGCACGGCCCCGCCGGGGCGCCGCATGGGCCATGCCGGCGCGATCGTGTCCGGGGGCTCCGGCACGGCCGAGGCCAAGTTTCAGGCGCTCGAGGAGGCGGGCGCCACGGTCGTCAAAAACCCGGCCCTGATCGGGGCGGCGGTGAGGGAGGCCCTTTAGACAGCCGCTCCTCCGCGACAGTCTCTTCACGCGGATCGTCCCTACGAGCAACGTGCCGCCGGATGCTGTCTCCGGCGGCCTCTTTTTTGTACCCGCCCGAGACTTGGCTCGTTTTTTACGGACGGGTCCTGCACTTCGGAAACGCTCTTCTCGTACGCCCGAGCGGTTGACCGTCAGTTTTTCTCATCCTCCCCACCGTGTGCCATGGAGCTCTCGGAGACGCGCCTCCTGCGCGACCATTTCGAAAAGGCCCTCATCCTCGAAGAGCCGGACCCCAGCCTCGACACGCTGCTGCGCGAGCAGGGCATCGAGCCGGAGCGCGTGCCCAAGCCGGAGTGCTACGACCAGGCGGCCATGGTGGCGCGGCTGCGCGAGGGCCAGCACGACCTCATCTACAAGCGGAGCAAGTTCGTCGTCGACGAGGACGTGGTCCAGGCCTCCGACAACCTGGCGGCCATCATGCTGTGCTGCATCGGCGACGACACGGTCGACAAGCAGGCCTGCGCCGACGAGGGCGTGCTGGTGCTCAACGATCCGGTGAGCAACGGCCGCTCGGTCGTGGAGATGGTGATGGGCGAGATGGTCGTGCTGGCCC
>Ga0207753_1000507_pt1 | contig 15097 bp, 11 predicted proteins | sample PonA233FremontCA_2_FD_187273 | JGI IMG/M metagenome (GOLD analysis project Ga0207753, IMG submission 187273) | Salt pond sediment microbial community from Fremont, CA, USA - Pond A23 Sediment 3 (SPAdes) | ecosystem: Environmental > Aquatic > Non-marine Saline and Alkaline > Saline | place: USA... | reverse complement strand
CGTCGTCGCGATCCAGAAGGGCTCGACGGCCCGCTCGGTCCCGTCGATGGTGACGGAACCGCCGGGGACGCGCACCATGTCGAACTCCACCAGCGTGCTCTCCACCGTCTCGGTGTAGGCCGATAGCGTGTCGTCGGGCGGGGATGTTGTCGCCGCCGGTATGGCACGCTGTCCACTCGGCACCGGCCCGACGAGACCGGTCCCGAAAAGGGCGGCAAGGACGCTCGTCACCACAATCGCTCGCATAAGGATGCTTATTGGTATTTCAACTCGATAGATGAAATCGTTCAGTTCTGACCTAAGCCCCTCGGCCGAGAATCATTGTATCAATTTTGGAACGGGCCACTGCTCGAAGGGATGCATTCAGTCTTGAGGGGCATTTGGCAGAGAGGCTAATTTCCCGATTCTGTTGGAAAAAGTTCTTTCAGCCGCTCGACTGAGACCTGCCGACCGTACTGGCCGAGTTCGAAGGCCTCGGCATATTCGACTTCCTGGGCGCGCTCCTCGTCGTACAGTTCGACGAGTCGGTCCCGGAATGTGTCGTAGGGCGTTTGTGCAGAGGTGGATTGTGGCAGAAGAATAGCCATGACCAGAAAAAGGAGAACCGTTCCGATTGCCCTGTTGAGCCATATCATAGCGCGGGAGCTGTTAGCGGAGGAACGCGGAGCGGGACGGCGGCTGATTCTCCTTCGGTGTGAGAATAGATAGGGATAGGGGAAAAAGATCGCTGCCTCGAAGAACGAATGGGGTCACATCCTACCGACCAGAACCAGGCCTACTCAACGGCCCGCACCTCCACGAGAAGGTGATCGGTGAACGACACATTGAGCCGGTCCACCGGTCCCTCAACCGCACCAAGTGGTCGATCACTGACGTAGTTCCGGATCCTGTCCACCGAGGACGAGGAGTAGCGCGGCAATGGCGATGGGAACGGAAAGGCGATCTCTCATGAAGAACCAGCTGCTGTAATGGTGCTCAGGGAGGCCTTCAGTCCACGACAAGAGCAGAGTTAGACGTCACCTTCGTCAACTTTAGCCTCCTGATCCTCAAGCTCGAGAAGCTCAGCCGCATTCTCGTAGTACACCTTTTCCAGTACGTCCCGCGGAAGATCGAGGCCCTTCGTCGGCGTTTCGAAGCTGGTAAACGTACGTTTGAACTGGAGGGAATCTGACGTGGACAGGTAGTCCCAGTGAAGCTGATAGCGGAGCCGCGTGAGCCTCTCCTCGACCCTCAACGAATCCGAGGTGAGTTCGGAGGCCGGCTCCGTGCTGCGCAGGTCAGTGCCGTACATGATCCGGTCCTGGTACGTCAGGAAAAAGTCCCGAACTTTCCGGCTATCCTGGATGGCTAGATCCCCAAATCGCTCCGCCGGCTCCACGTAAAAATTCGAGTGCTGGTCGAGCCGCTGGGCCACCTCGTCTACGTCGTAGGCCATACTGCCCAGATGGGCCCCGATGATGGTCAGCTCGGGATTTTGCTCGATCCAGTTGTCCCGGTGCTTCATGATCTCCTCCCAGGTAGGGATCTCCGGATCTGGATAGAAGTGATACTGCGGATGATTGCTGTAGTAGGTGTAGTGGGGACTCTCCTCGTCGAGCGGCCGCCACGCTGCTCGCGGCTCTCCGATGTGCGCTAGGACCGGAATATCGCGCTCCGAGAGAAACTCCCAGATGGGCTTGAGCCGAGGATCGTCGACCTGAACGTACTCGCCATCCTCATCCTGATATACCATCCCGACATTCTTCCATACCTTCACCATCTCGGCCCCATCCGCGATGTCCGTCTTCAGCTCTTTGATGACGTTCTCCGAAAAGTTGGGCTCGCCGATATTTGATGCATCAAACGACGTAGTCAGCAGATACGGATCGGGATGCTGACTGTGATGATCGAGCGAAGCCTCCCAGCTCTCCTGCGACGGATCGTCGCCGCTAAACACGTTGACGATCATCGCCCGCATATTCCACTTCTCCAGCATGGGGACGTGGTATTCACGGGAATGATAGAAGTGGGTATGAAGATCAATTTTCTGAATCTGATCCTGCGAAAGCGTCTCGCTCGTCCCTTCTCCCCCTTCCTGCCTTTCTCCACACGCCCCGAGAAGCAGCAGAAGAACCCCAAAGACGATACCGGTCCGAGAAGCAGACATGACAATAACTTTTAGGTCGATAAATTATTTATATTTATACCAGTATTCCAAACAGAGGGGGAATGACTAGATCAGCCTTGTGTCCCCTCCTTCTTCAAGGTCTATATCCATCCCTGGCTCATTGCTCTCCCAGGCTCCACCCGTAAAATCAGGCACCTTCACGGGCCGGGACCCGTTGGCGACCGACCATTCACTCAGGGGGACGATCGAACTCCACAGCGCGGCGTCGTACACGTCCATCTCGACCGGCAGTCCATTACGGAGGCAATCAACTAGCCGCCAGTCTCGGGCATCGGTAGTGTAGTAGCTCCCTCCCTCCTCGGAGGGGCTCGCCTGTCGTACCTGTTCTTCAAACCGCCTGGTGAGAGCGGGCGTGTGCTCCTCGACCAGTGCCTCGAACTTTTCCTCTGGAACCCAGTCCTCGTGGCTGAACGCTATTCGTCCCGGGGTGGCCTCGTACACCCCGTCCGTTCCACTGATCAGGTCGAACCGAACGTTGGGACGAGGGGAGGTCACGTCATGTTGGAGCATGATCGTACGCCCCTTCTTCGTGCGAATAATGCTCGTACTCATGTTTCCACGGTAATCCCACCCCGCAAATTGCTCCCAGAAATCATCCTGCTCGGCGAGCTCCTCCGCCCGCTCGGCCATTTGGAAGTCGTTGCTGGACATCGACACCATGTAGTCCATCTGATCCCCGTAATTGATGTCCATCATCTGCGCTACTCCCCCCAGGCCGTGATGCGGATATAAGTTTCCATTTCTATTGATATTTTCTTTTAAACGCCAATTATCGTGGTATGTACCCTTGTTGAATATGTAATCATTAAGCAGTGTATGGATGTACGCTCCCTCACCGTGCACAAGCTCCCCAAACAGGCCTTCTCGGACCATTTTTAGGACAAAAGCCTCGTGGGGATCATGGGCGGAGCTGCAGATCTGAACGCAATGTTTCCGCGTCCGCTCGGAGGCTTCGATCAGTTGCCAGCACTCTTCGATAGTTTGGGCAGCGGGCAGCTCGGTATACACGTGGTTGTCGTGGTTCATGGCGTAGATCGCCATGGGCGCGTGCCAGTGCCAGGGGGTGCAGATGCTTATGAGATCAATGTCATCCCGCTCACAGACCTTCTTCCATACCTGCTCGCCGCCCGAGTACCCATCCGGGTCGTGGCGCGTGTCCCCCAACGACTCGACCGACGCCTCTACCCGATCAGGTTCCAGATCGCAGAGCGCCCTGATGTCGACTCCCTCGATATTTCCGAGTCGATGCACGGTCCCCGATCCCCGGTTACCAAGCCCGATGATTCCCACCCGCACCACGTCAAGGGCGGGAGCTGCGTAGCCGTGCATGTTGAATCGTTCTCGGGGGGGCTTATGATAAAAGGGATCGAACGGCTCTCGGTCATCAGACTGGTTAGAACCCGTTAGCCCCGTGATCCCTACGCCCGACAAGCTGGCTAAGCCACTGATCTTCAAAAATTCTCTACGACTCGATCTCATGCTATAGCGAAGGAAGTTGGCTGAAAAGACCCGAAATACTATGAGGAACTCTATGTCGTCGGCAACCGCTGCGCTCAGAAAATCGGCGAGGCCGAGGGACTGCGGGCTCGACCGTTTGTCGCTTCGTGAAGGCCGGTGACGGGTGGGGGGGGAACTAGATTGTGATTCGGGATTCGGGAATGAGCTTAAGGGCGTTGGTCTGGTAGACCTTCTTTAAGACCTCATCGGGGAGATGCAGTCCGTACACCCGCCACCGTGCCTGAAATTTGTGGGACTTCGCAATGTCGAAGTGCTCGTCGTCGGTCTCCAAAAACCGCCAGTGCAGATCGTACATCGTGTCCAGGGGTTGGCCCATTGCGTTTCCGTCCGTCCCGAAGAGCACCCGATCCTGCCACTTGATGATGAACTTCCGGGCAGAATATGGCTGTCGACCCAGTTCACTGAGGCGAGCGTCGACGTCCACATAGAAGTTGTCGTACGCCTCCAACCACTCCTCAACGCGGCTTAGATTTTCCGGGAGATTGCCCATATGAGCCCCGATAAACGTGGTATCCGGATGCCGCTCGATCACGTTGTTTCGTTGCCGAAACAACGCATCCTTCTCGTAATATTCCGGATCGTTAAACATCCAGTCCTGGTTGTCAACGAGCTCTTCGTACCGCTCGTTATGGCGATCGAACGGATCGAAAAATGCCTTCGGATCGGAGGTATGAATTTCGACCGGTAGACCTAATTCCCCACATTTTTCCCACACCGGATCCATTTTTGGGGTATCGACCGGGACGTAGCTCCCATCTTCGAATTGCACCCCCAGGCCGAGGTCTTTCGAGATTTTGAGGCCCTGCACCCCCTTTTCGTATCCCCGCTCCAGCTGCTTCGCGGCCTGCTCCCCGAAATCCGGCTCGTCAATGCGGCTGAAGTCCACCCGTGCATAGACGTAGAACCGATCGGGATACGGCTCTTTAAGTGCGTTCAGTTGCCGGTCGAGCGCCTCTCCCCATCGGCCGTCCAGATTTACGACCGCCTGGACGTTGTTCTCGTCCATCTCTCGCACGAATTCGTCGATCGCGTCGTCCCCTCGATCGACGAGTTCCTCCAGGTGGTTATGGCAGTCGATCGCCGTGTACTTGGCCCGAGGCACGTCCGTGACGTCCGTCACGAGTTGGGGTTTAGGGGCATAATCGACTAGTCGCAGGTTCTTCGGATCGTCCGGCAACCCATTACGGACCGCTTCTCCGGGCGGCACTGCAGAAGAGCCGCCCGTCGACTCGTTCGTGGACCGTCCGGCACATCCGGCCAGGCTCATCCCCCCGACCGCCACGCTCGCCTGTTTCAGAAATGATCGTCGATCCCTTCCGTGAGCACTCATCGCGTTGTCGGCGTCTGTAAGATGGTCTGGCGATCCCGACTACCGAACATCCGCCAAGCTTTCCGACGGTTGCAAGGTGAATTGATCGCGCTCCTTCCACTTTCCCTGTGTGAAGTCGGGCACGTCCACGGGTTGCCCGTTCTTTGCAACCGACTGTTCGGACAGAGGCGAAATCGCACTGCTGGTGACCGAGTCGTAGACGTCGAAGTAGGGCATCGTGTCGTTGCGCAAGTTCTGCACGAGAAGATGCCACGTGATCGGGGTTTGCGTGCCGCTCCCACCGTGCCCCCGGATGGGGCGCTCCCGCTCGGCCGGATTGTACTCATCAAGAATCGGGTGGCGATGATCGTTCAAATACGGCTGCGCCGGTTCCCATTCGTGCGATTCCTGACTAATCCCATCCAGGTAGATTTTGGGCTCTCCGATCGCATCGCCCTCGATATACACCCCATCCGATCCCTGCATCCGCCACTGGCCGCGGGGGTGAGGAGTGTTGGTATCGAAGTTCAGGGTAATCAGCTTTCCATTGACCGTACGAATCAGGCTGGCGTTGTAGTCCCCCTGCTTCATGTCCATCGTGGCGTACGGGTGCTCTTCCCCGTACCAGTGCGCGGCGTACTCATTGAGCATCTGCGCACCCGAACTCATGGATACGATGGACTCAAACCGATCGCCGTGATTAATGTCCATACACGGCATAATCTTATTCAGTGGATGATCGGGATACAGATTCCCGTTCCGGTCAATCGAGTGCTGCAGGCGCCAGGGCTCCCGCTCCGGATCGAACTTTACGAGACGAAGGTCGTGGACGTATCCGCTTTCCGCGTGGATGATGTCGCCGAGCTTTCCCTCCTGTACCATCTGCAGGACATTGAGTCCATTGCCCGACTCGAGCAGCGCCTGCTCCAGGCCCAGGGTCGCCCATTTTCCGGTTTTCTCGTAGGTCTCGACGAGTTCCCAGGCCTCCTCGACGGTCTGGACGATGGGGACCTCACTGACACAGTGCTTGTCGTTTCGCATCGCGGCCAGACACACCGGCGTGTGCCACTGCCAGGAAGTCGCGCAGATGACGGCATCCAGATCTTCCTCTGCACAGAGTCGTTTGAAGTCCGTCTCGTTCCCGTCCTCCCCGTAGAGGGTGGGGGTCGGTTGTCCGGCCTCCTCAACCCATCGCTTCGCCCGGTACAGATAATCCCGATCAATGTCGCAAAGGGCAGGCACCTCTACCCCGGGAATCCCCAGGGCCACGTCCAGATGGTAGGACCCTCTGTCTCCGACCCCGACGAACCCGAGACGGATCGTCTCGGCATCGCCTCGCGACGGGGATTCCAGCGAGCTGGCGTCGGCGGGACGAGGAGCATTTGCCAGCGCTAAGCCTCCCAGTGCAGACCCCGACAGTTTCATAAAGTCTCTTCGATTGTAGGTCTCGCCTTTCTGTTCCTGGGACATGGTCGGTCGTGTTCGATTGTAAGCATGATCGTGTGCAGGGACGCCCCGGATCGATATCGTCCCCCATTTAAAACAATAGGGACAATCCTATGGGACCCTATGGGACGATCTCTTTCGTTTCCAATTCCTCCGCAACGGACTCCTCGGTTTCTTCCTCGATTGCCATGAGGAACGTGGCGGTCAGAGCGACGACGATGCCCGTGAGCTTATACGGAATATCAAACGGATCCACGGCGTAAATCGTGAGCGAAATCCCGACGGTAATGACCGGAGCGACGGCATTCGTCAGGGGAGAGACAATGATGGCCTGTCCGTAGCGAAAGGCGTATACGAGGCAGAGGGCCCCGACGGCATTCAGCACCTGAATCCCCGCAGCCGCGTACGGACCGCGCAGTCCCCAGTTGATTTCCTGCGAGAAATCGGTCATCGCAAGTGCAAACGGGATGAGAAATAAGGCAGTCAACATCATGTAGAAGAAGATGCTTTCCGCCTCCATGGTCTCGTTGGCGAACTTAATCACGTAGGCCTGAATGCCCCACGCCAGAAATACGAGAAGAGCCAGTCCCATCCAGAGGTATCCGCCGGTGACGACTCCGGGGGCCGGCTCTTCGTACGAGAGTAGAAGGATGGCAGCGAGAGCCAGCACGATTCCGATCCACCCTCTGACGGTCGTGTCCTCCTGTAGCAGCCACAGGGAGAGCAGAATTGTAACGAGGGGGGAAAGGGAGATGAGAGGAAAGATGATGTAGGCAGGCCCCAATCGGAGCGCCTCGAAGAGAATGAGCTGACCACCCGCCCCTAGGAACCCGACGGTCGATCCAAGGAAGACCGACCGGGTGTCGTACTCCAGGTCCCAGTCGATGATTTTTAGCGCCACGAGAGCGGGGGGAATCATCGTCAGGGCCCACACGCAGTAGCCCAGCGTCTGGGGGAAGCCTGCCTGGCGAGGAATGTCGATCAGCGCTCCCCAGACGCCCCAAAACAGCGTCGTGACGATTGCAAAAACGAGCCAGAGCCTGGATTTCATGGGTGAACCTTCTTTGTAATCAGTGCGGGGCAGTAGGGTAACCCGGGGTGGCTTCTACGTGCCGGGACGCCCTCTCGAATACGGCAGCGGAGCGGTGCACGTCCATGCCGGCGATCAGAGGCTCCCTTCCGTCTGTTCACATTCTGCAGGGGCATCGTACAGCGTCACGCCTTCTACCGTGCGGTTATAAAGGGCCTTTTCTTTTGAGGGATCGTCGACGTGTAACCCGCGGTCGTGCGCCGCAAAAAGGGCCAGGAGCTGGCCCACGAGTACAGCGGGGGCGACCTGGAAATACGGCGGAATTCTCCGGTCGCCATATCCGATCGACAAAACCCCATTCGACCTGGAGGTTGCCCGGTCGTGGGGCCCGAAGGTGACAATATGCACACCGATCTCATTGAACGCCTCTCGGAACTGCTCGAGGACATCCATTTCGTATCGCCGGATATAGTCATCACTCGAAAGGAAGAAACAGATCAGCGTACCCCGGTCAACCGCCGAAATCGGACCGTGACGAAACGCCATAGTATCCTCCTCCTGAGCGACAATGCCTCCAGCGGTGAGCTCCTGTACTTTCAGGGCTGCCTCGGCGCCTCCCCCCAATAGATCGTTGTTACCCAGATAGAAGGCCCGCCCCTCGATGTCACGGGCCAGCGCGGAGAGCGAATCCGTGAAGTGGGCGAGGACGTGCTCCGCAACCGCCGACACACGGTCGATGACCTCTTCGAACTTCTCCATTCGGTCGAGGTACCCCAGCGCCTGTCCCGCGACGACCATGCTGGTAAACGAACTCGTCATCGCGAGCCCTTCGTCGTTGGCCGCCTCATCCAGGACGAGCAGATAGGCATGCTGGGGGTGTCGTCGGGCCCGCTGGGCCAGTTCGCCCTCCCGATTGCACGTAATCACGAGTTGACGAGCGGTCTCTCGGCGGTGAGTTCGCACCCACTTGAACGTGGCGGTGCTTTCCGGGCTGTTGCCGGAGCGTGCAAAATGAACGAGCACGGAGTTCTGCCGAGGACGCAGGAGCGTCTTCGGTGCAACGGTCAGGCGGGTCGTGGGCCAGTTTGTGGCGGGCGTATCCAGGCGAACACGGAGAAGATCTGCAATAGAGCGCCCTACGTAGTCGGAGCTACCAGCCCCCGCAAAAATCAACTGCGCGCGGTCGTCGCTCCCGTAGAGACCGGCAGAGTCAAGAAACTGTCGAAGCTCGGGCCGCTGGCGGTTGATCTGCCGGACCGTGCGGCGCCAGAGGAATGGCTGCTGGGCGATTTCGCGGGACGTGTGCACGCTCCCCGGATTCTGGTCGGGACGATTCAAAAGTCTCGCGAGATCGTGATCCGCATTAGACACCTTTCGAATGTATTCCGTAGGAGAAGCGACTTCCTGCTCTGTGGAATCCATAGGAACTGTGGCTCTTGGGAACGGGAGGAACGGAAAACAACAGGACGACTGCTCCTACGGGTGACGGTCCGCAAAGCGAGGGTGCTCGAACCACGGGAGGGCTGACGAATTCACGTCCATCAGTTCCCGAAAATTGCTCCGGCCCTCGGTCTCCATGTAGTGGGACATGGACTGCCGATCGGGATAGTGGTCGATAACGCGCTTCCACACGGCACGCCCACAGAGAAATCCGCTACCCCCAGCTGCGTTGGCGAGCCGCAGGTCTTCGATAAACTCTTCGATGTCGACGCCCGAGCTTAGGATCACCCACGGCATGCTCGCAGCATCGTCGAGGCGACTGCAGGCGTCCTCCACGGTGGCCCGACTGTACACAGTCGTCTCCCTGCCGAACGCAGTGTCCTCATATTCCTCTGTGTACTTCAGGCTGGCCGGAAATTCGACTTTCAAGAGGTCGACACTAAACTCTGGATCCGAGTACGTGTCTACCGTTTGGACCACGAGATCCGGTTTTCGGCGCGCAAACGCCGCAGTTTCTTTGTCGCTCCCATCCAGCGTGTAGGTCATAACCTCTAGCACGAAGGGGATTTGACTCGTACTACAGGCTGTGCCAACGGTCCTCACAATGTCCTTTTGATGCGCAATCGTCTCGGCAGAGGCCTCCGGGTGATGATAAATCAGCAGCTTAACGGCATCCGCCCCTGCCTCGAGCGTTTGCTCGACACTCCAATCCTCCAGAAGACGAGAGTGTCGTTCGTCTTCGTCGGTGGGGGCGGACGTGTATCCGGTTTGTTCATTTGCGAGCAGGACGCCGAGATTCGGAGAGAAAACATCCACCGAGGCCGGATACCCGTAAATTGGGTCCGTTAGTACGCCGCTCGCCATCGGGGCAATTGCTTCCGCGACCGCCCGCTTCACGCGGCGAAGCGACTCGGCCGCAACCGTATCCGGGGCCGACTCTGTCTTCCGTCCGATCATTCGGCGAAGCGACCCGCGCTGGTCGACGGCCAGCATCGAGAAGCGACCAGTGGAGTCAGCCAGGCGACGGAGCCGTCGGTAGGTGCCGGAGGGAAGCCCGTACGTCTGAGTTTGAGGATGGTCCATGCGCTCTGTCCTTGACGAAAACGTTCTGGGGAATGAGGAAAGGGCGCTACGATTGTGGCTCTCCAGACGGGGAGACGGCGCCTTCTGGAATCGTAGCGTCGGTTAGATACTGCCGATTCTCGTGGGTGAACTGCCTGAACGCGGCCATGTCGTCGAAGGCGGACGTACCGCCTGACGCAAGCGTCGAGAAGGCCCCCGTCACCATTCCGTAGCGCAGGCAGTCTTCCAAGGGCTTGTTCTTTATGTACTGCTTCAAGAATCCAGCATTGAAGCTGTCGCCGGCCCCTACCGCATCGACGGGAGTGACCGACAGCGCAGGAAGGGAGAGCGTATCGCTCCCCTGGCGGGCTCGCACCCCCTCGGATCCGCACGTCACCACGACCGTGGTTGCTCGGTCGGTCAGGACTGTAAGGGCCCGATCGAGATCCGACTCTCCACTAATTAGGCGGGCCTCTTCGTCGTTGGGGAGGAAGACATCGACGTAGTCGAGCACGTCAAGGACGTCTGCCCCCCATTTTTCGTCTGGATCCCAGTTCGTATCGAACGAGGTGGAAAGCCCGAGCTCTTTTGCACGACGGAAGAGTTCGGGACAGTCGGGACGGAGCCCAGGCTGCATGTAGTAGGAGGAAAGATGGAGATGCTGGACCCGCTCCAGGTAGTCCCACGGTATGTCGTCGATGGTAAACTCGTTCATGGCTCCGGGATAGGTGAGCATGCCCCGTTCCTCCCGGAACGTAAAGATGGCGGTCAGCCCGGTCGCAGCGCCCGATGTCTCAAGAATACAACTGGTATCGACCCCCCTCTCGGTGAGGCTCTCGCGCATGTAATCCCCGAACGTGTCATCGCCGATCCGGCCTACAAAGCCGACCGATACCCCCAGTGCCCCGGCGTTCGCCGCGAGAATCGCGGACGAGCTCCCCATCGTAAATGTCATGCCCTCAGCAATCCGTTCTTTTTCCAGGGCAGGAAGATCATTGACCCGCTCCAGAATGAGGTCCACGTTCAGCTCCCCGACAATGGCGACGGCCGGCATCTGATCAGTTTCGCGTTCTGTTTCCGAACGATCCATGGAGTGAAGCGACATAGATGAGGCAAATCACACAAACAAGGGGATGACCGGAGCTTGGAAGCCGGTAAGATGACCTAGTCCTCATCTCCGACCCCCACGGTGCGTCTCATGAGAAACGAGAAGCAAGCGGCCAAAGTCTGATCGTGTTCGAAAACCTGACGGGATATGAAAAACGTCGCCGAGCAAAAGTGACATTTGAGCGGGTGCCTCATCTTCGAAGGAAAGCCGGTCAGGACCGGCAGCCAGGCGGTCATCCTCTCATAGATAACGAGAAAGTTGCATTTCTCGAGGTGAGAAAGGGGGGTTTTGGTCGGAAGAGTGCTCTCTATCCCTTCGGGGTCTTACACTCCCTCCTTCAGTTGTCCTACCACGACCGCTGAAGGGTCGTCTCACCGGCCCGCGCGATCGGCGGGATGGTGGCGTCCCCGAACGCATAGGTGTCGGGCCCGAGGTCCAGCCCGTCGGCCTGCATGATCTCGTCCCAGGTGATGGTCTGGCCGGTGTAGGCCGCCTCCCGCCCCAGGATGCCCGTGAGGGTCGAGTGGGCAATCTGCTCCGCCTCGTTGATCGGGTCGCCCTGCCGGATGCTCTCGACGAGATCGGTGTGCTCGGTGACGTACGGGTTCTCGTCCACCTTCTCTCCCTTCTCCATCTCGAAGACGGGGATGCCGTCGCTGTCGGTAATGGTCGTCTGGCTCGGGTTCAGATCAATGCGGCCCTCGGTGCCCTCGATGCGGTTGGACACGTTCGGCGTCGCCCGCTCCATCTGGCGGCACATGGCCCGCACCTGCACGCCGCCTGGGTAGGTGTAGACCACCGAGAAGTGGTCGTAGATGTGGCCGTAGGAGGGGTCCGGCCGGGTCTGCCGCCCGCCCGTGGCCGTGGCCTCGACGGGGTGGCCCTGCAGGGCCCAGTTGATCGTGTCGAGGTTGTGGACGAACTGCTCGACGATGTGGTCGCCCGAGAGCCAGGTGAAGTGGTACCAGTTGCGGCACTGCCACTCCATGTCCGACATGCCGGGCGTGCGGGCCCGCTGCCAGACCGGCCCGGTCAGGTAGAAGGCCTGCCCGGCGAGCGGATCGCCAATCTGGCCGTCGTGGAGGCGCTTCACCCCCTCCACGAAGTTGTCCTGCCGCCGATAGATCGTGCCGGTCACCAGCGAGAGGCCCTTCTTCTCCGCCATCTTCCCGGTCTCGATCACGTGCCTGGCCCCCGGCGGGTCGACGGCCACCGGCTTCTCGAAGAAGACGTGCGTGCCCGCCTCCACGGCGGCCCGCAGCTGCCGGGGCCGGTAGTGCGGGGGCGTGGCCAAAATTACGTAGTCGACGTCGGTCGCGAGCACGCCCTCGTAGGCGTCGAACCCGGAGAAGCGCCGCTCCTGGGGGGCGTTGAACCCCTCCGAGGCGTACTCCCGGAGCTGCTCGACGGAGGTCTGAAGGCGGTCGCGAAAGAGGTCGCCCATCGCGTAGATCTCGACGTTCGGGGCGGACTCGACGGCGTCGGCGGCCGCCCCGGTGCCGCGGCCCCCGCAGCCGATGACGCCCACCCGCAGGAGCGGGGCGTCGGACCGGTCGGTGCGGGGATGCGCAATCGGGGCGCGCGATTGGAGGGAAATCTCGTCGGTGGGCGTGGGCATGGGTCGGGGAGGGTGGTGCAGCGGGAATGAGGCGCGAATAACACGGACTCCGGCTCACAGTGTCGCCCTCCGAGGCGGATTCAGACCCTCTGGGCGAATGGAGCTTTGTCGTGAACGTTAGAACGTTGAACGTTAGAGGATTACGGGGAAGGTCAACCTGCGACACAAGACAGCGCCGCTCTCGTCCGATGTCTCTTCGAACGAGGAAACGGAATCAGTTCTCGGCCGCCGGCCCCAGGTCCGTCAGGATTTTCTCCAGTAGCCGTTCGGTGTAGCCGCTCGCCCGGCGGGGGCCGTCGGCCGGCCGCTTCGGCAGCTGGGCGAGCTCCTCGCGGACGGGGAGCATCTTTTCGTCGAGCTTGTCGACGACGTTCAGGGCCGCGATCGCGGCGAAGGGGTCGCTCGCCTGCGGGTTGCCGAGCGTCAGGAGCGCCTGCCGGGCCCGGCGCAGGTCCGCCTCGGTGCCGTGCCGCGCGAGGGCCTCGGCCGCCACCACGCGCACCGTCGGGGCGGGGTCCTCCTCCAGCAGGCCCCGCAGCCGCTCCCGGTGCGGCCACACGGCGTCCTGGCCGCGCACGAGCAGCCCCGTCGCGGCCCAGTAGCGCACGGCCGGGTCCGCGGCCGAGAGGGCCGACACGAGGGCGGGCACGGCCGACAGGTCGCGGGCGGCGGCCTGCTCCGCGACGGCGCGGATGCGCTCCAGGGGATACTGCCCCGGGTCGTGGGCCATCGTGAAGGGGGCCTCCCCCTCGGCCGGGCGGGCGTGGATCTGCGCCTCCGGCAGGAAGCCGGTGTCCCGGATGTTCATCTGGTGCCGGCGCAGCTGCTCCGTCAGGCGGCGCCGGACGTGCTGGTACGCCGGGTCGTAGGCCAGGTTGTGGACCTGATCGGGGTCCGCCTCCAGGTCGTAGAGCTCGACCGGCGGCTTTTCGGTCCAGTAGAAGGAGGCGGGCGGGCCGATCTCTCCCTGCTCGGTGAGGCGCCGCCATTTGTCCATCACGGGATTGCGGTGCAGGTACTCCACGTACTGGCCGGGGCGGCGGTGCGGCATGTAGTTCCGGATGAGCTGGAACCGCTTGTCGCGCACGGTGCGCACCATGTCGATCCGCTCGTCCATCCGGCCCCGCGCCCCGTAGAGGTAGTCCCGCGGCGGCGCCTCGTGTGGGCCCATGAAGGCACGGCCCTGCATGTAGTCCGGCGGCTCGATCCCGGCGAGGCTCAGCACCGTCGGGCCGAAGTCTACGAAGCTCACCGGCCGGTCCGTCGTCGCTCCGGGGGCGTACTCGGGCGGGGCCAGTCGGTCCCGGTATTTCGGCGGCACGTACACGAGCAGCGGCACCCGCAGCCCAAAGTCGTAGGCGAACCGCTTCCCGCGGGGCAGGCCCGGCCCGTGGTCGCCCCAGAAGAACACGATGGTCTCGTCGGCCAGCCCCGCCTCCGCGAGGGCCCGCAGCCGCGCTCCGGCCCACCGGTCCATCTCGGCCACCTGGCGGTAGTAGGTCGCCCAGTTGCGGTTCGTCTCCGGCAGGTCGGGCTGAAACGCCGGGATCGGGTAGTCCGTCTCGGCCTCCTCCACCTGCACCTCGGCGTGGGCCGTCTGACTCTCGTGCGTCGAGCCGGTGTTGAAGACGGAGAAGAACGGCCGGTCCCCGTCGCGGTGGCGCCAGTGGGCGTCCTCGCTGTACTCGTCCCACAGCGTCCCGGGCTTCGGGACGTTGAAGTCCTCCTTTCCTCGGTTGGTCGTGAAGTACCCGGCCTCGCGGAGGAGCTGCGGAAAGAGCTTCGTCCCGGGCGGCAGGTCCACGAACGAGCGCATGTGCTGGGCCCCCAGGCTGCGGGCGTACATGCCCGCCGCCATCGTCGTCCGGGCCGGCGCGCACACCGGCAGGTTGGACCAGGCGTACCGGTAGGTCAGCCCGCGGGTCGCCAGCGAGTCGAGGTGGGGGGTGTCGGCGTGCGGGTCGCCGTAGGCGCCCAGGTCCGGCCCCACGTCCTCCGCGCTGATCCAGAGGATGTTGGGGCGGTCCTGGCCGAGCGCGTCGGCGGCCCCGCCCCAGAGAACGCCTCCGAGGAGCAGGAGGCCGAGTCCGCAGCCCCCCAGGAGGCGGCGCACTCGTGAAGCAGGAGGTCGGGGAAGAGGCGTCATGTCTCGCTCACCGGAGCGGAGGCATCTGGGAGATCGCGATGGGTCGGGGAGTGCCCGGGCGGGCTCAGGCGGTCGGCAGGACGCGGGTCATCTGCTCGGCGACGGTCTGCAGGCGGGCCGCGTCGCCGCCGCTCTCCTCGGCGACGGCCCAGCCCTGGTAGCCGATGTCGTCTAGCGCGGCGCGGACGGCCGCCCAGTCGATGGTGCCCGCGCCGATGTCGGCCTCGAACCCGGCCCCGGGGCCCCGCTCGTT
>Ga0207753_1000506_pt1 | contig 15100 bp, 12 predicted proteins | sample PonA233FremontCA_2_FD_187273 | JGI IMG/M metagenome (GOLD analysis project Ga0207753, IMG submission 187273) | Salt pond sediment microbial community from Fremont, CA, USA - Pond A23 Sediment 3 (SPAdes) | ecosystem: Environmental > Aquatic > Non-marine Saline and Alkaline > Saline | place: USA... | reverse complement strand
CGAGTGCCGTAGACGTTCTCGTAGTAGCAGTGCAGAAAGCCGCAAAAGGGTCTGGTGGTTTGTGAACTCGTTGACCGAAGCTAGTCTTGCAGGGCATTGGAGCTGGTGAACACGGTCTCAAAACCCTGCTGCTTCGCACGTGACGCTTTGTATGAGAGGCTCTACATAGTTATCAGTTACAGACATCAGTAACAGACATCAGTAACAGACATCAGTAACAGATATTTGTGACAGTTATTGGAAGCATGTTCTTAACGCAAACCGACAAGCAACACGTTCACCGAGTAGGGCGGGGAGCCAACCACCTCAAGACGACACTGACTTTGTATCACTGACAGCGTTGCCAGCGCTGTCCTGCACGCGAAGCGTTACATCGTAGACTTTGCCTCCCCCATGCTTGATTTTGAACGAGTCAGTGTCAGAAGCAGTCGTTCCGGAGAGCGTCCAGGTGACGTTTTGAACTGTCCCATCAGAATCAGAGACATCGATTTCGACAGAAGCTAAATCACCGTCAGCATCCGCCACGTCCCACACAACGGTAATTTCCGCATGCGGATTCGGCGAACCGGCTTCTGAAACACTGAATCGTTCAATAACCGGATCGTTTGCAATGGTTGTCGTTGTAAACGTAACCGAACTCCCCGTATCAGTGTCACCGTCACTAGCCAGGGCAACTGCCCTGAACTCGTAGTCCGTCCCACTCGTCAGGCTAGTCACAGTCTCGCTAAAGCTCCCTGTCGAGCTGAGTGATTGTGTGCTTGTCGTGGTCCAACTGCTGCTCCCAGTTTCGCGATACTCGAAGGAGACTTCGGCTGAACTGGCGTTGCCAAGGTCCGTCACAGAGCCGTTGAGAGTCGCACTCGTCCCACCAACATCCGTCGCTTTGTCAGTCCACACGTTAACTGTGGGCTCGACAGTGGTGAAACCAGTAATCGATCCGGTATCCGAATCCCCGTCGCTTGCCGACGCCACAGCCCTGAACTCGTAATCGACGCCATCGTCGAGATTCGAGAGAGAGGCACTGAAACTACCTGTCGACGAAAGCGTTTGCACCGAGGTGGAGGTCCAGTCACTCGCGCTAGCATCCCGGTACTCAAAAGAGACATCGGCTGAACTGGCATTGCCCAGATCAATCAACGATCCAGTGAGAGTGGCAGTCGTCTCACCGATATCGGTCGTACTATCGGTTGAGACGACAACCGAGTGTTCAATGGTAGTGAAGTTGTTCGTTGACCCAGTATCAGTATCACCGTCGCTGGCTGAAGCGACGGCCCTGAACTCGTAATCGACGCCATCGCTGAGCCCCGGGAGAGAGGCACTGAAGCTACCTGTCGACGAAAGCGTCTGCGTAGCGGTAGTACTCCAGGTGCTAACACCGGTTTTCCGGTACTCAAAGGAGACATCCGCGGAGGAGGCACCACCTAGATCGGTCAGCGATCCGTCGAGAGTAACGCTCGTTTCGCCGACGTCACTCGCTCCATCGGTCGTGACCGTCAGACTATCAGTGGAATCACCGTATCCACCTTCCCCGTATCCACCTTCACCGTATCCGTCTGATGTCGAAGTAGCCGTCCCTGATCCGAAGGTGATTACAGAGGTGCCTACTCCGAGTGCTTTAAGCCATGAACGGCGTGATATTGGTATCTCTCCATTTGCGTTTTCATTAACAGTTGATTTCTTTTTCGTCATTGAATTAAGCCATTTTGTGGCCGAATAAGAATGGAGCGGTCATATTATCATGACTGATATCTACAGGTCGCAGAATTGGGATTACAATCTGACACCAGAGATGCTACTCAAAGATCCGTGCTATCCCTGTCTGAGTGATACATTGTGGTCTGGAGCAGTGTGTCAGCGTAGGAAACTCTCTACCAGATCGATACTGGCCTCTATCTCGGTATAGCTACAAATATACGAAATTATATAATTATTCCAATCTCTTCTTTAAAATATATGTTCGATAGTGCTCTGATATATGGGGTGCTAGATTTAAATTCGGTAGCCTGTTCGATGGAATGGAACTTGGGGTATTTGATGCTAGTAAAAAGAAACGTAGGGGTCGTTAGATACGTCTTGCAAGGATAGGGGACCGGCAACACTCGGTATTTTTTCAGTGTAGTGGATTAATGATACTATATCTAAATATTCTTCGAGACATCAATGAAAAAGAAAAGAGGATTTATAATCAATTGATTTTATAAATATCATATCTATCATCGGTGCGCTCTGCTGATCCTTGATGCAAATCACGATCTCACCAATCGCACACTGATTCGGGTTCGATAATTAATCGACTATAGATTTATTTTTATTCCAGTATCATGACGGCTTTAGAAGAGTTTTAAATTCCCAATTTATCATTTTTCAATTTACTACTAAAATATGATAATATAAAAAATTCTAAATTTACTCTCTTGATTTCTCGTATAGCTAAATTTAGCATAATTAATAAATATCTACAAGCAATAATATATATGATTAAATATTTATTTATCGATCTATTTTGGAGATATATGGCTGAATCTGAGATAAGCGAGAAATCTGCGACTATCAGGGCGAGGAACATCGGTGGGATAACCGAAACTGAACTCTACCTCACTCCCGGAGTTACTGTCTTAACTGGCCGAAATGCGACGAATCGAACATCGTTTCTGCAGGCTATCATGGCTGTAATGGGAAGCAACAACGTCTCTCTGAAGGGTGATGCTGACGAGGGATCTGTCGAAATAGAACTCGGTGAAGAGACGTATCAGCGGACGCTCCGGGATACGAACGGAACGATAGCGTTTGGAGGAGATCCGTATCTCGACGAGGCGACCGTAGCCGACCTGTTCGCCTTCCTGCTGGAATCTAACGAGACTCGCCGGGCCGTGGTTCGTAGTGAGGATTTACGAGAACTGATTATGCGCCCGATCGATACGGAAGAAATCCGGGCTACTATCGACCAACTCGAACGAGAAAGAGACAGTGTTGACGAACAGCTCGAAGAGCTAGAAGGGCTGAAAAAAGAACTTCCATCTCTGGAACAACGGAAACAACAGATCGAATCGGAGATAGAGGAGAAGCGTGAGGAACTTGCAAATACGGAAGACGAGATCGTATCGATGGACGCTGACGTCGACCAGTCCCGTGAAGAAAAGCGAGAACTCGAATCTCGTTTAGAGGATCTCGGTGATCTACGGACGGCTATCGAGAGTGTCCGATCCGACATCGATCTCCAGGAAGAGAGCCTCACGTCGCTCAGAAATGAGCGAGCCAAGCTGCAGGAAGAACTCGAAGAGTTGCCTGAAACGCCGATGGGTGAGCATGCAACTCTCGACCAGGAAATCTCCCGACTGCGCGACCGAAAGCAAAATCTGGAGGTCGAAGTTCGCGATCTCCAGGACGTGCTCCAGTTCAACGAAGACATGTTGGATGGTGAAGAAACGAAAGTGAGTGACGCGCTCGTACCGGACGATGATTCGTTCGATAACGTGACAGATCAGCTGGTCGAAGATGACGAAATAATTTGCTGGACCTGCGGAAGTGAAGTCGAACGCGAGCGGATCGAGGAGACGACTGAGACGATCCGGTCGATATGTCAAGACCAGATCAGTGAGATCAGCGATGTCGAAGACGAACTGGAAGAGTTGCGTAGTGAGAAGCGGGAGCGTGAGAAACAGCAACAACGTCGAGAATCGTTAGAACGCGATATCTCGAACGTCGAGGAGGAAATTGAACAACGTGAGTCGCGGCTCGAGAGTTTTCGAGAACAGCGAGATCAGCTAAGCGGCGAGATAGCGACTGTCGAAAAAGAGGTTGACGCCCTCGAATCGGAGAACTTCTCCGAGAATCTCGAACTACACAAGGAGGCAAACCAGCTAGAGTTCGAGCTCGGACAACTGGAATCGGAACTCGACGATGTGTCGGATCGTATCAGCACGATCGAAGAGCGACTAGCTCGGGAGGACGAACTGAAGGAGCGGCGGAATCGAATCCAGGATGATCTCGAAGATCAGCGAACACGTATCGAGAATATCGAGCGGGAAGCCGTCGAGCAATTCAACAGCCACATGAAAGAGATTCTCGATATACTGGAGTATGCGAATCTCGCACGGATCTGGATCGAGCGGGTCGCAAAAACCGTCCGAGATGGGCGCCGTACGGTCGAAAAGTCCGTCTTCGAACTCCACGTCGTCCGCAAAACGGAATCGGGTGCCACGTACGAAGACACGATTGACCATCTCTCGGAGAGCGAGCGTGAGATTACTGGACTCACGTTCGCACTGGCAGGATATCTCGTTCACGACGTTCACGAGACGGTTCCGTTCATGCTGCTAGACTCACTGGAGGCTATCGATGCCGAGCGACTGTCCGAGTTTATCTCCTATCTTGCTGGCTATGCACAGTACGTGGTAGTCGCCTTGCTACCAGAGGACGCACAGGCACTCCCCGAAACGTACAGCCGTGTGACCGAAATATAGCGGTCCTACCACTTCAGATAACTGGTGTAACTCTGTTATTCCTCACCAGTCTCCTCGTTCTCACACTCACAGCCACCCTGTTGCAGGAGTTCTACGATCCCTTTCTGTGTATTGCAGTTCTGGCAGAAGACGGTTATTTCGACAAAGACCCGGAACTCTCCGAGCGAAATACGTCCGCCGTCCCGTAACTGGGTGAGATTCTTTTCTGCAACAGAGCTAACCCGTGATTTGAGGCGTTGAATTGCCTCAAGGACGTCTTCGGTGCGGGTGGTCCCATCCTCGCTGTGGGTGGCTCCTCGATACTCTTTGAGATACGAACGAATCGCCTGATAGGTGACAAAGTCCTGTTCTAGCTGGTCGATGTCGACACCTTCCTGTTCGAGACGCTTCCGGGCTTCAGTTCGATTTCCGCTACTCGTATCATCTCCTGTCAGTAACTGATACAGATTGGCTACCTCTCCAGCGAGCGGTGACATGCCTGCATCGACCATTGCACGTTCCAGTAGTCGTTTGTTGAACCGGTCTGCGAGTGAACGTAAACTCAGTCGCTTCTCTGTATCTGCTGTCCACCGTGCTTCGAGACGATCGCCGTAATCGGCCGCCAGCTCGTACGAATCGATGAGTCGCGGGACTTTGTAATCGAATCTGTTCACCGAATCCTGATCAGAGATAGACTCGCTCTCGTTCTCATCAACTGGGGGCATTACTATCTGAAGATCAGCCGGAATGATATTAAAACACTTGATCGTTCATTATCGCGATAATCCACGTTCAGGGATATGAGAACAGGTGAAACGAATAACAATCTTAAGACTGTTATTCTCTTGATACCCCTCCAGTTGTGAAAGAGGGCGCACGCCCGAAATCCGTTGGAACTGATTGTGGGCCGGTTCGGAGTCGAGGGGACCGTTCACTCCCGGTCGGTGTTTTCGAAATAGTCGTAATAGCCATGGTCGTGATGTTACATCATACCACGATATTGTGCTACAGACACCGGCAGTTCCGGGAATTTCGAATTTTGTCAACGAGAGTAAAACTCATCCGGTCAAAATAGATCCGTTAAATATTATCTCGAAATATCGTCGGTTTTCGAAATAACCGGAACTATAATGACAATTGGTCTGCTACGCTGCAGTATGTCCTCAGCCCCACTCAAATCTCTCTCCCGTGCGAACCGGATCGTGGAGCGGTTGGTAGAAATGCAGTCAGCAACGGTGCGGGAACTGGCCGACGATTTTGATATGCCGCTGAGTACTATGTACGAGTATGTCAATACGCTGGAGACGATCAACTATATCACGAAGGGGTCAGACGGTCAGTATCGCGCGAGTTCGTTTTTTCTCAAGATCGGTAATCAGGTTCGACGCAACTACGATATGTATACCGTGGCCGAGCCGGAGATCCGACGATTAGCCGATAAGACCGGCGAATTTGCTGGTTTGATGATCGAAGAGAACAATCTCGGGGTGCTCCTCTCGATGAAGAAGGGTGACAAGGTCAAACGCCTGCAGGTCAATCGGACATATCCGGGGGTCAAATCACGGCTGAATACGACTGCCTACGGGAAAGCGATTCTCGCTCAGCTGAGCGACGAAGAAATCCGGAGTGTGACCGATCAGTACGGTCTCCATCCACGGACAGAAAATACAGTCACAGAAATCGAACCACTCCTGGAGGAGATGGAACTCGTTCGCCAGCGAGGGTACGCATTCGACGACGAGGAGTGCTTCGAAGGGATGCGTGGCATCGGTGTTCCGATTGTGAGCGAGACAGATGCTCTCGTGGGTGGAATCGCGCTGTATGGCCCGCCGAGCAGACTCGACGACGAGGCCTTCTTCGAGGAATACCCCTCCGTAGTGCAGGAGTATGGGAATATTATTCAGGGAAATCTCGAATACTGATCGGACGAGCACCTTGGACGATCATTCATCTTCTAATGCCTCTGAGATATGCTGTGATTCCTATTCGTTCGGTTTGACGAGGATTTTGACGTGATCGCTTTCGGGGTCGATGAGTCGATCGAATCCGTCTTCGACGATCTCCTCGAGACCGATACGGTCTGTGATGAACGGTTCGGGATCGAGTCGGCCGTCGGCGAGCATATCGATCACCATGCCGTACTCCTCGTCTGACCGCGGGCCGCCGAGGTAGGCCAGTGTCCCGGTAACCGTCCGCTCGCCCAGGACGAGAGTGTTGGGGTGAGTACTCACTTCTTCCTCCCAGATGCTGACGATGGTCGTGCGACCGCTCGGGGCTGTACTTTCGACCGCCGCGTTGAACGAGGCTTCGACGCCTGCGACCTCGAACGATATGTCGGCACCGCCATCAGTGTTCGCGGTGATATACTCGATGGCATCCGTACGCGCCGGATCGATGAGTTCGGTCGCACCGCAATCTGCGGCGCGTTCACGTCTGGCATCTCGGGGTTCCGAGACGAATATCCTGCCCGCACCAGCCGCCCGGGCACACTGAATTACAGCTAGCCCGATCGGTCCAGCCCCGAAGACTGCGACCGCATCACCAGCACGGAGTCCGGAGCCTCGCACAGCGTGTAACGCGACGGCCAGCGGTTCGACCAGCGCCCCGTACTCGATGGGCACGTCGTCGCCGAGTGGCACGGCGTGTTCTGCGTCCAGAACGACGCTTTCGGCGAATCCACCTTCACCTCCTGACAGCCCAACGAAACCGATCGAATCACAGATGTGGTAGTTCCCTTCCTGGCACTGACGACACTCACCGCAGTAGAGAACCGGGTTGACGGCGACAGCGTCACCGACTTCTAGCCCCGTTACCGATCCGCCGACTTCGGAGATCCTTCCGCTAAATTCGTGGCCCATTCTGATCGGTGCTGTCTCCTGTGACACCGGATGTGGCTCGTCGGCTGGGACGAAGATCGGTCCGGCGGTATACTCGTGGAGATCAGACCCACAGATCCCGCAGGAATCGATATCGATCCGGACCTGTCCCTGTTCGACAGCGTTTCGTTCGACGTCTTCGACACGAATGTCTTCCCGGTCGTGGTAGGTTGCTGCTCGCATAGCGTACCGACGATTAACTTGGACCATAATAAATATTCGTGATAAAAGCGATACCACTCGGTGGTACTACATAAAAAATCGTTAATATTATAATACAATGCTTGGTACTCTCTCTCGGAGTATGGCAGACTATACACTAGAAACCGCAGAGGACAGAGTCGAAGCTCTCCGTCGTATGGTAACGATACGGGAGTTCGACACCAAGGCAGGACACTACTTCGCCGACGGTGAGATACCCGGATTCGTTCACCTGTACATCGGCGAAGAGGCCGTTGGTGTGGGGACGTGCGCGGCTCTCGAACCGGACGACTATATCACAAGCACACACAGGGGTCACGGCCACTGCATTGCGAAAGGACTGGATCCCGAACTGATGATGGCCGAACTGTTCGGCAAAGCTGACGGCTACTGCAACGGCAAGGGGGGCTCGATGCACATCGCCGACATCGATTCCGGGATGCTCGGTGCGAACGGCATCGTCGGCGCGGGGCCGCCGCTGGCGACAGGTGCAGCGCTTTCGATCAGTCACCAGGACCGCGATCAGGTCGCACTGGCGTTCCTCGGTGACGGCGCAACCGCACAGGGACAGGTCCACGAAGCCATCAACCAGGCGTCGACGTGGGACCTCCCGGCGATCTTCGTCGTCGAGAACAACCAGTATGGAGAGGCGACACCTGTCGAGGATCAGCACAACGTCGACCAGCTCAGTGATATCGCGCAGGCCTACGACATTCCTGGTGTCACAGTCGACGGAATGGACATCACGGCCGTCAACGAGGCTGTCCAGGAGGCTCGAAAGCGTGCCCGCGACGGTGACGGACCGACGCTGATCGAGGCAGAGACCTACCGGTACCACGGTCACTACGAAGGTGACGAGCAGAACTACCGGAGCGACGAAGAACTCCAGCAGTGGAAGGACCGGGACGCGATCGATGCGTTCAGATCGCGTCTCATCGACCGCGGCGAACTCACCGAGGAGGAGTTCGAGGAGATGGAAGCAGAGGTCGAGGAGACCATCGCCGACGCAGTCGAGTTCGCACGGGATGCCGACCTTCCACACCCGCAGGAAGCATACGACGACATGTTCGGAGAATCAGTCCCAGAAATCGAAAAGTTCGCAAACAGGGCGCGCACCGACGGAGGTGATTCACGATGACAGCACAGGCAGAACTCGACGGACAGGAAACCGAGACGATGACAGTCCGTGAGGCGATCCGGCAAGGACTCCGTGAGGAGTTAGAGCGCGACGAGGACGTCTTCATCATGGGAGAAGACGTCGGGGCCTTCGGCGGTGTCCTCGAAGTGACCGGAAACCTCTACGAGGAGTTCGGCGGGGAACAGGTCCGGGACACACCCATCGCTGAGGCGGGGTACGTCGGCGCGGCAGTCGGAGCAGCCGCAACCGGCACCCGACCTGTCGCAGAGCTCATGTTCTCAGATTTCATGGGTGTCTCGATGGAACAGATCATGAACCAGATGGCGAAAATGCGGTACATGTTCGGTGGCAAAACCGAGATGCCGGTCACCATTCGGGCGACCGAAGGTGGCGGGATGGGTGCTGCCAGTCAGCACTCCGGAACTGTCCACACCTGGATCGCGCATTTCCCGGGACTGAAAGCGGTCGCACCGGGCACCGCCGCGTCTGCGAAGGGACTGACGAAGGCCGCAATCCGGTCAGATGACCCAGTGTTCGTCTTCGAGAACAAGATGATCTACGAACAGAAAGGCGAGGTTCCGACCGACGAGGACTACATCACCCCGATCGGTGAGGCCTCGGTCGAACGCGAAGGCGCGGACGTCACGGTGGTCGCGACACAGCGACTCGTCGGTGAGTCGCTCTCTGTGGCCGAGGACCTCTCGGGTGACGTGAGTGTCGAGGTCATCGACGCGCAGTCACTCTACCCACTCGACACCGAGACGATCGTCGAGAGTCTCCAGAAGACAGGACGGATGGTCGTCGCCGACGAGAGTCCGGTCTCCTACGGCACCCACGCCGAGATCATCGCCCGGACACAGGAGGAAGCGTTCTTCAGCCTCGACGCGCCCATCCAGCGTGTCGGAACGCCCGACACGCACATGCCGTTCAGTACGCCACTCGAACAGGAGGTCCTGCCGGACGGAGAGGGAGTCCAGAACGCCATCGAGAAGATCGTCTAACTACTCGTGGCCCACATTGGACTCATCGTCAATCCGTCAGCCGGCCGTGACATCCGCAGGCTCACCGGCGGCGCGAGCGTCGTCGATAACTACGCGAAACGCAGCACGGCCGTCTGCGTCCTCGACGGGCTCACCCTCGTCGACGAGACGGTGTCAGTCGAGATCATGCCGGACAAAACTGGCATCGCCGAACACGCGATCGACGAGGCACCGACCGAACTGAACGTCTCGGAGGTCGAGATGTCAATCGAGGAAACAGCTGCGGATACGCGGCGCGCGGCAGCCCACTTCCGCGAGACTGCCGATGCTGTGGTCGTCCTCGGCGGCGACGGAACGAGCCGGGACGCGGCGCTCGAACTCGGCGACGTTCCGCTCGTCTCCGTCTCGACGGGAACGAACAACGTCGTGCCGACACCGGTCGACGGAACTGTCGCCGGCGCGGCCGCCGCTGTCGTTGCGACCGCGACGGTCGACACCGATGCAGTGACGACCCGTCACAGCAAAATCGAGGTTACAGCCGACGATATCAACGGCAAGAAGCAGCTCACGGGGCTGGCGACGGTCGGGATCACCGATCGCCCGTTCGTCGGGACACGCGCACTCGTGGATCCGACGGAACTGCTCGGTGGTGTGGTCACGCGGGCGCATCCAGCGGCGATCGGGCTCACCAGCGTCGCGGGCTGTATCGAACCACTCGCCCCGGACGCGCCCGGCGGCGCTGCACTCCGCTTTGGCGATCCCGACGAGACGCCCCGGTCTGTCCGTGCGATCCTCGCACCGGGGATGACGACGACCATCGGACTGGACTCACACGAATCGCTCGACTGGGACGAGCCGGCGGTCTTCGAGTTACAGGACTGTGTGATCGGTGCTGACGGCGAGCGCGAGGTCGAACTCGCCGAGGCGACGGTGACTATGACGCCCACTGCGGACGGACCGCGTCTCGTCGACGTCGATGCCGCGCTAGAGGCAGCCTCGGAGAGCGGTGTCCTCGTCAGCGACAGGCCGCTGGCCGACGCCGAATAATCCAGACGTCTCCTTTTTTGAAGAGACCGAGTCACTGCAGTCTCGGGTTTGTGACTTCATGCCGGGCAGCCAAAGACAGAGGAGACTCCGGGAAGCAATGTCTCCCGAGAAGAAGCCACGCCACTGAAAAAAGCCAGTTCGTTCAGTTACTCTTTGCCGCGGTACGAGCCGAGGATCAGATCGGACGCCTGTTCGGCACGCTCGAACAGCTGGTTCAGGAAGGCTTCGGCATCGGACCGGTCGATGGCACGCGTGTCGTAGGTCAACTTTGCAGTGACGAGCGGCTGTAGATCGACCCCGTCGTCGGTCGGCACGGCTCGCTGGCCGGACGGATCGATCTCGAGCCCTGCAACAGCCGGCTGGTTGACGAGAAGGCCCTCGGGTTCGACATCTGCCGCGTTTGCGATGGTGAACGAGGGGGTCGTTTCGGGGTTGCCATTGCGGTCTTCGCGGGCCTCGACGACTTCTGTCAGTGACTTCTCGTCGACCCCCTGAATGACCGTCTTGTCCTGGCCCTCGTCAGATTCAGCCACGAGCGCGATATTCTGTCTCTCCTGGAGCTGGTGGGTCGATTCCGTGTAGGTTGCGTTCACGAGCGGTCGATCCGCGAGGGCTGCCGACGCAACGACGAGCGCCACGTCGATGATGGTGACGCGCTGTTCGAACGCCGACCGGACAGCTTCCGTCGTATCGAGCAAGGCCGACCCGGCCGCAGGGTCGGCGACGACTGTGGCCCGCTGATACCGGAGCGAACCGGGCTGACTCACTTCCTCCGTCTCCGCCGTCGATGCGGCTTCGGCGGCTGTTTCGACGTCCTCGGCGGTGATCGAATCCATCGGCCCGGTTCCCTCCACCGTCGTGAGATCCACGCCGAGGTCCTCCGCCCGCTTTTTCGCCCGTGGAGAGGCTTTGACTGATTCGGTGCTTCCCCCGGCACCGTTGGCAGCTGCCTCGACGTCTTCGGCGGTGATCGAGTCCATCGGTCCGGTTCCCTCCACCGTCGAGAGGTCCACACCGAGTTCCTCCGCCTGTTTCTGTGCTCGCGGAGACGCTTTGATGTCGGTGCTCTCGCCGCCCGACGAGGCTGTCGATGCGACTTCCTGGCTGTCGGCCGATCCAGCGTCGGCGTCCGATGCAGACGCTTCGGCTGCCGGGGGTTCCTCTTCGGTCTCCCCCTCGAGTTCGCCCTCGACTTCGGCCTCGAGATCGGAGATATCGGCATCGGCTTCTGCGAGTATGCCGATCGGTTTGCCGGGCGGAACGGCCTCCCCCTCCTCGATGTGGATCTGTCGAAGCGTCCCGTCTTCCCGTGCTTCGACCTCACCGATGCTCTTTTCAGACTCGACTTCTGCCATTTTGTCTCCCTCCGACACCTCGTCCCCCGGTTCGAAGAACCATTCCAGAACTGTCCCCTGTTCCATCTCCAGCCCAAGCTTAGGCATCCTGATAATGCTTGCCATGTATCACACCAATGTGAGGCGGGCTACTAAAGCGTATCTCTTGATTATTGCTGATATTCAGTACTGACTGCCGAACGAATCTCGTTGAGCTGATTACGGGGGTAGTGAGTCTCGATACGGTGACAGATCCAGCCGCCCATCATTCGGAAGGTGCCGTACTGGCCAATGGTTGCTGGGCACAGAATACGAACAGTACAATTAGATTGGCCAGTTCACCGCAGTTCGCTTCGGACCGCGGCCCCGATCTCTTCGATTGCCTCGTGCGCGCGTTCGAGTTCAGGGTCGGCGAGCATCGTCAGGAACCCGTGGATCATATCCTCATACTGGACACTCTGAGTCGGGACGCCGGCTTCAGACAGACGGGTCGCAAACTGTCGACCCTCGTCGCGAAGCGGATCGAATCCGCTCGTCAGGACAAGCGACGATGGAAGTCCGTCCAGGTTCTGTGTGCGAAGTGGCGACGCGTACGGGTGTCGCCCGTCCAGTTCACTCCTGAGATAGCCGTCCCAGAACCGCTCCATGTCCTTTCGCGTAAGAAAGTAGCCCTGAGCGTTCTCCTCGTAGGACTCCGTATCGAAGGCGTAGTTCGTGACTGGGTAGGCGAGCACCTGATAATCGATTGCCGGTCCATCTCGATCGCGCGCGAGAAGCCCGACACCCACCGTCAGGGCTCCTCCGGCACTGTCTCCAGCGATAGCCAGTGTATCGGGTCTGGCGTCGATCGTCTCGGCGTTGTTCGCAACCCAGCGAGTCGCGGCGTAACAGTCTTCGAGTCCTGCCGGGAACCGGTGTTCTGGAGCGAGCCGGTAGTCCACTGCAACGACGACACAGTCGGATGCGTTCGCGAGTTCCCGGCAGAGAGCGTCGTGTGTCTCGAGATCACCGAGCAGCCACCCGCCACCGTGGAAAAACACGAGCGGCGGAAACGGGCCCTCACCAGCCGGTGTATAGATACGAATCGGGATCTCCGTCTCTGGACCGGGGATGGTTCGTTCCGTCACGGATGCAACTGAACTCGGTTGCTCGTCAGGCACGGACAGTTCGCGATACGTTTCGCGGGCGTCCTCCAACGAGAGCCTGTAAAGTGGCGGTAGCCCCTGCTCGGAAAGGCCGTGGAGATACTCCTCGACCTGGGAATTAAGCGTCGATGACATTGCGTCACTTACCATTTCTACACGGAACCGTATAATTGTATCCGTCAGAAATATTATATAATGTAGTTTCAAAGAGGGGATTCATTATTTATCCACTCGTCTAATATCGGTAGACGATGGCTGTACAATCTCCCCCAACAGAAACAGAGCTACTAGTTATCGGTGCTGGCCCAGGCGGATACGTGGCTGCAATCCGGGCGGCCCAGTCTGGTCTCGATGTCACACTCGTCGAAAGAGGTGCCTACGGCGGCGCCTGTCTCAACGTCGGCTGTATTCCGTCGAAAGCGCTCATCACTGCGACCGATATCGCACACGACGCCGACCACGCAGGGCACATGGGTATCGACGCCGAACTCGACGTCGATCTTGCTGGGATGATCGACTGGAAAGACAGCGTCGTGAACCAGCTCACTGGCGGCGTCGAGAAACTCTGTAAAGGGAACGGTGTGACACTGGTCGACGGCACCGCAGAGTTTACGAGCGACCGTGCGGTTCGAGTAGTCCAGGACGGGACTGAACTCGGGTCGATCTCGTTCGATCACGCTATCGTCGCTACCGGGTCACGGCCCGCAGAACTCCCTGGCTTCGCATTCGACGGTGAACACATTCTCTCGTCGACACACGCACTCGAACTCGATTCGCTCCCCGATCAGTTGCTTGTCATCGGCGCCGGCTACATCGGCATGGAACTCTCGACCGTCTTCGCCAAGCTTGGTGTCGATGTAACGGTCATCGAGATGCTCGACCAGGTATTGCCGGGCTACGAGCGGGATATCGCCCGCGTGGTCAGACAGCGTGCGGAGGATCTCGGAATCGACTTCCGCTTTGGCGAGGGTGCCGATAGCTGGAAGGAAACTGCCCAGGGAGTTCGTCTGGTCACAGAGACCGAAGACGGCGACCGATCCGAATATACAGCGGACCAGGTCGTCGTTGCCGTCGGTCGTGAGCCCGTCACTGATACGCTCGGACTGGCGAACACGAGTATCGAAGCTGACGATCGTGGATTCATTCCGACGAACGACCAGACACAGACTGACGCGGAGCGTATCTTCGCTATCGGCGACGTAGCTGGTGAACCGTTGCTCGCACATAAAGCGAGCAAAGAGGGCGAAGTTGCTGCCGATGTCGTCGCGGGCGAGGAAGCCACACTATCCTCCCGGGCGATCCCTGCTGCTGTGTTCACCGACCCGGAAATCGCGACCGTCGGGATGACCGAAGCCGAAGCGAAGGAAGCGGGGCAGGAACCCGTCGTCGGCCGGATGCCCATGCGTGCGTCGGGGCGTGCCCTGACACTCGGTGAGACCGATGGGTTCGTGCGCATCGTTGCAAACGGCAGCACGGAGACCATCCTCGGTGCACAACTGGTCTGTCCCGACGCCTCGGAACTGGTCGCCGAACTGGCGCTCGCAATCGAGATGGAAGCGACCCTCGGAGAGGTGGCATCGACGGTCCATACACATCCAACTCTCAACGAGGCAGTTATGGAGGCAGTCGCAAACGCTCGCGGTGAAGCTATCCATACGCTCAACCGGTAACAGAGGGTGTAAACGACCCGATAGCGACAGCGATGGGTCGATTACGGTTGTCGATCGAAACACACATCCTCACGGTAACTCAGATTGAATCTTGTCTTATGAACGTGAAGTACGAACCGAATTTGGAGGGAAATAAGTACTCTGATCTGAAACTGTCAACACTCATACTAGTAACTAGAATAGTACAAATAATATCAAAGATAATTAATTATTTACCCAAGATAGATGATAATACTGGTTCAAACTCTGAGGTTGAGTCGTAACTAA
>Ga0207753_1000505_pt1 | contig 15110 bp, 10 predicted proteins | sample PonA233FremontCA_2_FD_187273 | JGI IMG/M metagenome (GOLD analysis project Ga0207753, IMG submission 187273) | Salt pond sediment microbial community from Fremont, CA, USA - Pond A23 Sediment 3 (SPAdes) | ecosystem: Environmental > Aquatic > Non-marine Saline and Alkaline > Saline | place: USA... | reverse complement strand
CCTGCCGCGTCAGGCCGTCTCGCCGGGGGAGGGGCCCGACAGCACGAGCGTCGTGTACGTCGTCAAGCACGGCTGGCACGCGGGCATTGCCGTCCGTCGGGCCGACGTGCCCGACGGTCGGTGGCCGGTGCACGGCGATGCTGCCAACGCTCGGTACCTGGAGGTAGGCTGGGGGGAGGCGCGCTACTACCCGGGGCAGTCGCGCGGGGTGTCGGGGGCGGTTCGGGCTGGGGCCTGGCCCACGGGCAGTGTGCTTCACGTTGTGCCCATTCAGCGTTCCGTTTTCGACCGATTCGGGAGGGAGACCGTCGTCCGCGTGCCGGTCTCGGCCGCCGAACTTGAGGCCCTCACCACCTTTGTTGCGGAATCGTTCGCGGTCGACTCGACCGGGCGTGCCCCGGTCGCGGCGCCGGGCTTCTACATCGACAGTCGCTTCTACGCGTCGCCGCTGACGTACCACGTCTTCAACAACTGCAACCACTGGGCGGCCGCCGCACTCGAAGCCGCAGGATGCGACGCGTCGCCGCGCTGGACCTTCACGGTGGGACAGGTGGTGCGGCAGGCCCGCGAGTGTGGAACGCTCGCGCAGCGCGAGGAAGAGTGATGGGCATCCCGAGGGCGCGGTGCGTCCCGCATTACGACGTCTTACGACGCCGCGGGTGTCGCCTCCTTCTTCTCCGGCTCCGTCGTGGCGAAGTACTGCTCGACGCGGTCGGTGTCCTCCGCCGCGTCCCAGCGCTCCAGCACGCTCACGACGGCCATGTGGGGGTCGAGGTGAAACTTGTTCTCGCCGAGCAGGGCGTGCAGCCCCGAGCGGCGCACCACCTCGCGCACCGGCCCGATGAGGCCCGTCAGGTGAAGCTCAATGTCCTCCTCCTCCAACGATTCGACGACGGAGAACAGGGCCTCGATTGCCGTCGTGTCGAGGCCGTTGATGCTGCTGCCGTCCACGATGACGACCTTCACGGTGCGGCCCTCGCGCTCACTCTTCTCCAGGATGAAGTCCTTAAAGTACTCGGCGTTGGCAAACGAGAAGGAGGCGTCCACGCGCAGGACCATGATGCCCCGGAGGCGGGCGGCCTGCTCAAAGCGGTCCGGGTCGCGGAAGAGGCGGGTGCCGGGGACGTGCCCGAGCTCGGCCATGTTGGGCCGGCTAATTCGGTAGAGCACGGCCACCAGCGAGGTGCCGATGCCCAGCAGGATGCCCTCCTGGATGCCGATCAGCAGTGTGCAGGCCGCCGTAAAGAGGGCAATGTAGCCGTCGCGCCGCCGGGCCTTGAAGAGACTCCGTAGCTCGTGCAGGTCGATGAGCCCGATCCCGGCCACGATAATGATGGCGGCCAGGGCCGGCAGGGGCAGGTAGTAGAAGAGCGGGGTCAGGAAGAGGAGCGTGAGGGCAATGACCCCAGCCGTGAACCAGTTGGCGAGGGGCGTCTGGGCCCCCGTTTGGTCGTTGACGGCCGACCGGGAAAAACTCCCGGACACGGGAATGCTCGAGAAAAAGGACCCCACGAAGTTGGCCGCTCCAATGCCCACCAGCTCGCGATTGGGGTCGATCGTATACCCGTGCCGCGTCGCAAAGACACGCCCCAGCGAGACGTTCTTCATGAACTGCACAAGGGCCAGAGTGAAGGCGGCCGGGAGAAGGGCATTGAGCGTGCTCAGGTTGAGGGTCGGCAGGGTGAGGGGCGGAAGGCCCTCCGGGATGGAGCCCACTACGGCCACCCCACTGTCTTCGAACGAGAACGCATAGCTGGCCGCGGTGGCCAGGGCCACCACGACGAGCGCCTCAGGAACCGCGGGGACCCACCGGGGGAGAAGCAGAAGCAGGGCGATGCCGGCGGCCCCAATTCCCAGCGACAGCAGGTGCACCTCTCCAAGGTGCTGGAGGGCGCGCCAAAACACAACGTGGACGTACTGCGAGTTGCCGAGGTCGACGCCGAGGAGGCTTCCCAGCTGACTGAACGAGATGATGAGTGCCGCGGCGGAAGTCAGCCCCGTAATCACGGGCCGCGATAGCAGATTGGCGACGAATCCGAGCTGGATGGCGCCCATTGCAATCTGCATCAGCCCCACCATCGCGGTTACAATGATGGCCATCGCCACGTACTCGCCGGATCCCACCTGGGTCACGGCCCCGAGCCCCGCCGCCAGGATCAGCATGTCGAGCGCCTGCGGCCCGATGGCCAGTTGGCGCGACGTGCCAAAGATGGGATAGATGAGAAGGGGGACGAGGGCCCCGTACAGTCCATAGATGGGCGGCAGACCCGCGATGACGGCGTACGCCATCGCCTGCGGGATCAACATGACGCCCACCGTCACGCCGGCCGCCCCGTCCTGCCGCACAGTCTTCGGGGTAGACGTCGAAATCCACTGGTTGAGCGTGAGGCTCTCCCGGAACCACGTCCAGGCTTGGTGCCACATAGAAAAGGAGCGTGCCTCGGGGGCAGCCCTATTCGTAGAAGAACGGAGGGGCCGCGCGTGCTTGCGCAGATAGACGTGCAGATAGACATGATGCGTAGAGCACCAGAAAACCGGAGGCCCGGGGGTTGATCCGAGCGGAGAATGAAGGAACTGTGAGAATGCGACCCCGACGTCGCTCCTTCGTCGATGGAAGCCTGCGCGGCGGGATCGAAGCGGCACGTTCCCCACGCAAATCCCCTACGCAAATAACGACACTTTTCGTTCGTCTGCTCTGCGGCGATTCTTCCTGGAACGGGGCCCCAGGCCGTCCGCGGCATGCGTGTTGCGCTTTTTTGTGCCCTGCTCACAGGGTCGCTGTAGGCGTACCCTCTCCTCCCGTTTCCTTAAATCTCTCCCCCACCGTTTCTGGCGTCGATCATGCTTCTGTTCTATCCCGTTGCCGCCCGTGATCCTGACCCGTCCGTACTCGCGGAGCAGGGAGTCTCTGCCCCCCACGACGGGGTGCGACTATGGACGACCCTCGAGGCCCTCCCCGAGAACACGGGGCCGGTGCTCGTCGTGGATCCCCGGAGACTTCCCGACCGCCCCCCGGAGAATGGACAGTCGGTGCATGTGTCGTCGGTGCCCCCCGCGGCGTTCCGCAATGCGGATCCGTACCGGGCCCCTGCGCCCGTAACGGCGGGTGGGGGCTACGTGGGCTGTCCCCTCCCGGACGACGTAGCGCTGCTGCTCATCTTCCGACGGGGCGTGTGGGACCTCCCCAAGGGAACGAAGGATCCCGGTGAGTCTGTGGAGGGGTGTGCCCGGCGCGAGGTGCAGGAGGAAGTCGGGATCGAGGCGCTTCGCCTGGTCTCCACGCTCGGCACCACCCAGCACGGCTATCCGGACGGAGACCGCTACGCCGTGAAGACGACGCACTGGTACCTGATGCGGACCCCGGAGCGTGCCTTCGAGCCCGACCGCCGCGAAGGGATCCGGCGGGTGGCCCGGGGGCGATGGTCGGTGGCCCGGGCACACATGGGGTACGATACACTGCGACGACACATGGACCGCGTCGAGGACACAGTGCGGGCGGCGCTGCACCCGTAGCCCAGCCCTCCGGCAGGCATCGGCACGTCGCGCCTCGTCGTAGTTGTGTTGCATTCCAGCATCGCAGTGGGGACTTTAGAAAACCTACATCACGTCCCGCCCCAAATCCCCTCAAGTCGATGCGCTTCTTCTTGGGTCTTCTTCTGGCCGTCACGCTCGTCGGGTGTCAGCAGCAGGGCAACCAGGGAACCGTTCAGGATCTGCGGGCCCGGGTGGATTCCTTCCAGGCCGCCACTCAGGACCTGACCCGTGAGGTGCAGACGCTCCGTGATTCGGCCCGGACGCAGGACGAGGAGACGACGCTCGGGCCGCCCATTTACTTTCCGTCGGGCAGCGCCTGGATCCCCGACCGCGGCCGCCGACAGCTCGACAAGCACGCGGCCACGATCAAGGAGGAGTATCCGGACGCGGGCTTCCGCGTACAGGGCTATACCGACCCTGTGCCCATTGGCCCCAGCCTCAGGGACACCTATCCGAGCAACTGGTACCTGTCGGCCCAGCGGGCGGCGGCGGTGGCCCACTACCTCGACACGAACCACGGCATCCGGACGGAGAGCCTCGAGATTGAGGCGTTCGGGCCCCGAACGACGGTGGGGGCAGACGAGACGCCGGAGCGACGCCGCGAGGACCGCCGGGTCGAGATTGTGGTGGAGGATGGGTCGTAGCCCACGCCCTGTGGGACGGGGGACAACAAAAAACGGCAGGCCCGGGGCATGCCCGAGCCCGCCGGAACGGTCTGGGTGGTTTGGTCCCTCGAACAGGGGTTATCGCGCCGTTTGGGCAGGCGTGCGCTCCCCGAGGGTGGACAGCACATCGGGCAGTGTGTCGAGGTCATCGATCACGACGTGCGCGCCATGCTCCTCCAGCAGCGGCTTGTGATCGTCGGCCTCCACGTACGGGGGCACGACCCCGATGCGCCACATGCCGGCCTTGCGGGCCGCGTCCATGTCGTCGACGGAGTCGCCGACGTACACGGCTTCCTCCGGGTCGATGGGGCAACCGGCGGCGGCCAGCATGGTAAGAGAGTGTTCGAGGGGGAAGGGGTTGGGCTTCTGACGATCCCCCTGCTTCTCCTTGCCCACCAGGAGGGGAAAGTGGCTCGTCCAGTTCTGATGGTCGAGCGTCCACTGGGCCTCCTCCTCGGGCCGCCCGGTGACGATGCCCAGGATGTGATTCTGGTTGAGCGTGTCGAGGGTCTGGTCGTCGATCAGCGGGGGCTCCTCGGTAATGAAGCCGTCCCAGTCGTCGCCGCGGTAGCGGTCCTGAAACTCGTCAATCACGCGGCTGATGGGGACCTCCATCGCCGTGTCCGTGACGATGGCGTGGGTGAGCTTCCAGTCGTCCTCAAAGCCGCCGTAGTTCTTGTAGCGTTGGATGGCATTCTCTCCAATCTGGCGGCCGGTGAAGTGCTCGACCGTCTCCTCAATTGCGCGGCGATATGAGCGGGAGACGTCCACCAGGACGCCATCCATGTCGAACAGCAACGCACGGAGGTCTACGTTCTCGGGCATGGAGCGGAGGTTGGAAATGGGTGAGACAATCGCGACCAATCTTCCTACACAGCGGGCCCGTCATTCGGTTCCCCGACGGGCCCTGGGCGGCAGCATGTGCAGAGGCGAAGGGCGGGGGGCGGCGCTCTCTGTCTCCCAATCGGCGCGGGGTGAGGGGGGAGGGGCCGCCTACTACTCGGCGTTCTCGTTCAGCAGGGCCTGCACGGCGCGGCGCAGCTGCGGATCTTCCCCGTCGGCCTTGATGCCCGGCGGGTTTGCGACCTGGATGTCTGGCCGCGCGGGGCCGTGCTCCATGTTTTCGTCGGTCTGGTGGACATACCAGGCCCGAAACGGCATGCGCACGTAGGAGCCGTCGAGAAGGCCCGCGCCGCCGGTTGAGATCACGGCGCCAAAGGTGGGCTGGCCCACGAGCGTGCCATGGTCGAGGTTCTTGAAGGCGTGGGAGAAGATCTCGGCGTTGGAGTAGCTGTTTTCGTTGGCGAGGGCGGCCACCGGCTTCGTCCAGGCCGCGTAGGGGAGCCGCTCGCCGAAGGGGTAGTGTCCGCGGAACTGCGTGTGGTTCTGCTGGAGATTGTCCGTGGCCCCGCGGGGCACCGTGTAGGCGTGCCGGCGCACGTTAAGCACGGTCATGAGGTAGTCGGTCGTCCAGCCGCCGCCGTTGTAGCGCACGTCAATGAGGAGGCCCTCCTTGTCGTGCCCGCTGGCGTACAGCTCCCGCTCGAAGTGCTCGAAGCTTTCCCAGTTCATGCCCTCCACGTGGATGTAGCCGAGGCGGCCGTCGGAGTACTCCTCGACGAGCGCCTTGCGGTTCTCCACCCACTCGCGGTAGAGCTCGTCGCCGAGGTCGCCGGCCGGCCGGAGGCGCACGGTGCGCTCCGTCCCGTCGGCGCCGGTGACGCTCAGGAGGACCTTCTCCTCGACGGTGCCTTCCAGCAGCCGGTAGATGTTGCCGGCCTCGGTCACCGCCTGGCCGTCCACGGCCGTAATGACGTCCCCCTCGCGGAGCGTGCTGGCCTCGCGGTCGGCGGGGGAGCGCGGCACGACCCGCTGGACCTCCACACCGTTTTCGACCGGATCCAGCTCCACCCCGAGGCGCCCGGTGCGCTCGTCCTGCGTCTCGGCGCGGTCGCCGGCGTAGTAGCCCATGTGGCTGGCGTTCAACTCCCCCAGCATACGGTTGACGACGGTCTGGAAGTCCTGCGCGGTGGAGGCCTCCATGGCGCGCGGTCGGTACTCCTCCAGGAGCGCCTGCCAGTCGTCGCCGTGGAAGTTGGGGTCGTAAAAGCCCTGGCCGAGGGCCCGGCCTACCTCGTCGAAGATTTGAGTCCGTTCCGCCGCGTGGTCCACCGTCATGGAGGCGCTGAAGGACAGGGGTTCGAGCTTGTTGCTCTTGACCGGGACGCGGGCCAACTGCCCGCCGGAGTGGGCAAAGAAGATCTGGGAGTAGTCCGGCGAGAGGCGAACGGCGGAGGGGCTGACATCCCCCTCCGTCACGCGGGTTCGTTCGGAGCCGTCCCACTGGATGCTGTACAGGTCGACCTCGGAGTCGTAGTCGGCGGGGCCGGCGTCCCGGCCGCCCACGAAGTAGAAGGTATCCCCGTCTTCGGCGATGATCGGGTCGCCTTCGCCGCCGGGAAGGGCCGTCACGCGCTCGAGGCGGTCGTGAATGTTCTCGAGGTCGATGTTCACCTCGGGGGGCGCGTCGTCTGCGGAGCTTTCTGCGTCGGACTCGTCCTCAAGCGCGTCCCAGTCGCGCTCCGTCTTTTCCCAGTCCTCCTCCTCGAGCCACACGAACCAGATGTCGTTGTCGTTGCCGCTGCGGTTGGAGACGAAGCCGAGCTTCGAGCCGTCGGGGCTCCACACCGGTTCGCCGTCGCCCTTGGGATGCTGGCTCACGTTCACGGGTCCGGTGGAGCCGTCGGCGGCGTGGATGAAGACGTCGCTGTTGAAGTTGAGGTTGTTCTGGCTGTACGCGAGCCAATCGCTGTCGGGGCTCCAGGCCACGTCGGTCGGGGCGTTCCAGCCCTCCGCGAGGACGGTCTCGTCCTCGATCGTGCCCTCCGAGACAGCGGCCGTGATGAGCTGTCCCTCTCCGTAGGCCGTCATGGCACCCCGCCGGAAGGCGACGCGCGAGTGATTGGGTGCCATCGCGAGCACACGCTCGCTTTCCGGCGTATCGGTGAGTCGAGTCACCTCATACTGCAGGGCATCGTACAGATCGCCCGGGTGCTCGGTGTCGGCCGACGTGAGCCGGTAGAGGTCGTACTGGTTCCCGGCGCGGTCGGAGGAGAAGACAAGGGTCGAATCGTTCATCCAGGCCACGCCCCGGTCCCGGTACGCATGGTCGGTGAGGCGCGTGGTGCGGGGCTCGCCCGTTTCGTTTTGCATGAGGAACAGCTCGCCCCGGAGCACAAGGGCCACCTGCTCGCCGTCCGGCGAGACGGCGTAGTCGCGCACACCGTCCGTCATCTGCATCTTCTCGGTGGGGCTAAACCGGTAGTCGCTCGGGACCGTGACATCGAGCGGGCGCGGCTCACCGCCGTTCTCCATCACGAACACACTGGTCTGGCGCTCGAAGGCGACCACTGAGCCGTCACGACTCGCGCTCAGACTCCGCACGCCGTCGTCCTCGTACGTGGTGACGGCTTCAGGCGCTCCGTCTGCGGCCCCCTGATCGGTAAGGGAGAGGCGGTGGACGTTGTAGGCGCCGCTCTGTTCGCTCACGTAGAGCAGCGTGCGCGGGCCGGTCCACACCGGCGTGTGGTCGTTGCCCGCGTAGGTGGTTACCTGCGTGTAGGTGTCGTTCTCCGTGTCGTACACCCACACATTCCGATCGGCGGGGCCTTCGTAGCCCTTCTTGGTAATGTCGTTGTATCCGCGCTCGAAGGCGATGAACCGGCCGTCGGGCGACATGCGCGGCGCACTGCCCACGGCGTCGAGCCGACGGTCTGGGGTGCCGCCCTCCGCGTCGACGGTGTAAATTTCGTCCGACCACTCGGCCTGGGCGTACGTGCGGCGGGTGGTAAACAGGAGCTGGCCGTCCGGTGTCCATCCGCCGATGGCGTCGCCGGTGGAGTGGTACGTGAGACGGGTCGGCGTGCTGCCGGCCGCGTCCATCACGTAGAGGTCGTCGTTGCCGTAGCGGTCGCTCGTAAAGGCGATCCGGGTGCCCTCGGGGCCCCAACGGGGCTCGCCCTCGTAGGCCTCGTGGATGGTGAGGCGCTCGGGCGTGCCGCCGCCGACAGGGACGGTCCACAGGTCGCCTTGATAGGACACCGCGATCCGATCTCCATCCGGGTGCACGGCCGGGTGGCGCATGAAGGGATCGGCGTCCTGTGCGGAGGCCGGAGCCGCAACGAGGAGAAGCGAGAAAAGCGAAAGGCCGAGGGAGAGAAGGGTTGTGCGCATCGTGATGCAGAAGAAAGACAAGAGACGCAAAGATGCTCAGGAACGAGGCCCGTCCGGAAAACATCCGTTCGGAAAAAGAGGGGTACGGGACCGAATGCTAATTCATCATCTCCAGGAATTCTTCGTTGTCGTCCGTCCCCTTCATCTTGTCGAGGAGGAACTCCATGGCTTCGATCGGCTCCATATCCGCCAGAATCTTCCGCATCACCCACACGCGCTTGAGCATCGGCTTGGGCAGCAGCTCTTCCTCGCGGCGGGTGCCGGAGCGAATGAGGTCAATGGCCGGGTAGAGGCGCCGGTCGGCCATCTCGCGGTCCAGGACGATTTCCATGTTGCCGGTGCCCTTGAACTCCTCGAAGATGACCTGGTCCATGCGGCTGCCCGTGTCGATGAGGGCCGTGCCGATGATGGTGAGGGAGCCGCCCTCTTCGACGTTGCGGGCCGCGCCGAAGAACCGCTTCGGGCCGCGCAGCGCCCCGGCCTCAATGCCGCCGGACAAGGTGCGTCCCTTCTCCGGGGTGACGGCGTTGTGGGCGCGCGCCAGGCGGGTGATCGAATCGAGCAGCACGCACACGTCCTGTCCGGACTCGACGAGGCGGCGCACTTTGAGCAGCACCGTGTCGGCCACCTCCACGTGACGCTCCGGGTCCTTGTCGAAGGTGGAGGCCACGACCTCGCCCTCCACGGTCCGGTCCATGTCCGTGACCTCCTCCGGGCGCTCGTCGATGAGCAGGGTGAGAAGATGGGTGTCGGGGTGGTTGGTCGTGATGCCGTGGGCGATTTTCTGCAGCAGCACCGTCTTGCCGGCCTTCGGAGGCGAGACGATGAGCCCCCGTTGCCCCTTGCCGATGGGGGCGAACAGGTCGAGGATGCGGGGGCCGTAGCTGTCCGACTCCACCTCGAGGGTAAAGCGCTCTTCGGGGAAGATGGGGGTCAAAAACTCAAAGTCATCCCGCTCGTCGAGCTCCCCTGGGGCGCGGCCGTTGATCGAGTCGACCTGGATAAGGGCGAAGAACTTCTCGCCTTCCTTCGGGGGGCGCACGCGCCCGGCAACCGTATCGCCCTCCTGCAGGCCGAAGCGCTTGATTTGGGACGGCGAGACGTAAATGTCATCGGGGCTCGACTGGTAGCTGTACTCGTCGGACCGGAGAAAGCCATACCCGTCGGGCAGAATCTCGAGCACGCCGACCTTTTCGATCATGCCCCGAAGCTCCGTCTCGTTGGGGTCGTAGCGGCGCATGTAGTCCGGTTTCCCGGAGCTCCGGTTCGTGGAGGCCTCCGGAGAGGATGCCTTGGCCCGGTCGCCCGACGGGGAATCGTCCGACGGGGAATCGTCCGACGGGGAAGAGGCTTCTGTCGCGTCGGCCTCGGGCTCCGTGCCCGACGCTGCCCCCTCGGCCTGTGCCTCCAGGATGCGATAGATGAGATCCTGTTTGCGCAGGCTGGAGTAGCCAGTCAGATCGAGCTCCCGCGCGATCTCGTGGAGCTCGTCGAGCTTTTTGTCCTGCAGGGTCGAGATTTTCATAGAGTCACTCACGGGTCGAGAGGCCGCGCGGGCCAGATGGGGTTATCGAGGGGACTGAGTGGAGACGACGTGCCCCGAAAACGAATGAGGCAACACGGGGGGCGTTTGGAACGACAGGGGCAGGGGGCGTCGCGGTGAAAAGGCATGGTGACGCAAATGCTGGGTCGTCTAGGCCCGGGGAGGAATGGGGGCTCCGACCCGCCGGCGCTCAGACGAGGAGGGGAAAAACCTGTCCGCTGGGGACGGTCCGGCCACGGCCCCACCGTGCCGGGCCTCATGGCCTTCACTCCGGACAGCATACACAAAGTGAACTGGACTCGCTGCTACGGACGGCACATCCGGTTGGTTCACAATGGAGCCGTTTTCGAAGAGGGACGGAGAGTGGACCACGGGCCGGGCCGAGGGTCCGCTTCTCTTCGGGACACAGAAACCAGCGAAAAACACACCTACCTGGGAGTCTTGTGTCGTGCATGCTCGTTTTTAAGAGGAATCAGTCCGTTGCGTTACAACGGAAGGGTTGGTGTGTCTTATATATTCCAACCCCGTTACGCGTCTTCTTCGCCGGTTTGCCCTGTCGCCAATGACCTACCGATGGATCCCGCGCTCCCTTGATGCCCCCGACGTGGTGCCCCGTCTGCAGCGCAAGCTCAATGACCTGCCCGAGCCGCTCGCCCGGGCCCTTGCCCTGCGAGACGTCACGACCTTCGAGGAGGCCAAGCGGTTCTTCCGGGCCGACCGGTCGGCCCTGCACGACCCGTTCAGGATGGCGGACATGGACGCCGCGGCGGCCCGCCTGTCAGAGGCCATTGACGACGGGGCGTCGGTGCTCGTGTACGGCGACTACGACGTGGACGGGACGACGGGAACGGCGCTCTTTACGGACTTTCTGCGCTCCCGGGGCGTGGACGCCTCCTTCTTCGTCCCGGACCGCTACGAGGATGGGTATGGCCTCTGCCGGCGAGGCCTCGACGCGGCGGCCGAGCGGGGCGCTTCGCTGGTCGTGGCGCTCGACTGCGGCATTACGGGCCACGAGGAGGCGGCTTACGCGCAGGAGCTGGGGCTCGACCTCATCATTGCGGACCACCACACCCCCAAAGAGACGCTGCCCGATGCGCTGGCCGTGCTCGACCCGAAGCGGCCCGACGACGAGTATCCGTTCGTAGAGTTGTCCGGGTGTGGACTTGCATTCAAGCTCGTGCAGGCCCTCCTTGCGCATCGCGACGAGGACCCGGAGGCTGCCTTTGACTACCTCGACCTGCTGGCCCTCTCTACCGCCAGCGACATTGTGCCGCTCTACGGCGAAAACCGGGTGCTCATGGCGGAGGGCCTGGAGGCGCTGCAGCGAAGCACGCGTCCGGGCGTCCGGGCCCTGGCGGACGCCGCCGACCTCGATCTGCAGACGGTCACCTCCACGGGCAACATCGTCTTTACCCTGGGCCCCCGGATCAACGCCGCGGGCCGCATGGAGCACGCCTCGGCGGCGGTCGAGCTGCTCCTTGCCCAAGACTACGCGGAGGCCGAGCCGCTCGCCGCCGAGCTCGAAGACCTGAACCGCGAGCGGCGACGCATCGACGACACCATCGAAGAGGAGGCCATCGAACGGGCGGAGCAACAAATTACGGCCCGCAGCCCGCACGCACTGGTGCTCTACGATCCGGACTGGCACCTGGGCGTCATCGGCATCGTGGCCAGCAGCCTCGTGGAGCGGTTCCACAAGCCCACCATCCTGCTCACCCACAACGGGGAGGCGGTGAAGGGGTCGGCCCGCTCCATCGAGGGCATCAACATCTACGAGGCCCTGGCGGACTGCGAGGACGTGCTTGCCCAGTTCGGGGGGCACGACCACGCGGCGGGCATGTCGCTCCCGGCCGACGCCATCGAAACGTTTCGTGACCGGTTCGACGACGCCGTCGGTGAGCGGGTGACGCCGGAGCTCCTCACGCCGTCGATCAAGGTGGACGCCCCGGTGGACCTGGACACGATTGGAGCAGTCAACGACCGCTTTTGGGCCGTGCTCAAGCAGTTCGGCCCGTTCGGCCCCTCCAACCCGACGCCGGTCTTTCACGCCGAGGACCTGGACGTGGTCTCCGCCCGCACGGTGGGGAGTGACGACAGTCACCTCAAGTTTGAGGTGCGACAGCGAGATGCCTCGGCCGGCGCCACCTACGACGCGATCGGGTTCGGCATGGGCGAAAAGCTGCCGGTGCTCCGGGAGAGCCAGGAGACCGGCACCCCGGTGGAGCTGCTCTTCTCACTGGAGGAAAACACGTGGAATGGGCAGACAACCCTACAGCTGAAGGCGCGGGATGTACGGCTCGTGGAGGGGGCGGCATGACGGCGAGAGCAGGGCGTCGCGTCACGAGAGAAACGACGTGGTGCGGCGCTCGGACCAGTACTCGCCGCGGTTGTTGAAGGCCACGAAGCCGACGTGGCCGCCGCTTTCCGGCACCTCCAGGGTCAACGGGCCATGGGCCCGCGCAAGTTCGCGGGGATAGCACGAGGGCGGAAGGAATGGGTCGTTGGCGGCGTTGAGGAGGAGGGCTGGCACGGAAATGTCGGGGAGTAGCGGCTTGCTGCTGGCGCGTCGGTAATAGTCGGTGGCGCCCTCGAAGCCGTGGAGCGGGGCCGTGTAGGCATCGTCGAACCCGCGGAGGGTGCGAATTTCTTGGAGGTGCCTGGTCGATACTCGATCCGGATGCTGCCGGGCCTTCACCCGCATCTTCCGACGGAGCGACCGGAGGAAGTACTGGACGTAGTGCCAGTTCGTCCACCGATCGATCCGGTCGGCCGAGGCACTGAGGTCGACGGGGGCCGAAAGCGCCGCGGCGCCTCGGATGCGGGCGTCCACGTCCCGGCCGCGCTCGCCGAGGTACCTGAGCGTGAGGTTGCCCCCGAGGCTGAAGCCGACCAGCGACACGGACGTGTAGCCTTCGGCGAGCACGCGGTCGATGACCAAGGCAAGGTCGTCGGTCTTGCCACTGTGGTAGATGGCCACCTGCCGGTTTGGTTCGCCGCTACAGCCGCGCAGATTCAGAGCACAGGCGTCCCATCCGCGCCGGACGAACGCTCGGGCCATCCCCCGCATGTAGCCGCGGTCGGCGCTCCCTTCTAGGCCGTGTGTCAGGATGACGACGCGCTCCGAGGAGCCGGGCCCGGCCGCGGCCCAGTCGAGGTCGAGGAAGTCGTCGTCCGGGGTGGCGAGGCGCTCGCGGCGGTCGTACTCGAAGTCAACGCGCCGCAGCAGCGACGCATACAGGGTTTGCCGGTGGCCGCCATTGAGGCCCGGCGGGGGAGAGTACGATGAATCGAGGATGGGCACGGCCGTGGGGGGTGGCGCTTGGATGAGGACGCGGGGCCCGGCGTCAGTGACGGAGCACGATGGCTCCGAACATGCGTCCGGTATCCCCTTCACTCGCGCGGTGAGAGAAGAAGGTGTCCGTATCCTGTAGTGTGCAGTGGGAGGACTCCTCAATGGCCGCGCCCGGCACGCCGGCCCCCTCAAGCTGACGATGGAGGGCGGCCTTGAGGTCGACGTGGGGACGGCCGTCCGCTTCGGGGTAGCTCACCACGGCGTCGTCGAACTGGGCCGCCACCTCGGGACCCACCTCGAAGGCCTCCCGGGACAGGCACGGCCCCACGTAGGCCCGCACCTGGGCTGGGTCCGCCCCCCGGTCTGCCATGGTGGCAACGGTGTGGGCGGCGATGTGACGGACAGTGCCCCGCCATCCGGCGTGGCACGCCCCCACGACCTCGTGCTCTGGGTCGGCCAGGAGCACGGGCGCGCAGTCGGCCACGGCGATGGCGAGAAGCAGGCCGGGCGTGGTCGTAACGAGGCCGTCGCAGAAGGGCTCGTGCCGCGGCGCGTCGATCACGCGGACCGTAGACCCGTGGACCTGCCCGGCCGTCGCGAGCCAGGCCGGGTCGGTGTGGAGGGCCGCGCAGAACCGGCGCCGGTTTTCTTCGACGCAGCTGGCCGTGTCGCCCACGTGGCGGCCCAGGTTGAGGGTGTCGTAGGGCGGGCCACTTACGCCCCCGTGCCGGGTGCTCATGCCGGCCGTCACGGAGGGCACGTCGGCAAAGATGCGGGGGCGAAGGAGCGGGGACCGGTCGGTGGTGGGAGCGGCGGGCATGACAATGAGCGGTGAATGGAGGGACCCCGACGGGTCAGGCCAACCGGGAGCCCGCGGATCGGTTCGCCAGGCGAAGAGGTGGGGCGATGCAACCTCTGTCGTCTTCAGGCGTGCCATAAAATGTCTTCACAAATGTCGAAGGGCGGGCACTCACAGATACGGTTTCTCTCTCCAATCATGGACCTCGATCCGACCCTTCTCACGTGGGCCTTCGTCGTCGGCGGGACGCTCCTCATGCTCATCGAGGCGGTGGTGCCGGGAGGCATTGCGTTTTTTCTCGGCATTGGGGGTGTGGTGGTGGGGGGGCTCCGGGCCCTCGGCCTGCTGGTCGACCCGCTGTCGTCCATCGTCACCTGGGTGTTTTTGTCGACCGGGCTCACAATTGCGCTGCGGCCGCTCATGCTGCGCTTCGTGCAGGGGGAGGTCTCGCTGGCCATGACCGACGAGGACGCCGAGGCCATGGGCGAGACCGTCACGGTCCTTGAGCCGATCGGGCCGGAGAGTCCGGGGCGCATTCGATTCCGGGGCGCCAGCTGGGACGCCCGCACGCTCCAGGGCCGGCTGCCGAAGGATGCCGAGGCGCAGCTCCTCTACCGCGACAACCTGACGTGGGTCGTGGAGCCGGCCGACCACGCCGACCTCGACGCCGAGTTGTCCGAGGCGATTGGGGAAGACGTGTCGAAGGGCGACAGCCCCCGCTCCCGGGACCCCGAAGACCGTCCCTCCGACGAGTCCGGGCTCGGGTACGACCCGTCGGCCCGCTCGTCCAGCTAGCCCCCATTTGCTTCTTCTACCAGTTTCCCTGTGCCCATGTGGACCTTTCTGCTCGCCCTCCTTGCCTTCGGGCTGTTCATCTTCTACAACACCTTTGTGATCGTGGAAATGCGGGAGGAGGTCATCCTGGAGCGCTTCGGCAAGTACCACGACACGCTGCACCCCGGGCTCCACTTTACCATTCCGCTGGTCGACCGCGTGGCCTACCGGCAGGAGACGCGCGAGCAGGTGCTCGACGTGCCGCACCAG
>Ga0207753_1000504_pt1 | contig 15202 bp, 7 predicted proteins | sample PonA233FremontCA_2_FD_187273 | JGI IMG/M metagenome (GOLD analysis project Ga0207753, IMG submission 187273) | Salt pond sediment microbial community from Fremont, CA, USA - Pond A23 Sediment 3 (SPAdes) | ecosystem: Environmental > Aquatic > Non-marine Saline and Alkaline > Saline | place: USA... | reverse complement strand
CGCGTCGCAGCCCTACGGAACGCCAGTAAGGAGGTGGGCGGCCAGCCTGAGCTGTCACCTCGGTAGCAGCTGGAGCCCCTCGTTAGATTTCCAGTGGGAGGTGTGTCTTCTGGGCCCATGCCAAAGGCCCAAAGCCACTCGCCCTGCCTATGCCCTCTGACAATCAGGTCATCTACGTCGTAAACGACCACGTGACAAGCGATGCTACGTCTCCGGAAGGTGGGCACTGCACCCTCGACGATGGAGGGACACTTATCTGCCAGTTTGATCGGACGGAAGCGGCGCTGGCTGCTACCGCTGGCGACCCGGCCCTTCGCCTTGTCCGGCGCGAGGACCTTGGCCCGATGGAGCAGAGGCGGGTCGAGCGGGCTCTTCTCTCGTAGTCGGTCGGCAGAAGACGGGTAGAAATACGAAAAGCCCGCCCCGAGCGACAGCTGTAGGAGCGATCTTTTTCTTCATCATCGCACTACTTGTCAATACAACAAAACCGGCCCCCGGGGCGTCAAGCCCAGGTGTGACACTGACGTGATGTGCGCAGGCTTTCCGGTAAAGAGAATGTGAAGCATGGGAGGTCTACGTTAGATTGTCGGAGCGCCGCGTGTCTTCCGTGCGCATGTCGGTCTCCTTGGTGGGGGTACCGACACGCCTCATTTCTGATAGATCTCATTTCTCCGTGGTGCCATTGAGCACCGCCGCCCGATTCCTCCGAAGCGACAGCTTCCAGGGAAGTCGGGCGTTTTCTTTGCGTCAGTCGTTTTTTACGTCAGTCGTTTTTTTTTTGCGCTGCCCGTTTTTGCGCTGGTCATATACTCGGCGCCAATCGCTGATCCGTCACCAACTCATCGGCCCGTACCCTGCTATGACTGTGGACCTGATTGCTGCGGGTGAACCCTCTGATTAGGCTCTGTTTGAAAAGTCCGCTTTGAACCCTGGACACTCCAGAGAGACAACTCACGGCGGGCATGCTTCCAGGGCGCACGCCGCTGCTCCTTCTCTTGAACTTTACTGAAGGCCCACTTTACCGAAGGCTCACTTTACTGAAGGCTCACTTCGGCCCCGACCCGGCTCGCGAGCGCCTCGAACTGCTCTTCGGTGACGGCGATGAAGACCCGGTCCACGCCGGTCAGGTCGTGCTCCTCGGACGTGATCCGGTTGGTGCTCCCGCCGGGAGCGCCCGTTCCTTGATTGCCGTTGATGGAGATGAAGGTCTCAATCGGCTCAGGGCCACCGAGGGCCTCTACGACCGCCTCACGGGAGACCTCAAGCGCCCCAGCGAAGGTAGAAGCCATTCCAGTTTGAATTGGAGCATCTTTAAAAGTAGGCTTTTCGAGAGTCGGTGCCAGAATCGGGCGTAGACCCGGTCGGAGAACCGGCGCGGTCGGGAAAAGCCCCCTCAGCGTTAGCAATAACGAGCTGATAGGTGCGTTTGAGCGTGTCGGTTCGGAAGCAGCCTCTCGTTAGGGCACCTGCGATCACCTCGGCGTCGGTGAAATCCGGATCGCGCTGTCCATGGGCCGACGCCAGGCGGCCACCTCCGGATTCGACTGCAGGCAGTCGTCAACAAACAGGTAGCATTCGAGCAGGTGGGTTTCGAGATCGCTGGTTTCTATGTTGGGCACAGACTGTCGGAGTGGATCGGCTCGAGGGTTGAGCGGTCACTCCAATCCTACGAACCGGTTGCTCCGGCGGTCATCTTTGCCTCTCAACCCGCGAGGAGAATTCTCTCAGAACGCTACCAAGCCTTCCTTCCCGGCCAAACCACCGCACCGTGCCGATGTCAGAGGACACGAAGCCCGATCGCCATTGGATCAAGGTCGGAGATGACCCGCTCCGCTACGAGTATGGTCGGAAGAACGATCATCCCGAAGCTCCAGCGGTCAAAGACCAGCTCGCCTACGTGGAGGAGGAAGCCTACAGCTCCTACTTCCACTGGGAGACGTACAGGACCCACGAGAAGGGGGCAGCCCCGAGCAGGAGGGAGGCGCAAAAGAAGGCCCTTCAGGCGCTTCGTTCAGAGGAGAAAGTAGAAGAGACATCCGATAAGTAAAGAGAGTCACTCGAACCGCTGAGCCCATGCCCCGAACAGGTCTCTACGCCGGAACTGGAGTGGGTACTGGACTCATTGTGTCCCTCATGGCTCTGGCGGGAGCGCCGACGTGGGCCTTGATTGCGGCAGCGTTTGGGTTTTCATATCTGATCTGGAACGATCTTGAAGCACGGAGAGGCCAAAACGCTCCCAGCCGGTGACGCCCGATGGATTTTCTGAAGCGAGTACCTTTGATCAGGTGATCGGCCCGCTGGGACTTCAAGCCGCGGGACAGGGTTAAGGCTGGGACAGGGTTCACACGTGCGTCGACGGGGGAAAGCTTCCCTTCTACAGAGAGAAACAGTAGAGGGAGAGAAGTAGAGGGCGACTGAAACGTCAAGCCACCAGCCTCAAATCGCCTGTCGGTGTTTTCACGACACTGCCTCAAACCCTTCAGGAAAGGATTGAATTGGAAGCGGTTATCGGCTACGTTGCGAGCCCGCGATAGGGATTATTTTCGCCGCCTAAGCAGTGCCTGATGGAAAGTGCCCGATGGAGCCAAGCGCAAGCCTGCCGTCATTGAATGGGACGTTTTCCGCACCTGACGTCTCGATGTCCTTGACGGAGGCGGGTCTCTTGCCGGGCCGCATGGAAACGGTCACCAGGCTCTACAGCGAGCATCACAACTGGGGGGCAGTGAAGGAAAAGTGGCACGAGGAGCGCATTCACGAACGAGGGTCTCGCGGCAGTGCCCAGAAGATCTTTCGGATCCTGAAGCGACGGCTCCAGTCAGGTGGCAAAAAACTCCCGTCGCTGAGCGAGCTCCACACGCTTGTCGAGGAATGTCCCACAGAGCAGGCGAAGGCGCAGCTTTTTTATTTCTACATGGTTCGGGAGGACAACCTCTTCCGGTTCGTCCTCCACGAGATCCTGCGCGGGCAGGGCACCGATTCGACCGAGTGGCACTTGCCCACGAGCAAGATCACAGCGATCCTCAGCCGTTTCGAATACCAGGATGGGGCCGGGCTCCAGTATGCAGAGTCAACCTTACGCCGGTGGGGACAAGGTTTCCGGTCGGTGCTTCGAGACATCGGCGTGCTGAAAGGGCCATACGACGAGAATGGTGTTGTGCCGAGCGTAGATTTACCGCCTGCTCACGTAGGAGCTCTGTATTCCTGGAACGAAGAAGGAAAGAACTGGCCGGACTGTCCTGTCGGGTGGCTGTATCTGTTCCAACCTCCAGCCCACCGGGAAACGCTTCTGGGCATGGTCCAGTCAAGCGGCCGGTGGTCTGCCTCCCGGCTCCGAGACCAAACCATCATATCGCCCACCGAGGAGGAAGAGGCTTCCTAACCGACGGGGAAGAAGCTCTCTAACCGAGGAAGAAGAGGCTCTCCAGTGGGAAAGCGCGAGGGCCTTGAGCGCGAACACCGGAAGTGTGAATGTGCGAAAGCGTGATGGAGAGTCCTTCAGCGTGATGGGTCAGTCAACGCGGAGGGTTGCTCAGCATGGTAAGTTGTCCAGCATGGGAGGATTTTCAGCCAGCCACATCCTTATTTCTGCTCAACTTCGTTCGACCGTACTGTGTCGTTGAAATCGTTCTTCGAATCGACATTTGACCTGGAGGAATCCGTTCGCGTCGACCGCCGGGCCTCCGGCGACAACGAAGCCGAACGGCTTCGCCTGATCGAAAGCTATTACGTGACGACATCCGCCGAGAATTACCTCCAGGACATTCTTGCGCGGATTTTGGGCGAGGCGGAAGGGGAGCGGCGCGGGTTCAACCACTGGCTTTATGGCTACTACGGAAGTGGAAAAAGCCACCTCCTCGCCGTGACCGGTCTCCTGTTGGACTCAGGCTGGGTTGAAGACGTAGGGCGGGAAGAGGTGTGGGGCGCTTTGGAACGGAAAAAGGAGGCACTAACCGACCTTCGTGAATTGTGGGAACGGTGCCTCGATACGTATAAGCTCCATCCACTCTTCGTCAACCTTCTAAAAGAGCAAGGGGACCGACAGCGCGGCTTCGGCAACGTCATCCTCCGCCGCCTGCACGAGGAGCAGGGCCTCTCCCCGCACCTCAAGACGGCATTTTTTGAGCAGTGGTACCTGGAGTCCCATTCGAAAGAGGAGCTTGAAGCCCACGCCGAGGAGGTGCTTCGGGACGTTGCAGGGGACCTGCCAGGCGAGAATCTGTGGAGACAGGTCCAGAAGTATCAGGTGTTGGCCGAAGGGACGCGCGCTGCCCTCTTTGAGAAAGAAACGGGGACGAAAGATGGGCTCGCCGACGTCACCGGCCGTGCCCTGAACGCCAGCACCGTCGCAGGGCGAATTGAGGCGGCTCGGCAACGGATTGAGAGCAATAGCGACCGCCCGGTTCGCCTTCTTCTTCTCTTAGACGAGATCACGCTGTTTATTGGCACGCAGTACGGGCTTCTGACGGAGCTCAATGCGCTTGCCGAGGCGATTGACGAGGAGGGCGGCGGCAACATCTTGACGATTGGCACGGCTCAGGAGGACCCGTCTCGCGTACAGACGGAGTATGCGGCCCGGGAGGTCGACTTCAGCATTCTCGACGACCGGTTTCCGCACCAGTACAGCCTGCCGTCCAGCCACGTGGGGGGCATCGTCCGCAACCGCCTGCTCCGAAAGACAGAGGAGGGAAGAAAAGCCTTTGAGCGGGCCACGAGCAAAGCAGAACTGAAGCCGGCCAACTCGTTGGTCTTCTACGACGTGCAGAAAAACACAGACCCGCCTCTCGACCACCTTTCCGAGGCGGACGTGCAGGCGTACCTTCCGCTTCTGCCGTATCACGCGCCGCTCTTTTTGGACATCCTGTCGAACCTTCGCACCGAAGAGGCCGACCGGGCGAAGTCCATCTTCTCCGGGACGGCCCGAGCGGTCCTGGCCATCGTGAACGGCCTCTTGGAGCTGTGGGATGGCGCCGAGGACGGAGGCCTGAACGGAAAGGGTGGAGATCCGACGCGCATCGTCTCGCTTGTCGATTTCTTCGAGGTCATCCGGCCGGAGCTGGAGGACATTGTGCCCCAGGAAGTCGAGACGATCGAGGAGGTAGAAGATCGCGTCGAGGACGGGGAGCTCAAGCCGATCGACGCGAAGGTCTGCAAGGTCGTGCTGCTTCTTCAGCGCGTCCCGGACATGATTCCGCTCGACAACGCGAAGAACATCGCCGTCGGGCTCATGGACGACCTGAACGGCAACACGCTCCACCGGATGGCCAATGCCGTTGACAAGTCGCTCGGCCGCCTCGGCAAATACATCCGCACCGACGAGGAGGACCCGTCCCGACGCCGGTTTACCGACCGGGAGGAGCGAGCCGTTCTCGAAGCCGCGGAGAAGAAAGAGCAGGACTTCGGTCCAGCCGACATCGTGGAGGAGATGACCACCCCGGTGGGCCTCTTTGGAGGGGCCGGATCCGCCTCGCTTTGGGACGAAGTGCTTCGCCGCTTGGATCTCCCCGAAGGCGTCCCGTACGTGGAGGAGGGAGAGGACTATCCGGTCCAGTACGCGTTCGACGTGGACGGGCACACGTTCCGGTCCGACTTTGGAAAAGACGGTGTCCTTCAGGTAACCGTGCATGTGGAGGGACTCGTGTCGGAGGAGGAGCGTCCACAGACTGAACACAGCGACGCCTTCTTGTGGAAGCTCCCGGCCGGCAGGTGGGCACCGCTCTACGAGGACCTAAAAGAGTGGGCGGCGCTCTCGGCGGCGTGCCGGGAGCACCAGACGCCTACGACCATCGAGCAGTCGCTCCGCCGCCGGAGCGAGGACCTGCCGCCCAGGATTGCCGCCCGCGTCCGAGGTGGAACGCTGAGGGTCCCAGAACACGACCCGAAGGGGATTGCAGACGGGGTGGAGCAATACGTCCGGAAGACCTCGCCGAGCGCCTTTCATCCGGAGATGCTCCTGGTCGACAAGGCTCGGCTTCGAGAGTTGGAGAACATCCGGTGGACCTCGAACCTCCCATCGTGGGCCAAAAAGATTGGCGTGGTTTGCGATAACCAGACGGAGCTCACGGGAGACATCGTCGCCAATGTACGTTCTGTCGTGGGCCGTTCGCTCCGGTCGGACGGGACGCTGAGCGTCACAAGTGCCCTCGGGCGGCTTCGGGAGGAGGAAGAGATCTACGAGGACATAGGGCCGGCGCTGGTAGCGCATCTTTGGGGGCTAAGCAAGGAGGGGTCTTTTCAGCCTGTTAGCGAGGATGGGAATCCGTTGAGGGCCAAAGAGCTTCTGGACCCGAGCCGGTGGCACGAGGTGCGGCTCCGAATTGGCCAGGACGAGTCGCTTCGATCGCACCTGGAACAGATTCCCACGATCGATCCGAGCGACACGATGAACGAGGCCATTGTGAAGGCCCGCTCGTTCATCGAGGGCCAGCGCCGACGGGCCGATACGCTCTTTCAACAGATCGATGCGGCGCAGGGGGACACCGCGACCGATCCCATTCAGCAACTCCTCAACGGGCTCTCCGAACAGCTCGGTCAACAACGCGAGCAAATCAACCGATGGCTTGAAAAGACGCGGGACCGGCACCCTAACTGGGAAAAAGTCGTTCAGGGCACTCTGAGCATGCGGGATCACATTGAGGGGGCCGCAAGCCAGTGGGCCAGCCGCGAATCCTTTCTCCTCCAGCTCGACGCACTTCTTCTCTTCTACCAAAATCACGAGGAGGACCTCAGCGAAGACGCCGCCGGGGCCCTATCTACCCTGTACCAGGAGGCCCGGGCCTCCACCTCGACCCTCTGGTGGACTGAGGACGGATGGACGGAGCTCATCGACACCCTCGGCCATCGCACGAGCGCCATCCAGGCTCTTAGAGGCTGGTGGGAGGATTTGCGACAAGACGAGAAGCGGAGCCGACTGATGGAAGAGACGAAAGGGCATCCGTGGCTGGCAGACCCAACAGATCCATCTCTGAGCCACGTCGGCCAAAAGCTTCGCACCGAGATCCTAGGCCCGCTTCGCAGGTTCCGCCAGGCGATGGAGCGGGCGGAGGAGATCATCGAGCCGCTCGTGCGGGAGGCTCACGAGGTCGAGTCCTCGGGCTTGCGCCGGACGCTCGGGCAACTCCAGCGGGGCAGGTACCTGGACCTCTCCACGGTGAAAGACGCCGAAGCGCCGCTGCAAAAGCTTCAGCTACTGGAGGCGGTTACGGGCGGGGCCGCGCCAGGGGACGTAACGGCAGTGGGATACTGGCCGAAGGACAGAAACTACCTAAGAAGCGCGCTCCGAAGCCTTGCCGAAGATGGAGACAACTACGACCTGAAAGACACCGAACACGGCGTCATCATTTCACAACAGACGTGACATGCCCACACCGCTTGCCGACTTCAAAGACCGCCTGAGAGCGTTTGCGACCGGAGAGAAGCGAGGCATCCGCAACCCCTTCGTGATGGTGCCGGTCGACCCGCCGGCCGAACAGGAAGTTGCGTCGCGCCTGCAGGCCTGGGCAGACGGGGAGGCGCCGGTGCCTGTAAAGCCGGTGTACCTTGACCGCATCATGCCCCGGACAGACGTTTTTCAGGCCGTGGTGGGTCTTCCAAGCTCGTTCTACCAGAATGGGAATGCACATGACCCCGCTGAGGTAGAGACGCAAACCCTCAAGGACAATCTGGCGACGGAGATGGTGGAGGAGATCATCTCCGCGCACAAGGCCGCGTGCCAGCGAGCCGAGCAGGTGCTCCTCCTCCTTCATCTCGGCGCCCTGTATCCGTTTGCTCGCTCGTCGGAACTGCTCGACGAGATGGACCGACGGCGGGTGCAGTCGACGGTTGGCATTCCGTTTCCCGGCGAAATCATCGGGGGGAAGCTGAGCTTCTTTGGAGAACGGGCCCAGCACTACTACCCTGCGCATCGCATTGACGACCGCATCACGATGGATCACCTGCAGTAAGTGGATCACCTGCGATAAGTGGATCACCTGCGATAAGTGAATCACCCACAATAACTCGGCGAGCGGCCCTGCGCCGCCTCTTTGCAGACCAGCCCTTTTTGCACACCAGACCCTTGTAGAATGGGAGACGCGCCACGCCTCGACACACTTTTTCACCGGGACCCGACCCGCGACCTGGAAGAGGTCCAGAAGGTCGGCGCCACGGACCAGGCCGAGCGCGACGTGGAGGAATTTTGCGAGACGGAGAGTGCTCGGCGGGTGCTGGAGCGGCTCAGTGGAGTCGTGTCCAAAAGTCCCGCCGTTCGGGACCCACGGTTCCTGTACCTGCACGCCACCTTCGGCTCGGGAAAGACGCACCTGCTCAAGCTCATCAGCTATGCCACCGGGCAGACAAAGGCGCCGGCCTCGGTGGTGAGCGACCTGAGCACCCGGTTTGAGGGCTTCCAGCACCTCCGCACGGCCATCGAAGAGGCGCCTACGGACCGGTTCGTGCCCGTGTTTTTGAACCTGCTGGACCGAGATGCCTCCGCCGAACCGCCGATTCCGGTACTCATCTACGAGGCCATCGGCTCTCGGCTCGGGTACCCGACGGACCCGCGGTGGCTGCTGGAGTTTCTGCTTCGGCTCGAAGAGGAGGCCCCGGAGACGGACGTGTGGGCCCACTTGCAAGACCAAGAAGTCGGTGGGCGAGGGCTCCTCGACGATCGCGGGCGGATCCGGACCTGGCTATACGAGGCAGTGCCCCCTGTACTCGGGGAGGCAGGAGTCTCCTGCACGCAGGAAGAGATACAGACGTGGATCGGGGCCGCCGAGAACGCAGTCTCCGGCGGCGCGTTCGGGGCCGAAGACCTGCGAGATCGCGTCGAGCAGGTCCAGTCTCTGTTGTCGCGGCGGAGCGGCCAGCCTACCGAACTTCTCATCGGCCTCGACGAAATTGCCCTTTTCATCGGGGACGAGCGGAGCCGCTACGAGGAGCTCCGGCAGGCCATGCGAGCCCTCATCGACGGACCGAATCCTGTCGTGCTGGGCACCGGGCAGTGGGCCCTCAAGACCGTGCACGACGACTTTGTGGGGGACCCTGATCCGGAGGCGTGGTACAGCCAGGAAGTGCAGCTCGAAGGGGCCGACACGGAAACCGTCGTGCGCCGGCGGTGGCTTCAGAAAAAGAGCCAGCGGAGAGGCGAGGTGGAAGGGGCGATTGCCGCGATGCCGGATCCACCAGGCGCATTGGCCAATGGAGCAGATTCTCGGGAGGACGCCGTGGCCGCGTACCCGCTTCGCCCCGGCGACCTGCACTGGATCCGGGAGGCGATGCAGTCGCTTTTGACTGGCGGCCGGGGAGCGGCCACCGAGCACATTCAAGGGCGGGCGCTTCTGGTGCTGGTGCGGGCCCTGTTCGTCCGGCGCGGCTGGGCCAAGCAGGAGCTGGAGGCGGTCGTCCCGTGGCCCGACCTCTTCGCCGTGCTCCAGAGTGAAACCAATCTAGTGCCCACGTGGGCCGAGGAGCTTCTAAGCCGCCTGGCGGCCAGTGCCCAGGACGTAGGCTCGCCGGTGGAGGCGGTGGCCCGAACGGTCTTCCTCTTAAACAAGGCCGAGGTCCCCGCCACGGAGGCGGCCATTACCTACCTACTCCTGGACCGCGTGGACGCCTCCATCGAAAAGCGCCGGACGACCGTCCAGAAGGCCCTCGGCTGGCTCGACGACAACAACTACGTCTTCGAAGAGACCGATGGCCAGTCGGCCACGTATCGACTCCTCACCGAACAGGAGGTCTCCGTGGCCGAGAAGGTGGCGGAGCGTGCCGAAAAGATCTCTTATCCGCGTCTCCGCTCTACCATCATGGAGTGGATCCGGGAGGCCGGCTCGCTTTTGATGGCGCCAGAAAACCGCCAGGAGGTAGCCGTTGGCGGGGAGCGGGGCGTGCCCCTGACCTTCTACTACTCGATCTTAGAATCGGTGCCGGATCCATCCGATGAGGCAAGCACGGTTGCCCTGCGGATATTGGTGGAGGCGGAAGGCGAGGATTCACAGATTGAGGACTGGGTGGAGAAAAACGCCAAAGGCACATCGCTAGAGGATGGGCTGATTGTCGTCCGGCTCCCTCCGAACTTTGAGCAGCGGCTGCGCCGAAATATCGCGAGGAGCGACGTGCTCCAAAACGAGACGCGCCACTTCCCCGATCTAAAATCCGACCAACTGCAGGAGCAGCAGTCGCTCCGCCGGAGACTGCGGAGCGCTCTCGACGACGCCCAGGTGGTGGACGCCCAGTCCGACAAGCAGTTCGGCACGTACGCCGATGGGCTGGCGCCCTTTGTGGCGGAAGAAGTCGTGGGCCGCAAGTTTCCCGAGCGGCGGGCTCTTGCCCGCCCGCTCCAGCCGATCGACGACGGCACGGTGCTTGCTCGATTCTTTCGGGGCGATGCCGAGTGGCCCTTGAGCGACGCGGATGCGCGGATGCTGGGGATTGACGTGGCAGGCCACGGCTTTGGTGAAGGCGGCTGGGCGCAAGAGTTTTGGTCGGTTGCGAAAGACCTAGCAAGCGGCACGCTGCTGGATGGGGATCAAGTCCTGGCGATGATCGAGCAGCGCGGCGGGGCCTTTCTCGGGACGTCCGTGGAGGCCCTGCAGGCCCTGCTTCTCGTCCTCGCCACAAGCGAAACTATGCAGTTGCGGCAAGGGGGAACGCTCGTGCGGGACCCCAAGGAAATGGGCCGGGCCCTTCGCACGAAGACGCAGATCCGGCGTCTCACCATCCGGCTGGAGCCGCCCCCCGACCGAGACGAAGCCCGTCGGCTTCGCGTGGTTTATCGTCTCCTTACCGGAAGTGAGGACACGCCCGACGACACGGCGGAGATCGTGGCCGAGATCGTAGAGTGGGCCCAGGCCCACGCCGGGGAGGTCCAGAGCGTCCAGCAGTTTGTCGACAGAAACTTCGAAAATGTCGCCATCCAGGCCCTGACAAGCCGCCTGAAGCAGGCGGCCGCCAGCCCATCCAGCGTAGACGCGGCGGCGTTTGCGGGCGAGACGGCCGAGGTGGAGGCGAAGTCCTTCCGGCGGGCCTACCGGCTCTGCTTAGGCGAGGCGTCTGGCCTCTGGGAGCAGTTTGTCGAGGCGCGAGGCGAGCTTACCACGTCTGCGCCGATGGCAACGCTGACTCAGGTCTTGGAAGATGTAACCCAGCAGCAGGAGGTCCCCGAACCCAGCGAGATTGGCGCCCTTGTCCGCCTGTGCGATCATTTTGACCTCTGGCAGCGGTTTGTTGAGACGCGGGACGAGCTGGTCGCGTCGGCCCCGACTGCGTCGGTAACTCAGGAACTGAGGGAGATAAATTTGGGGCAGGAGATCCCTGAGCCAAGCACGGTCCGCTCCCTCATCCAGAAAGCTGAGAAGTATCAGAAGCAGGATGGGCCCGGGGAGGGAGGTGAGGGAGAAGGCAAAGGAAACGGAACCAGTGAAGGAAACGGATCCGGTGTAGGAAACGAATCCGGTGGAGGAGGAGGAGAATCCGGTTCAGATGGCCCCGATGAGATGAAAAAGCGCCTGGAAAACCTCTGCAAGCGGCTTGACCAGGAGGCCGAAGGACGAATTGTTCTGATCGAAGGAGGCCAGAAGTAGGAAGGCTTACGGCCGCCGTGCGCGCCGGCTTTCCCGCGCCAAGGAGCTACTACCCGCGCCCAGGAGCTACTCGGACCGGGAAAGCAGACAGCACATGTCCACTCAACTCTTGACTGACGTACCTCGATCATGGAAACCGTTGCGAAGCAGGCACAGCTCGACGACGCGGAGCGCAGTCACCTGGAGAACATTGTCAAACAGCTCCGAGAGCGAGCGGAGCAGACGGTCGGCTACTGGATCGACGATAAGCTGAACCTGGGGGAGGCGAGTGCCGACCCGCCGGCCGGACTCAGCGACGAGATGCAGGAACTGCGGGAGAAGGTCCATGCGGCCATCGAGCGGGAGCAGGCGGGCGACCGCTCCTGGGCAAAGGCTCGGGACCTCTACGCGAAGGGCGTGGGCTACACGCTCGTGAACCGCCTCGCGGCGCTGCGCTGCATGGAGGTGCGCGGCTTCATCGAGCGGAGCCCGACGCGGTTTCGCGGCGATGGGGTGACGCCGGCGGCCGACCGGCTCATTACCGACTACTTTTTGCCCCGGGAGGCGGGCATCTGGACGGCCTTCCTCGTGGCCTGCAAAGAGCGGAGCGAGGAGATCGAGATTCTCTTTGACCTGGGCGATCCCTACAGCCTGCTGTACGGAGACCTCACCGACTGGGATGGGGAGCCGGAGGAGCTGGCGTGGAGCGACGAGCTACAGTCCAGCCTCGTAGATTTGCTGCAGGACCTCGGTGGACTGCTCGACGAGGTGGACGACGCCGTCTGGCGAGCCGACGACGTGCTGGGGTGGGTGTACGAGTACTACAATGTGCCCGATCTGGACTCGGTACGGAGCAACGTGAAAACAAAAGAGGACACCATCGCGGCAAACCAGTTTTATACGCCGCACTGGGTCGTTCGCATGCTGGTGGACAACAGCCTCGGCAAGCTCTACTTCGAACACGATGAGTCCTTGGCCGAGGCCATCGAGTACCAAAAACAGACGTACACGGCCGAGGAGCGAAAGGAGCGCAATCCAACCTTAACGGACGCGCCGAAAGTCGCGGATCTGTGTACGTACCTGGTGCCGACGGAAGAGGAAGGAGAGCCGACGGATAGCCTCGCTGAGAAAGGCCCGGAAGGTCTTCGGGTTTTCGATCCGGCTTCAGGAAGTGCTCACTTCCTGCTTTACGCGTTCGATGTGCTAGAGCGGATCTGGCGAGCGGAGACGGGTGTTGATCACGGCGAGATCCCCGAGAAGATTCTCAAACATAACCTCTATGGCGTTGACCTGGATCTTCGGGCCTGCCAGTTGGCGACGTTCAATCTGTACTTGAAGGCACGCTCGCGGGCTGAGGAAGAGGGCAATGAGAATTTCCAGATGCCGGACGTGGGGATCGTCTGTGCGGATGCGCATGTCGCCGATCTAGACCGGTCCCACACCGTTTTCGATGAAGTCGCGGAAGGTGATGATGAGCTCCGCGATGCGCTGGGCAGCATCCTGAGCTCGTTTGAGCACATTGAGGGACTGGGAAGCCTTCTCGACGTGAAAGGAACCCTTAAAGAGCTTATCGACGAGAATGGAGGACAACTCGACGCCTTCAAAGACGATGAGGCCATCACCCTTCCGCAGCTCCTGGAACGACTTCACGATGCAGTCGCCGAGCACGTTGAAGGCGGATCCTTCCGGGCGAAGGATCTCCGAAGCTTTCTCCGGCTCCTTGTGGTGCTCTCACAGGACTACGACGTGAGTCTTATGAATCCGCCGTACGGGTCCGGAAATCGAATGCCGGACGACGTACAGGAATACGTAGAGTCACACTACGAATACACTTCAAACTTTTACATTAACTTTTTCGAGATAGGAGATAGACTATCAAATAGGAGTGGACGTGTATCAATGATAGTGCCACACTCACTGATGTTTAATAAATCTTTCTCGGATTTTAGGAGTGACTTTGTCGGGAGTAAGGGTGGTTTCGAGTTTATGTCAGAGTTTGGGTATGGTATACTAGATAATGCCACCGTTGGTACAATAGGTACTGTTATCGTGTCGTCCAAAGAAGATGAACAAAAAAGCGGCAAGTTCATAAAATTAAGTGACGTAGATAAAGAAGATAAAGAGGTAAAATTATCGAAGACTATATCAAACAATAATAATATAGTAGAAGAAAAAAGAGTCTATGATAAAAGGTTAGAAGAGTTAAGCATAATAGACGGCACTCCTTTGTCATACTGGATTCCCGAAAATATAAGAAATTTGTATAGTAGTAAAATAGTTATAGATGCTAATAGTGCAAACGTAAGTAATAAAAAAAGCCTGGGCGAGGTGAACCAGGGTCTAGGAACTGGAAATAATGACAGATTCGTACGAAATATGTGGGAAGTAGATAACCGTTCAGGTGTATGGTACCCATTCTCAAAGGGTGGAAGAGATACATGGCTTTTACCAAGAGTGAAATTAAGTGTTAATTACGAAAAAGATGGAAGAGAGGTAAAGAGATACGCGGGATCGAGAGTAAATAATGACGACTTGTATTTTAATAGTGGGGTAACTTATAACTTAACCAAAAGGAGCGGAAAGAGGTTCGGCTACTTGCATAAGAAATCTATTTTCTCGCAAAAGGGTCCATCAATAATACTCGATGAGAAGCCGTGGTCGTTGATGGGCTACTTAAATACCCGTTTTTTAACCTATCTAATGCTCGCTCAAACTGCTGAGCGAGACTGGATAATCGAAATGGTTTCCAGGCTGCCATGGGACCCAAGTCTAAGCGATAATTTATCGCTGATAGGAGCCACAAAAGAAATAGTGGGTAGCCTCTATGCACTACGGCGGAGTGACTTCAGTTCTCCACACTATCAAGGACCTCTACTCAGTCGTCTACTTCCGTGCGAGACTCAGCCGGGATCAGCTCACGCCTATCATCCACATCGTGATCTCGCCGATGAGATTTCCGTTCCGAAACTACCGACTATCGGGCTTGACGTATCGCTCCGTGAGCTCGGTGTCCATGCCGAACGCTTCCGTCAGTCCGTCCGAGAGGGAATTGAGGAACAGGCAGCAGAACTTGACCGCATCGTGTTTGATCATTTTGACATCGATGAGGAGCAGCAGAAAGAGATTTACACGGAGATTGCGCACCGCACGATCGACGACCCTCGAAAATCACCCAGCTACGATCCAGAGGCCGTTGAAGAACCACCCGAAGACTTTCCGGAGCTGATAAAGAGACTACTGCTCCATCTTACGTTCGAAATCGTCGAGGAGGATGACGACGGCATCGTCCTGCTCCGCGCCGAGTCGGAGGAGGAAGAAGCCGACCTGATGGCACAGATGGAAGCGAAGTTCGGAGAGATCTGGGGCGAGTACGCGGAGGATCGTCTCCAGGAGGTCGACGAGATCCTCGGCGACCGCGACCCGACCGACGAGCCGTACCCCAACCTCCGCCGATGGCTGGAAAATAATCTTTTCACCTTCCACTGCGATGAGTTCGAAAACACGCCCATCCTCTGGGAGCTTACCACCGACCGGCTGGGCGAGGATGACAATGAAGATGTTGGCTTCGCCTGCCTCATCGACTACCACCAGCTCGGCCCGGACGTCTTCGATCGCCTAAGCGCCCGCTACCTGGAGACGCGAAAGGCCGCGCTGCGGCAGCGCCGCCA
>Ga0207753_1000503_pt1 | contig 15212 bp, 14 predicted proteins | sample PonA233FremontCA_2_FD_187273 | JGI IMG/M metagenome (GOLD analysis project Ga0207753, IMG submission 187273) | Salt pond sediment microbial community from Fremont, CA, USA - Pond A23 Sediment 3 (SPAdes) | ecosystem: Environmental > Aquatic > Non-marine Saline and Alkaline > Saline | place: USA... | reverse complement strand
ATCGAGTTTCGGGAACGATGCCGACTCCCCAACGAGGACGCGCTCGATGTCGCGGGGGTTGGTCAGCATATACAAGGGTCGTGGGCCGAGGTCGAACCCGACGACGTCGCCGTAGGCGTCGGCGCAGGCGTCCATGAAGGCGAAGGGATCGTCGGCGAACTGGCGGCCGTTGCCGAGGACGGGCACCCCCTTGGGGCCGGGTGGCTGGGGTCGCATTGGCTATAGTAGGGTGCTCACGGACCTAAGGGTTCGGCCGCAGAGTCTATATTTCGTCGTCGGGATCGTGTTCGGCGGCCATCTTCTGGGCTTCGGTCGCGAACTGCTCGCGGTCGGTTTCCGCGACCGTGTCGAGTTCCTCCTCGTCGACATCGATCGCGGCGGTGATCGGTCGGCCCCGTCGACGGAGGAGCGTCATCGACAGCTCCTTGCGAAGTTGGTGGCTGCCGTCGACGGTCGCATAAGTAAACGAGATCAGGTTCCGGTCGTCGTAACTCCGCTCGACGAGCCATAGCCGTGTCATGGGCCGAGTTCGTCGGCCAGCCGGTTGTGGCTATCGGTCGCGAAACAGGCCACGAGAGAGGGTGCCTCCAGTCTGCCCGTGTGTGGCCTGTATGCTGTCAGTCCGTTTGGGATTGAACATCTCGCGTGCGTACTCGCAGGTGATCGCTCACGGCGGCAGTGCCGGACGGCACCGACGCCCCGCCAGCTCCCCCTGCTGCGGTAGCGTCGACGCCGGACGCGGCGGCTGTCGTCTCGAAACGACAGCCGTCGTCGGGAGAAGGACAACCGGTACTCCGGCTGCGCTGTCGGCACCGCCCCCACGACGATCGTTCGAGCCGTCGCACGGACATCCAACCCATACGAGACCTGTCTCGCTCCGGTCGCTTCAATCTATCCGACCAATAATCAGTTTTGATAACACGTTGCCGGAAGAGGGGTAAGCTACTTGCCGCCTACAGAGCAATAGCTCAGTACGTACGTTGCACAACCAGATCCCGGCCCCCGCCTAACTCATGTCCACCAGAATAGCCCTCCCCCTTCTGGTCGGACTGTGTGTCTGTCTGCTACTCGGGAGTAGCATCGCTCCCATCGGGACGGCACAGCAGCCCGAACTCGTAGTCGAACAGCACGGCTCCGGTATCGCCCTCGAAGACGAGTCGACGACCTACCTCTGGAAGTATAGCACCTATTCGATGACAGTCACGTTCTCGGCAGCCACCGACGGCATCCATACCGTCTGTCTCTCTCAGTACGACGAGGACACGGTCGAACAGCCCTTGGCCTGTCAGTGGACCGCCGTCGACACCGAGGGGTCGACGACGGTCACGCTGACCCAGTCGGAGTGGCCCGAGGAGATCTCCGGCGAGGAGACGCTGGCAATCGAGATCTACGACGGCCGCAACACCAACGGCGAGCCCGTCGAGCAGGTCCTCCAGCCGGTCTACATCATCCAGAAGGACGGCGACCTCGACGGCAACGGGCTGACGAACGAACGCGAGATCCAACTCGGCACCCACCCCGCAACTGCCGACTCCGACGACGACGGGATCACCGACGGGATCGAGGTCATGGTCGGCACCGATCCCCGCGACGCCGCGACCCCCTACCGGATCGCCGTCGTCACCATCGGCTCGCTCACAGCGGGGGCCTTCGGTTTCATGCTGGTCGCCGGGCGGCTCGTCATGGCGCTGCAGGCCCTCGGCGTCTCGACCGGTCGGAACCGCGAGGCGGAGTCGACCACCGACGGGGTCGACGAACAGAGCTTCGAGCCGCCGATCCGGGACGAAGAGCGGATCCGGCGACTGCTGTCGAGCCACGAGGGACGGCTCAAACAGTCACAGATCGTCGACGGCACCGAGTGGTCGAAGTCGAAGGTGAGTCGGCTGCTGTCGTCGATGGAGGACGACGAGGAGATCACACGAATCAGACTCGGCCGGGAGAACCTCGTCTGTCTCCGCGGCCACGAGCCAGCCGACGTCACCCCCTCGTGGGAGGACAAAGACGGCAGCTCGCACGAGGGCGGCACGTCACCTTGAAACTCGCTGAGGCCCTACCGTCGGCGAATGCAGGTTTCGACGCTCCGTGAGCGCGCCCGGTCGGCCCCCCGCGAGCCCGGCGTCTATCAGTTCCTCGACGGCGAGGCCGTCCTCTACGTCGGGAAAGCCGTCGACATCCGCTCCCGCGTTCGATCCTATGCCGACCCGCGGAGCGACCGCATCCGGCGGATGGTCCGGGCGGCCGACGGCCTGGAGTTCGCAGTCACCGACACCGAGACACAGGCCCTCCTGCTCGAGGCGAACCTCATCAAGCGGCACCAGCCGCGGTACAACGTCCGGCTGAAAGACGACAAGTCTTACCCGCTCGTCCAGTTGACCGACCAGCCGATTCCGCGAATCGAGATCACCCGCGACCCCAACGACGCCGCGACCGTCTTTGGTCCGTTTACTGACAAGGGTCGCGTCGAAACAGTGGTCAAGGCGATCCGCGAGACCTACGGCCTCCGGGGCTGTTCGGACCACAAGTATCAGGGTCGGGATCGGCCCTGTCTCGATTACGAGATGGGATTGTGCACCGCTCCCTGCACCGGCGAGATCGACCCCGAAAGCTACCGCGAGGACGTGGCCGCAGCCGTCCGATTCTTCGAGGGCGAAACCGGCGTCCTCGCCGACCCCCTCCGCCGGGAGATGGAGACCGCCGCCCAGCAACAGGCCTTCGAGCGGGCGGCTAACCTCCGGGATCGGCTCGAAACCGTCGACGCGTTCCACGGCGGCGGCGAGTCGACCGTGTCGGGTCGCTCTCGGGAGCGGAGCGTCGACGTGCTGGGCGTCGCCATCGAGGGTGAGCAGGCGACGGTGGCGCGGCTCCACAGCGAGGACGGCCAGCTGGTCGACCGCTCGCGACACACCCTCACTGCCCCTGATGACGACGAGCGGATTCCGGCGCTGCTGTCGGCCTTTATTCCCCAGTATTACGCCGAACGGGAGTTCCCCGACGCGCTGTTGCTCTCCGAGCGACCGACCGACGGAGAAGTCATGGCGTGGCTCGACACCGAGGGCGTCGACGTTCGCGTGCCGGGAGCCGGTCGGGAGGCCAAACTGGTCGACCTCGCCCTCAAGAACGCCCGACAGGGACCGGTCGCTGGCGACCCGCTGGGGCGACTGGGCGACGAACTCGGGACCGGTCGACCGGAACGCATCGAAGGCTTCGACGTGAGCCACTCGCAGGGCCGAGATGTCGTCGGGAGCAACGTCTGTTTCGTCGGCGGGAGCGCCGAGACGAGCGACTACCGCCGCAAGAAGCTCACCGACCGCAACGACGACTACGCCAACATGTACGACCTGATCCGGTGGCGTGCCGACCGAGGGGTCAAGGGTCGGGACAACCGGCCAGATCCCGACCTGTTGCTCGTCGACGGCGGCGAGGGCCAACTCGGTGCGGCGGTCGACGCCCTCGAAGCGACCGGGTGGGACGTGCCAGCGGTCGCGTTGGCCAAAGAGCGGGAGTTGGTCATTACCCCCGACCGGGTCTTCGACTGGCCGAGCGACGCTGGCCACCTCCACGTCTGCCAGCGCGTCCGCGACGAGGCCCACCGCTTCGCTGTCCAGTACCACCAGACGCTCCGCGACGAGGTTTCGACGGCGCTCGACGGGATTCCGGGCGTCGGCCCCCAAACTCGAAGTCGCCTGCTTGGCCGGTTCGGCAGCGTCGAGAACGTCCGTAACGCCTCGATCGAGGACCTGCTGGATGTCGACGGCGTCGGTCAAAAAACGGCGTCGACGATCAGCGACCGGCTCTAAGGAATCGTAGCCAGCGAGGCTCGGCCACGACCGCCCGCAGACCGGAGTATCAAACACGATACTCGGACAGGTGACTTTATATAACATTATTATTTTGCGTTACATGACGGCAAAGCTGAAAGACGCGCATTTCAAACAATGTTCACAGACGACACAAACAGAGGTCAAGTCGGGATCGGCACACTGATCGTGTTCATCGCGATGGTCCTCGTGGCAGCGATTGCAGCAGGCGTACTGATCAATACAGCAGGGTTGCTTCAGACACAGGCCGAGGCGACCGGCGAGGAGTCCGCACAGCAGGTCGCCGACCGGCTCCAGATCCAGAGTGCGACCGGCATCGTCGAAGGCAGTGGGAGTGATGCCTCGATCAGCGGCATCAACCTCACCGTAACCAAAGCGCCGGGTGCCGAAGACATCCAGCTCGAAAACGTGACCTACGAGTTCGTCAGCGAGGACGAGGTCATCACGGATGTCGTCAACGGGACCAACAGCGGGAGCGACATCGGCGTCATCACCGCCGATACGCCCGAGGATACTGTCATCACCGACCGGAGCGACCGCTACCTGATCAACTTCACCACCACGAACATCTTCAGCGAGGAGCCGACTGGTGGCGACCGGATCATGGTGACACTGACCACTGCGGCCGGTGCCTCGACAGTGACCGAGCTTCGGGTCCCCGACTCGATCATCGACCGCAGCGCGGTCACGCTGTAAGGCGACACCGCCTTTTTTTGCGAAACCGCCCGTCGACGAGCGACGACGAGCGACGACGAGCGACGACGAGCGATGACGCGGCCGATCCATTCACAGATAGTGACTAAACCCCTATCCGCCTGAGCGTCGACGATGCAGTCGAATGACCAGCGACACGCGCCTGCTGCCGACGACACCCGGTGATCTGTATGCGCGAATCGACGCCAACTGGTTCGGACTCCTCCTGGGGGTGACAACCGTACTCGTCTCGCTGACGACGGTCTACCTGTTCACGCAGAACCCGTTTTATATCCACAAGGACTCGGCACTGTTCCAGCACGGGGGGTGGTGGATCACCGAAGGCGGGCGGCTCTACGTCGACATCTGGGATCTCAAACCCCCCCTAATATACTTCGTCACAACGCTGCTCGCAGTCGTTTCGTTCGGTGACATGGCCCTGCTGCACGTCGTTAGTATTGCCCTTACAGTGGTCGTCGTCATCGGTGGGGTGACGCTCGTCGGCGCGCTCGTCCACCGGTTGACCGACGACGGGATGGCGAGTCTCGCCGCCGGACTCTCGATGTTCATCCTCGCGTCGCTGTACGGCTTTCCGGTCGCCGGGATTCGACCCAAATATTTCGCCTTCCTCTGTGGGGTCGCCGGACTCCTGTTGGCCGTCGACGACCGCCCCTTTTGGAGTGGGCTGATCGGCGCGGCCGCCGCGGGCTTCTGGCAGCTCGGCGCGCCGATCGGGCTGTTGGTCGTCGGCATCGGCCTCCAGCGCGGCGGGTCTCGGGCCGCCGGGCGTGCCATCGCTGGCGGGCTCACGATGACCGCCCTGACGGTCCTGCCGTTCGTCCTCACCGGACGGACGATCCCGCTGTTCGTCGAGACGGTTCTCGCACCGATCTACGGCGTCGAGCGGTATTCGGTGGTGGGTCGACTCCTCCTTGTCGGCATCGAGTTCGGCTACGGCGTGGCGGTGATCCCGCTGGCGATCTACGGCTGGGGCCGGGGCCTCGCCACCGACGCCGGGCGGTACTGGTGGGTGGCCGTCGGCGGCGTGATCTACCTCGGCCAGATCTTCCTCGAATTTCAGGGTGCGATCGAACTCGTCATGCTGTTCGTCTTTCTGGCACTGGGCGTCGGGGTGGCGGTCGCCTACGCCCCGACGCCGCGTCGACGGAGCCTCATCGCGGTCGGAGTCGTTTTCTTGGTCGTTGTGAGCGCCTTCTGGCAGGTCGCCGCCGCGCCGCCGCTGCGGGAGGAGATCGAAGCCGCCTACGACGAGGCCGACGTGGCCAACTACGAGTCGCTCCCCGAAGGCCCCGAGGGGTGGCCCTCGATGCAGACGATCTACTGGGAGCAGGCCACCCCCGAGTACTGCCATTACCGACTCGGGCTCAAACAACAGTTCTTCGAACAGCAGACCGGCGGCAGCCTTTATAAAACCAGCTGCGGCCAGTGGCCCTACGCGGAGCCACCGGCCCAGTGGCTTCGAACCGAACCCCTCGGCGGCTGACCGGTCGACGTTCATGTCTATCGGCCGACAGTATTAGGCGGACAGATGCTGAGGCAGTAGATACGCGGCGGTCCCGTGAGCCACGACCGAGCGACCGACCACCGGTCCAGACGTGCTCTGACTGGCCGACCACCGGTCCAGACGTGCTCTGACTGACCGACCACCGGTCCAGACGTGCTCTGACTGGCCGACGGGAGCACAGCTACAGCCGCCCCAACCCTCCAGCCCATGACAGACTCACTTGGCGTCGTGATCCCCGCCTACGAGCCGGATGTCGACGCACTCACACAGTATATCAGGGCGATCGACACGCAGCTGTCGCCCGCCGTGATCCGCGTCGAGATCGACAGCCCACAGGCCGACCAGCTGGCGGCACTCGAATCGACCTGCGCCGAGATCAACGCGGCGAGTCGACGCCGTGGGAAGGGGAGGGCGATATCCGAGGGGTTCGACAGTCTGGAGACCGACGTACTCGCGTTTGCCGACGCCGATGGCTCGGTACCCGTCGAATCGCTGGCCGATGTCGTTGGCCCGGTCCGGCAGGGGACGGTCGCGGTCGTCATCGGCTCGCGCCGCCATCCGGACGCCGAGATCGTCGACCACCAGACGTCCAGCAGACAGCTGCTCGGCGACGCCTTCGCGTTCGTTGCCCGGCAGCTGTTGCCGACGCGGTGTTACGACTACCAGTGCGGGGCGAAGGCGCTCCGCGCGGCGGCGTGGGCCGATATCCACCACTACTGCTACGAAGAGGGGTTCGCGTGGGATCTGGAGTTCCTCTCGGTCGCCGACTCGCTGGGCTACGGGATCTCCGAGATCCCCGTCCGGTGGGAGGATCACCCCGAATCGACCGTCGACCCGGCGTCGGCAGCGGTCGAACTCGCAACCGCGCTGGTACGGGTTCGACAGCGGACCGGTAGACTCAGTCCCCGGCGGCCCCGGGACCGACAGTCGGCCGACCGGTCGGCACCGATGCAGCTACGGGATGAGTACTGAATCGCCGCTGACGGCACTGGCCCACCGCACCCCATCGGCAAGTAGACGAGACCAACAACATGATCGCTGAACTATCACATCGCGTTGCAGAACGACTCCCGGGCGAGCCGAGATCGCTTCGACCGTATTTCAATACTGTATACTACCTGCTAAATAGGAGAAATACAACCGACGTAGTCGAGACCGAATACGGGTTCGAAATGGAGGTCGACAAAAGCGACTTCGTTCAACGACGTCATATAACTCGGGCAGGAATAGAGGAAGGTCTAATCACGTTTTTCTACACCAAACTGAGGGAGGGAGAATGGAACGGTGATTTCGTCGATATCGGTGCCTGTGTCGGGTTCCACTCGTTGCTGTTCTGTGAACACGGCGAGGGAGACGTTCATGCGTTCGAACCCCTCTCGTATAATGTTGAGAAAATGAGAAAGAATATGAGACTAAACGGGTATACTGATTTCAACATATATGAATACGGGCTTTCGAGTGACCGTTTTGTCGACAATATCTACTACTATCCATACAACAGAGGCGACGGCAGTAGTATCCCAAACAAAAAATATGGCAGCTTTCTACGCAAATCAGAACGAGCGGAGTTCGAGAAATTAGACGACGAAGACGGTTTGTCGGATACCGTAGACCTCGTTAAAATCGATGTCGAGGGTCACGAGTTAGACGTACTGAGAGGTGGTAGACGGACGATAACCCGACAAAAACCCGACTTGCTGATGGAGATCCACCCGTCGCAACTCGAAGAGAGAAACCAGACTGTCCACCAACTACTGTCACTTGTTTTCGAACTTGGTTACAATAGAATATATCTCGTAGAAGAGGGTGTTGAACTCACTCGGGAGGAAGCGATAGCATCCGTTGAGAGAGTGACGAACAACCACAGTATCTGGTGTGAGTTTTAACTCGACAACCCGGTGATGGTCGCCGACGTGCACTACCGAAACATCGGAGACAGAACCGAAGGGCTGCCGCGGGTCCATCCGGTGGTACCATGACGCTTGTAGATGACGCCCAAGCGCTGATAGGCGGTGTGCGCGTAGGCCAGTTCCTCTCTGTCGGTATTGCGGGCGCGCTCTTCGACACGCTCGTGTTGACGCTGGTCGTGGAGTTCGGCGGTGTCGACCCGTTCTGGGCGAAGCTCGTGAGTGCGGAGCTCACGATCGCGCTGATGTTCGTGTTGAACGACCGCTGGACCTTCGCCGGGGAGACGACAAACGCACTCGGCCCGGCACTGAAGCGATTCGTCCGCTCGAACCTCGTCCGGGCGGGCGGCGTCGCGGTCGCACTCTCCGTACTGTACGTGCTTCACGGCCTTTTTGGCATCTGGTACGGCCTCGCGAACATCGCGGGTATCGGCGTCGGGGTCGTCGTGAACTACGTCGCGGAATCGCTGTTCACGTGGCGTGTGACCGCCTCCTGACTACGCGATTCGGCCGTACTGGTCGGCCAGTTTATCAGCGGCCTCGGCCAGCAGGTCGGCTTCGTACTCGTCGAGCTCCCAGTCGACGATCTCTTCGACCCCGTCGCGGCCGAGTTTGGCCGGGACCCCGAGGGCGGTCTCCTCGTGGCCGAACTCGCCATTGAGGGCGACCGAGCAGGGCAGTACCTCGCCGGTGTCGTTCAGAATCGCCTCGACGGTGTGGGCGACGCCGGTGGCCGGTCCCCACTGGGTCGCGCCCTTGCGCTCGATCACGTCCATTGCGGATTCTTGGAGGTCGCCGAGGATCTCCTCTTTGTCGTCGTCGGAGAAAGCGGGATCGCGGCCGTCGACCCGGACCTTCGAGAACATTGGCACCTGTGCATCGCCGTGTTCGCCGAGGATGGTTGCCTCGACGTTTTTGACTTCCGTGTCGAACCGTTGGCTCAGGACGTAGCGGAACCGCGCCGAGTCGAGTCGACCGCCGAAGCCGATGACGTGCTGGCGGGGGCGGTCGCCGGTCTCGTAGAGGTGGCGGTTCAGCAGGTCGACCGGGTTCGAGGTGGTGACGGTGACGAACTCGTCGTTGTACTCCGCGAGCGAGTCGCCGATGTCCTCCATGATCGGGGCGTTGTCCTCGGCGAGATCGAGGCGGGTCTGGCCCGGCGACCGAGGGATACCGGCGGTGATGACCACGACATCCGACCCCTCGGTGGCCGCGTAGTCGCCCTGTCGGACGACCGTGTTGGAGTCGTAGGCGATACCGTGGTTGGTGTCGGCGGCCTGGCCGATGGTGGTGTCCTTCATATCGGGGATATCGACGAAGACGAGTTCGTCGACGATGTCCCGGAGTGCGAGGTTGTAGCCCGTGGCTGCACCGACTGTGCCTGCCGCACCGACAATGCTCACTTTTGCCATGACAAATAAAGACGCATGGGGGTTCCCTGTAGCTTTCGGTGGCTAGGGAAGGGTGGTTTGTCTTTAGTAGGCGGCGACTAATCTTGTGTGTTCGTAGTAGTGGCAGTGTAGAACCAGAAAGCCCCCGCCGTCTCGACTTTGACTCGCGGGCCGCAGGCCCGCTCGTCAAGACGAGGCACCTTTGGTCCCTCGCGACCCGCGGCTCGCTGCGCATGGTTCGAGAGAGCATAGTGGTTCACAGAAGTTTTAGGTGTACTTTGAGTTGATGGAGCAATGACTGGACGGGAGAAAGAGATCGTCCGTCACCTCAGTGAGGACGATCTCAACCGCTTGCTCACGGAAACTGATGACGAGAAGGTGAGCAAGCGGCTCATCTTCGTCAAACGACTCTACAAAGGTGCAACACTCGAAGATGCAGCTGACGATGTAGGGATGTCTCAGTCAACAGGGAGCCGCTGGGCAAAGCTCTGGAACAAGGGAGGTCTTGGACTCCTAGCTCCGAGCTTCGGGGGCGGCCGCCCCCCGAAGCTCACCGAGCAGCAACGAGAGCGTCTGCTTGACCTGCTCGAAGACGGTGAGCCTTGGAAGAAGCAGGAGATTCAGCACCTGATAAACACTGAGTTCGATGTCGAGTATCACCCGAACTACCTGCCGCGGTTGTTAGATGATTTGGGCCTCTCGTACGCGATTCCGCGTACAGAGAGGCCCGACCGGCCAGACAATGCTGCGGAAATACTCGACGAACGCGTTTCCGACGCGTTCGCCGAGGATGAGTCAGGCGACCCGCACAACAAACGCGAAGGAGATGACAGTGACGAGGAATGGACGGTTGACGACGATGTCCGAACGGATGGTGGAACTACCGTCGGCTTTTTCGATATCTCTCACCCCCAACCATGGGATAATTCCCAGCGACTGTATACGGTCACTGAGCCGACAATCACCCGGCCGCTGGTGAAAATAGACTCACCAGCGGCCGGGTTCTATGCACTCAACGGTGAGAGTGTCCTTCAGTTTCCTCCGAATCAAGAGAAAGAACGGATTTGCGCGTGTTTCGAGGAGATACGCGAGCAGAATCCGGGTCAGCGGATTCTGCTCGTGTTGGATAACTTCTCTTCGCACATCTGTGCGTACACGCGAGAACGCGCACACGAACTTGGAATCGACCTCATCTTTCTCCCAGTTGGCTCACCGCATCTCAACCCAATCGAACCGGTCTGGAAAAGTCTCAAATGGGAATCGTCGCCCTTGATCGTGGAGGGCGCGGCAGAGTACCGCGCCCTCCTCGATGAGATCTTCACGAAGTTGACCGACCAACTGAGTTTCGCAGGTTCGTGGATCGAGAACCATCTCAGCGGATTCATCCAGAAGTTGCGTTAATCACTAAGCTCTACCGCAGCCCATCAGAAGTCGGAGACTTCTGAGGACGTTTTTGCGCCGAGTGGTTCGCCGGAGGCGAACCCGAGGCGTAAAAACGTCGGTTAGTACAGCAGATCGGCGTCGTTCTGAATCATATAGAGGCTGCGGGAGGCGATGTTGACCGCGTGGTCGCCGATGCGTTCGAGATCCCGAAGCGTCAGCAGCAGCCGCGAGATGTCCGCCAATAAGCCTTCGCGGTCGACTTCCCCGCTGGCCGTCTCACGGGCCAATAGATCCCGAACGACCGTCTCGGAGGCGGCCTCGCACTGCCGGTCGACCAAATTATCGCGCTCAGCAAGGTTGTAGCACAGCTCGCGGTCTTCGTCGGCGTAGGCGACCATCGCGTCTTCGAGCATCTCGGTGACTGCGGTGCCGATAGCTTGAACGTCGACCTCCGGCAGTCGCGTCCGACTGGTGGTCAACGAGTACTCGGCGAGGTTGACTGCGAGATCACCGACGCGTTCGAGATCGGTGAGGATCTTGAAGGAGGCGGCGATGAACCGGAGGTCCGACGCGACGGGTTGCTGGAGGGCGATCAGGTCGACGCAGTCGCCCTCCAGGTCGAGATACTGCTCGTTAATCTCGCTATCCCCGTCGATTACCTCCCGAGCCAGCGATGCATCGGTCCGTTCGAGCGCCGACAGCGCGAGCCGAAGCCGGTCGAGGACGATCTCCGAGAGGTAGAGCACGTCCTCGCGGAGCGTCTCAAGGCGGTTCTGGTAGCGAACACGCGGCATGCTACAATGTGTAAAACAAGTCCGTATTAGCCTTCCGTTTGACCCAATATTAGGTATATTACTGTGTTTGTGTGCAACTCACTCCGTGTGATGCAACGAATGACGAGTCGACCAAGGATCGAGCCGACTAGCGTTGCCGGTGTTGTGACCTGTTCAGGAGCCCACTCGTCGGGCTGCGAGTAGTATCACAGCACCCAGCGCGAGTATTGCAGCCCCGGCACCGAACCCTGGCGTCGAGTCCCCGGTTGCTTGTGTCTCGGCCTCGGCTTCGGCTTCGCCGACCTCCACTGTTTTCGACGCCGTAGCGCGCTGGTCGGCACTCGACACCGTCACGTTGACCTCGGCGGTGCCCGCCTCGTCGAAGGCGTGGGTCAGCGCCGAGCCGTTGGTCGACTCGACGGGCGTACCGTCGACTGTCCACTCGTAGCTGTCGACGCTGTCGGTCGACGCGTTGGCAGCGAACGTGACGTTCTGACCGGCCGTTGCCTGATCGGGACCCGAAATCGAGGCCGTCACTGGTTCGGATTCGGGGATAGTTTCGATCTGCACCTCCTGTTCGAGACTATCGAACCAGATTCGCTTGTAGTCCTCGCCGCCGTCGGTCGCGCTAATCACCTGCCAGTCGTCGATCGTCCCGTTGTACTCCTCGCCCTCCTCGGGATCGTCGGGGTCCTCATCGGGGCGGCGATCGTCGCCGTAGCGGTGATAGGAGTTCCCGTTGAACGCGGGGTCGATCGTGATCGAGACGTCCTCGCCCCCGAGGCCGCGGTAAGCCATCCCATCGCTTCGGCCGGTCGTCCAGACCCAACTCAGGCGAGCGTCGACACCCTCCGGCGGCTCGCCGTCGTTTCCGGCGGCTCCGGCCCGGTGGTCGACACTGAGCTGGTGGATGTCGTCCTTTTCGACGGTCTCGTTCCGCCAGTCGTAATCGTCATCGATAACCGCCCACTCGCCGTTTTCGGGCAGCCCAGTGAGCTGGAAACTGACGGAGCTTCCGGCGGTCCCGTTTTCAGGATTTTCGTGATACTTGTCGTGAATTGCGATCAGGCTCACGCCGTTTGGTCCTTCATACAGCATGAGGATGCTCGTGCTATCCTGTTGGAGAGGGATCGTTCCCTGCGAACTGAACGACCGACCCCACGAAGGGTTGTCCCGGTCCTGGTAGGGGTACCGGTAGTCGTAGAACTCTTCGACCGGAACGTCACCTTCTATCGGCCGAACCTCGAAGGATTGGTCTCCCTGTACGATACGGTAGGTGTGGTCCTCGTCGTCAGTCGGTTGCTCGGACTGGTTCTGTGCGGACACTGCCGGGGCGAACAGTGCGGTGATCATGAGTAGCGCAACGAGGCCACTGAGAACTGCGGTTTGTCGTGTTGAATTCATTTTGTGTTCGAGTGGAGAGCCATCGCCACCGAGTCGGTTGTTACTCGTGTGTCGACTGTGTCAGCTTCGTGTCGCCAGTTCGACCGCTATCGGTTTGTTATGGGCGGCTAAATCACGCTAACATCGAACTACCCGTTTCAACCGGGTGACAAGGTGGCCGCCGACCGACCTGTATGTCGCACTGATGACAGAACCCGGCGCGCAGTTCGAATCGCGCGATATCCGTCGCGTCTGTAGCTGTCGACCCCCATTGTGCCACGCAACGAGAACATACCACCGTCCACAGCCGAACCGTTCGACACGGCTCTCTGGGGTCGCGATCGATGGCTCCGCCGGTCAGGTGTCGACCGGCTCCGAGACCGGATCAGCGACAGTGCGGTCGACGGTATGGTGACGAGAAATCCACCTCTGTCGTGTGGTTTTCTCACTCACGGAACGCGGCTTTCGCAACCCTTATACATCCGCCGCCAGTTTGACCAAATGCGAAGAACGCAGCACGCGTCGGTAGTGTAGTGGTATCACGTAACCTTGCCATGGTTACAACCGGGGTTCAAATCCCCGCCGACGCATCTTCTCCCGAACACAACACTGCGAGCGACCGCCGTGTCGGTCGCTCTCCGTGTGAGGGTGTGATCGTTTCGTGGGGATTTGAATCAGGGAATGAAGCGAGTGTAACGAGCAGAGTGACCGTGGTTCAAATCCCCGCCGACGCATAATTTCTTTAAATCCTATAACTCTATAGAGACTGTTTCAAGCGTCTGTAACTACAGCTGAGCGGGTATTCACATTGGCACTTGGTTTCGCTGAGGGTATCGAACCAGAGACAGTCGGCAGACTGAGTGGAACTAGCCGTCGACAGACAGACCGATAGCAATCAACCGTCAAGAATCACGGAGTCCGACGGTCGACGCGGACGAGGACGACCATTCCGGCCGTAATAAGCACGAACGCCAGCAGCGCGAGCCGCGGGATGGTAAAAATACTGGCCTGCCACTGAATGGCTCCACAGCCGACCCCCAGCGAACACTGGACGGTTGGCGTGAGTTGAAGCATCGTATGGTAGCCCGAGACGATAATGCCGAGCGTCGACAGCGGGAGCGCCGTCTTCCAGACACCGCTTCGACCCTCATAGGCTGCCACACCGAGGATCACGACCAGCGGGTACATCAGGATGCGCTGATACCAGCAGAGTTCACACGGGACGAGTCCGGCGATCTCGCTGAAGTAGAGACTCCCCGCGGTAGCGACCGCCGCGACGAGCGTACAGCCAGCGAGCAGTCGACGGCGCATACCGACGCTACTGTGGTGGCTCAATTGAAACTTCCGCTCCGTCGACGGGTGCGGCGAGTCGACAGTCCGTTCCGGTATCCACGAGAGTTAGGACCCACGAACCGGAAGTCGACCCATGACTGTCATTGCACTCCTGAGTGTCGCGCCCGTGATCGAAGACAGCATGACCGACGAGGTCGCCGCCGCCGTCGACGCCCTCGACGATCACCCGGTCAGCTACGAGACCAACCCGATGGGCACCGTGATCGAAGCCGACGACATCGACACGCTGCTGGCCGCCGTCGCCGACGCCCACAAGGCCGTCGACGCCGACCGGGTGAGCACCGTCTTGAAGGTCGACGACAAGCGCGCCAGCGACGAGTCGGCCGCCGAGAAGGTCGCGGCTGTCGAGGCGGTACTCGGCCGCGAGGCCCGAGGCAGCGACTGATACGGTTTGCTGTAGACGGTTACGGCTTGACCGCCCAACAGGGCGGCGGTCGAGCCGGTAAGATCCTACAGCAGACTGTATGCGGGTGGCAGTCGAACAGCGAATCCCTTTATGAGACGGCGGCCAAGGCGGGCGTATGGAGAGCATCAACCGCTCGGCAGTCGAACTCGTCGACGAGGCCCTGGATTTCGCGGAGGAACTCGGCGTCGTCGCCGCCGAACTCGACTGCGGCGCGACCGTTCTCGACTTCGGTGTGGCCGCCGACGGCGGCATCGAAGCCGGGCTCATGCTGGCGGACATCCAGACCGCCGGCCTCGCAACGACCTACACCCAGATGGACCGGATCGGCGGCGCGCCGATCCCCTACGTCGAGCTGACGACCGACCAGCCCGGTGTTGCCCTTCTGTGCTCACAGAAGGCGGGCTGGGAGCTCGACGTCGAGGGGTTCAACGGCCTCGGCTCCGGCCCGGCCCGGGCGCTCGTCGGCGAGGAGACCGATTTCGAGCGCGTCGGCTACTACGACGAGTTCGATTTCGCCGTGCTGGCGGTCGAATCCATCGACCTCCCGGACGACCGGATCGCCGAACACGTCGCCGACCGC
>Ga0207753_1000502_pt1 | contig 15213 bp, 11 predicted proteins | sample PonA233FremontCA_2_FD_187273 | JGI IMG/M metagenome (GOLD analysis project Ga0207753, IMG submission 187273) | Salt pond sediment microbial community from Fremont, CA, USA - Pond A23 Sediment 3 (SPAdes) | ecosystem: Environmental > Aquatic > Non-marine Saline and Alkaline > Saline | place: USA... | reverse complement strand
CTCGTCGGCCGCAAGGAGCCGGGCGGCGAGCCGCGGGAGTACGAACTGGTCGACTCGCGGTTCGTCCGGGAGTTCGACATCGAGTTGGAGTGTCCGACCGACGACCTGATCGCCACCCCCCGGGAGGTCGTGCAGAACCGGCTGTACGACCGGCTCGACGAACTCATCGGGGACCACACCAACACGCTCGTCTTTACGAACACGCGGTCGGGGGCCGAACGCGTCCTCCAGACGCTCCGCGACCGGTTTCCCGACCGGTATGGGGAGACTAACTCCGGCTGTCACCACGGCAGTCTCTCGAAGGGTCGACGAACGGAGATCGAGGAGGGGCTGAAAGCCGGGGAGTTGGACGTGGTGACGACTTCTACGAGCCTGGAACTCGGGATCGATATGCCCCACATCGATCTCGTCGTCCAGATCGGCTCGCCGAAATCGGTCGCCTCGCTGCTCCAGCGAGTCGGGCGGGCGGGCCACCAGCTCGGCCAGACCGTCACAGGACGGGTGATCGCGCTGGACCGCGACGAACTCATCGAGTGTGCCGTCATGCTCCGGAAGGCCGAGGAGGGGTTCGTCGACCGCGTGTTCGTCCCCGAAAACGCCGCCGATGTCGCGGCCCAACACGTCTACGGGATGGCGATCAACGAGATCTGGCGCGAAACCGATCTGCAGTCGACCCTGCGGCGGGCGTATCCGTTCCGTAGCTTCGATTCGACCGACTGGGAACGGCTTATGCAGTACCTAACGGCGGACTATCCCGGTCTCGAAGACAAAAACGTCTACGCGAAGATCTGGCGGGACACGAACGACCCGCCCGACGGCGAGCATCACTACGAGGAGTTCCCGGTCGGCGAGCCGCTGATCGGCAAGCGTGGTCGACTCGCCCGCGTCATTTATATGACCAACATCGGAACGATCCCCGACTCGTTCAGCTGTACGGTCCACACACGAGGTGACAACGAGTGGGTCGGCACCCTCGACGAGGGGTATCTCGACACGATCGACCCCGGCGACGTGTTCGTCCTCGGCGGCCAGAACTTCGAGTACTGCTACCGGCGCGGCTCGAAGGTGTACGTCGAGCCGACCTCGGCGCGGCCGACCGTCCCCTCATGGTTCTCCGAACGGTTACCGCTGTCCTACGACCTCGGGCGGGCGATCGTCGACTTCCAGACCGAGCTCTGCGAGCGGGTCGACACCGGCGGCATCGCGGGCCTCAGAAGCTGGCTTCGGGAGTTCCCGGTCGACGAACACAGCGTCCGGGCGATCAGTCGGCTGTACGACGAACAGCGGCGGTATCTCGGCGAGGGGGCAGTGAGCACCGACGACCGACTCGTCATCGAAACCGAGATCGATCGTGCCGAGTACCGCCGTCGCTTCTATATCCACTCCGACTACGGGCGGGCGTTCAACGACGGCCTCTCGCGGCTGGTCGCCTACCACTGCGCCCAGCACGCGACGGCCAACGTCCAGGTGGCGGTCGCCGACAACGGGTTCTCGGTCGAGATGCCGCTCAACCGGAAGGTCGACGTGGCGGGGATCATCCGCGGACTCGATCCCGACGCCGTGGTCGGAGAGCTCCGGGCGGCTCTCGACGGCACCGACCTGCTCCAGCGGTATTTCCGTATCAATGCGACCCGGTCGCTGATGATCCTCAAACGCTACAAGGGCTACGAGAAGTCCGCCGCCCAACAGCAGGTCTCCAGCGAGATGCTGCTGTCGTTCGCTCAAGATCTCGATTCGTTCGCCGTCATCGAGGAGACCTACCGGGAGATCACGGAGGATAAGCTCAACATAACTGGCGTTAAGGAGTTCCTACGGCGGGTCGACAACGGCGAGGTCGAGGTCGTAACCCACACCGTCGACTCCCCGAGCCCGCGGGCGTTTGGGCTGGCGACGCTGATGGCCAGCGACGTAGTGCTCGCCGACGACGAGAGCGCGGTGCTACAGGAGTTCCACGACCGGGTGCTGTCGGAGATCGACACCGACGGGGTAGAGGCCCTCGACGCGGAGTGAGACCGGCGGCCCGCCACCAGTTACAAGCCGCTGCCGCCCGGAGAATCGGCGATGCAGTTCGAACGAGTGACCGTTCCGGCCGTCGATCCCGCCGAAACGTGTGAGTGGTATCGCTCCCGGTTCGTCCCGGAGACCGAGCATGCCGGAGACCGGTCGGCGGTTCGACTCGGCGAGACCGACCTGGAGTTTACTGCAGCCGCAACGACGCCACCGATGCATCTCGCGGTGCGGCTGCTGCTCGACGGCGAGGAGGCCGTCGACTGGCTGAGCGAGCGAGCGACGATTCTTCCGGTCGACGGCGAGCCGAGCCGGTGGTTTGAGTTTCTGAATGCGACGGCGATCTATTTCGACGACCCCGAGGGAAACGTGCTGGAAGGCTTGTGTTATGGGAGCGACCGACGCCGGAGTACGGATTCGGGGCCGGTCGGTGGCATCACCGAGGTCGGCCTGCCAGCCCGCGATCCACTGGCGCTCGTCGAGTGGCTCGAAGGAACCGTCGGGCTTTCGGCGTGGGGATCTCCGAGCGAGACGTTCGCGTGGGTCGGCGACCGACACGCCCGGTTCGTGGTGATCCCGACCGGTCGAGAGTGGTATCCGACCCGGCGGGCGGCCGATCTCGCGCCGATGTCAGTGACCGTTGCCGCCGAGACAGCACACCCCGGTCGACACATTCATCCGAGGCTCCCCTACGAGATTGTCGTTGCCGACTGATTCTCCTATTGAGTAGGAAGCCTCCTCTGGAAACGGTGTTAGGAACCGGATAACGAAAATAGATAGCGTGGCTTTCGGATGATGCGCAACCGTCAGCGGTGAGTGGCGACGTCGACGACCGCCGACTCGTCGGCGATCACGAACGCTTCCTGTTTCAGAAGCTGTTCGTCTTTCGGCAAAAAGAGCAGATGTGACCGCTCCTTCTGCGTGGTTCGAATGACGTCCCAATCGGTGCCGACGTAGCCGAGATCCGTCTCCGGGTCGGGATCCGCCGAGAGCGATTCCCAGTCACTGTATGCAGCCATGGTCTACTGGGATGCCTGTTCGACGGTGAGGTCGACGTGGCCTTTGACTTGGAAGCTGACGAGGTCGCCGGAGAACCGGTAGCCGTCGAGGCCTTTGGCGACGACGCCGGTCGCGGTCGAGCCGTCGACGCGGTCGTCGATCTCGTCCCACGGGCCGCCGCTGTCGGGGGCCGAACTCAGCGAGTCGCTCCGCTCGATCCGGCCGCTGACGACCACCCTGTACTGGGCGAGGTCGTCGCTGACGGTGCCGTCGAGCAGGAGGACGTTCGCGAGGTCGTCCACGTCGGGTTCGTCGGGTGACTCTGTGGGCGTGTCGACCGTTCCGTCATCGCTGGACTGGTCGTCTCCTCCGGAGCCGCCGTCGCTGGACTGATCGTCGCCCGAGGAGTCGACGAGATCGTCCGTCGAGAGCGCCTCGCCGTTGAGGAACAGCGAGACGGCGTCGCTATCGCCCTCGATCGAAACCGAGGTGATCTCGCCTGCGACATCGAACGAGTCGCCGCTGGAGCCAGCCCCAGAGAGCTGTCCCGTGGCCGTCCACGTGCCGTCGTCGTTTTCGCTCGCGCTCTCGCCGACCGCATCGTCGTTCGCGTTGAACTCTGCGAGGTCGTATCGGGGGGTGATCTCGCCGGTTGCAGTGAACTCGTAGCTCGCGCCGTCGGAGGGGTCGGTCGTTACCAACAGTCGGTCGGTGCCCTCAGCAGGGCCAGCGCCCCCTGAGGAATCCGACGGGTCTGATGGCTCCGGGCTGTCGGTCGAATCATCGCCGGTGTCGACCGTGGTGTCGCCCTGCGGGTCCTCGCCGGTCGGGGATTCGGCGTCGCTCCCGGTGGTGGCGTCGAACTCCGAGGGGTACGAGAGGTCGCCGCTACCGGTGATGCTGATGTTCCCCCCGCTCCAGCCCTCGGCGGTGTTGCCGTCCTGATCCGAGATTGCGTCGTTGTCCGTGTTGTTCAGGATGCGGACGTTGTTGATCGTCCCCGAACCGCCTTCGGCGGTGCGGTGGAGCTGGATCGGTGCGCCCGCGCCCTCGTAGGAGTGGATGATCTCACAGTCCTCGATCACGATGTCGTCGCCGGGGGCACGGACACGAATCCCACGCTGGTTGCGCGCGCCGGAGGGAGAACTCGGGGATTCGTCGTCGTTGATGATCAGACAGTTCCGAACGACGCTCTCCGAGGAGCCGATCCGGATGCCCGCGATGTTGTTGTTGTGGGAGGTACAGTTCTCGACGATCACCTGGCCGTCGTTGCCGTCGTCGTAGCCCGGCGAGGAGGCGTAGATCCCGTTGTCGTCGAACCCCGAGTAGTAGCAGTTCCGGATCTCGATAATGCCGGCGTGGTCCCGCGGCGCGTAGAAGGCCTTTGCTTCGCCGCCGTCTTCCGAACCGTCCGGGAAATTGAGGTTGTCGATGACGATCCGCCCGTCTTCGTCGGCATCGAGACGGAACCGTGTGTTCTCGCCGGTCGCCTCCCCACGGACGGTGAAGTTCCGGATCTCGACGGTTCCACCGCGGGCCTTGATCGTCTGGTACCAGTCGCCTGCGGTGTTGTTGAGAATCACCTCGCCCTGCCCGACGATGGCTGCATCACGGCTCGCGCCCGTGAAACCGTCGCCGTCCCAGTCGTACTCGCCTTCGGGGACACGTACCTCAACGCCGTCGTCGACGAACTCTTCGAGATACGGGTCGATCTCGTCGCCCTCACTGAGCCCCTCGGCACCGAGGTCGACGACCGTTTCGGTCTGGGCCGCCACCGACGTCGTTGCCCCGACGCCGCCGATGGCCGCTGCCGCGACAGCTGCCCCGCCGAGCCGCATGTAATCCCGTCTGTTAAGCTGTTCCTTCTGCCCGGTTTCGTCCGACTGGCGTTCTGCCATATCCCGTTAGCATGAGATTACACATATAGTAATTCTGACCAGTTGTGTCGGAATACGGTTCCCTTGAAGCGTTATACTAAATAGATACGAGCATTCGTTAGTAGCTGGCTACTAGTTATATGTTTTTTATATACCACTGTCGGCTGTCTCTCCGTCCGCGCACCCGTTTTCGTGACAGTGTGGCTGGCTGTTAGGTACCGTGCATCGTCGGCTGCTCACGGCGCTGGGTCGACAAGTAAGACGATCCTACTACGGCGAAGGCGGCGGTTTCGCTCAGACCTCGTAGGCAGCGATCGATGCGTACCGTGTGTAAACCATGCCGAGAACCGCGCCGTAGATCCAGTGGTTGACGAGCGTCATCACCAGATAGATCACGACCGCCGGACCGGTCTGTCCGGTATAGAAGGCGAGGGCGAAGCCGGTCCAGACGATGGTGCCGTAGGTGACCCCGCGGAGCGGGACACTCGTTGCTGGCGGGAGATAGTTACCGAGCGTGATGAACAACAGCGGCAGCACCGTCACCCCGCCGAGGACGAAGATCGCAACCCCGCCCCAGAAGTTCAGCCCGTAGCCGACGATGTTGGCGAACCCTGAAAACGCGACCGGATCGAGGACACCCAACACCGTTGCGACGCCGAAGATCGGCTGCATGGCGATCATCCCTGCGAGACCAGCGAGCCCCGCGACCGACAGCTCTCGGACGCCGATCTGTCCTGATTCCCGTGAGATCTCCTTGGAACTGCGTGTCTCCTGTTCGCTACTCATACACACAGCCACGTCGAGAACCCCGAAAAGTGTAGTTCAGGCGAGGCATACGGTTCTGCCGAACAGGGAGGGTAGCGACCGGTTACCGGTCGGCCCACTCCAGCAGTCGACGGTAAAAGGGATCGGCCGACAGTGCCCCCCGGTCGCCGACGAGCACCAGCCCCTTTTTCGCCCGTGTGAGCGCGACGTTGATCCGGCGGTGGTCCTCGAACAGCGGCCCTTCGAGCCGACCGGTGGCGACGAAGGAGACGACGATGACCTCCTTGCTCGATCCCTGAAACCGGTCGACAGTGTCGACGGTCACACCGACCCGACGGCTGATTTCGGCGACCTGTGCCCGGAACGGGGCGATCACGCCGATAGCGTCGGGGTCGACACCGGCTTCGAGGTAAGCGTCGACGACCTCGGCGACGCGGTCGGCCTCGGTGGGATTCGTGTTCCCCACACGCGTACCGCTGGGATCGAGGAACGTGACCGCATCGCGGAGTTCTGCCGGGAGTAGTTCGGGATCACAGAGCGCCGACAGCGACTGGGCGGCGACCGCCCCGGTAGCGGGCCGGAGCGCGCCGTCGTAGAACTCGGCGGATGAAAAGGCCTGAATCCGCTGGCACATCCGGTATTGGCGGGTTAACATCACCGCTGCGTCGGGATAACGATCGATTAACCGCTCGAACAGCGAGGTCGACAGCGGATTGCCCTCGCTGGACTCCTCGCTAGATGATGGGTCGACTGCCTGTACGACCGGCGGCAGCTGTTCGTGATCCCCGACGAGGACGAACCGGTCGGCCAGATTCAGCGCAGCCAGTGCGCTTGGCTCGGTGAGTTGGGAGGCCTCGTCGACGACTGCGACATCGAAGGCCTGCTCGCGCATGACGCGGGAGCCACAGGAGGCGGTCGTCGCCGCGACAACCGGCGCGTTCCGGAGTTCGGCGGCCCGCTCGTGGGGGTCGCCGCGCGTTTCCAACTGCACGTCGAGCATGTCCTCCCGAATCCCGGTGTCGGTACCGACCCGACAGATGTTCTCAAATCCTTGCTCGCGGAGAGCTTCGAGGGCGTTGTCGACCGCCCGATTGGTGAAGGCCGTCAGCAGCACCCGGTCGCCGCGGTCGACGAGCGCCCGTATCAGCCGGGCGATCGTGTAAGTCTTGCCGGTGCCGGGTGGCCCGTGGATCAACGCGCAATCCTCGGCGTTGACCGCCAGATTCACCGCTCCGTTTTGGCCCTCGTTGTTGTCGATAAACGTCTCTCGGGTGTCGTCGAACTCGGGTTCACGACGGCCGAAGAGCACGTCTTTGCGGTCGTCGCTGCTTTTGAGTACTGTGTCGTGGAGCGCGGTCAGCATACGGTCGACCGAGATCTCGGAGGGATAGACGTCGAGGCGGCAGAGGTCGACCGGCTCGTCGGTCGTGACGACGACCTCCTCGCCGAGTTGAGTGATCCGACAGAGTTCGGCGTGGCCCGCAACCGGATCACCGTCGCTGGCCAATGCCACGTCGCCCTCACGGAGTTTCGAGACCGCCTCGCGTGGCTTGCGTGCGCGAAGCTCCCAACGATTGCCCTCGATCTCCCGCTGGTCGACCGGGTCGAGACCGATCAGCGCCCGGTCGTCGTCGGCCCGTTCCTGGTCGCCCTGCTCCCAGAGTTTGCGGTATTCGTCGTGGGTAGCGCGGCGTTCGGCCTCGATCGCTTTATAAAAACGCTCGAAATACTGGCGTTCGTCTTCGGGGATGGGTCGACCCACTGCGCCAGCTTTCGACTTCTGGTCGAGTCGACCCGAGACCACCATGCAGGTGTCTTGCTCGAAGCAGTACTCGCATTTCGCGTCAGCCTCGTACCCCGTTGGAACCTCCTCGCGAGCCTCCATAGCGGCGAGTTCGTTCCGGGAGCGGACGACGAACTCCAGCAGGCCTTTGCCCATCGAGAACTCCTTGGCGGGCGAGAGATCGCCCGACTCCTCGGTGCGTTCGAGCGTCGTGTTTTTCGTGTACAGGAGGGTGCCAGTGTCGGCGTCGACGCCGCGTTCGTCGAGCATCAGGGCGTAGGCCGCCGCCTGGATCTTGTCCTGAAACCGCGGCTCGCGGCTGGTGTTTTTCCCGGTCTTGAGTTCGACCGGCATCCCTCGTCGGAGGGCGTCGGCCCGTCCCTTGAGGCCGAAGGTCGGACTGATCAGGGTGTACTCCGAGCGCCACGCGTCCTCGTCGGTCAGGGTGCCCTGTGCGAGCCAGCCCTCGATCGCCGCGGCGTTGCCCCGGACCTCGCCTTCGACCTCCTCAACGTCGCGGCCGAGCAAGCCGAGTTCGAGTCCCGCCTCGGCGACCCGGTCTTCGATCGCGGCATCGAGCTCCCGGCCGCGGAGCAGATCGCCGAACACGTCGTGGACGATCGTCCCTTTAACCACCGGATAATTAAGTGGGATCGCAGACAGTTTGTTGAGATAATACATCCGGGGACACTGGACCCACGACCGGATGGCGGTCACGTCGACCAGAAAGTCGGGTTCGAGCACGACATACGACTCTTTGGTGGTGCTGTAGCTCACCGTTCCATCGTACTCCTCTACCTCCGGTTCGGTGACGATCAGGTCCATTCCCGGCTCGGCATGGTCGGCGGTGTCGGCCCATTTGGCCCACAGCGTCACGTCGATCGCTACCTCACCGTCAGTCTCGGTGCCGTCGGTCGGTCGGAGCCGAAGCTCGGCGAGTTTGCGCTCGCCGTACTGGGTTTCGACCGTCGTCGGCTCGTCGACGGCGATAATCTCGCCGCGGAGGCTCGCTGTCACTGTTTCATTTCGGTGGCGAGGGCTGAAAAACACTGTCGGTGGCCGAGGCCTGAACCGGAGAGTCAAAACGGCTGGCCGTCCTTTGCTGTCCCATGAGTGAGTCGTCCGGAACCCGATACGCAACCCTGTTTGTCAGAGTCCTCGTCGCGTTTCTCGTCGCTGTCTCGGTGGCGGCGTTGGTCAGTCTCGTCGGTAGAGAGGGCCTAACACCGGCTGTTGTCGGTGAGGTCGTCGTGACGGTCTACGTCTCGGTGCTCGTAGTCTACGGCGTCTTCTGGGGGACACTCACTGGTCGACGGTTCCGGATCGCGCTGTATTTCGGGGTCGTTCTCTGGGGCGGCGAACGGTATCTCTCGGGCAACGAGTCGGTTCTCACCATCGTGCTGCTGCTCGGTGGAATGGGGATGGTCGTTCGAGAGCTCTATTTCGCCGAGTAGGCACCCACTACTGACCACCGAGACCGACAGGCTCATTCACCTGTTGGCCCATGGAACGGCCATGCGCGTCAGAGACTGGCAGGATATCCTTGGGGACGTAATCGAGGGGGACCGCGATCCGGAAGGGTGGCGCGCGGTCGCCGGACAGCGGCAGCGCGGTGTCGGCGAGGACCTGTATCTCGGCCACCCCGCCGCCGGGGTGTTCCAGCTCAAAACCTACGCCAAGAACCCCTACGAACTGCAGGGGGTCGGCACGCGAGTCGCCCGGCGCGTCGACGGGGACATCGACCCACTCTTGCCCCGCCGAACGGATGACGACGGACGGTTCGCGGTCCAGCGCCCACCCGAAGACGAATCCGAGGCGAAATCGATGGCGACCCGCATCGAGGAGACGCTGAAAGTCCATTCGGAGGCTCCGACCACATCCGAGGATTTCTTTACCGATATCATGGAAGCCGTCGATAGTCCGGCCTTCGGCCCCATGGAGTACGAACTCAGTGATCGCCCCGACCGGCTCGACGACCTCGCTGACACCTTCGAGGATGCCGACGAACTCCTCTCGAACGAACTCGACGATCTCATCGACGAGGCGGGCGTCGACCGCGGCTTCGAATAACTCGTTAAACAGAACCTACTGCTGGTAGGAACCTCTTACTCGTCGGTGTCGACCGTCTCGATCGCGCCGTCGGCGTCCTCCCACTCGGTCATACTGCCTTCGTAGACGGCGACCTGTTCGAAGCCGATAGAACGGAGGACGACGAAGGTGTGGCTGAGTCGGCGCGAGGTGTTGCAGTAGAGGATGATCGGCCGCTCGCGGTCGGTTGGAATGCCGCGGTCGGCGAGGATGGCTTCGATCTCGTCGCCGGATTTGATGCCGCGGGTCTCCTCGTCGACGAGCTCCATCCAGTCGAGCCGGATCGCGCCAGGGAGGTGGCCCTCCTCGTACTCCCACCCTTCTCGGGTGTCGATCAGCGTGGTCTCGCCGCCGTCGATCGCGGCTTCGACGGCCTCGCGGTCGACGATCGGCGCATCTGCGGCGATTCCGGTAGCCTCGTAGTCGGTCGCTTCGGTCTCCGGGGTCGCGTTCGTGACCTCGTACTCGCGCCGCCACGCGCTGAAATCACCGTTTAGGAGGCGAATATCGTCGTGGCCGTAGACGAGTGCGGTGAGGACGAACCGGGCGGCGAAGACGCCGTGAGTGTCGTCGTAGGCGACGATCGTGTCCGCGGGGGTGATTCCGGCTTCGCCAAGCAGGTCGGCGAAGGTGTCGGCTCCCGGCAAGGTTCCTGGGTCCGGCGAGTCGTCGTCGCGGTAGCGCTCGAAGGGGATCGCCACCGCACCGGGGAGGTGGCCCATCGCGTCGAACTCCCAGGCCTCGCGGACGTCGACGAGCCGAACCGATGGCTCCTCGAACCGGTCGACGAGCCATGCGGAGTCGACGAGTAGCTCTGTGGTCATACTGCCACTACTAGCTCGGGCGTCGTTAACCATACGTCGGTGTCGACCGCCGCCGGAGTTCCCCGATAGGGGATTTTGTTGCTGGTTTTTCCCTCCGTCCATCGGCCGAGGTCGGCTCGGGTACCCGTCTGAGTAGGTGTGTGGCCACCGCGCCGACAACCGCTGGCAATTCTCTCCGGCAACCCTCAGGACCGGCTGAACCCGCCGTTGATAGTAGTACTAAGACAGTGGAGGGAGAACGGAGGAGTGTATGACTGAGTATGCAAAAGACGTGCTGGTCTCGGCCGACTGGGCCGAAGACCACCTCGACGAGTTCCAGAGTGACGACTCCGATTATCGACTCGTGGAAGTCGACGTCGACACCGAAGCCTACGACGAATCCCACGCCCCCGGTGCCATCGGCTTCAACTGGGAGTCCCAACTGCAGGACCAGACCACCCGCGACATCCTCACGAAGGAGGACTTCGAGGACCTGCTGGGTGCCCACGGCATCAGCGAGGATTCCACCGTCGTTCTCTACGGTGACAACGCCAACTGGTTTGCGGCCTACACCTACTGGCAGTTCAAATACTACGGCCACGACGACGTCAAACTGCTCGACGGTGGCCGCGAGTACTGGCTCGAAAACGACTACCCGACCACCGACGAGGTCCCCGAGTTCGACGCCGTCGACTACGAGGCCTCCGGGCCGCGGGAGTCGATCCGCGCCTACCGCGACGACGTCGAAAACGCCATCGACAAGGGCCTGCCGCTGGTCGACGTTCGCTCGCCCGAAGAGTTCTCGGGTGAGGTGCTGGCACCGCCGGGACTCAACGAGACCGCCCAGCGCGGCGGCCACGTCCCCGGTGCACAGAACATCTCGTGGGCCGCGGTCACCAACGACGACGGGACGTTCAAATCCGCCGAGGAGATCCAAGAGCTGTACGCCGACAAAGGCATCGACGGCGACGAGACGACTGTCGCCTACTGCCGCATCGGCGAGCGCTCGTCGGTCGCTTGGTTCGCGCTTCACGAACTGCTCGGCTACGACGACGCCATCAACTACGACGGCTCGTGGACCGAGTGGGGGAACCTCGTTGGCGCACCCATCGAAACCGGTAGCGCAGAGTAACACGCCACAGCAGACGTATTTTCTTTCAACTGACCGAGTAGCCGCAGGGCTATCCTGTGGGGTCACAGCGACGAACGTGAGGACTCAAGAGCCTCGGTGTTCTGGAGTCGACCATGACAAGCGAGTTCGTCGACGACGTTCGCACCGACAACAAGACCGCCCTCTCGCGGCTCGGCTCCTCGAAGGCACTGTACGCCGAAACCGACGGCGACATCGAGGCCGACACCGTACTTCGCGCGGCAGCGATCGCCGAAGACACCGCCCGCGAGACGTTCGAACAGTGGGCCGACGATGAGGCCAACGAGGCGGCCGCTGGCCTGTTTGCCGACCTCGCTGACCAAGAGGCCGACCACTACGAGACCGTCGCCGGAAAACTCGACGACGCACCGGACGCGGGCGACGCCGACCTCCCGGCGATCCAGTCGACGCTTCGGGGCTTCGAGTCGACTGTCGAGCGCGTCGGCGGACTCGTCGGTCGCTGTCTGGTCGCCAAGAAGTCGAAAGAGCAGTACACCGGCTACTTCGTCGGTGATGCCGACCCGCGAACCGCGAGCGTGTTCCGCGGTCTCGGTGGGGATGTCGAGGATCAGCTTGACCGTGCCGCAGAACTGATCGAGTCGGTCTGTGAGACAGCGGAAGATGTCGACCGCGCCCGCGAGGCCGCAGGCGAGGCGATCCAAGCCGCCTACGACGAGTACACCGACTCCCTCGAATCGATGGGCGTCAACCCCAAACCGGTTTGCTGAACCGTTCCAAACTGGTCTGTTGATCAGTTCGAGCCGTCGAAATCGGGCATCTCTGCGTCGCCGTTGATGATCTGCTCGGCTGTCTCGCGGTCGAGGCCGTCGACCACGAACGACGGTATTTCGTCGGGGAGTTTCGACCGAAGCGATTCGGGCAGCTGCTGTCCCCCATCGGTCGTCGGTCTGTCGGCGGTAAGTGAGGGGTCGGCCTCGACTCGCTGGACCGACCGATTGGTCGACCCGGTACTGTCGACCTGTTCGTCGAGGGCGTCGAGGGCGTCTTCGACTGCTGCGAGCTGGTTGGTCTGGACGCCGACAGCCGACCGCACGGAGCTTACTGCCCCAACGACGTCTTCGGTCTCCTCGGCGACCGTGTCGACGGTTGCTGCCAGTTCCGTGCTCGTCGATGCCTGTTCGTCGGTCGCGGCGGCGACCTGTGCGATGCTGTCGGTCGTCTCCTCGGCGGCGTCGACGACGGTATCGAGAGCCGACTGTGTCTCTTGAACCTCGGAGGCACTGGCATCGATGTGGTTCTCTGCTTCGGCCAGTGAGTCGGCGGTGTTGTCGATGCGTTCGGTCACCGTATCGATGATCGAGCCGACCTGATCGGCCTGCTCTTTGGACTCCTCGGCGAGACTCTTTACCTCGTCGGCGACGACAGCGAACCCTGATCCGGCTTCGCCCGCGCGGGCGGCCTCGATGGACGCATTGAGTGCCAGCAGGTTCGTCTGGTCGGCGATCCCGTCGATGGTGTCGACGATGCCTTCGATCTGGTCGATCGCCTCGACGAGTTCGTCCATCTGTTTGCTGACTGTCTCGCTGGTGTCGGCGACCTGTTCGATCCGGTCGACGGCGGTTTCGGCCGCTTCCTGACCGGTGTAGGCGGTCTCCTCGGTTCGCTTGGCAGTATGGGTGACGTCCTCGCTGCTGGCGGCGATCTCCTCGACGCTCGCAGAGAGGTTCGAGATCTCGCCCGCCAGCTGGTCGACGTGGGTCGACTGGGATTCGGTCGCGGTGCTGATCCGATCCATGTCGGCTTCGATCCCACGAGCCTGTTGGGAGACCTTGCTGACCGAGCTGTCGATATCGTTTCGGAGGGTTCGGGAGGCCTCGATCTCGGCGGTGAGTTTCGCCGAGTAGGAGTGGAGATAGGTGTCGTTGATCACCTGCATATCGAGGTTTTGCCCGCGGACCACCGCCTTGAGGTCGGCCTTCGCTGATTCGAGGCGTGCCTCGATCGCTGCAGGCTCCAGGTCCTCGCGGGAGAGATCCGCAATCGCCCGGTCGAATATTTGGTCGACGAACTCGCCTTGGATGTTGGCGGACATCCCACCGAAGTAGTGGAGTGGCATGTCGAGTCGATCGTGGAGGCGACCGATCCGCGTCCGGTGTTTGTAGTACTCGCGGTCGTAGCGCCCCCCAGTCAGCGTCTGGTAGTAGCCGACGATGATCTGGCGAATGGCTTCGGCGTCTCGCGGCGACCGGCCGACGATCTCGGCGGTCCGGTCGTGGTTCACGATCGGGTCGAAGAACGTGTCGACGAACTGCTGTTTGTTGTCGACGAACAGCCCATTGAGCCGTTCGAGCCGGTCGGCGTCCTCGGCGTCGAACCCGATGAACTGCTGCCGCCACTCGATCTCCTCGATCGTTAACCCGATTTCAGTCGCCAACTCCTCGGTGGAGGTGCCCATGCCGATACTGTCGCCTGCAACGAGCGAGCCCATTAGGCGCTGTATACCATAGCGTATCATAACCCCACGCGTCCGAATATCCCGTTTGATAAGCTTCGTTTCAGACTGAATGGTTTATATATAAACAAGTGGTGTGCCAATCAGTCGGGGCGACCGGTGGCTAGTCGTGGCAGTAGTAGACGACCGACTTCTCAGCCGCGTGGTCGTCGACGCGGACGAAGCCGATGCGCTCGAACTGGACGATCTCGTCAACCGCGGTGTCGGCGAAGGCTGGCTCGGCGGCTCCTTCGACATCGCCGTCGGGAGTTCGTATCGTGACCGAGACGGTGTCGTCGGCCGGAACCCAGTGGATTACGCCCACGTCACCGTCGCGGACGACTGAGATGTCGTCGCCGGTGGCGACGAACTCGCCGTCCTCGAAGCGGACACAGCCATAGCCCTTGAGCCAAATGCGGTCGCCCTCGGCTGGCAGGTCGTCTGGTTCGACCAGCACGGCGTCGTCGACCGGGATCTCGCGGGTGCCGCGGTCCTCGTGATTCGGGTGGAGCGGCGGATGCCCGGCAGCGGGTTTCTCGTCGCCGACCACCGGAACGCGCTGGCCCTCGCGGACGAGGAAGTAGCGGTTGGCCTCGTCGTCGACGATGTCGCGATTGTTAGCATAAATGGAGGACATCGCAAGGTCGACATCCGAGGTCGACATCCCGAGATCGGTCATCGAGTCGACGATGGCTTGGCCCTGTATTCCACGGCGGCGGACCGACTGGAGGGTGGGGGCGCGGGGATCGTCCCAGCCGTCGAGCTCGCTTGCGTCGATGAGTTCCTTGATCCGCGAGGTCGAGATCTTGATATCGTACTCGTCGATCTGGACGTGGCCCCAGTGGAGGACTTCGGGATACTCCCAGCCGAAGTAGTCGTAGAGGAACTGCTGACGCTTTGCGGAGTCCTGCAGGTCGATCCCGCGAATGATGTGGGTGATGCCGACGAGGTGGTCGTCGACGCCCGACTGGAAGTCGAGCATGGGCCACGCTCGGTAGTCGGCGGCCGCCTCGCGGGGGTGCGGCGTGTCGATCATGCGGAAGGCGACCCAGTCGCGCAGCGCGGGGTTTTTGTGTTCGATGTCGGTCTTCACGCGAAGGACCATCTCGCCCGACTCGTAGTCGCCGTCGACCATCGCTTCGAACTCCTCCAATACTTTCTCGGGCGATTTGTCGCGGTTCGGCGAGGGGGTGCCCTCGCGTTTGAGAGCCGAAAACTCCTCGGCGGGCAGATCACAGGTGTAGGCCTCGCCCATCTCGATCAGCTTGCGGGCGTGGTCGTAGTAGATG
>Ga0207753_1000501_pt1 | contig 15215 bp, 12 predicted proteins | sample PonA233FremontCA_2_FD_187273 | JGI IMG/M metagenome (GOLD analysis project Ga0207753, IMG submission 187273) | Salt pond sediment microbial community from Fremont, CA, USA - Pond A23 Sediment 3 (SPAdes) | ecosystem: Environmental > Aquatic > Non-marine Saline and Alkaline > Saline | place: USA... | reverse complement strand
ATGCTTGATGAAGTCGTCGAGGACATCGATGCGGTATTACTGTATACGCAGGATGCGGGCACGTTCGAACGGTTCGACAACGACGATACGCAGACGATCGTCGTGGCGACAGAAAATGCGGTCGAAGCGGACAACTTCGTCGCCCTCCCACTCCAGTTCAACGACTTGGACGGGCGGATCCGCTACGGGCTGGAGGGTGCGATGGACGCTGATCTCATCGCCGAAGGTGACGAGGTGCTCTGTCTGACGACGTTCATGGATAGCGGCGATATCGATACGATCGTTCGGGTCCGTGCAGACGAGTTCAGCCACACCGGACTGTACGATCTCTTCGTCAACTCCCGGGCCGATCCGGACGTGGTCCGTGACGTCTTCGAGGTGGCGATCGAACTCGGGAAGAAAGGCCAGAAGGGCAAGCCAGTCGGCGCGCTGTTCGTCGTCGGTGATGCCGGCAAGGTGATGAACAAATCCCGGCCACTTTCCTACAACCCGTTCGAGAAATCCCACGTCCACGTCGGTGATCCGATCGTGAACGTCATGCTCAAGGAGTTCTCCCGACTCGATGGCGCGTTCGTGATCTCCGATGGCGGAAAGATCGTCTCGGCGTACCGGTATCTCGAACCAGCAGCCGAAGGGGTCGATATCCCCAAGGGGTTGGGTGCCAGACACATGGCTGCCGGTGCGATTACACGGGATACGAACGCGACTGCGATCGTGCTGTCGGAGAGTGACGGGATGGTTCGGGCTTTCAAGGCTGGTGAACTGATACTCGAACTCGATCCGGAGGAGTACTGATGCCGATCGACGTTGGCCGACTCGTTCGACGGCTCTTCTCGGAGGAAGCGGCCTTCACTGTGGCCGTCTCCATCCTGGTCGCGGGTGCGCTGCTCTCCTATCTCGTCTGGCGGTGGGTCCACTCGCTTTTCGAGCGAACGGGGATGAACGACGCAGTCGAGGGGACTGCCTTCGAGCGCAGCGTCAGCCGCTTTGGCACCTCGACCAGTGGCATTATTGCAACCCTGCTGGGGCTGTTCGTTTACACGCTCGCGATCATTGCCGCGTTCAACGTCGCGCGACTACTCGATTACGAGGTGTTCTGGACGCAGGTCACCCGGAACCTGCCACGGCTGTTCATCGCCGTGCTCGCGATCATCATCGGCCTCATCACGGGCGACAAGGCGAAAATCGTCATCAAGGAACGGCTCCGGTCGGTCAAGCTCCCGGAGGCGTCGATCCTCGGTGATATCGCGAAGTACAGCATCTTCTATATCGCCGCCCTGATCGCACTCGCCCAGCTCGGCGTCGCGACCACGGCGCTTCTCGTCCTGCTTGGCGCGTACGCGTTCGGTCTCGTCTTCCTCGTCGGCATCGCTGCGAAGGATTTCCTCGCGGCCGGTGCAGCAGGCATCTACCTGCTGCTGATCGAGCCCTACACCATCGGTGACGAGGTCAGAATCGACGACAAACGCGGGATCGTCCAGGAAGTGGATATGTTCGTCACACGGATCGAGACCGACGGTGAGGAGTATATCATCCCGAACCAGCAGGTCTTTCGGTCCGGAATCATCCGAATCAGAAGCTGAGCTAGCGGGGGATGACGTGGGCGTCGGTCGGCTCGAATCCGAGCGACACTTCGCCATCGAGTTGGTCGTCTGTCAGTGCGAGTAGCTCTGTTCCGTCCCAGCCGAGGTGTACCCGCGTCCTGTCGCCGAGAAACTCCGCACTTTCGACCCGGGCCCTGATGCTGTTTCGCTCCTGGCCGACGACGAGATCCTCCGGGCGGACACAGAAGCGCACTCTGTCGCCAACGGTCGCTCGGTCGGGAGTGCCCGTCGGCGCGACCTCGACGGTCTCCTCCCCGAGATCGACTGTCACTGTCCCATCCAGGGCAGTGATCCGGCCGGTGAAGACGTTGTTGTCCCCGATAAACTCGGCGACGAACTCGGTTTCGGGTTCGTCGTAGATCTGTTCGGGTGTGCCGATCTGTTCGATGCCGCCGTCGTTGATAACTGCGACCCGGTCGGAGATCGCGAGTGCCTCCTCCTGATCGTGGGTCACGTAGATCGTCGTGATCCCGAGTTCCTGCTGGATCTCGCGAATCTGGATTCGCAGTCGCTCTCGCAACTGCGCATCGAGTGCGCTCATCGGTTCGTCGAGCAGGAGTATCTCCGGACCGGGTGCGAGCGCACGGGCCATCGCGATCCGTTGCTTCTGCCCCCCTGATAGCGCTGCCGGATCACGGTCTTCCAGCCCCGCGAGATCGACCAGATCCAGCAGTTCAGCGACGCGTTCCTCGGCAGTCACATCACCCGGTGGTTCCGTAAAGTTGAGCCCGTACGCGATGTTTTCACCGACGGTCATGTGTGGGAACAGCGCGTAGTTCTGGAAGACGACACCCACGTCACGATCCTCGGGGGGGAGACCCGAGACGTCTCGCCCACCGAAGCGAACGGTTCCACTCGTGGGCTGTTCGAACCCGCCGATCAGCCTGAGCGTCGTCGTCTTGCCACAGCCGGAGGGACCGACGAGCGTGAAGAATTCGCCAGGCTCGACGGCGAAAGAGACGTCGTCCAGTGCGACCGTCGTCCCGTACTCTTTGCGCACGTCGGTCAGTTCGACGGCCGGGTCAGAGGCCACGATACCCACCCCCGAGTCGTTCGATGACGACAAACGAAACACTCGTGACGACCAGCAACACGACTCCCATTGCTGTTGCCGGTCCGAGCCGTCGCCCGATGAACCGTTCGATCGCGATCGGCATCGTGTACTGGTTTGCACCCTCTGCGAGAATGATCGTCGCGGAGAACTCGCCGATAGAGATCGCGAAGGCGAACGCCGCACCGGCGATGACACCCGGCCAGACCAGCGGGAGTTCGATATCCATCAGGGCCCGGGCCCGTGATGCACCGAGCGAGCGGGCAGATTCGAGGAGCTGGCGATCCAGTTGTTCGAGACCCGGCGCAACCGTCCGGACGACGAAGGGGTAGCCAGCGACGGCGTGGGCGGCGATGATCGCGATTGCGCCGCCGACGAAGATCCGGTAGCCGGCGATCTCGACACCGAAAACCAGCCCCCGGAGCAGCCCCAGACCGACGATGATTCCGGAGACAGCCAGCGGCGCCATCGTCACGGCGTCGACCAGTTTCCGCCCGCGATATTTGCGGGTCGTCAGGACGGCGACTGTCACACCCATCGGGAGGGCAACGAGCAGGGCAGCGAACCCGAAGACGAGGGAGTTTCTGATCGCCGGCCAGGGCTGGACCTGGAAATCCGCGCCGCCGGTCTGGCGCTCGATCAAAAACTGGAAGTGATCGAGAGTGAAGCCAGTCGGCCCAGTCAGACTCGCGTAGATCATACTCAGGATCGGCGCGACGAAGACGACCAGAGCGATGAGCGAGTACGCGACGAGACCAGTGCGGGGAAGGAGTTCCCCGGGAGAGCGCGAGGTGGGACGCAGCGATTTTCGGGGAAGTGGCCGCACGCCACGTGCCTGGCTCGACTGCTTTGCCTCGTAGCGCAGGTAGGCATAGAGGATCGAGAGCGAAATCGCCAGTTCGACGATCGCGAGTCCGGCGGCCTCGGCGTAGTTGAGCCGACCGACGAGTCGGTTGACCCAAACCTCGATCGTCGCCAGCGAGAGATCACCGAGTGCGAGGACGATCGGAAAGGTGCCGAAGGTGAACACGAACGTCAGCGCCGCACTCATCAACACCGCCGGATACAGCTGCGGTGCGACCACGTCCCGGAAGGCCCGGAACGGTCCTGCGCCGAGACTTCTGGCAGTCTCGACTGCGCTCGCATCCACAGTCTCCCAGGACGCAGCGACGATTCGCGCGACCAGCGGTGCATTGTAGAACGCGTGGGCGACGATGATGATCCCGAGTGTCCCGGTCATGTCGATTCCACCCAGCCCGAACAGGCCGAGAACCTCGTTTACGGTCCCGTTGCTGCCGAAGGTCGCGACGAAGCCGACGGCGACCATGATCGATGGCAGCACGAAGGGAAGGATCGTCAGCGAGCGAAGGGTCTTTCGGCCCCGGAACTCGAAGCGGGCGAGAAGATAGGCCAGCGGCAAGCCGAGGGCGAGACTCGCCAGCGTCGAGAGAACGGCCTGGTAGGCAGTGAACTCGACGAGCCCCATGTTTCGTCCTGGTCTGACCAGGTCCCAGCCCGGCCACTCACCCGCGAACAGGCGCGCGAACTCACCGAAATAGAACGGATCCCGGAGAATGTCCAGAAAGACCGAGACCGTCGCAGTTCCCTCGACGACGATCGCCTCGATAAAGACGGTACCGACAGGATAGTAGAACATCCCGACCAGCAAGCCGACAGTGATCAGTCCGAACACTGCGAGGATGCGCCGCTCGACACGGTCGCGGAGCGTCCGTTCCGAGCGGGTACTGGACACGGGTCAGTTGCCGGCGAACTGCCGCTCCCAGTCCTCGACCCAGCCATCGACCGACCCCTGGAGTTCGTCGTAGCTGAAGGTGACTGGCTCCGGTGGCTCCTGGGCAAGTTCGGCGTAATCGGCTGGCAGTTCGGCGTTGTCCGTCGCCGGGAACGAGACGTTTCGCTGTGCGATCTCACCCTGGACGTCCGGTTCTAGCAGGAACTCGATGAACTCCCGGGCGAGGTTCGGAGTGTCCGTATTTGCGAAGATGCCGACACCCTCCGGGTTGGCGTAGCCCTGATCGTTGAGGAACCGGATCTGGTGTTTCGCGAGATCCTGTCCCTCCATGTCCGCGAACACCTGATCGGTCGAGTAGGAGACGACCATCGGTGCTTCCCCCTCACTCCAGCTTGCGTACGCGTCACTCCAGGAACCGAGTACGCGGACGTCGTTGTCCTGCAGGTTCTCCCAGTACTCCAGATAGCCGTCCTCGCCGTACTCGTGGATGGTGTGCAACAGGAACGCACGACCCGTCTCCGAACTGGCCGGGTCCTGTGCGATCAGGTCGCCCCTGTACTCCTCTTCGAGAAGTCCATCGAAGGTTTCGGGTGCCTCCATTCTGGTACTGTCGTACACCAGGGAGATATACCCCGTGTCGAAGGGAATCGCCCGCCCCTCCGGATCGAAGTCGAGTCCGTCTTTGACGGTTTCCAGACCGGCCACGTCGAGATCCCGAACGAAGAGTTGCTCGGTCGCGTTGTTGTCTGCGCGAACGAGTCCGTCAGTGGTGAGCCCGACGTAGACGTCGGCTTCGATTTCCTGGCCGGCATTTTGCTGTTCGATGTAGTGGTTGAGTTCCCCACTCGGCGTCTGGTAGGTGATTTCGGCATCGAACCGGGACTCGAACTCTTCTTTGAGCCACGCTCCTGGGCTCGTCGACGGCGCGTCGATGAACGGCGCGTAGGTCGCAACGACGAGTTCGTTGCCTTCGTCTTCCGGCAACTCTTCACCACCGGTTTCCGTCGTGCCGTTGTCGGTGGTGTTGGTGTCGTCCCCATCGCTTGTGCTCTGTTCCCCCCCATCGTCTGAATTCTCCACCGAACAGCCAGCGACTGCGATCATCGTCCCAGTACCGACTGCCGAAATGAATTTCCGTCTATTCATTACTCCGTGATACTCCACAGTGGTATTTAAAATGCCTGATGTGTGCCCGTGGCCGAACATATCCGTCACAAGGTTGAATCGCCACCGTACCCTCCTTTCGAACGAACAGAGTCCGGTTAGTTTTTCATCAGAATACTGGAAATAAGCACACATGACGACTGCACTCCGAACCTCCCGGTGGGCTCGTCGGTTCGTCTTCGCGGGTGCCTGCTGGCTGGTCGTCTGGCAGGCAGTCGTCCTCGCCGGTGTCAGCCAGCGCACCTGGCTTCTGCCCGGGCTGCTGGGCTTTGTCTTTCACACTGTCTTCGGGAAGGCGTACTCGCTGGTCCCCACCTACTTCGACCGAGAACTGCCGACGACGAAACTCGTGCCGGTCCACTTCCTTTCTGCCGTTGGTGGAACTGCCTTTCTGACCGCTGGCGTGCAGCGGTCGAGTGACGTGGTGCGCACGAGTGGCGGTCTGCTCTGGATCGTCGCTGTCCTCGTTTTCGCGGCCACCATCGCCTGGAGTATCCGGGATAATCTCACCGGCAGCGAGACTGGAACCGGCGAATCGAAGGCACACCTGGCATCGATCGATCGGTTCGCGAACCCGTTCATGCTGATCGCCTTCTGCTACCTCCTCGTCGGTTCCTACGAACTGCTCGCGGTCCACTCGGGGAGTCCTCCGCTCCTCGACGGCTATCCACCGCGCGCAACCCATCTGCTCGCTGCCGGGGCGGGCGGTCTGATCGTGTTCGCTGTCGGGTTCCGGCTGCTCCCCAGATTCTTCTCGGCAGCACCGCCAGAGCCGCTGGCCTGGGTCGTCCTTCCTGCCGGCGCAGTCGCCCCGTCACTCCTCGCCGTTTCGCTCCCCTCCGGACCGCTCTTTGCTCTCGGGGCGGTGCTCCAGGCGACTGCTGTTATCGGGTTCGGCCTGGCAGTCTTCGTCCTCTGCTACCGCTCCGATCGACGCCGAGTCGGATTCTACGGCGTAGTTGCCGGCGGCTTCTGTGGGATTCTGGCTGCGAGTCTCGGGATACTGTTCGCGGTGGATGGTGTCACTCCTGCCCGCATCGCCTCGCACGCCCGGCTCAACCTGCTCGGCTTGCTCGGACTCACTATCGTCGGTGTCTCTTACCAGTTCTACCCCCCTGCGGTCGGCTCATTCCCGCTCGCTGGCGACCGGACTGCGATGGCGGCGATGGGCCTCCTCTTTACAGGCCTCCTCGTCGATGTGGGTGGACAACTCACCGCCAGCCCGCTCGCGTCGACTGCTGGCCAGCTCACGACGCTGCTCGGTGCGACTGCTCACCTCTGGCTGGTCGCCGGATTGTTTTACGAGCAGGCAGAGTGACTTTCCAGCGTTTATATTTAGTTTATAATTAGATAGTACCGTTAACTTTAATCACACACCACTGGAGGCTGAGATATGGCGACTATTGACGCAGACGCCGTCGAAAAGTTACAGAATCTGTTCGACCGTCAACTGGACGTCGGGCTCCACCACGGCGCTCAACTCGCTGTCTACGCGGAGGGGGAACTCGTCGTCGACTTTGCGGGCGGCCAGACTGGCCCCGATGGCGATGGGACGACGACGGAGACACCGCATCTCATCTTCTCCTGTACGAAACCGTACGTGGGCACGGTCGTCCACCAGCTAGTCGAGGAGGGGGAACTCGCATACGACGATCCGATCGTCGACCACTGGCCGGAGTTCGCAGAGGAAGGGTCACAGAAGGCGGAAATAACCGTCGAGCAGGTGCTTAGCCACACGGCAGGGGTGCCGTTCAGCGAACTCGACCAGCAACCCGACAACTGGGGGGACTGGGACGCCATCGTCGAGGCGATGGAGGACGTCGAGCCGGCCTTCCCGCCCGGCGAACAGCCAGCCTATCACACCTTCAACTACGGCTGGATCGTCGGCGAACTGATCGAACGGGTGACAGGCACCCCCGTCCGTGAGGCGACTGAAAAACGCGTCTTCGAGCCGCTCGGACTGTCGAATACGTCGATCGGCGTCGGCGACGGTGATCCCGACGATGTCGCGACTCTGGCAGGATTCGAGATGTTCGACCGCTGCCGGGACCCCGAGGAGGGGCTCGGCATCCCCGCAGCAGACTCGGCGGCGACGTTCAACCGGCCGGAGATCAAGCAAGCGGTGATTCCGGCGGCGAACGGCGTCGGCACGGCCAGAGAGATGGCCCGGTTTTACGCCTGTATGGCAAACGGGGGCACGCTCGACGGAACTGAACTCCTGTCTGCAGAGACGGTCGACCACGCAACCACGACGTATGCTGAAACCGATTCGGATGGCACCCTCTCGCGGCCGGCCCGGTACGCGCTCGGATTCTGGACCGGCGGGCTCGCGAACGATATGTTCGGCAACTACAGTCACGAGCGGATGTTCGGGCACGCCGGACTCGGGAGTATCTTCGGCTGGGGCGACCCGGAACTTGACGTCGGGTTCGCCTACGTCACGAACGGGATCAGAGAAGAGTCCTACGAGCACGCGGCCCGTGTTGGCGCAATCTCCGATGCCGTTCGGATCGCGTTGCTCGAATAGCAGAGAGCCCAGACTCGCCACTGTTGGAGTAGCTCCGGGAAAAATTTAGTTGTGCGTCGTCAGAAGACGACGATCTATATCCGATTTAGAGGCGGACGACGTTCGTCGCGCGTGGACCTTTTGGAGCGTCCTCGATCTCGAATTCGATCTCTGTACCTTCCGAAAGATCCTCGCCGCCAACGTCCTCCATGTGGAAGAAAACGTCCTCGTCGGAATCCTCAGTCTCGATGAAACCGTAACCGCCCGTGTCGTGGAAGAAGTCTACCTTACCGTTTGCCATTGCAACTATACAGATGCCGAGTACATTCATAAAGGTTCCGAAAAAATATAAATCTATTCAAGAAATACAACCCAAATATTAAAAAACAGCCGGAAGACTCTCAAAAATTCAGTACACTTTGATTGAATACCGGTATCGCCCTGTCTGCTGAAAAATACTACCGATTCTGGGAGAAGCCAAACTTTTCGTCCTCTGATACTGGTGGCTATAAGAAACGAAAGAATTTCGCACCCCGGGGGTGCGAATATCTGTACGAATGTATAGCCACCAGCATGACATTGTTTCACACGTCACACGGAGCGACGAACGCGGAGAACAATGCTTTTGCAGGCGCGTCGGGAATCTCGGTGTATGCCAGTCAGTACGCCAGGAATCACGGTCGGTGTCGTCGGTGGCGGCCAGCTGGGCAGGATGCTCGGTGAGGCCGCCAGTCCGCTCGGGATCGAACTCGTGGTCTCCGATCCGACGCCGGAGTGTCCGGCCTCGCCGGTGGCCCGTGACCAGGTCGTCGGTGACTTCGACGACGAACAGACGCTTCGTGAACTCGCCGAGCGATCGGATATTCTCACCTTCGAGATCGAACTCGCAGATCCAGACGTTCTCGACGCCGTCAGCGAGGAAACCGGGACGCCAGTGCATCCCGCCCCGGAGACACTGCGACTGATTCAGGACAAACTCGTCCAGAAGCGCCGACTCGAAGCGGCAGGGATCCCTGTCCCGGACTTCCGAGAAGTCGACTCTGCCGAGGACCTCGGCGCAGCGCTCGACGACTTTGGCTACCCGGCGATGCTCAAGGCCCGCGAGGGTGGCTACGACGGGCGCGGAAACATCCTCGTCGAGAGTGAAGCCGAGGTCGAGGAGGCGTTCGCTGCCATCGACGGGCCCGCGATGGTCGAGAAGTTCGTCGACTACGACCGCGAACTGGCGATTATCGGCTGCAAGGGTGCCGACGAAGTCGATGCGTTCCCCGTCACCGAGACGATCCACGAAGAAGAGATCCTCCGGGAGACTGTCTCACCGCCGCGCACGAGTGAGGCGGTGCAGGAGCGCGCCATCAGCGTCGCCGAGGATATCCTCGCGGAGATGACCGGCCGCGGCGTCTACGGGATCGAACTGTTCGAGACTCCCGACGGCGAGATCCTGCTCAACGAGATCGCACCCCGTCCCCACAACTCCGGCCACTGGACGATCGAGGGCTGTCACACCTCCCAGTTCGAACAGCACCTCAGGGCGGTGACGGGGCTCCCGCTCGGGACGACCGAGCGACGCGAACCGACTGCACTCGCGAATATTCTCGGTGACGTCGAATCTCGACAGGACGGGACGCTGTACGGCGTCGAAGATGCACTCCGGACTGATACGATCTCACTGCACTGGTACGGAAAACGTGAGGTGTACAATCTCCGGAAGATGGGCCACATTACGACTGTCGGGGAGAGCCCGGCGACCGTATTGAGCCTGATTCGAGAGGTCTCGGAGTGGTTGACCTTCGCGGATGAGTGACCGCATTCGAGGATCAGTGATCGTCTTTCGAACAGGTCTTTCGATCGGTGATCGCCGTCGAACAGATCTTTCGATCAGTGATCACCCTCGAATAGATCGTCGATCGTCTCCGAGGCGTCTCTGTCCTCGTTCAGATCGAACTGTTCACTCATCCCGGCCCGTTCGATCGCGTCCTCCAGTTCCCACCGAGTTACGTCCGCAACCGTTGCGGCCTCGTGGATCTTCGCATCGGTGAGTGCAAATAGCCCGAACGCGAGCGCGATATCTTCGTCGATCGAATCGATCGACTCGGCGCCTGTCATACTGGCACACAAGGGTAGTGGTGTATAATAATCTACTCCCACCACTTCGATTGACGACAAGAATTTTGCGCCTGGCCTGACTCCTACGCAGTATGACTGCGACCGGAAGCCTGCCCACCGACGACGACCTCGTCCAGATTCTGGACCGTGACGGAACAGTCCGGTCGGACGCGACGGTCCCGGAGATCGCCGAGGAGACGATGGTCGAGATCTACGAACAGATGCAGTTCGCCCGGCATCTCGACGAACGGGCGATCACGCTCCACCGACAGGGACGGATCGGCACCTATCCACCCCTCGCAGGCCAGGAGGCAGCCCAGGTCGCCTCGACACACGCGCTCGCGGACGACGACTGGATCTCCTACCAGTACCGCGAACACGGCGCTGTCGGCGCTCGTGGCCTCTCCTACGAGTATCTGCTCTACTGGATGGGGTACGAACGCGGCAACGGTGCACTCGCGGATCGGTACATCTTCCCGCTGAACATCTCGATCGGCAGCCAGCTGCCACACGCGACCGGGATGGCCTGGGCAGCCAGACTGAAGGGTGACGAGACGGCCGTCGTCTGTCACTTCGGCGACGGCGCGACCTCCGAAGGGGATTTCCACGAGGCACTCAACTTCGCCGGCGTCTACGACGTCCCGGCGATTTTCTTCTGTAACAACAACCAGTACGCCATCTCGATCGGTCGAAACGACCAGACAGCGAGTCGAACGATAGCTCAGAAAGCAGACGCCTACGGGTTCCGGGGATTGCGTGTCGACGGGATGGATCCTCTCGCAGTCTACGAGGTGACCAGACAGGCTGTCGAGCGAGCGAAGGCTTCCGACCCGGAGCCACCGGACGCCGACATCGGCACTGCGGCGCGCCCGACCCTCATCGAGGCGGTCATGTACCGACTCGGCGCACACACGACAGTCGACGATCCCGACGTCTACCGCGACGAGGAGGAGGTCGAACGCTGGCGTGCGTACGATCCGATCCCGCGGTACGAGAGTTTCCTCAGGGAGCGTGGCCTGCTCGACGACGAACAGATCGCGACGATGAACGAGCGGATCGAAGACGAAATTGCCGGCATGATCGACGAGGCGGAGAAAGTCGAGCCCGACCCCGACGATATGTTCGAACGTGTCTACGAGGGACAGACACCACGGATCCGGGAACAGCAGGTCCAGCTACAGGAACTCCGAGAACGCCACGGTGACGACGAACTGCTCCGGGACGAGTGAGCGACCGCAGTCCGGCTTTCACTCCTTGATCGCACGAACAGTCGTCTCCGAGTCACCCTGTGCCTGCCAGAGGGCTGCGTACTCGCCGTCGACGTCGAGTAACTCCTCGTGCGTGCCCGATTCGACGATCTCACCGTCGTCCATGACGATGATGCGGTCGGCGGTCTGGATCGTCGAGAGCCGGTGTGCAATCACGAACGCTGTCCGGTTCTCGATGAGGCGTTCGAGGCTCTCCTGGATCAGTTCCTCTGTCTCCGTATCCACGTCGGAGGTCGCCTCGTCGAAGACGATGATCGAGGGATCGTTGAGCAAAGCGCGGGCGATCGCGAGACGCTGGCGCTGCCCCCCGGAGAGTTTGATGCCGCGCTCGCCGACGAGTGTGTCGTACCCCTCCGGTAGATCGCTGATGAACTCGTGGGCTTCGGCTGCTTTCGCGGCCTCGACGACTCGCTCTCTGGCGTCCCCGTCGTGCTCGGTGGATTCCCCCTTCCACTCCGCTTCCAGCACACGCCGATCCCCGTACGCGATGTTCTCCGCGACAGTCCCCGAGAACAGGTAGGGGTTTTGCTCGACGATGGCGATCTCGTCGCGTAGCGCCCGGAGCCCGTAGTCCCGGACATCGACACCGTCGACACGGACCGTCCCGGAATCGACATCGTGGAACCGCGGGAGCAGCTTCAGGAGCGTCGATTTGCCGGCACCCGTCGGCCCAGCGAGCCCGATCGTCGTCCCGGCCGGGACATCGAGTGAGATGTTACGGAGCACCGGATCACGGTCACCGTAGCTGAAGGTCACATCTTCGAAGACGACGTCGCCGGTTACAGACTCGGGCTCGTGTGGACTGGCCGGTTCGGTCACGGTCGGCTCCTTGCCCAGCAGGCCGAACACTCGCTCTGCACTTGATTTTGCGAGCTGGTACTTGTTTGCCGACTTGCCGACCCGGCGCATCGGGGAGTACAGCCGGCGCAGATAGAGGAAAAAGAGTGCGAACGCACCGGCGGAGAGCGCGCCAGGATTGTCGAGTATGATGTCTGTCCCGCCGATGTACAGCACCAACACGAAGACGACGCCAGTCGTCAACCGAAGTGAGGCGAAGAAGGCCCGCCGGATCCGCAGTGCGGCCACTTTCTCGTCGTGGTAGATCTGGCTCTGGTCTGCGACCCGATCACGTTCGAAGCTGTGGCGGTTGAAGGTCTTGATCACGGCTGTCCCGCCGAGGTTGTTCTCCAGGCGCGTGTTCAACCGGGCGACTGTCTCCCTGATCGATTTGTACCGTGGCTCAATCCACCGGAGAAAGAGGCCACTCGCGAGTCCGATGATCGGCACTGGAGCCAGCGCGATCAGCGCCAGTTTCGGCGAGTACGTCCAGAGCACGACCGAGATACCGCCGACGGTCGCCACGACACGGATCAGCTGGCGGAACTCGGTGTTGAGAAACTGTTCCAGGCGATTGATGTCGCTGTTCAAAATCGACATCATGCCGCCGGTCTGATGTGAGACGAAAAAGTCCATCGAGAGGTGCTGGATGTGATCGTAGGTCTCGTTTCGCAGATCACGCTGGACCTTCTGGGCTGCCGACTGGAGCAGATACCGCGAGGCAAAGCGGGTCGCTGACCGGACGAGATAGGCCAGGATCGCGATGATGACCAGCTGTTCGAGCAGCGCGATCCGTGCAGCCTCGCCAGTTATCTCGCCGCCGGGGACGAGACCGACATCGGAGAGCAGGCCAGGCTCGCCGGACTGGAGAATGACGCGGTCGATCGCCGTCGCGACGATGAGCGGCGGCACGAGCCTGGCGAATCGCGTCGCGAAGGAGGTGATGACACCGGCCAGCAACCGCAGCCAGTAGGGCCGGGCGTAGGCGAGCAGGCTGCGGATCGGGTGGCCATCGAGATTCTCACGTACGTCCTCGAACCCACCCTGATCGTCGGACATACCAGGCGTTACGAGTACACGGTTAAATTCTCCCTGTTCGCCGACAATGCTACAGCGATTCGGGGTCGAGCCCGCCGACGTACCATCGGATGACAGCGTAGCCAGCGAACGCGACCAGTGTGTATCCGGCGACGTGTGCGAACGTCGTCACGGTCGGGCTGTCGACAGCGAGCAGTGCGGCCGTCGTCGCCGGATGTTCGGGCAGTGCCGCCGCCCCCCCGAACAGGAGGAGCACGATCATCGAATAGAGTAGCTGTGCTTTCTGGCGTGTCCCCGTCACCAATCCCAGCAGGAGCCCGATCGCTGTCGTGATCGTCGCCGTCGCGAGGACGAGCAGCGCGAGCAACGGAACGTACGAGATGGCGATATCGTTGAACCGGAGCAACGCGATCCACAGCAGTGCCTGCAGCGGCGCGAGCAGAATCATCGCGAACGCTTTCCCGTCCACGATATCAGTAAGCGAGACCGGGGCGACGCGCAACAGCTCCAGTGTCCCGCGTTCTATCTCCTCGGTGACGGAGTCGACGACCACCGAGCCGCTGATAAAGGGTGGCAAAAGGAGCAGGAGCGGGATGAGGATCGTGTACGTGAAGGTGAAATACTGGGTGAAATCGCTCCCGGTGGTGGGTGGCTGCTCGTCTATCTCGACCGGGGAAAACTGTAGATACTCGGTCCGGACGCTGCGTTCGGACGCTTCGAGATCCGAGAGGAGATCCCGGAGTGTCACGACGACGAGTGTCGTCTCCAGACTCTCCGACGGCACCGCTGCATCGATCGCTATCCGGGTCCCCTGTTCGGTCTGTTCACTCCGGGCTGTCACCGCCGCATTCACTTCCCTGTTCTCGAAGGCTTCGAGCGCTGCCGCCCGACTCTCGTACACTGTCGCACTCACAGAGTCCGATTCCGCGACCGCATCCAGCAACTTGTCCTGCTGATCCCCGGAGACGCCGACTTCGATCTCACCGCCCGCCGAACTCGGATCGTACAGCGAGGTGAGTCCGACGACGAGAAACGAGGAGAAGGCGGCGATAAATAGCTGGATGACCAGCGCCAGTACGATCGTCTTCTCCCGGCTGAGCGCAGAGATCTCCCGGCTGGCAATCGTCACTCTGCTGTCGTCCGTAATGGTGCGTGGATCAAACAAAGCTTCTCACCACCGCGAAGTTGTAGAGGAAGTGGACCGCCATCGCGACGGCAAGCGCCAGCAGATAGGTTCGCCGGTCCTTCCGGGCACCGAGTGCCGAGATGGCGGCGGTCACGATGTGCAAGACGAGTGGCGCGAGCAGGAACAGAATCACCACTGGGCCACTGACGTCTGCCACGCCCCCGGACAGTCCCGCCTCTGCGACAGCCAGATTCTGAAGTCCAACGAGCTGGGCGAGCAGCGCGATTTTCTCACCCAGGAAGAAGCCAACACCGCTCGCAATCCCCAGCACGATCGCGACCCTCGCCGTCGCGTCGAATCGGTTGTGATCGTAGGCGGCGTAGATGTGCAGGCTCTTCGCGATCTCCTCGACGACAGCGACGACGACGAGAATGAGTGGAATCGAGATATCGCCGGTGGCGAAAAGCAAGGCAATCGCGAGCAACTGGACGACGAACACGAACGGGATGAGGATCATCGTCATCACGCCGACGTGGTACGGTCGGGTGATCGGTCCGGCGAGCGCATCGAGGACCTTCCCCGAGATCGACCGCTGATCGAACATGTCCTCCTCGCGGTACAGCCCCGAGCCCAGCCCGAAGAAGACCAGCGCCGAGAGCAGGGGCGGCAGTGTCGAGAAAACGAATCCCTGGAATCCGATCGCCTCCCCCTGGAGATCCCTGACGACGAGCGTCAGCGGCGAGATCAGCGCCAGCGAGTCCA
>Ga0207753_1000500_pt1 | contig 15234 bp, 11 predicted proteins | sample PonA233FremontCA_2_FD_187273 | JGI IMG/M metagenome (GOLD analysis project Ga0207753, IMG submission 187273) | Salt pond sediment microbial community from Fremont, CA, USA - Pond A23 Sediment 3 (SPAdes) | ecosystem: Environmental > Aquatic > Non-marine Saline and Alkaline > Saline | place: USA... | reverse complement strand
AGCTTCGGCGGCGGCGGGTCGGGCGGGAACCGCGACGGCCGGGCGCTCGCGGTCGGGATCGCCGTGATCACGGTGAGCGCGGTCCTCACGCTCACCGTCTCGGCGATGTTCTGGTTCGGGAGCGTCCTCGTCCACCGGGTGCTCTCGCGGTACCGCGAGTACGCGGCCGACGGCGCGGCCGCCGAGATCACGGGGTCGCCGGCGGCGCTCGCGAGCGCGCTGGAGACGCTCGACGAGTCGATGCCGGCGGTGCCCGAACGCGACCTCCGCGAGTTCGACGGCGGCGCCGAGGCGCTGTACGTCGCGCCGCTGGAGAGCCGCGCGTTCGGCGACGAGGAGCTGGTGAGCACCGACGTGTTCCCGGAGACGCATCCACCGACCCGCGAGCGGGTCCGGCGACTTCGCGAACTCGCGGGTGAGACGGAGTGACTGAGCGCGACGCGCCGACGGACCCCTCTCGGCGCCGGTTCCTCGCGCTCGCCGGCGTCGGCCTCGCGGGCGCGCTCGCCGGCTGCGGCTACCGCCCCGGCGGCGGCGACCTCTCGTGGGAGTCGTCGCTCGGAGGCGGCGGGCTGTTCGGGCCCGGCGACCGCTGGTTCCTCCCCGCGGGTGACTGGCTGTTCGTCGTCCGGAACCAGTCGGGACGGACGTTCGACTTCGAAGACGACGCGTGGCGCGAGTTCGAGAACGCCGAGGTGACCGGCCTCGACCCCGCCGGCGACGCCCGGTTCGAGGCGGAGACCGATCGACAGGCGACGGGCGTTCCGGCCGTCACCGAGACGTCGGTGTTCGTCCCCGTCGAGGGCGGCCGCGTCACCGCGATCGACCGCGACCGCGCCGCCTTCGACCGCGACGACCCGACCGCCGACGCGGTCGGCAGCGACGGCGACGAGGTCGACGAGCCCGACCCCGTCCGCTGGCGGACCGACGCGGTCGCCGCCAGCGCCGACGGCGGGACCGGAGCGGGCGGCGGTTCGGCTGACACCCCGCCCGAGAGGGCCGTCGACGCCGTCCGCGCCGGCGAGCGTCTCGCGGTCGCCGTCACCCGGGACGGCGCGGCGGTCCTCGACGCCGAGTCCGGCGACCGAGCCTTCGCGCTGGCCGAGGCGTGGCCCGACGCGGCAGACCGGTCGCCGCTCTCGCTCTCCCCCGACCGCGTCGCGGTCGACGGCGACGCGGTGTGGGTCGCCCTCGCCGACGGCGACGCGGAGGGCGCCCGGATCGCCCGGTTCGACGCGGCCGGCGAGCGGTCGGCGACCCGCCCGATCGAGGCCGGGGTGGACTGGCTCACGGTCGTCGACGACACCGTCGTGGTCGCCGCCGACGGCGGGCCGTCGATGCGCGGGTTCGACCGCGACCTCACCCGGCGGTTTGTCCTAGACGTGCCGGCGCCGACCGATCGGCCACTCGTCGGCCCGGCGAGCGGGGACGACGACCCCGGGCGCCGCGTGTACCTCCACCGCGGAGAGTTGGTCCGCGCGCTCGACGTCGCGGCCGGCGAGGTCGCGTGGGAGCACGCCGGCCTCCCGGCCTCCCGTCCGACGGCCGTCGACGATCGCGGGATCTACGGCGTCGGCGGGGGATCGGCCCGCGGAGCCGAGTCGGGACCCGCGATCGTCGCGGTCGGCGCCGACGGCGACGACCGCTGGTCCGCCCCGCTCCCGGAGGGCGTCCGCGTCGAGGAGCTGTTCGCGGTCGGGGACCGGCTTATCGTCGTCGACGACGAGGAGCTGTACGGGTTTCGGGCCGCTCCGGGCGAGCGGTGGTCGCTCCTTTGATAGAATACTGCAACGGGTGATGGCGGGATCGCTCAGACGGCGGCGGTCTACTCCGCGAGGAGGCTCTCGCCGTCGAAGTCGGCGTCGGCGTCGACGTCCATCAGGTCGAGGATCGTCGGAGCGACGTCGAAGAGGTTCGAGCCCACGACGTCGACGTCGGGGTCGGTGGCGTACAGAAGCGAGTTCTCGAACTTGTGCATCCCGTTTCGCGGCCCCTCGGTGAAGACGGCCTCCTTGCCGCCGAAGCCGGACTTCAGGTCGAAGCCGTCCGCGGGGATGACGACGAGGTCGGGCGCGATCTCGTCGTGGGCCCCGTCGAAGGCGTCCTCGCCGTTCACGATCCGCTTGCACACCTGTCGCCCGTCGGGGCCGGTGAGTCCCTCCAGATCGGAGCGGAGCTCCTCGCGGACCGCCTCGTACTCCGACTCGGGGACGACGCCCTCGGGCTCGCGGCCCTCGAGGTTGAGGTAGAAGCGCCCGGGGATGAGCGAGTACGCGCGCGTCTCGTCGTCGATGTCCTCGAGCGAGTCGTGGTCGTCGTCCTCGTAGGAGAGCCACCCCTCGTCGGCGAGGAACTGGTTGCAGTTGGCCTCCCACTCCAGCTCGGTGAAGCCGTGGTCCGAGGCGACGATCAGCGTCGTGTCGTCGTCGAGCGAGTCGCGGATCTCGCCGATGTAGCCGTCGAGCGTGCGGTAGAAGTCGAGGAACTCCTCGGCGTACCGCCCGTCGTTCGCGTAGTCGCCGAACAGGAAGTGGTTGACCCGGTCGGTGCTCATGAACACGCCGAAAAACAGGTCCCAGTCGTCCTGATCGAGGTAGTGGGTGAACACGTCGTAGCGGGCGTCGAGGGTGGCGTGGGCGTTCTCGATGAAGTCGCCCTTGTCCTCGTCGTGGCCGAGCTTCGCGTTCACGTCGATGCGGTAGTCCCGGTCTTCGAGCACCCGCTCGACCGCGTCGTCGCTCGCCGCCGCGTCCAGCCCGGGCGAGAGGAAGCCGGAGACCTGTCGCTGGATCCGCGTCGACGGCGGGAAGGTGACGGGGACGTTGAGGACGGTCGCGTCCCGGCCCGCGTCGGTGACGCGGTCCCACAGCCGCGTCGCCTTCACGTGTCGGCCCATCGGGACGTACGTCTCGTAGGAGTCGACCTCGCGGTCCTGAAAGCCGTACACGCCAGTTTCGCCGGGGTTCACGCCGGTCGTGAGACTCGGCCAGCACGCGCTCGACTCGGGCGGCACGATGCTCTCCAAGCGCCCGGCCGATCCCGTCTCGGCGATGTCCGCCAGGTTCTCGAACACGTCGGGGTGCTCCTGAACGAGGTCGTACGGTACGCCGTCGATGCCGAGGAAGACGACTCGCTCGTCGTCGTCGCCGCGCAGCCGGTCGAACAGTCCCATGGTCGGAGGGTCTTGGCCCGTCGACATATCCCTTGTGCTCCCTCGCGGAGCGGAGTCTCAAACCGCGGCACTGCGACGCGGATTCAGAAGGCCTATTTCGCTTCGCGTTGACATTCCGCCCGTATGAGCGATGACTTCCCGGCGAGCGTCGACGTGGATTACGCCGACGGCGAGGGCGAGGATCCGGCGGACTACCCGTCGTTGCAACACAAGCTGGAGAAGGCGATCGAGGTCACGCGGCGGGGGCTTGAGCAGTACGAGACCCCGGCGGTGATGTGGACGGGCGGGAAGGACTCGACGCTGACGCTGTACTTCATCAATCAGGTGGCCGAGGAGTACGGCTACGAGAAGCCGACCGCCGTCTTCATCGACCACTTCCAGCATTTCGACTCGATCACCGACTTCGTCGAGCGCTGGGCCGACGAGTGGGAGATCGATCTGGTGTACGCCCGCAACGACGACGTCGGCGCCTACGTCGACGACCACGGGCTCGAACCCGGCGACGACATCCCCGTCGACGCCCTCTCCGATCACAACCAACACCACATCCGGAACATCCTCGAATACGAGGAGGACACGTTCCCGTTCCTGTTGGACACGTACGTGGGCAACCACCTGCTGAAGACGGTCGCGCTCAACGACGCGCTCGAAGAGTACGACATCGACGGGGTCATCTCGGGCGTGCGCTGGGACGAGCAGGAGGCGCGCGCGGACGAGACGTTCTTCTCGCCGCGTCACGACCCGGACCTGTTCCCGCCGCACGACCGCATCCAACCCATCCTCCAGTTCGCCGAGGCCGACGTGTGGGAGGCGTTCTGGAACTACGTGGTGCCCGACACGGTCGACGCGTTCCCCGACGAGGGATACGTCCCCGACTCGGCCGACGACCTGCCCGAGGGCGTGAGCCAGGAAGACGTGCCGATCTCGCCGAAGTACTTCGCGGGGTTCCGCTCGCTCGGCAGCGAGGTGTCGACCGACAAGACGACCGAAGAGCCCGCGTGGCTCCAAGACCTCGAAGGGACGACCGAGCGCGCCGGCCGCGCCCAGGACAAAGAAGACCTGATGGAGCGGCTCCGCGACCTCGGCTACATGTGATCTGCGGGACGGATAGAACGCGCTGACCGGCTTTTTTCGGCCTCGCTTCCGACCGACTCTCTTCTCAGCGCCCGTCGTCGGACGCCTCGCCGACCGTTGCGGTGAAGCCGACCTCTCGGAGCCGGTCCGCGAGCGGCAGGCCGATCCCCGACGCCGGCGTCAACACGCCCCCGTCGAACGGGGAGTCGACGTCGTCGCGCGCCAGACAGACGGCCGACTCGCCGAGCATGCGCGCCGTCGCGCCGTAGCCGGGGTCGCGGTCGGAGCCGAACTCGGCCTCGACGGTGAAAGGCCCGTCCGCACCCGTCCCGCGGCCCAACACGCGGATCAGGAAACTCCCCGCTTCCGCCTCCGACCGCGTCGGCCCCTCGCCGGGCTCGGGGAAGACGTAGCGTCGGAGCGCCGACCGGACGGGACCGATAGACATCGCGGCGGTGAACAGGCCGAGCCCGCCCGCGACGGCGGTCGCGGACGCCGCGCCCGCGGGCCCGTCGCCGGTCGGAACCACCTCGCCGCACCGGAACTCGCGTCCCCACGGGTAGCCGAGCAGGGCGTTGCTCCGCCGCACCACGCGCTCGTTCACCGGCGCCATCGGGGAGGGTGCGGTCCACTCGCCGCGGAGGGGATCCCGTCGCGGCCAGCGCTGCTCGCCGGGGTCCACGCCGCTCCGCTCGCCCGCCGGCGCCAGCGAGTAAGGGTTCCGGAGCGCCTCACGCGCGAGCGGGTCGGTCGCGGCGGCGTCGAACAGCTCGCCGAAGCTCGCCAGCGTGCCGCCGCTGACGCTTCCGCTCCCGCCGTCGAGGTAGATCCGAACCGTCTCGCAGGGCGCGCCGTGCGTCTCCGTCGCGAACGACTGGACGAGTAGCGTTCCGAGGTCCGCCGGCACGGAGTCGAACCCGCAGCTGTGGACGATCCGGGCCTCGTTCTCGACGGCCGCCTCGTGGAACCGGTCGACCGTCTCGCGCACCCAGTTCACCTCGCCGGTGAGGTCGCAGTAGTCGGTGCCGGCCTCGACGCAGGCCTCGACGAGCGGCGTCCCGTACGTCGTGTACGGGCCGACGGTCGTACAGACGACCCGGGTGTCGCGAGCGACGGCGCGCAGGCTCTCCGGGTCGGTCGCGTCGCCCACGACGACCGGCACGTCGTCCCACGCGTCGCTGCGTCGGGTGAGGTCGTCGACGAGCGCGTCGAGCTTCCCCCGGTTCCGCCCGCCGACGGCGAGCGAGAGGTCCTCGGGAGCGTACCGCTCGGTGAGGTACTCGGCGGTGAAGCGCCCGGCGACCCCGGTCGCGCCCCACACAACCACGTCGTGCGTCGGGTCCGCGTTCGTCATCCGTTAGTCCGTACGGCCCGGACGGTGTAAACCAGCGGGGTTCGCGGGCCGTCGTTCCGCTCGCGGCCGCCGGGACGGTCGGCCGGGTCGCGGTGGAGGAAGCGGGCCGCCGCGGGCCGTCCGCGGTGCCAACCGCGTTGCTTTAGTTTTAGGCGGACCTAATCTGCTCCGACGGGCGCCGACCTCCGGTCCCGTTCCAAACGGCGTGCGACGCGGGCCGCGCGGGCGGGCCCACTCGCGTGTGTGAGGCGGACCGCGAGCGACGTGATCGTCGAGCGACTCCGAGAGACCCACCATGACAGACGCAGAATCCACCACGGACGAGACCGAGCGCACAGTCATCCGCAGCGGCCGCGACTTCGAACAGGAGTACCGGCTCGACGCGAGCGAGACGGGCGAGTTCCTGATCGAGCTCGGCGAGCAGCTCCGCGACGGCGACGAGCTGACGATCACCACCGACGAGTGGGAGCTCCCCTTCGCGTTCGGCGAGCCGGTCGAACTCGAGATCGACTTCGAGGGCGTCGGCGAGCCCGAACTCGAAATCGATATCGAACTCCCCGGCCGGACCGACGAGACGGCGCCGAACGTCGAGTGAGGCGTCCAAGCGTTTTAACGGCGGTTTTGCGGCGGTATCCCCGGTAGGCCGGCGGTCGGTCCAACGGGCGCGCTATCACCGTCGGCCGCAGCGCTCGTCCCGGCCGCCGGTATCGCTCCGTCGTGACAGCCGGAGGCAGCGTTAACTGCGATGTGGTCGCATTCGCTGGTATGCCTCGACTCCGCACGTGGATCGATCGACACCGCCTCCTGAGCTTCGTCGCGATCGCGTACGCGTTCACTTGGACGATCCAGGGCGCGCTCGCGTATTCGGGAATGGAGGCCTCTTGGACGCACTCGATCCTGATCGGGTTCGGCGGGTTCGGCCCGCCGGTCGGTGCCGCGGTCGTCGTCTGGGCCTCCGGCGGAAGCCTCCGCACGTGGGTCGGTCAGCTGTTCAAGTGGCGGATCGGTGCGAAATGGTGGGCGATCGCGATCGGCCTCCCGTTCCTCGTCCTCTCGCTCGGCGTTCTGCTGTTCGTCTTGGCCGGCGGACCGATCGACTTCACCGGGCTCGAGTCGCCGCTCATCTACCTGTTCGCGATAGCGTGGGGCACCGTGTGGGGCGGCGGCCAGGAGGACCTCGGCTGGCGCGGCTTCATGCTGCCCGTCCTGCAGGACTCCTACGGTGCGCTGACGTCGAGCGCCATCGTGGGCGTCACGTGGGCGGTCTGGCACCTCCCGCTGTTCCTGAACGCGACGACCACTCACGGCGGCTGGCCGCTCTCCCAGCAGCTCCTCTGGATGACTTCCATCCTCGCGGGCTCGGTCCTCTGGACGTGGATGTACAACAGCACCGGCGGGAGCGTGCTCGCCGTCGCGGTGTTCCACGCCGGCGTCAACGCCATGGGTATCTTCCACCCCGCCGACCCGGAGGCGCTCGTCCCGAACGGCGTGCCCGACCCCTGGCTGAACCTGCTCGCCGAGGTGACCGGCGCTCTCCCGCTCGTGCTGATCGCGGTCCTCCTCGTCGTCCTCTACGGCGGTGACCGCCTCGCGAACCGCGACCCGCCGACGCCGCGCGATGCCGGCCTTCCGCCGGACTCCGGATCGAACGCCGCCGAGTGACCACCGATGTCGGACGTCCGTTGCGACGTCCTCGTCCGGCTCGATTCGCCGTGGCTTCCTCGTCGCAACCGCCGACCTCGGCGGTCAGCGCTCAGCGGTCCGCGAGCTGAATCCCCCGCGCGACGACGTACATCAGCGTGATTCCGGTACCGACGGCCAGAACGAACTGCGAGACGACGGTGAGAAAGCCGGTGAGGAGGGCGCTCCCGCCGACCAGCAGCGTGATCAGAAACAACAGTAGGGCCGCACTGCCGAAGAGGACGATGAGGCCCGCGAGGGGGAACGCCTCCGCTCGGATCTGCCGGACGTCCAACGCTCCCGATTCGGGGTCGATAAACGGGGGTGACGACATGGGGGAGAATGGACGCAGACGCGTATAAGATGGGCGGGCGCTCTGCGGGTCGCTCGACCGAGCCCCGCAGGGACCGACTGGCTCGGCGGGTGGCGAATCGCGGGCCCGGGTACGCGACGACTCCCGGCCGCGTCCGGATCGGACGGCCGAGCGCGTCTCCGCCGCTGGTCGTTCGAGGCCGTCGATCTCGCGCACGTTCTCTCTACCGGCGTTCGCGGCCCCGTTTCCACCGATCGGGACCCGAAACGTCTTTTCGCCCGGCGGCGAAGCCGCGGTATGTTCGGGACGAGCGGCGTCCGGGGGCGCGTCGGCGACGAGATCACCGCGGACCTCGCGCTCGATATCGGTCGCGCGCTCGCGACGGACGGCGCCGATACCGTCGTTCTCGGCCGCGACGCGCGCGAGAGCGGGCGCACGCTGAGCCGCGCTCTCTCGGCCGGAATCACCGAGTGCGGCGGCGACGCGGTCGACGCGGGCGTCCAGTCGACGCCGACCGTCGCCCGCGCGGTGGTCGCCGAGGACGCGGACGCCGGCGTCGTCGTCACCGCCTCGCACAACCCGGCGCCCGACAACGGGATCAAGCTCTGGAGCGCGGACGGCAGCGCGTTCGACGAGGACGCGAACGCCCGGATCGCGGAACTCGTCGAGGAGGAGCGGTTCGACTTCGCGGCGTGGGACGAGCTCGGAGCCCACCGTCGTCTGGAGGGCGCCCGGGACCGCCACGAGCGCGCGCTCCGGGAGTCGGTCGCGGTCCCGGACGACCTCGAGGTCGTCGTCGACCTCGGCAACGGCGTCGGGCGCGTCACCGCCGACGCGCTCCACGCGGCCGGCTGCGACGTGGAGACCCTCAACGCCCAGCGGGACGGTCGGTTCCCGGGGCGACCGAGCGAGCCGACCGCCGAGAACTGCGCGACGGCCTGCGCGGTCGTCGAGGCGACCGACGCGGACCTCGGAGTCGTCCACGACGGCGACGCCGACCGGCTGATGGCGATCGACGAGCGCGGCCGGTTCGTCTCGGGGGACGCGCTGCTCGCGCTGTTCGCCCGGCGCGAGGCCGAGGCGGGCGACCGCGTGGCGGTCCCGGTCGACACGAGCCTCCTCGTCGCCGACGCGCTCGCCGAGGTGGGCGCCGAGGTGACGTACACGCCCGTCGGCGACGCGTACGTCGCCGCCGCGACGCGGGAACCGGACGTCGCGTTCGGCGGCGAGCCCAGCGGCGCGTGGATCTGGCCCGACCGGACGCGCTGTCCCGACGGCCCGCTCGCCGCCTGCACGCTGGCCGCCCTGGTCGGCGCGGCGGGGTCGCTGGCCGGACTGGTCGACGACCTCCCGTCGTATCCGATCCGGCGGGACTCGATCCTGCTCGACGGGAAGCGAGCCGTGGTCGACCGCGTCGCCGACCTCGCCCGCGAGTCGTTCGACGACGTGTCCGCGCTCGACGGGATCCGGGTGGAGACGGAGGCGGGCTGGTTCCTCGTGCGCGCCAGCGGGACCGAGCCGCTGGTTCGGATCACCGCCGAGGCGCGGGACGAGACCGACGCCGACGAGCTGTTCGAGACCGCCCGCGGGCTCGTGGACCGAGCGAGCGACGCGCGCTGACCGCGCCCCGTCGGGAGGTCGTCGTGTCCGTCGGGAGGTCGTCGTGTCCGTCGGGAGGTCGTCGTGTCCGTCGACACGACTCGACGACCCGGCTCGACCGCGATCTCCCGGCAATCCTCCCGCCGTCCCCGCGGAATCATATACGAGACGCACGTGTGTGGGTGCGTATGACAACCCTGCCGTCCGAGACCGTCGGTGACGCGTACACGGAATCGACCGCGTGGGAACTGCTCGCCGACCTCGCCGACCTCGGCGACCGGATGCCCGGCCACGAGGGCGAGGCCGCGGGGGCGGCGCTCGTGGCCGACGCGTTCGAGGACGCGGGGCTCGACGAGGTCTCGACGACTGCGTTCCCGATCCCCGGCTGGTGGCGCGGGGACGCCTCCCTCACCGTCGATCGCGGCGACCGATCGGCGACGTTCGGCGGGAGCCACGAGCTCGTCGAGCTGCCGGGAACGCCGTCGGGGACGGTGACGGGGAGTATCGTCGACATGGGCCACGGGCTCCCGGAGGACTTCGAGGGCGTCGACCTCTCGGGGTGTATCGCGATGGCGTCGAGCCTCACCCCCGACGACTACGGCCGGTGGGTCCATCGGAGCGAGAAGTACGACTACGCGGCCGAGTCGGGCGCGGAGGGTTTCCTGTTTTACAACCACATCGAGGGGGCGCTCCCGCCGACCGGCGACGTCGGCCACACGAACGGGCCGGGGCCGATCCCGGCCGTCGGGCTGAGCAAGGAGCTCGGCGACCGGCTCGTGCGCCACTGCGACGACACCGAGGCGGACCGCGGCGTCGAGGCGACGCTCTCGGTCGAGGCGCGGAACGAGCCGGCCACCTCCGCGAACGTCGAGGCCGTCGTCGGCCCCGACACCGACGAGGAGGTGTTGTACACCGCGCACGTCGACGCCCACGACGTCGGGGTCGGCGCGAACGACAACGGGTTCGGCACGGCGCTCGTCGTCGGCGTCGGTCGGGCGCTCGCGTCGATCGAAGACGAGCTCGAGACGCGGGTGCGACTCGCCGTCTTCGGGGCCGAGGAGACCGGGCTCTACGGCTCGTACTACTGGTCGCATACCCACGACCTCGACCGCGTGAAATGCGTGGTCAACGTCGACGGCGCGGGCTACTCGCGGGACCTCGAGATCTACCCCCACGGCGCGCCGGAGATCGGCGAGGCGTTCGAGGAGGTGAGCGACGAGTTCGACGTGCCGATCGCGGTCGAGGAGGGGCTCCGCCCGCACAGCGACCACTGGCCGTTCGCCCAGCGCGGCGTCGCCGCGGCGCAGGGCCGCTCGACCGCCGAGGACAGCGGCCGCGGGTGGGGCCACACGCACGGCGACACCTTCGATAAACTCGACGTCCGGGACTTACGCGAGCTGACGGTGCTGTCTGCGGCGGGGGTCGCGAAGCTGGCCGAGGCGGACCGCGAGGTCGAGGGTCGCGACCCCGAGTCGGTGAAAGAGGAGACGATCGCGGAGGGCCACGACGTCGGGATGAAGGCGACCGACTCCTGGCCGTGGGGCGACGACCGGCCGTGGCCGTGGGCCGACGAGCTGCAGTGACCGGGCGGATCGCCCGCCACGAGGGACTCCGGATCCCCGTCGGCGACGAGACCGTCTCGGCGACCCGCTACGAGCCCGTCGACGAGGCGGGGCCGTCGCCGGCGCTCCTCAACTACGTGCCGTACCCGCAACAGGACAGCATCACGTACGGCGGGTACGACCCGCTCAACCGGTACCTCGCCGCCCGCGGCTACGAGGTGGTCGCGGCCGACATGGTCGGCACGGGCGGGTCGACGGGGTTCATCGACGAGCCGTTCACGCGCCGGGAGGGCCGAGAGCCCGCGGCCATCGTCGACTGGCTGGCCGACCGCCCGTGGACGACCGGGAAGGTCGGGATGTTCGGGAAGTCCTACGGCGGGATCACCGCGCTCGACGCCGCCGCGCAGCGCCCGGACGCGCTCGAAGCCATCGTCCCGATCCACACCCCCTTCGAGGGGGTCAGGAACGCGTACACCTACGGCGGCCTCTTCGAACTGCTCACCATCGGGATGGACTGGCTCACGCTGATGCAGGCGCTCGACGCGAAACCGCCCTCGGACCCGTCCGGCGACCCGGCGTCGCTCGACGCGTGGCTGCGACGGCTCGACCGACTCGACGACCGCGACCCCTGGCTGTTCCAGTTCCTCGACGCCGGCCCCGACGGGGAGTACTGGGCGGACAAGACGATACCGGTCGAGCGGATCGACGTCCCCGTCCTCGCCGTCGACGGCTGGCGCGACCCCTACACCGAAGACACGCTCCGGTACGTCGACCGGATCGACGCGCCGACCCGCGTCCTGCTCGGTCCGTGGCGCCACCGCATGCCCCACCGCGGCCGCGAGTCGGCCGTCGACTTCCGCCGGCAGGTCGCCGACTGGTTCGACCGGTTCCTGCGCGGGGCGGACACCGGCGTCCTCGATCACCCGCCCTACCGGGTCTGGACCGAGCGGGAGGGCGGCGGGACCCGCGCGGGGGTCTGGCGTGGACTTGACGCGTGGCCGACCATCGACGACGCGGGCGCGGACCGGATCGAGTACGCGCTCTCGCCGGACGGGCTCGCGGCCGACGGTGACGACGACTCGACCGCGACGGCTCGCGGGCTCTCGGAACCGGCCGCGTTCGCCTGCGAGCCGGACCCGACCGTCGGACTCGCGTCGATCGAGCCGTACGGCGCGGCGACCGCGCCGCCGCTCACGAACGACGACGACGCGCGGACGCTCGCGTTCGACACCGAGCCGCTCGCCCGGCCCGTGGAGATCACGGGGACCGGCGAGGTCGAACTCCGAGTCGAGTCGCCCGTCCCGGACCCCGTGGTGGCCGTTCGACTGGTCGACGTCGACCCCGCCGGTCGTGGTCGGATGGTTACGCACGGGGCGGTCCGCGGCGCCTTCCGCGACGGGCTCGGCTCCCGGGACCCGCTACCGACGAACGAGGCGACGACCCTCGCGGTCGCGCTGGAGCCGACGTCGCACCTGTTCGAGGCGGGCCACCGGATCCGGGTCGCGATCGGGACGGCCCTCTTCCCCGAGGTGGCGGCGATCCCCGGACCGGACGGGCCGTCGCTCGGCGAGCCGCTCACGGTTCGGTCGAGCCCGGCCGCCCCGTCTCGCCTGCGGCTCCCCGGCCGCCGGCACGCGGAGGGCGACCCAAATTTCGCCGACGCGATCCGGATGGCGGGACCGGACGAGGAACGGACCTCCGCGCGCGCCGAGCGGGCGACCGGGTCGGCCGAGTGGGAGACGTCACGAGCGCACGTCTCGGGACGGGTCCGCGCCACCAAATCGGGAGAGAAGCGCGTCGATCTCCCGCACGGAGCGTTCGTCGCCGAGTCGACCCACGAGGCGACGGTCGACGAGGACGACCCGGCGTCGATCGCCGCACGGAACGCCCACCGGCTGACCGTCGAGAACGACCTCGGAACGTTCCACGTGGACGCGACGAGCCGGATCTCCCCGTCGGAGTGTCTCGTCCGGACGACGGTCGCTCACGAGGGGACCACGCTGTACGAGGGCGAGTGGATCAGATGACGTCTGAGGGGAGTGGGTCAGATGATGTCCGAGGGCGAGCGGGTCAGATGATGTCCGAGGGCGAGCGGGTCTGATAAGTGACCGGGCGTCGCGCCCGCGCCGCGTTCGCGCTCGACCGCTTGACGCTTCGCGGCTACGTCACCGGACGGCGCACGAGTAGCACATAGACTGATGATGCCGGGCCCACTCGAACCGAAGTGATGACCGCTCGAAACGGCGACCACCGAGGGCGCGACGGGGGGTACCGATGAAGGTCGGCACGGCCGAGGCCGAGCCGGGCGAGACGGCGACCGGCCACCGGACGGTGACGGAGCTCCCGGTCGGGGGGTCCGAGGACCTCCCGGTGGCGGTACTCAACGGCGTCGAGGCCGGTCCAACGGTGTGGGTAACGGGCACGATCCACGGCGACGAACCGACCGGGACGGCGGTGATACACGACCTCTCGGAGCGGGTCGACGTCGCCGAGCTCGCGGGGACGGTCGTCTGCCTCCCGGTGATGAACCCCACGGGGTTCCGGACCGCATCCCGGACGTCCTCCTACCACGGCGACGACCCCAACCGTTACTTCGGTCGGGACGACGGCTCGGAGACGCCGCCGCGCGTCCAACAGGTGATCTGCGACCGGATATACGACGACGTCCGCGCGACGGCCGACGCGCTCGTCTCGCTTCACACCTCGTGGGTCGCGACCCATCCCTACACCATCCAGCCGCGCGTCTCGTACGGCGAGGACCGGAGCGTCTCGGACGCGGCGGTGCTGCGCGACCGGCTCGTCGAACTGACGGAGGCGTTCGGGCTGCCGGTCGTCAACCAGTTCCCGCCGGACGAGACCGAGAGCCGCGACCTCCGGCACTCGCTCAGCGGAGCGGCCGTCGCCGACGGGATCCTCGCGTTCACGCCGGAGCTCGGCGGTCGGCTCGTCGTCGAGCGCGACGTCGCCGCGGCGGCCGTCGACGGCGTCTGGAACGTCCTCCACGCGCTCGAAATGGTCGACCGCCCCGCCGACCGGCACCCCGAGTTCGAGTTCGATCACGACGGCGACCTCCGTCGGTTCGACGGGCCGCACACCGACGTCGCGGGGATCGTCCGCTACCGGGCGACGGAGGGCGACTTCGTCGAGGCGGGCGACGTCGTCGCCGAAATCGTCGATCAGCACGGCGAGCGGAAATCCGAGATCGCGGCCGACCGCGACGGATACGTCCTCAGCCGCCGCGAGCGCGCCGCGGTATACGAGAACGACGCGCTGCTCGACATGGCGGTCCCGGACGACGCGCCGCTGTTGATCGAGTCGGAGTGAGGTCGTTCGGCCGGGTCTCTCGGACGGGCCAGCCGTTGTGCCGTCCTTCCGCGGGCGAGGTGGTGGAGCGCGGGACCCTCGACGCGGTCGACGACTCAGTCGTACGCGGCCCGCGAGCGGTCCGAGGTCGAATCAACCGCGGGCTCGGTGTTTTTGCCATTTTCATCATTAACAACCATTAGGTTATAAACATCAAGCAATACGGTGTAAATAGCTTTACACGGATAGAATAACGGCACCTTACCCAACGTTATAGGAATAAATGACTGCTGAAGGGGATGGTCCGTACATTTATATATTCTCTTGTAAAACGATAGGGCGTTCCATGGCCTTGTCAGACGAGGACGTAAATCGACGCAAATTCCTGAAAGCGACGACCGCCGGCGGTACGGCCGGCCTCACGGCCCTCGCCGGCTGTAGTGGCGGCGACGGCGGCGACGGCAGCGACGGAAGTGACGGCAGCGACGGCGAGAACGACACCGACGGGAGCGACGGCGACGACGGCAGCGACGGCGGCAACGAGGGGAGCAACCTCCCGACGTACACGTACGTCAACAACGCACAGAGCTACAATCCACCGCGACACGACGCGATCAACCTCATCGCGAGCCAGTTCGGCGACGAGCTGGGCCTCGACATGGAGGTCGACGTGCTCGAGTGGGGGACCCTGTTCAGCCGGGTCTCCCAGGAGTACGACTACAGCTTCGCGACGTGGCACACCTTCTTCGTCTCGGAGCCGGTGACCGAGCTGAACAACCTGTTCAACTCGAACAACACCGACCCCGGTCAGGGGAACTACTCCGGCTACGAGAACCCCGACCTCGACGAGCTGATGGGCAACTACCTCGGCGAGCCGGACACCGACACCCGGATCGACCAGGCGCACGAGATCCAGCAGATCCTGATGGACGACGTGCCCACGATGCCCATCACCCAGATGCCGCAGGCGGCCATCTTCAACAACAACCAGGTGAGCAACTGGCAGGCGGACCTCGCCAACGGCTTCAACTCCTACTGGACGATGATCAACCTGGAGATGGAGGGCGGCGAGGACACGATGAAGGGGTACTGGCCGGAGACGCTCTCGACGATGAACGTGCTCGGGCACAACGACGAGAGCAAGCACGTCTACCAGTTCAACATGATGTACGACTTC